>Ga0315906_10000821_pt1 | contig 47853 bp, 59 predicted proteins | sample LakEriMetagenome_4_FD_203526 | JGI IMG/M metagenome (GOLD analysis project Ga0315906, IMG submission 203526) | Freshwater fungal communities from buoy surface, Lake Erie, Ohio, United States - Buoy 2 MA122 | ecosystem: Environmental > Aquatic > Freshwater > Lake > Lake biofilm | place: USA...
ACGTTCGTGATGAACGCCGCCAAGTCTGGGCTTCGCCAGCGCATAGGGTATTTCAACACACAAAACGGCGTGTTCTTCCAGCAGAACGACAGTGCATTAGCGTTTGTGCTTCGGTCCAACTCTATCCCCACCCCCGGTACGCCCAGTGATGATCGCACAGTGACTCAGGCGAACTGGAACGGAGACAAGCTCGACGGCACCGGAGTGAGCGGATACACGCTCGATCCGACCAAGGCGCAGATCCTGTGGATGGACTTCGAGTGGTTGGGCGTGGGTTCCGTGCGGTGCGGCTTCATCATCAACGGTGAGTACATCGTCTGCCACACGTTCAACAATGCAAACGATATCGCCAGCGTTTACATGACGACGGCGATCCTGCCGGTGCGGTACGAGATCACAAACGTCGCAGGCACGGGCAGTAGCTCATCGTTGAAACAGATCTGCTCCACGGTCATTTCCGAAGGTGGATATCAGCAGGCATCGATTGAGCATGTGGCAAGGCGCACGACGGTGTTCAACAACATAGACACCGCTGCCACGTTCTACCCTATTGTGTCCATCCGTCTGAATTCTGGTCGCACCGGATCGGTTGTGATCCCGAACCGTCTTCAGTTCCTGCCGCTGACGAGCCAGAACTACGAGGTAGCGCTGCTCAAGAACCCCACGCTGACGGGCGCCACATGGGCAGCGACGGTCCCGTCAGACAGCAATGTCGATTACGACGATGCAGCCACAGCTATATCGGCTGTCGGCACTATCGTCCAGACCGAATACGTGACCTCCACGGGCAGCGGCGGGACGCAAGGCACAAGCTCTATTTCCGACTACAACTGGGACTTACAGCTTGGCACCTCTCTCGCGGGAACAAGCGACATCTACACCGTTGCTGTCCGTACTGTAGACGGCGCAACCAAGGGCAGTGGCGTGGGCTCGCTGTCGTTCTGGGACTTGACTCAGTGAGGTAAAGATGGAAGGTGGCGGCGGAACTAGCGACGGACCTGCGGATGCGGGCGGCGGTGGCGGTCCAAGCACTGCTGACTACAACAGTAGTTTTGACTTTTCCAATTACTCAGACGAAGCGTCTGGGCTGTCTGCGGGCGCGTACTCCAAAGACGTAGCGCAAGCAATTGCGGACATGTTGGGCGCGCCTCTTGGCGAGGGCGCTGCAACAGGTAGGGGCTTTCATTCGCCAGGGGTCGGCTACGGCACGTTGGCGGGGTTGCAGGATGCGGGCTTCGGGAAGATGGACATCCCAGGCTTCACCCAAAACATAGAGCAAGCTCTTGCTGCACAGAACGTCCACAACGTCCTCAACTATGCCGCTCCCGCGCTCGCCAGTCTGGTCCCTGGCTACGGCATGGTGTCCAATATCGGCAAAGGCATCGCGGGCATCCACGGCCTGATGACTGGCCAGCTGTCCGCTAAGGACGTCGTGCCGGGGCTGGCTGCGGGATTGATTGGTGCGAGGACTGGGATTCCTTCAGGTATCGTCGAAGGCATCCTCACTAACGATCTTGGCAAAGCCGTAGGCTCCGGTGCGCAAGCAGGGCTTGGCGCTCTCGTAGGTGGCCTCACGGGCAGTCCATTTGCTGGTGCTTTGGCAAGCTCAACGCTTGGCCCCGCAGTCGGCAGGGCAGCGTCAGAAGCTGTAGGTGGGACGAAGGCTGGCGGTTTGGGCGCAGCCCTCGGTCTGTCTTCGGCACCGTCCCAGGGGTCATCTCCCACAGGCAACACCTACGGCGACGCAGGTATCAACGCAGACACCTATTCTGTCCTGGCAGCGATAGAACAGGCAGCGCAAGAACCCAAGCAGCCCGAGTGGTCCTCACAGATGACTGCAGGACGCTACGGCCCCCTGATGGAATATGAGTTTGGAGCGTGATATGGAAGATTGGTTTGACGATTTTGATTTGATGTCTATCAAGCCGGATACTTCGGCGGCCATGGGCTACGACATCGGCGCCCCATCGTCGTATTTTCTTCCGTCGTCCGGAGCTAACGCTGATAGCAGTGGGCTCGCGGGTCTCTTCAGCGCTGCTCTTGGTGGTGCCAAAACCCTCGGTACGTCTTTGCTGACGACGCCGCGTGGTATTGCGACGCTGTTGGCGATGATCTATGGTGCACGCAACACGAGACCTGACAGCGGGGGCATCAACCTGAACCTCTCCCCGTCCAAGGTCACACGCACCATCGTCCCGGGCAAGTACGGCCCCGTTGCGAAGACCTCGTTCGCCGCTGATGGTGGACTCATGCAGGCATACGCTGCCGGTGGCATGGTCACTGGTACGCCGCAACGCCCCCTGCCCATGGAGGACGGAGGCTTCGTCATGACGAAGAAGGCTGTAGACGGTGCAGGCGGGCCGCAGGGCCTCGCGCAAATGCTGCCTGGGGCCAAAATGATCCACGGCCCAGGTGATGGGTCTGGTCGAGATGACCGTGTCCATGCCAGAATCGGTAACACGACTCCGGCCAGGGTTTCCAGCGGCGAAGCCTACGTTCCGAAAGCAGTTGTTGATGAAGCAGGTGGGGCCAAGACGCTCTATGCCATGATGAACCGGCTTCAAAGGAGCGCATGATGAACACCAATGTGAGCCCAACCGGCACCGTTGCCCCCGGCTTTGAGGGCTACCTCACGGACATGCTCAATCGTTCGTGGGGGTTGGCGCAGCAGGAGTACACACCCTACACCGGCCAGCGGTTTGCCTACGAGACGCCCGAAGGTGCACCGGGCTACTCCCCGCTGGAGGAGAAGGCATTCACCAGCCTGGGCGGTATCGGCTCGTATCAGCCGGGGCAGTTCAACACGGGCCTTGGTCCGGTCGGGTCCGTTCAGGACTACATGAACCCGTACCTGCAGAATGTCGTTGACATCCAGGCCCGGGAAGCCCGTAGGACCGCTGACATCAGCCGCAACACCGAGCAGGCTCGCCTTGCCCAGGCCGGGGCCTACGGCGGCAGCAGGCAGGCCATCATGGAGGCCGAGCGTCAGCGCAATCTGGGAACCCAGATCGGTGACATCCAGGCCAAGGGCCTTATGGCTGCGTATGAGCAGGCTCAGAAGCAACGCCTCGGAGAGGCGACCCTTGGGCTCGAAGGTCAACGTCTGGGCGAAGCCTCGCGGCAGTTCGGTGCTGGTCAGGATCTGAGGACCATCGCGGATCAGATGAAGGCTGGTACGCTCCAGCGTGGCATCGCACAAGAACCTCTGGATTTCGGCTACAAGGAGTGGTCCGAGTCCATGAACTACCCGTACAAGCAGCTTGGCTTCATGCGCGACATCGTCAGCGGCATGCCTATCAATTCGCAGCCCTATCAGCCAGGGACGTCGTCATTCGGCTCTGCTATCCAAGGCGGGTTGTTTGCGAATAGCATCTACGACATGATGTTTGGGAAGAAGTCATGATGTTCAATCCTGGGCAGTCTCAGTCTGGTGGGCTTGGCAGTGCGCTGGCCCAGGGATCCGGCGTGCCGGATGATCAGTTTGCGCGTTTGGCTACGCAGTCCATGCAGCAGACCGGCGTGACGCCGATTGCCATGCTTGCGGATCTGGCTCGGAGAATCACGGCCAAGAAGAACGCGATGATGAACCAAGGGCTCCAGGCAGGTGCCCAGATGGCCCGCAAGCCTGCGACTCTCAAGGACGAGATCGACCAAGAAGCTCTGGCTCTAGGGATCGGGTCTCAGCCGTATGGCTACGCCGGTGGGGGACTCGTCGCGTTCCAATACGGTGGTAAGGCAGAGGAAGAGCCTTTGGCCATAGAAGACCTTCTTGCTGCGAATCTGGAAGATATCCAAGCAGACGAGTTCGCTGGTTTTACCCCGGACTCAATCGCATCGGTGACGGATCAACTTAGAGTAGAAGACGTACCTAGGCTCAATAGAATTAGAGAACTGGAAAGGCAGATTACAGAGCTTCAACAACGAAGCCCAAGCAACGCTCGACTGCCAGGGCTGATCACAGAGTTGAATGCACTAAAGGCAAGCGCTGCGCCCGCTGCCGCTGCTCCTGCCGCCGCTCGTCCTGCCGCTGCCGCTCGTCCTGCTGCTGCCGCTGCTCCTACCGCTGCTCCTACCGCTGCTCCTACCGCTGCTCGTCCTCCCGCTGTTCGTCCTCCCGCTGCTACTCCCCCCGCCGCTGCACCTGCCGTCCCGGCTGACATCGCGGAGTACACAAAAGCCGCTAACGCGGGAATCGCTGGCATGGAAGGTAGGGGCAAAGTGACCCCCGAAGAACTGCAGCTTCGTGAAGCACTGCTTGCCGCGCAACAAGCGGAGCGTCAGCAGCCTGTGGAGTACAAGGAGCCCGAAGGGCTGACCACTCGGGAGATGCTCCAGCTTGCGTCCTTCGACCCCACAAAGGGTAAGTGGATGGGTAGCCTTGCAGAGAAGGCTGCTGGTGTCATGAGCGCTCGGGAAGCCAAAGCGGAAGAAGCCAAGAAGGCCAACCGCGAGATTGACGCTGCAAACCGCAAGCTCAACACGGCCCTGGCACAACAGCGTCTGGCGTACTCTGTCGGAGATAGACAAGCTCGTGAAGCTGCAGATCAGGCGGTCCTCAACGCCAGGATCGCACTGCGGGAGAAGGTCATCGAGTTCGGCTTCAAGTCAAGCGACACCGAGTCGAGACGAATTTCGGCGGAAGCGGCGAGGACCAGTGCTGGGGCAGCGGTTACGGCTGCAGGACAACGCGCCCTAGGGGACACTTTCCGCAAAGATAAAGAACTTGGTGATGCTATCCAAGAAGCGGAAACCAAGATAACCAACGCATCTATGTTGCAAGGACCTAGGGCAACAGAGTACATCAAAGCCGACGCTGCTACAAGAGAGCGCATGCTCAAGGAAGAGCGGCTCAGGTACGTTCTCACACGCGCTGGTATGTTTGCTTCAGAGGCTGAAATTAGGCAACGTATGGGCTTTGGCGCTGCCTCCGGTGCTGGCGCTGCTCCCGGCGCTGCCTCCGGTGCCGGTGCTGGTGCTGGACGGCCTGATCCTCTAGGTATTAGGAATCAATAATGAACATCGCGCAAATTCGAGCAAAGTATCCTCAGTACAACGACCTGAGTGATAAACAGCTTGCGGATGCGTTGCACAGCAAATTTTATTCCGACATACCAATCCAAGATTACTATAAACAGATCGGGTTCGCTGGTTCCACAGAACGTACTTGGGGGGAGGCTGCTGGAGATGTCGGTGCGGCTGCTATCAGGGGCACTGGGCAAGTGCTTCAGTTCCCGGGGGAACTTGTCGGTTTGGTTCCCGGACTGCGCGGGTTCGGTGAGGCCCTCGCTACCCCTGGTGAGTTCATCGCGGGCTTCGGTGAACGGCTCAAGTCTTCTGGCCTGAAAGCTCGTGAAGCTCTCAGAAACCAAGCTCTGAGCGAGGCGGAAAAGGAAGGGGTGCTGGCGGAGTTCGCTACCGCTATCAAGGAAACGATCAAGGACCCAGCCCTACTGTCTACGTTCCTGACGGAGCAGGTACCGCAACTTCTTGGCCCCGGCGCCGCAGTTAAGCTCGTCAAATCGCTTGGGCGTGAAGCTGTAGAAGCTACGGCCCAGGGCGCTGCCCGGGAAGCTGCTGAGAAGGCCCTCCGTGAACGTGCTGCTGCCGCTGCTGTGGGCACTGGCGTGGCTATGCAAGGGGCTGATGTAGGGAACGATACCTACAAGGCGGTCTACGACCTTGCCATCAAGCAAGGTATGTCCGAGGAAGAAGCTCGGGCCTTGGCAGCGTCGAAGGCACGGGTAGCTGCCGCTGAGGCGGCGGCGATCTCTCTGGCAACAGCGCGTCTCCCCGGCGGTTCAGCAATTGAAAGGCGCATGGCGGGGATCCCTGGCGGAAGCCGGGTGGGTGCGGGACTGCGGGAAGCTGGCACTGAGAGCCTTGAAGAAGCTGGTGGTGCGTTCGCCAAGGGCGTCGGCATGGCCGAGGTTGACCCCTCGATCTCTCCCTTGACCGGTGTGGGCACTGCCGCAGGTTTCGGGGCCTTGGGTGGTCTCGGGCTTGGTACTGTCGTGGGTGGAGCGCCTGTCAAGCCGCCCGGTGCTGAGCCTTCTACCGGCGAGCTTGCGCCCATCGATGTCCGCCGTCAGGAAGCTGCCAGGGCTGAGGCTGAGAAAGCCGCCAAGGCTGCGAAAGCTGCCCCTCCCCCTGTACCTTCTACCCAGGCCATCATCGACGAGACGCTGACCAAACCGGTCAGCCAAGCGTCCGCACAACTCACGCTGGCTATCGAGCGACTGAAGGAGCAGCCTGCTTCCCCGCAGCGCAATGCGGCGATCAAGGAGCTTGACGACGAACTTAAACGTAGAGAACGCGAAGACGCGGAACGTGTCCAGGCAGGGAAAAAAAGGGCCGAAGGGTTTCTGACGGCTGGGCAGGCCGCTGCACAGGGAGTGACGCCCCGGGAGGAGTTCGACCCGACCCAAGCACGCCGCGAAGAGATCGAGCGCTTGCGTGAACGTCGTGAATCCATGCTGGTGAAGGGGAAGCCCCCAGCACTCAAGAGCCCTGCACGGCGTGAGTTCGATGAGCTTGATGCTCGTCTGGTCGAGATTGGCGGTGGACGTTGGACTCCGCCTATAGAAGCTACGGAACCCACGGCGCCTACGGTAGAAGAACCGACAGTACGGGGTCCTACGCCTTTGCCGGATGTGCTGGACAGCGTTACGGTTAGGACTATTGGGTTTACCAAGGGTGGCGTCCACGATGCACTGGTTGGGAAAGCTATCACCGACCCCGAGATTCGTTCGGTACTGGAAGAGTACAAGAATAGGCCCAAGGCGAACGCAAAAACCGTAGCCAAGATTGACGCGTTTCTTGCTCGCCTTCCTGAACCCACACCGCCTGAAGCGGCTGCGTCTGTTGAACCTACTACGCCCTACGGAAGCACCGAGTTCCCAGCCGCACCAACCCCACCGGAGACCCCAAGTGCGTCCAATGTTCCAACTGAGCCAGAGCCAAGTGGAGCAGGCGTTCCAGTGGCTGGCGGACCCGCTGCCGTCAGCCCCGCCCAAGGAACTGGAGCCACTGAGCCAGTACGAGTGGTTCCTCCTGTCGAGGATGTTGGACAGCCTGCTGCAGGAGAAGGACAGCAGCCCCCTGCAGTAGCGCCCCCCGCCCCTGCGCCTAGCGGTAATAACACTCCCGAATCTGACGCCTTGATGGACGAAATTCGGGAGCTACAAAAACAGCAACAAGCACTACTGACCAAAGCTGGACGAGCACCTGCGGTCAACTCGCCTGCGCGTAAAAAGTGGGACGAACTGGGCGAGCAAATTGCGAGTAAGAAAGCGCAATGGGCGGAAATGACACGCGCCCCTGCCCCTGCCCCTGCCCCTGCCCCTGCGCCCGCACCGAAGGCTGCTGCTCCTGCTCCCGCCCCTGCACCTCAGGTAAAGCTCACCCCCAACCAACGCGCTGAGCTTGCGCAACGGATTGACCAGATCGCTGACCGTATCCCACAGAAGGAGTACGACGACTTCGTTGACAACCATCTCAACGACTCAGGCACCAAGGTCAGGCCGGGAGCCGAGCACATCCAAGCTGCATTGGATCTGCTCAAGAAGTACGGCCCAGCGGAGAAGCCTGCGGAGCCGCCGAAGGCCGTGAAGCCCGCAGAACCGCCGAAGCCGCCGAAGGCCGTGAAGCCCGCAGAACCGCCGAAGCCGCCTGCGCCTCCTGCCAGGGCGCTGCCCCAGCCCAAGTTCCGGCAGACACGGTTTGAAGAGGCGAGCCTCCTCAACTCCCAAGAGATGGACGATGCCCTTCGTGGCGCATCGTTTACGGAAGCTCTCGACTACGCTATTGAGAACGCTCGTGACGATCTTGACCGTGCGGTTATGGTCAAGGTAAAGCGCCGTGCAGAAGAGTTGGTGAACCTAGGGGTCGAGTTTTCTTTCAAACTTACGGATACTGGCAAGAGGCTAGTCGGTGCTCGTGGTGTAGCGAGTACTAGTTTTGCAGGGCTGGGTGAATCGCTGAAGGTAGACGTAACAATCAACGGATACACTGGCAGCACAAATAACACTCTTAGGCAGGAGACCCTTGTCCATGAAATGATTCATGCGGTTACTGTTGCGCAGATAAGGTATGCGCCTCAGAGTTCCGCAGCGATGAAACTGAAAGCGCTCCAAAAAGAGCTTCTATCGAAGTACAAGCAGCAAGAGAAAAACGGTCAGTTTGACCCAAGCCAAAAGCAACTCCTTGGAAATGCTTTAGAAAACCCGTACGAGTTGATAACCTACGGGTTGGTAAACGCCGACGTCCAGAATTGGCTTGCGTCTACACCAAGTCCAACTGGGGGCACCTTCCTCGGTAGGTTCTTCGACCTTGTGTCTCAGATACTGAATCTCAAAGGGAAGGAAACTTCAGCACTTGCTGAGTTGATGACTATCTCTGAGAGCATACTCGACGAGTCTCTCCAGCTTACTGTTGAAGAAGCAAATAAACAGTACGCGTCTTTCGGTAAGCAGCCGAACACTACGGGGTTCCCGTCATGGGTTTTGCGCCATGGCCTGAAGCCTGCATGGGTTGACGGCCCAACGGGCAACGTAGCGTTGGTGGAGTCGGTAAGTAAGTATGGCGTTCCTGTGTATCTTGGAGTGAACAAGAACGGAAACAAAATCACTTTTGTAGACGTCCGTGACTACACTGGCACTGCGTTTACACAGAGTGAACTGCAACGTCTGAAAACCGCTGCCAACGATCTTGCTAATGCGGCTAAGCAAGCTGGTAGCACCCCGAGCACCCCGAGCACCACAGGCCCAACTGACACGGAAATAGAATACTTCGACGCTGTCACCCCCCAGACCGAAGCGTTCAAACGATGGTTTGGCGACAGCAAGGTGGTTGATGAGGACGGTGAGCCGTTGGTGGTGTACCATGGGACACTAAAAGACTTCTCAACATTCAGCAAAGTTGCGGATTCGGAGTTCGGTTACGGGTATTATTTTGCAACAAACCCTAATAACGCTGAGGCTTGGGGAAGTAGGCACTTCACACAGAATTTAGATGGGAGCTTCTCTAAGCCCACTGGGGGGCTCAATATCATGCCTGTCTACTTAGCGGTACGAAATCCCGCGTCGTTCCGAGACGTACAGGCTGCAAAAAAATATCTAGGGAAAGATTGGACACCGCAGCAGCTTACTAGTGAACTACAAGATCGTGGTTTTGACGGTGTGTGGTCGAAACAAGATGATGAACTGGTTGTTTTCGACCGTAAACAAATCAAATCCGCCACTGGCAACGTCGGTGCATATGGTCAACGTCCGATTACAGAAAAAGAGGCTCGAAGCCTTGGCATGACTGAAGCGGAAGCGGCAGAGGCGCAGGCGATAGGGGACATTAGGTTAGACGCTGTCACTCCCCAGACCGAAGCCGCAACGGCGGGTGTCAATGCCATCGGTAAGGAGTCCAAGAAGAGCCTTGCGGATCTCCTCAGGCGCAACCCTGCGCTGGCTGCACGGATCAAAGCGACGGACTACCTTGCAGGGCTGGATGACATCTTCACCAAGGCTTACGCAGGGAAGGTGCGCGACGCTACGGGCAACCTGAACCCCATGGTGCTGATTTCCCGGGCACTCGACCATGGGCGCGTCAGCCTCGAAGCCATGCGTACCGGGGGCCTGAAGATCAAGGACGGGCTTGTCCAAGCGGCTGAACTGACGGTGCCTAAGGACTCAAAGGAGTTCCCGCTCGTCGCTGGCAAAACCATCAGCTACCAGAAAGATGTCATCGAGCGTCTAGCGAAGGAGGCTAAGAAAGCTGGGATGACCTACGAGAAGTACCGCACCCAGGTGGACACCGTGCTCTATGGGCACCGCGAGTACTACCTCCGTGAGCACAACCGTGAGGTTGAAAAGCAGGCACTGGCACTGGAAGCAGCGGGCAAAACCAAGGAAGCTGATCAGCTACGTGAAGATCAGACCATTGAGTTGCTCATCAAGGATGACGCCAAGCTGGATGCGCTTGAAGCGGAGTTCCAGAGAAACAAGGACATCCAAGAGATCTCCCAGACCCTGGATGCAATCCGCTTCAACAATCTGGATGTGCTGGTCGAAACCAACCGTCTGTCGCCTGAGAAAGCCCAGGAGTACAAGGACAACATCGGCTACATCCCGTTCAAGCGGATTGTTGAATACGAAGCAGGGTTCGACACTGCTAGGGGCGGCAACCGTGGTATTGCTGCACTGAAGAACATTCGGAATCTGGAAGGTAGCAGCCGCGAATCGTTGTCCGTCATTGAGAACTTCGCAGGGTTCATGGACTGGTCAACCCGCGAAGCCATGCTCAACAGTGCTTCCTTGTCCGCGTTGAAGGACATGGAACTGCTGAAGCTCGCCAAGAAGGGGGCCAACAACGAAGTCGGCGCTACCGGTGCAAACGTCAAGGTGTACGACAAAGGGGAGAAGGTCGAGTACTACGTCCCCGATCCGGCGCATGTAATTGCGTTCACTTTCCAGCCACCGGAACTGTCGTCTGTCTTCAAATGGATGCAGAAGGCGTCTAACATCCTGCGTGCAGGTGTTACTGCGATGCCGCCTTTCGCTGTCAAGCAGATCTTTGATGACATTACACGGGCCTACGCTTATTCCGGGGTGGAGAACCCCATGCAACTAACGGCTCGTATCCTTACCAGTTTCCCTGCGAACTGGTACCGCGAAGCGTTCGGTAAGAAACAGAATGCCACTGTCCGGGAGATGGCGAAGCTCGGTATCTTCGGCACGTTCGATTTCACCAAAGGTGGCAACCTTAGGGACATCCTGCAAGAAGCTGGGGCCGAGGGCAGATCTATTGGTAAGACCATCATGCGATTCATGGAGGCTGGTGCCAAGGCTTCCGACGTTTCTGTGCGCCAAGCTGTCTATGAGCAGGTGCTGAAAGAAACTGGAGATGCTGCAGCAGCAGAGTCTCGCGCCCGAGAGATCATCAACTTCTCTAGGCGGGGCGCGTCTAACTTCATGAACACGATGATTGCCATCGTGCCGTTCTTCAACGCATACGCCCGTGGTATGGACAAGCTGGCGGTAGCTGGTGCAGGTAAAGTAGTCGGACAGTCGGCAGGGCAAGCTAGGTCGATGTTTTATAAGCGCATGGCTACGATGACAGCCATGGGGATTGTTTACGCCCTGATGATGTCTGATGATGACGAATACAACGCACTGCCTGACCATGTGCGGGACACGAACTGGATCCTTCCCTACGGCAAATACCTCGGCTTTACTCCAGGCATCCCTGTTGCTCCCGAACTCGCGTTCTTCTTCAAAGCTATTCCTGAGCGTGTTGTGCGGTACTACAAACTGCAAGGGACGGATGAAGAGAAAGCAGCTATCGAGGTCGTGGGTAATTTGCTGAAGCGTGGGGTGGATGTGTTTTCGTCCCCCAACGTCACGGCGCAGTTGCTCCGTCCGTTCGTCGAAAACATCACGAACTACTCGTGGTTCCTCGGTCGCCCGCTTGAGTCGCAGGGCCAGCTTGCACTGGACCCCTTCCAGCGCTTCGGCACCGGCACATCTGACACCGCGAAAGAAGCAGCCAAGAAGCTCGAAGATCTGTACCAGACAACTGGTGTGGAACTGTTCCGCGTCTCTCCGATCAAGATCGAGAACGCCATTCGGGGGATCCTGGGCACGACCGCAGGTGTAGCGCTGGCTATTTCAGACGCGTTCATCAACCCCACGCGAACTGACCGCCCCCTGCACCAAATGCTCGCTGCCCAACTCACAGGTGCGTCGGCTGTGATGAAGGACCCTGTCGGTACGAGGTACCTCGACGAGGTCTATGATCTGGAAAAGGATGTCAACCGCGTCAACTCAACATACAACCGTATGTTGGAGCGTGAGCCTGAGAACGCTGACGAGTACCTGCGTAAGAACGTAGGCTTGTTCTCCATCCGCCCTGCAGTGTCGTCCTTGATGAAGACAATCAAGGAACTCAACGACGAAGCTGCTTTAGTTGACCGTACTACGGAGATCAGTGGGGCAGAGCGCCGCACGCTGATCAACCAGCTACGTGCCCAACAGAACCAGATCGCGCAACAGGTAGGGCTGTTGCGTACCCAGGCTCGGAAGATCCAGCAGGGGATGTAAAAAATTGCCCCCGGGGAGCGAACTCACCCGGGGGCCAACTAGGAGGGAGACCGACTCAGGAGCAATCGGCGGGGCGGACTATACCTCACGCCAGACGCGAATGCCAAGCATCCCGTCCTCGATCCGTTCTGCCCATGTAATCTTGAACCCCACGCGGCTGTAGCGGTGCACCAGCACCCACGCCATGGACCGTGCTTCCAGGCACGGCACGAAGAAGCTCTGACCCGGCTCAAGCCACTGCGGCAACCGGTACCTGACGCCCCTGATCGTGGCAACCTCAGGCAGTTCATGCGGGAGCCGACGATCCATCGAGGTCATCGAGGTTCATCAGACTGCGGGCGTTCTGGAACTCCAGCACATCGACCGCCCCCAGGTCGGTACGCCAGCCAGCGCCCATGCGCTTCTTGGTGACGTTGACCGTGCCTCCGGTTTCCTGCTTGAACAGCGGACCTATCTCCTTGGCGTTGATGTAGTTGGTGGCGCACCACTTGGTGAACTCCCGCTTGTTGATGAACAACGTATCGGTATCAGGTTCGTACCTGATGATCAGTTCAGCCTGAGGTTCCACCCTAGGTGCTTCTGGTAAGCCGCTGGGTCCAGTCTTCCTGTTGACGATCAGGATGTTCCTGATGTTCTTGTTGATGAACGACGATACCGTGCTGGATGCAGTGGTGCTGACGGCCTTCAGTTCATCACGCAGATCGCGCACCTTGTTGACGAGCTTCTTGGCGATGCGGCCAATATCGTATCTGGTCAACCCCAGGTGGTTTGTCACCAACCCTGCCGAGACCATGCAAATCACAGCGTTCAGCTTGTACCGTTCGGTCTGTGTCCAGCGCTCCATACCGTAGATCTTGTCTCTGGTGTTTTCCCAGATCCGCTTCACTTCATCAAGATGCGGGATGACATAGCGCATGAATATGTCACCGGCCAGACCGTAGTTGTCCAGAATCTTGTTAAACGTCAACTGTGCACCGAGCACATCGTCAGGTAGGGGGGTGTCCAGGCGGATCTCCAACGACCGTGCAAGTTCCCCCTGAGGATCAGACTTGATCGTTGATAGCCTATCTTCGAGGGTAGTGTTGCTCGACATAATAGTGATCTGCTTCCAACGGGTATTGTTCACACGCTCCGCGTTGGTGTTCGCCTGCATCCTGTCTCTAGCACGGCCTTGCGTAGAGTTGTAGAGCAGGTCAGAGATCTCCATGGGGTCCGCGTTGGTCATCTCGTCGATGGTAACGATGATGCCGTTCATCAAGCCCATGCGGTGTATCTTCGTGAGCTTCGTGTCCTGCGCGTCCTTCATCAGGTTTACAGGGTCTCCGAAGATCGAGTTCGCAATCCGCAGGATGGTGGTCTTGCCCGTGCCTGACTTCTTCGAGTAGTAATTCAGCACAGCCCCGCTCTCAGGGGACAGGTGCATGAACACGCTTCCGAAACCAGCCAGTACACCCGCTGCGTGCATATCCATCTCGGGCTTGTTGTACAAATCGACTACGCTCTTCCAGTCATCGATATTGCCTTTGGGTGTGAACCAGTTTACGTAGTTCTCTAGGGGCTTGGACGTTGGGCTGTGAATGACGCCGTTGTGCGTGTATTCACGATTACCGATAACGAAAGTGTTATCAGCGGTCCAGCCAAACTTGACTCGCATGTTGTCGGCTTTCTCAGCTTTTTGCAGTTCTTCGATCATTTTGCTGAACAGCAACTGCAGGCCACTCAGTTGACGATCCTCAAACGCAATGACCCCCTCACGGTTTACGCAGTCCCGGAACTTGTCCTTGGATGCGACTTCGCTTTGTTGTATCGTGAACTCACGTACATCGTTGTGCGGAAGATGGTGCCTGACCCAGAGCGTGTCGCCACCACCATGGTTGTCGCGCATCCGCCGATAGATGTAGATGTCGTAGGGGTTGACCAGCACGGTCTTGTCCCCCTGCGGGTTGTACTGCTTCATGTACACGCCGCCAGTGGCCCCACGCACGAAGGGTGCCGGGTAGGCCGGGATCGTCTCTTCGCGGTCTTCGACCTTGACCGCCACCGGTTCGGTCGTTGTCTTGATTTCCGCCCCAAGCTGGATCGGGGACGTGATCTTGCCCAGGTGCGGGCACTTCTCACACAACGGCCCCTCGTCCAACCCCCTGAACGTCTCACAGGTGTACGGCCCCTTGGTCAGCGAAGCCTTGGCCTCGGTCTCCTCAGGGCTGTAGTTGGGGTGGTTCTTCGAGATCTCGTGTATGGCCCAGTCCCTGTCCTCACAGTGCTGTGCAATCGACAGCACGCCGCGCCACAGCGGCTCGGCAAGGGTCTCAGGGTTGCGGATCGCGTTGTTGATCTGCTCGCAGCCGAAGCTGCCAACAGACTTCATCCAGATGGTGTGAAACTTGTTGGTCTTGTTGGGGTCAACGAAGAGCTTCTTTGTCTCCTCTATCGAGCCCTTGGACAGCGCCCGCGCTTTGGCGAACATATCCGCTTGGGATACTTCAACGCCAATGATCTCGCGCAGCGTGTTGAAATCATGGTGCTTGATCGGCGTGAGCAGCGCGACGGTAGCACCGTTCTTGGTGTTGATCGTGCCCGGAATACGCAGTACCCGGACGTAGTCCGCAGTGCAGGCACCGTCAACCTTGAAGTTCTCAGCGACACACCTGTGCTTCAGAGCCTCAGCTACCGCATGCCACTCATGTAGCGCGACGCTGTCGTTGAAGATCCAGTGTGCATGGATACCGTTACCCGAGTCGATGAGCGTGGGTCTTGGCAATCCAACGGAAGTGCAGAATGTACGCAGGGCTCCTAGCCCTTCTGCTTTGTCTTTGTATGGTTTTTTCTCTCCGCAGTCTATGTCTATGTACAGTTCGCGCTTCGCTACGGCGTTCTCTGCGTTCGCTTTTTTCTGCGCTCCAAACCCTGCTGTTGCGTAGTAGAGGTCGAGTCCACTATGAACAAGCTGCTCCGCTTGTTCTGCCATCTCCTCGAATGATGACGAGAAGACATTGCGACGCTTGTCCGTGGGTTTGTGGATTAGCCGTAGTACATAACGCGTGCCTTGTGGGAGGATGCTTCTGAAGAAGTCTGTGAAAGCCATGGGGGCACGGGAGTAGCCCAGGTGCAACGAGCACTGGGGAAGCTGGCTGGGGGAGGGTCACGCCGGGGGCAGGGTGGAACGATAGTACGCCAGCACGCGCTCACGCAAGTGCTTCGACACATCTCGCTTACCCGAGAACCAGCGGTAGACCGCCACCTTGGTCACGTCCAAGGCGTGGGCAACGTCAGCCACCGGGACCTGCCGGTGTATGCAGAGCCGCCCCAGTTGGACGCCAAGCAGGCTTGAGTCTGCATCGGCGTTGAGCCGAATGATTTTTGCGGTGTAGGGCATGGTGGTAGGTGGGGCGGTCCCGGCGCAACCCGGGACTATTACAGGGGTAGGAGACCTTTGAGAGGAGCCCCCGCTCACGCGCTTGTCGCCGCCCCGTTCAATCAGTCGTCAGCGTCGTCGCCCCACTGCGACAGGATGTTGCTGACATCGGGCACCGCAGGGGCGGGTGCCTTGGCTTCACGCACAGCGGGCTCTTCGACCGGCGCAGGGGCCGGGGCGGACTTGGTGACCTTGAATCCGCTTGCCGCAGGCTTGGGTGCAGGAGCGGGCTTCGGAGCGGGCGCAGGGGCCACAGGGGTGGGCGCAGCAGAGAACACCGGCATGGGGGCCGGAGCGGGCTCAGGCGCAGGCACAGCCGTGCCGTCCTCAGGTGCACCGTCCATCTCACCCACGGTCATCGTCACAGCGTCGATGGCAGCGGGCTCGTCCTTGCGGGCAACGATGGAGTTGTACTCGTCCACTTCCAGGGGACGCACCGCATTGAACGTCACCTTGACACCCTCAGCCTCGGTGTCGAACCGAAGCTCGGTGACCACCGCATTGACCTCGATGCCGTGACCGCCCAGGAAACGAGCGTACTGCTGCAGGCCCATCTTGCGACCCTCGCCTTGGCTGAAGATCGACGCAGCGGGGATGACCATCGCGTAGATGTCACCTTCCAGATCGTTCTCCAGAAGCACAGCCAGACGGCGTTGGAAGCGGCAGGCACGCGAATCAGGACGGTCCCCAGAACCCTTGATGTTCTGCGGGCACTTGTCGCAACTGCTGGCCTGGGGTGCCTTCACACTGGGGTGCGGAACCTTACTATCATCGGACCAGCACACAGGGCGCGACTTCGTACCCTTGACGTACTTCTCCGCGTAGAAGCCACGGGAGTTCGCACTGGCAGCACGAACCACCACGATGTTCATCGAGCGGTTCTCGTTCTTGGCAACCTCTTGCCCGCCGACGATGAGGCGGAAGACACCGCCTTCCAAGCTGATGCGCTTGCTGCTGGTGCCCATGAGCGACCGGGTCAGGTCGCTGAGTTCACCACGCTTCAGGTGTGCAGGCAGTTGACTGCCGTTCTGGAAAAGAGTCATTTCAGACATTCAGGCTCTCCTTACGGTAACCGTGTACTTGGTTTCGACATTCATGCCCTTGGGCATCTTGTCTGGATTTGCTTTGAGGAACTCCCCCATAGCTTTCTGCGCAACGCGCCTCTCAAGTAGATCGAGTGCTTGGTTCTCCTTAACGAAGTTGTGCATGGACTCCCAGTCGGAAGTCCAATAAGAAGTCCTGACACCACGGATGATGGTGCCTGCGCTGGTCTTGATGCTATCGCCACCAGCACGCTTACAGACATCGAGCAGCGTGTGCTCGATGATTTCCATCTGGTCCTTGATGGCCTTGTCCTTGGCCTCGTACTCTTGGGTCAGGGCGGAACGCGCATCGCGCATCTTGATGTACGCCTTGACGAGTTTTTCAGTGGGCACTTGAGGTGCCTCGATACTGGGCTCCATGGGATCTCCTAGGGTTGAGGGTTAAGAGTTTACGTGGCAACTTTGGATGTGTCAAGCACCTCCTGGCGGTAGAGGTCGAGCAGGGTGCTCATGTCCTCGGTCTTCAAGTCCAACGCGTCATAGAGCTTGCGCTCCACCTGGGTGCTGCACAGCCGCACAACGAGGCAGGGGTTCTTCTGCCCCGAGCGGTGCACCCGGGCATTGGCCTGATGGTAGGTCTCGTTCGACGTCACAGGCCCCCACCAGACCACGGTGTTGGCTGCGTGCAGGGTGACCCCGTGCGAAGCTGCCGCAGGCTGGATGAGGAGCACTCGCGGCTCGGGCTGGGTCTGGAAGTCAGTGAAGATCTTGTTGCGCTGCCCCACGGGCACGCTGCCATCGATCACTTCAACGGTGTACTCATCCTTCTTGAGCTTCTCGTGCAGTACCTTGATGGTGTGCCGGAAGGGGACAAAGACCAGCACCTTGTGAGTGCTCTCTTCGATGGCTTCCAGCAACACGTTGTACCGGGTAGTGATGTCGAACTCAACCGCGTTACCGTCGTCCGAGTAGACCGCGCCGCAAGAGACTTGCAGTAGCTTGTTGAGATTGGTAGCAGCGTTGACTGAGGTCACGGTCTCGCCCCCTGCCGCCATAATGAACTGCTCCTTCAGCAGCTTGTAGTACTTGGACTGCTGCGGGGTCAGAGGCACGTCCCGTGTGGTGTACAGAAGCTCGGGTAGATCCAGGCAGTCGTCCTTGGTGAACCGGATTGCTGGCTGCAGAACTTGGTTGACGATCTCCTGTGCGTTCGACTTCGCTTTCCATTTGAACTGCGTGACTTTGTGCATCACTCGGTCCCGGAATGCGTAGAAGTAGTTCGGCACAGACGTGTCATCCATCATCTTCGCCAACCCATAGGCATCGGTAGGTGCCTGCGAGGCAGGGGTACCGGTCGCCATCCACAGCCACGTATTGGGGGTGATGAGTTGGTTGATGGCCTTCCAGCGCTTGGTCGTCGCTGTCTTCACCGCGTTCGCTTCATCGATGATGATGAGGTCAAACCCCCCGGCTTTGAGTTCGTTGAGGACCGTCTCCACACCGTCGAAGTTGATCACCACAAACTCAGCGTCTGAAGCGATGATCTTGGCCCGCTTCTTGCGGTCACCGTAGGCCACGTCCACCCTGCGGTGCATCAGCGTCTTGAACAAGTCCGCCTGCCACGCCGGGGCCATGATGGACAGCGGGCAGATGACCAGTACCCTTCGTACAAACTTGCGTTCAAGAAGGTAGTCCGCAGCCCAGGCGAACGAAGCGGTCTTGCCCGTGCCCGGGTCATTGAAGCAATACGCCCGCTTGTGCAGTGTCATGAACGCTGCGGTCGTCTTCTGGTGCTGGAACGGTTTGAACACCCCAGGCCACTTGTAGCGGCCCAGGATGGGCGAGGGCACATTCTTCACACCCAGATTGCGCAGCACCCGCGCTTCGTCCAGGCCCCACCAAACCAAGACGTCAGAAGTCCCAGAGCTTTGGGCAACAACTTTCGCCTTCGGTATGGTGGCTAGAACCCGTTCGGGATTGCGCAGCCGAAGCAGAAGCGCTTTGTTTTCAATGATCTGCATGATCTGGCGTCCCGTGCTTCGCATCCCAACGCCTTATAGCTTCCGTGATGATGGCCTTCCATTCTTGTTTTGACAGTCTTTCTTTGACCACATCAACAATTATGTTTGGTAGACCACGCATCTGTTTCCTCGGCTTGAGGATGCTGAGTTCTGAATTGCGTTGGTTTATCTCTTGCCCTACGATCCTACGCTGTTCCTTAGTCAACAAACCATCTTCAAGAAAGGAACGCAGATAAATAAGCCGCGACCGCAGGCACTCTATCTTCTGCTCGTCGGTGAGTTCTTCGGGGAGTTCCCAACCCAGCAGGTTCACCCCACGTACTGAGGGTCGTGTAGAGAACGAGCCCTCACGGTTATAAAACTGCTCACTCCTAGCGGTACTTTTATACATATGTTTCTCACTTGAGCGCGAACTTGTGGTCTTCCACCATCTGCAGCAGCCGCAGAGCTTGCGTCTTGGCATCGTCCAGCGCGACGTGTCCAGTACCCACACGCCCCACCCTGGTCTTCATGAACATCGCGGAAATCGTCCGGTAGCAGCGATCATTCCAGAAGTGCCAGGGCACATCATGCTTAACAGCACGGTAGGCAGCGGTTATCAGTGCATTGTCGAAGTTTGCACCGTTACCCCAGACAATAGCCGTGTCCAGCGGGGGCATCCACATGGTGAACTTGGTGAGTGCTACTTCGAGCGAGAACTCCCCCTTGAACGCAGCCCGCCGAGCTTCGTCAGACTGCTTGCCCCACCACTCCAGGGTGCTCTTCTGCGCACGCAGCCCAGCAGCCTTGCACGATTCCGGGTCGATGGTGACGTAGAACTCTTCTCCCAGACCTTTCTCAGCGCTGAATTTCACAGCACCGATGCTGAGGATGATGTCCCCCGGGCGGGCGCCCAAGGTCTCGATGTCTACCATTACATGATTCTGTTGCATTCTCCACTCCAAAAAGACATCCAGCCCAAGGGACAAAGTCCGTTGAGCTAGCGTTTGCCCCGATCCCCGGGGCGGGGTTACTTGCCCGAATTCGGGCCTTTGAAATTCCGTGCGCTGTTCGCACTGAACGACTTGAGCCGCACGTTCCCGGGCTTGCTCTTGCCGCCATCCTTGATAGGAGTCACATGGTCGAGGGCCTTGCCCCTGCGTGAATCCCTACCGTTCTCTTTGTCCCAGGCTCTGCGAGCACGCTGCCGTTCGGACTGCTTGGCCCTGCCACCGTTGGCGAGGAAGTCCGCGTACTCCTTCTTGTGGTCTCTGTCCTTCATGTCCTTGTAGGGCATGTCAACCTCCGTTGGCCCCGTTGTGGGGGCAGGTCGTTACGATGCAGTGCCGCTTACACAGCCCTGACGGGCTAGGGTTCCACACCCCCAGGTTGTGCGCAACCTCCAGGCGGCGCACGTCCTCCATCCACTGTCTCCAGTAGAGCTTCTCTTGCGCAGCTTCATAGTCCGCTGGCTTGAAGTTGTTGGCAACGACGAACAGCAGCCCCGCCCGCACCTTGCGGACAAACGGGAAGTGCTTGAAGATCATCAGTGCCATCAACTCAAGCTGCGCTGTGTCAGCGTACTTCGTGGACTTGCTGGTCTTGTAGTCCACCACCCGGGCGATGCCCTTCTCTTCATTGACGATGAGCAGGTCCGCGATACCCCGGCACCACACCGTGCTGTCTCTGAATCCGCAGGGGTTGAGTTCCTTGGTCAGCCCCATCTCGTACTCGCAGTACTTCGTCCCAGGCAGCGAACGAAGAGCGCTTAGGTGTGGCTTCGTGAAGCTGAACTCCGGTGGAAGCTCGACACCATCCCGCATGAAGTTCTCTGCCGCTGTGTGGAAGTTCTTTCCGTACAACGTAGCCTCAGTGTGTTCGGGCTCCTTGAAGTTCTTCGCTACCTTGATCTCGTAGAACTTTTTTGGACAAGTCTTGAAGGACTTGAGGGACGAGTAGGACCAGGGTCCGGGCAATGTCATGACGAGCGCGGACGGGCCGAAGGCCCGTTCTCCATGATGGCAAGTACACCCTGAAGGATACGCACTTCCACGCCAAGATGCAAGGCCGCTTCGCTCGCTTCAGCGTACCGGTGCTCAAGGCACAGGTCGTGGATCTGTTTGGTGAACCGCTCGATGGTGATGAGCGGCATAGCGTAGTCGTTGAGGTTCTCGTTCATGCTTCCCCGTAGTTCCGGCCTATGCCGGATTCGCAGTTGATCGGACAGCCTTTGGCCCAGTCAGGTACCCACCGCATGCACTCCTCGACGTAAGCCCGAGCGGCCTCGACTTCTTCTTCTCGGGCCAGGGCAACGACGCTGTCGTGAACGGTGAGCTTGGTCGGTAGTTTACGTGCAATCCGTAACATCTGATACATCACGATGATCCGGGCAAGTGCTTGGCACACGTTTTCCACCAGCTTGCCACCGTAGATATCCACTAGACCAGTGTCGTCTTTGTAGCCCCAACGACTTAACTTAGAGTTGAAAGCACGGTAAAGCTGCGGATAGCTGATGTACAGCCCGCTGGGTAAACGGACACCATATTTACCTTCTATCCTGACCACACCTTCACGTCCAAACCACATACTGTTGTTGTCGTACATAGCTTGGATCGCACGTTCTCCTTGGTTCCAAAGGCCCACGATCTTTGGCACGCTGTCACGGTAGGTCTTGATGATCCGCTCGCACTCGTCCGCAGGCATGTCCACCGAGGGCTTCGCTGCCTTGAGCGTTACCTGCAGCTTCCCTGCCCCGGTCTGGTAGCCGCAGCCGAGGACTACAGTCTTGCCTACAAAACGTTCTTGTTGGTCTGCCTTGGTAATCTGCCTGCCGAAGATCGTCGTCGCCAGCTTGCAGTACACGTCCACACCGTTGGCGAAGTCTTGCACCAGATCGTCTTGCCCAGCCCACCACGCCAGCATGCGGGCCTCGATGTTGGACGAGTCACAGTTGATGATGACCCACCCGGGCGGTGCCTCGATGCACTCTTTGAGCCCCACGTTGCCCCGGGACGGCAGGTTCTGTAGGTTGATCCCGTCACCACCCGACGAGCGCTTGGTCCGGGCATAGGCGTACTTCAGCGGCACGGGGAACCGTGGGTCGCGCTTGGCGATATCGATGAACCGCTGCGTGCGGGTCTCTTCCAAGGTGCTCTTCACCCCCAGGCGGGCAGCGGCCAGGGCCTGCACGGTGGGGCTCTCGTGCTCCAGCAGGGCCTTCATGCCCACGTCGGTCTTGGCAAACGCGAACGTACTCTTGCCCGTGGTCGGGCTGATCTTCATAGGCACATCGACGCCCAGGGTCTCCAGCAAAACCGCGAAGCGTTGGTTGGACATGAGTTCGGACTTGTCCACCGTGACCCGCTCCATGAGCACAGCCTTATGTGCCACAACTTCTTCGAGATGACCTTCGAGCTTGTTCAGGTTCAGCCGTAGCATGGGCTCTGTGAACATGCGGATGTGCAGGTCGATGAGCTTGAGTTCCTGTATTGGGAACACGCCACGGTTGTCCCCGTCGCTCGGGTCGTACCACCCGTTGGACATGAGATGCCACAGGTCGTAGCACAACTCCACATCCTTGAGGCAGTAGGCAACGTACTGCTGGAACTCTGAAGGGCTGAAGTCTTTCCTCCTCATCCCCATGGCGTTCTGAACGAACGTGCCCTTGTCGTCCAACCCGTAGCGTTTCGCCAGGGAAGCGAGGGAGTTGTTCCTCGACCCAAACATGGCGCGGCCCATGGACAGGGTGTCCAGCCACGCAGCCGGGTTCACCCCGAAACGCCAAGCCAGGATCGCGCCGTCGAACAGGGTGTTGTGGCACAGGACCGCGTAGCGTCCCCACTCGATCTCATCGAACTGATGCTTGATCTCAAGGTGCGTACCCTCGATGAAGTCGAGCCTGCCATCCGGCCAGCGTATGCCGACCATGATGACCTCGAATCGTGGATCACGCACATATTCTTCAGTTGTCAGCTTGCTTAGACTGTACTCCTTGTCGTAATACGTTTCAAAGTCAATCGTGAGGATCTCCATTACTTCCGCTCCAAGAACCACTGTTCCAGAAGTTCGATTGTATCCTCCCTGACCACCATTGCGCTACCCCCGGCCTTCTGGATTTCAGCCATCTCACGCTCTTGTAATGCAGTTGGTTTGTTGAACCCTGCCTTGCACTCGACGCCAAGGAACATGCCCCTGAAGCACACGATGATGTCGGGCACGCCCGCACGTCCGTAGCCGTTCTGCGCTGGGAAGAAGTAGTACGCCTTGTACTTCTTGATGATGTCAACGCATCGGGCCTTGACCTTGGATTCCGGAGTGCTCACTTCGCCCCCTTGAGACGTGCTTCCCATGTTGTTCGTTGGGATTGCAAAGTTGAATCGGATTTGGGTGTCTCCGTCTCTACCTCGATCAGCTTCTCAAGGTAGTGCTTTGCCTTACGCAGGTCTTCCACACCACCCTTCTGTCTCCAACGGGAGACGTACTTGACGACGTTCCCCTCAAGGTAGTTGAGGTTGTTGGCGATGATGTAGTCCCACGGCTGCATGGGCTTGTCTTTGTAGTGACCTGGGCCGGTATTGTTTGCGCTCATTTGTTTCCCCATCTAAGGTTATGTTGCTCTGGTTTGATCTTGCGATCTCTCAATCGGTGCCTTGACTGCGTCAGTGTCGGCATGGTCATGCCGGGTTCCGCCGTCTCGCAGGAGACGAACGTCTTGAGGCACTTAGGGCACATGCGCCTGCGCCAGACCTGCCCGTCCAGTGGGCGGCTTTCCAGCACCGTCGCTTTGCCTTCCTTGTTGCAGTGCGGACATCTCACGGTTCTTCATCCTCCGTCGTGCAGACCGTTGGGTCGAGGTCATCCTCGGCGGGCGCTTGGCGTCGTAGAGTGGACTGCCCCACCCCCACACGGCGATTGTGTAGCGGCCCATGGTGTCCTGGCGCCACAGCGCTACGCGGACCAGCTGCCGGTTGCGCAGGGCGCGGATGAACTTGCGCGTGGTGTTGGCCGCCAGCCCAGAAGCATCGGAGAACTCTTGCGTTGTGCCGCCCGTGCGGACCAGGGCCTCGACCACCGCCGCGTAGGCAGTGGTGTTACTGAGATGTGTGTTCAGGGCCATTGGTTGTTTCCTTGGTCAGCTTGGAAATACAGGGTTCGTCAAGTACCCACGGGCCAATCCAAACAGAGCGGAATGCGTCGGGGTGCAGCGGGCTGACCTTGATGTTGCGCAAGCAGTCCTCGCATTCGGGCTTGTGTGCCCCGGCGCACCGGGCTACGTCATTGGGGAGGTAGGTCATGTCATTCCCCTTCCAATCTCAGCCGCAACCCTGACGATGGCGCGGCGTGTTAATGTTGCGGTATCGCAAAGCTCGTCACGCCAGATTGCGTGCTGCTTATATGGTTCGCCAGCCGATGGCCTGCTGCAATCAACAACCAAGCAAAGACTCACCGCCAACCGCAGCGCATCTCCGTCGTCTCTAAGAGGATTCCAAACTGCCCAATACTCCCCATTGCGGCGAGCGTAGGCGTCCTTGTGCGAGTGGTGCCACTTCAGTTCAATCCCCGCCGCCTTCGCAGCGAGTTCCAGCAGTTCTCGGTCGGTCATGACTTCTCCCTTCCTTGTTCAAACGCTTCCCTCTTGTCCATCGAGTGATGAACCCAGATATCGGGCCACCCTTCATCGTCCTCAGTCGGCTTGCACCAGCAGTCTGGGCTAGCGGTGTGCTCACGCAAGTCGTTAAGCGGCACGACATGAATTCGGGCGTCGTTGTGCATGGTTTTGGTTCCGTTCATGTCCACCCCGCCAGTTTGAACGCCAACTCCGTTGGCACTATCCGTTGCACATACGCCCCATGAAGCGGGCACCAATAGTAGATGGTAGTCATGGCTGCTCCAGCCCTGCCCGCGCCTTGGCGTATGCTTCGCATATCGCTTTGCTGAACCGCACCTGAGTAGCCCGCACGGCTTCCCACCTCCTGCGCTGCCTTGCGGCGTAGATGTACCAGGGATACAGGTGGTCTTTGATCCTGCGAATGCGGCGTCTCATGTCTTGCTCCTTGCCCTGATCTCCGCAGCACATCGCTGCGCGATGCCCTCGATGCTGGCGTGCTGGTCGCAGATGTCTGCGCAGGCAGCGCGTTCTGCCGCCACTGCCTTACGCACCTTGCGCTCAATGTATTGCTGTAGCGGGGCTATGGCCCTAGACCAAGAACCGCCGTAGCCAACGATTGTCCATCGTTGATCTGTAAGCCCTTGATTTAGGGCTTTGATAATTGATTCCTTCATTTGTTCCCCCTTGCGCGGATGGCGGCGGCGCAGTCGGTCACCCACGCGATATATCCCGTCGGGCCTTCGCCTTCGTCGTACATCTTCTTTGCTACGACGTCACACACCTTCGCGCAGGCGGCGCGCTCTGCTGCGGCGACGAGGGCGGCGAATCGATACCGCGTGAAATCCTCACCCGCCTTGATGGCGTCGTGCTGCGCTTGAAACCACATGGTGTCAAGTTCGGCGTTGGTCATGTCCTGCTCCTTTCCGGCCACGATGCGGGCCTGTCGGTCCATTCGATTTCGTTTTGATACCGAGATTTCTCCGTGGCAACTTTTGCCACAGTTTGCGCCGAATAGCGCTCAACACAACCGCAACTCCACCACTTTCCATTCCACCACCGTAGCATATTTGGACTACGCGTTGTACTCGCCGGCCACCAGCCGATGCTAGGCGGCGGGCCTTTGTGCCATGTGGTCATTTCGGTTCCTCCACCGGCTCGTAGGTCGCCTCGAAGATGTCGGGCTTGCAGTGATAGTACTCACCCTTGATTCCCGTGATGATCCAATCGCCGGGGGTGACAATGTGCTCCCCCTCTAGCGTCTTGATATATCCCCATAAGTCGCTGGCGCTGCCATGTTTTGTGTAAACCATCGGGTGATCACCGTTCTTGAACCACTGCGTAGCCTCGATGACGACAGGTTTTTTGCGGAACTTCATGTCTTCCTCCTAAGCCACCGCCACAGCGGCAGCAACGCTAGTCCGTTGGCGAAGCCGCGCAGAAAGGCGCGGAGTTTCATGGCTTGTTCCTCTCTGCTTTGGCGATGGCGGCGCGGGCGACGTCCACGGCCTGTTCGACTTTTGGGCCGCGTCTGTAAGCCACATCCATGTCGATCAAGGATCGCAACGCCTCCAGCAGTTCTTTCAGAACACCGTTGTCGAAATGGTGGCGCTCATGGAGTAGCGCGTTCTCGGCAACCAGCCGGCGCAGTTCGGCTGCGGTTTCTTCTCGAAAGCGCAAACTTGAGTACAGGTACTCGCCTTGGTCATTTTTGGCTGCCCAATATCCAGCCAGCCGCAGTGCGGTAGGTTTGTCAGCCATTGTTCTTCTCCTTCAGCGCGGCCTCGACGGCGCGGGCGAATTCAAGTATTTCAGCATCGCTGCGCGGCTCGTTATACAGCGGATAGATTTCTTCATTCGTCAACGACCGCCACTCGCGGCGGGGTGGGGCGGCAAGGCGGGATTGCCAAGCATCTTCAGACTCACAGACTGCCTGCCGAGCGTACTCGCGCATTTGATGATCGGTAAACCAATGGTGGGTGATTTCGTTGCCGTATCCTCCGTACACGCGCTCATTCCAGTTAGGCGCCGGCAAGGGAGGAAGTTTGAGGATGGTGTGCGGCGCTTTCTCCGCCTGCTCATCCTGCTCCTGCTTCCACAATGCGGTCTTCATGGCGTGCAGCGCACCCGCTTGAGTGGGCGGCTCCGGCTCCTGCTCCTGCTCCGGCTCGCGGCGGGGTGAGATGCTCTTGATCTTTTGCAGCAGGGCCACCCGCTCCATGTCCCAGCCCTTCTGTTTCTCAGCCATCGTGCGGTTTGCAATGCCGTCGCACTGCGAGGCGTGGCGCAGTTGAACCTCAATCATCCCGTCGATCAGTTCAAGCTCTCGGTCTGTCCACGCCACCGGCTCCTGCTCCTGCTGCGCCAGCGCGGCGCGGAGGGCGCGGGCGTAGTGCTTCAGGTCTCCCAGATCGCCGTTCTCGTAGTCGCTCACAAACTGCTGTGCGGTTTCTCTCAGGTCAGTCATCTTTCATCCCCCGCAGTTTTTGCAACAGTTGCGCAGCGGTCTGCTCGCTGGCTTCCACCTTTTCTTTCCATGCCAAGACGTCTTGGCACTCCTTGTCCAGCCGCGCACGCACAGCCTCGATTGCCCTATCCCAGCCATCGTCAGCGCCCATCCATCGCATTTCCCCAAGCTCTTTCCATACGCGGACAAGGCGTCGGGTTTCGAGCCACGCCAGATCGTTGGCGGTCAGTTGAAGGGGGATGGCAATCTGCCCCCCTCCTTTGAACTCAACTTGTAAGGAATCCTTACCAGTTGCCTGCTCCTGCTGCTCCAGCGCGGCGCGGAGGCCATGTGCCGCTTGATTCCCCGCTGCGTAGGCTTTGCTCCCGTAGGGTAGGTCAAGCGCACGAAATTCAGCCTTCATGGCCTCCAGCGCCTCCAGCGCCTGCTGGGCGACTTCGCGTAGCGTGGTCATTTCTTGCACTCCTTCTCCTTGCACTCCTCCTTGCGGGGAGACACAGGCGGCACGATGACTGGAGCAGGGACCACCCGCGTGGGCTCAGGCGCAGGGCGCACAGGACGTACCGGCACGGGACGCGGAGGAACGATGACGGGCCGCACGGGGACGACGACAACCGCCGCAGCGAATAGAGTTGAGAAGATCACTTGATCACCCCCACAGGACCGAACACCAGACCGATCAACATGATCGCAATGACCACGCCCAGCACCTTCGGCCACAGCGGCTCGGGCTCTGGTTCGACGTACTTGTGCGCCTCGATCTCGTCGGGATCGACGCAGGGCTCAGCGGGGAGCCACTCCGTGCCACAGTAGACACACTTGTATCCACCAGACATGTACGCCCGCCACTCGTGCGTGCCCTTCTCGGACGGCTTGCAGACGTCTTCAGTCATTGCTGTTCTCCTTGGGAATGCAGAGCAACTCTTGCCTCAAATACCTGTGGAAGGACTTCTCGGTGTCATCACCGGAGATGAGCCAATCAATGCGTTGCAGGTAGATCGCTGAAGCGCGAAGCATGGTGAGTGCCTTGCCAAACTCTTCGAGCGTCTGCTTGCTGTACTGGTCGTCAGTCTCAATGAGGGACGCGAGCCTGTCCGCAGCGCGGAGCATGCGGTCTTGGACGTAGTCGAAGTACCCGCCGCTCATGCTGTCTCCTTCCTCTGCACATGCGTGGCAAGCAGCCACTTATCGCCCAGCCTGCGGATGGCCTGCACCCAGGCCCTCTGGTTGTATCTGTCCAGGCGTCGGTCGCCCGTGTTCCACAGGGCGCGGGCCTTCTTGAGCATCTTGGTCTTCACGGCGTCTCCACGATCTCGTACCCTGCGTTGCGCAGCGCCCTGGGGATGTCCTTATCCCCCTGGAAACTGCCCGGGAGTTCGTGCCAATCCTTGACATCCCCTTGCGGGGTGGCTGCGAACATGTAGGTCTCCGACCCGCCGTACCTGACAAGCTGTAGGTCGATGGCGCTCACGATGACGTAGTCATGTTCTTCGTATGGAGGCTCCATGCGGAACAGCCACGCTTCGCCTCGGAAGTTGTCCGGTTTCTTGATCTTGTATGCCTTGTTCATGTTCACTCCTAGTTGATTTGTGTCTACCGCTTTTCAGGCGAATGACCATTCGCAAAGCGAACAGCCAACAAAAACGCCCTGCCTAGGCAGAGCGTTGAGTGGTGAGCGTCTTGTGACGTCAGGCAGTGCGCCAGACACGCAGACCATCCGACATGGTAGCCGTGCGGTACTCCGCTTCCGCAACCTTCTTCTTGGCCGCAGCCACCTTGCGGCGCCACGAGTCCACCAGCTTTGGCTCCGTCGTGTCGAACGGGATCAGGAAGCTGTCGCCAACTCCCATGTCAAGCAGAGGAAACTCGACAGCGCGACGGCCACGGGCCGGACGGGGAAGGTCAACACCAGATTCGATTTGGAACGTCATGTCGGTCTTTCAGAACAGCGCCGGTTCATCCGGCAGAGGCGCGGCCCGAGTGGCAGGCGGCGAGACGATTAGCACCGAGCCTGAGGCTTCGATGCTGACTGGGAACGGCCACTCCGTTGATTGAAGCTCCAATGTAGCAGGGCACCAAGGTGCTGTCAACACCCATTGAAGACTGTCAGGGGGTTTTCTCATTGGTCCGCATCTGTAGCTCATCAATTGTCTTTTGCATCATGGCTTGGTTTATCTTGGCCGCGATCCTGTCCCCTGCCGTGCCACGGGACGGCGGCTCGATCCAGTAGGTGATTTCACCTATCCGGTGCCCAAGTCCTTCGACCTCTGCGGGCGATGCAGCATCGAGCAGGGCTATGGCCGTGATCATCCACTTCGGTAGCTGATCCATCCTGTACCACGCGTCTGTCACAGGCGAAGGACTCGGAGGGTAGGTCTTCAGCGTGACACCTTCCGCGCTGTGCCTGCTCAGCCGGTAGGTGGTGTTGAGGTCTCGTTCTTCATCGATCATTTATTCTCCTTCGCAGCGTCACGTTGCGCCTTGGCCTCTGCCTCGGCACGGAGCTTCATGAACTCCACCGGGCCGATGGACTCCAGCTTGACTGCGCCATCCTCCACCAACGTAGCGTAGTTGGCGCTGTGGCTCCCGCTCCACTGGTAATCTATCTTGTAGATGTCGTTGTTGGCAAGCATGTTGAACACAGCTATGCCCGCGTCCTTGGGCACGATGAACTTGTTGCCGTGGATGGTGAGAATGATCAGGTCGAACGGTGGTTTGCTCATGATGATTCCTTGGTTGGGGGTTGAGATCCGGTCCCGCGATGCGGGCTTACTTCCTTGCGTCATACAGTGCCTCCGCTAGTACGAAGGGCGGTTCCTCGGATTCGATAGCCATTCGCCACCCTTCAGCAAAGATAACCCAGGTTTTAGTTACACCGTAGTACTTGAGATGCATCAGGCCCTTGTACGTCACGTACCCTTCCGGCATGGTGTGCCTTTCATAGAGTCCGAATCGCGGTGACGGAGGCGCATCGACCAACTTCCACTCACGCTCGGGGCCTAGGGGCTTGGGTAGTTCATTTTGCAGCATCGTACAGAATCTCCGCTAGTTGGAACGGTGGATCTTTGGATTCGGGGAGTCTGACTTGCCATTGTTCTCCATTGAAATTCGCTGATACGAACCAGTCAGGTGCTATGACTGAGTGTGTTAGCGATAGCCTCCACTGAAACGTATGTATGCCCTCCGACGTTACACAGGGCTCGTGCAAGGCATACCGCAGCGGACGGATGGATCTGAGATGCCATTCGTACCCAGGCCGCAAACCTGGGATTGGAGTCTCAGGTAGGGACATACAGCGTCTCCCCCACCGGGGCACGCAGCCCCTTGGTGCTGATGCACCACAGCACGGGGCAGGGCAGCGTCGCAGGCCAGGGCGTGTACCCATCCGTGAACATGATCACAGCATCCGCGTTGATGCCGCGCTTATCCATGTAGCGGAACATCGACCGCACGTCGGTACCGCCGCCCCCCTTGGGCTTGGTCACGTTGGCGATGTCGCGCACGCGCTCACCCTCGTACACCTCGTGCGCTGCCACCTCGGCGTCCCAGTAGATGACGTCCACCGTCTGGGGGCTGACCGACTCACACGCACCAGCCACCTCAGTCAGTGCCCGTCGCAGTTGCGCTTCACCGATGGACCCGCTGGTGTCGATGCCGATGACGATGCGGTCCACGCTCTCGGTGTACCTGCTTGGCATGTACATGTCCTGCCCAAGCCAGCGCCGTGCGGGGCGGCGCCATGTGCTCATGTCCTCACCCTTGGCGGTCGTCTTCAGCCAATCACGCAGCACGTCCTGCCAGGGCACCACAGGCTCCAGCAGTGCCTCGACGTCCCGCGCCATGCCATGGCCCAGCTTGCCAGCGATGAGTGCGCCTTGACGCAGGGCCGTGTCCACGGCCTTGGAGACCTCCTCGGCTTCGGCTTCGGTCAGGGGCTTCATACGCCCGTCAGCAGGGTCGTCGCCCTCACTACCCCCGGGCTGCGCGGGCTGATGCTCATCGAACTGTTGGCCCTTGGGGCTACTGCCCCCGCCCCCGCCGCCTTGCGGCTTGGACTGGGCTTGTTGTTTGAGCCTGCGGTACACCTCACCGGTGTCCATACCCTTGAACTGCTGGTCGCAGTAGGCATGCTCCCAGATCGTCAGGAACTGCTCGCCCGGATCTGCTTCCTTCAGCATGAGGTTGATCACCATGTCCTTGGCGATGTTGCTCAGCTTGGCGTCTTCCTGATCGAGCTTGGCCCAGGTGGTCATGTGCATCAACAGCACATGGTAGTACTCGTGCAGCACCACGAAGCGCAGCAGCTTGTCGTCGCACTTATCGATGAACTTGCGGCCATACAGCACGTCCCTGCCGTTGGTCGCCGCAGTGGGGATGTCGTCCACCACAGACCACGTACCGATCATCAGGATCGGGCTGATCGCAGTGAAACGCTCGTCACGCATGATGGCGCTACGCGCCTTGGTGATACGTTGTTCTGGGGTCATGATAGCTCCTTCGGAGCCCCGGGCAACGCCGGGGCGGTTGGTTTGTCAGCGCATCATCCAGTTGTTGGCGGTGCACCAGTTGGTGAAGTCGATGTTCTTAGCTGCGAACAAAGACTTGCCCCTGATACGGAGCAACTGATTCACGAACACGCCTTGCAGTTCCAGAGGCAAGCGCTTCATGTAGGTCATGACAGGGTTGAGAGTATCCTCCATGGTGCGGTTGATCGCCCGGTGAACCACCATCATAAGCGCTGCGGGGTTGTCAGGCAATGCTGCCATATCCGGGTTGTTGATGATGGACTGCCACGCCGGGAGCTTCCTACCCAACTGCACATACACCTGCAGATCAGCCGCCGAGCGGTAGCCAATCAAGCCAGACAGTGCAGCACGTTCAGCGTCGTCGTCCTCGATCTCCGCATCCAGCACACGGCCAGCAGCGGCGAGGGAGCGCGGCGTGCAGAACGCCTTGCGACCGGGGTCCTTGCGGTGCCAGATGTACGGGTTCTGGTCAGGGTTGTTCACCGTGTCGTCGTCCGCCAGCACGTCAGGCGTCTCCGTGACCCAGGCCAGGACAGCGTGGTGCACACCGTTCTCGATACCCCACTGCACCCACTCCTCGGCGGTGGGCTTGCGCATGGTCACCACTGACATGCGATTGCGGACGTGCATCTGCAGGCTGTCGCCCACACCCTCGGCGCTGAGGTTGGTCGTGCCGAAGACGATGCTGCCGTCAGGCAGCATACGGTTGCCCACACGGTGGTCCAAGATGATTGGCAGCAGCGCGTTCTGTACCGAGCGCGGAGCCTTGCCGAACTCGTCCAGGCAGATAGCCACAGGCTGCTGACCATGCACGCCGAAGATGGCGTTGGGGTAGAACGTGCTGGTGCCCGTGGCGTGGTCCACGGCGGGGAGTTGGATGTCACCCACGTCGATCTGGGTGCAGTCGATGTAGACCGCACGGTGCCCGGGGAACCGCGCTGCCAGCATGTACAGCATGCTGGACTTGCCCGAACCCGAGGGACCCTCCACCAACACGCTGGTGTGGGAACCGACCGCGCCGATGATGTTGGCGCACTGATTGATGCTGAGCTTGATCATGGTTTCTCTCTCCTAGATTTACTGGTAAAGGGGCCGAAGCCCCGGGGGATCACTCTTGCCCCGCCTTGCGGCGGTGCGCTGTGGGTCACAGCGCAAACTTATCCAGAATGTCCTGCATCGCGGACTTGGTAGCCCGCTGCAGTTCGGTGGACTCCTTGAGCGAGTCGATGTCCACCCGTGTGAGGGCAGTCTCAAGGTCCTGCCGCGCCGCTTCGAGCCGGGGGTCGTTGGTGACGTTGAGGTCACGCAACATGGCGCACAACTCCAACCCCTGCTCCAGCATGCTGTCGTACAGCTTGGGGCGGCGCTTCTTCTTGATGTCCATTCGGACAACGCCCTCCTCAAACACATCCTTGATCTCAGACCCTACGACATTCCCATAATCATCGTACACAGGCACCTCCTCGGTGCCTACCTTGACGGCGCCCATGATGGGCTGTTCTTCCACTGCGTCGGGGTCATGCTCCAGCACAGCAGTCATGCGCTCGTGCACCCACTCGACCTGGGCCTTCACACGCTGCCATGTGTCAGCCACGGCGCCCGACACCCGTTCCGCGAGGGCACGCTCATACTGCGCTTTCAGTTGGGCAGCGGCTTCGTTGCCGATGTCCACACGAAAATCCCCGGCCAAAGGCACCGGGCTGACGGACAGCACGAAGCGGAACTTGCCGCGCACCTCGGACACGGGCGGGTACTCGCTGCGGTCGAACAGCGCACCCATCTCGAAGGCTTGCTTCGAGATCTCGGTGCCGTACACATTCACGAATACGTTCAACAGATCGTTGAACCGCTGCTCGTACTTTGCAGCCTGCTCCATGACCCGCAGGTACTGGGCAGTGGTGATGAGCCTGCCACCGTTGTCGTCCCAGGGCAGGGTGGCGTTGTTGAACCAAACGCGGGCTTCACCGCGCAGGGTCTTGATGGCTTCGAGGGACGGGCACTCGGAGAACAAGTGCTTGCTGACCGTCGCCGCACGGCGGGACTTGGCACCCTTGTTCGCCAGGACTTCCGCCTGGGTGTTCTTGTCCAACTTCCGTGCTTCCCATACAGATATGTTGAGGCTTCCGATCATGGCGGAAGATGCGATGCTGATGGTGTTCATGGTTTCCTCTCTCGGGTTGTGCCCCCGTAGGGGCGGGGTATCAGTTGAACGTGATGAAGCACACGAGGCATTCCCCGTGCGGGCGGAGTTCGATCATGTCACCGTAGTCCACGGTGACGGTGCGCTTACCCGTCCACCCTACCGCTGCCTTGGCACGCCGCACGCAGGCGTACCTGCTCAGCAGGTCAGGGGCTTCGAGCGTAGCCCTGCGCACCCAACCGTAGTTGGGCTCGTGACCGAACGTGTCGGTGACTTCGATGTTGATCTTCATGATTCCTGGCTTCGCCACGGTGCGTGCACCGTCCTTGTCTTGGTAGCTTACGGTTGAGCCAAACATGTTGGCGATGGATTGCGCGAGTTGTTTCACGATGTCCTCTCAGTTAAACGCGTTTAACAGTAAACCCCCTTGCGGGGGTGTCGGTCAGCGGTGCAGTCCACCCTTGTTGTTGATCCCCCTCGCCGCTTCGCGTGCGAAGTCTGAGGTGAAGAACATAGCGCCTTGTTTGTGGGGTGTGAGCACGGTCCACGAGCGGCGCTCTGCTTTGGCTTCCTCTTCCCCGCACCACAGGCAGAGCCTGTACCCGAGGGCAGCGCGAGCGGCAGGTACGTCGTCCCCGCAGCGGGGGCATGTTGCGTCTGTCATGCTTCCTCCAGAACTTCCATGTCCATCTCATACGACGTAGCCATAGCCACGTCACGGCAGTACTGATCCGCTAGCTGCAGATACAGATTGAGGATTGCTTCGAACAACGAGTCCGTTGTGGCGATCTCCTGATAGTCCGTCTCGTCGGGTTCCCAGTAGCCCCCATGCACGGTGTAGGGGATCTGCACCGAGTACTTGATGCACGGACGGGGCACCAGCCCCACGGTCTCGCCCTCCTGCATGATGATGCAGGCACCGCCGATGGACAGGGTGTCGTTCTCCTGCTCGATGGTGTCCAGGCTCACGTTGCCCATGCGGGCATACTGCGCCCCAGACTTACCCAGGGCCTCGACGTAACGCTTGGCGTTACGCACGTCACGGTCAGTGAATCCAATCTTCATATCAGTCCTTCGGACCCGCAGCGCGGGTCGGGTTGAGGTTGTCAGGGGCGAGCGGGATGTCTCCCGTGCGCTTGCAGTACTCGATGCACTCCTCGTGCGATGCGTGACGCATCACCGACAGGTGCCCTCTCGGGTTGTAGCTTGTCCACTTCGTGGGATGGCTGAGCTTGGGGAGCCCCGCCTTGAGTTGGTGCCATGAGGGCATGTCACGCCTCCATCAAACGAATGACCTTCGACATCTTCCTACCGTGTGCCACGTAGGCAATCACGGGGAAGCTCTTGACCCAGCAGGCACGGCACCCATTGCACTTACCGCCGTGCTCGTATGCTTCGCACACCTTCACGTCCCAGGGTGCTGCCTCTTTGCTCGGCACGATGGTGCTGCCATGCAGCCCAGCAGTGAACGAACCGTCCACCGCATCGCTCGATTTACGGACAACCACGTTGTCCAGGGCTTCCATCGAACGAATGACCGACAGGAACTTCCTGAACTTGTGCATGCGGGTAGGCAACCAGTGCTTGCACCATGGTGTGCGCCGCATCACCATGTAAATCTTGTACGCCAGGGGCAGTGTGTACATGTCACCGCTGTCGAACCAGCGGAAATACACTTGCCCATGCAGCGCGTGGACCATGTCGTCCACCCACTCGTCACGCTGCCAGTCCTCTTTGTTGTGCTCACGCGGAGCACGCACGTTGGCGAACACGTAGTTCCCCGTGGTTGCATAGCAACCCTGACAGGCAGGCACCAGCCCGCCACCATCCGCGACACTGCCGGGGCATGTGTCCAATGCATTGAGGCTCCACGACATGATGCCGTCGAGCTTGGAAGTCTTGCTTAGTTTCATGCGAAATAGCTCCCTACGATGACTTGATCTTCGTCAGCGAAGCGGAACAGGACGCCGGAAAAGAACGTCTCCGACACGATGCCGTCCCAGCTTGCCAGCGGCGAGTCCTCGGCCACGACCATCGCCCACCCCATCGGGGCACCGGGCACGGTGCGGATAGCCTGCGTGTCGTACACGTCGTACCACACGCCCTTGTACTGCACGAAGCGGCGGTCGAAATCGTCCCCGACGTAGTCGAAGTCGGCCCGGACTTTGACCGGGAGTTCCGCGAGACACGCCAGCGGACGCAGGTGGTTGTTGGTAATGATGTTCATGGTCTTACGCCTTTCTCATTGATTTGTTTACCAGTAAATCCCGACGGGTTCGTCGGGAGGAAGATGTACCACTTGTCGTTGTGGTACGGACCTAAGCAGCGCATGCCCATGGCACGCAACTCCTTGATGATGGCCGGGTCCACGGGGCCGGTCTGCTGGATGACCGGGATCCCGAAACGTCTCAGTTTGAGGGGCTTCATTCGTCGCCCCCACCAATTTTCCCCTTCGCTACCATCACACCCTCACGCGAATCCAGTCAAACCCGAACCCCTCGGGCAGGGTGGTGGCGCCCTCAGGCAGGCGCCCACCGCGCAATTGGGCGACGTACAGCACGTCCCCGGGCTGCAGGGTCACGCTGATACGTGCCATGGGCACGCCCAGGACAGCCGCCGTGTCGGCATGGCCGACGCAGCTAACCAAGCCCTCACGCGAGGGCTCACCGCACGCCGAAAGGCGCACGAACGCGAGCAGGTGCCGAGGCACCATGCCCAGGGAAAACGCGTTTCCGATATAGACAGTCACAAAACTCTCCGGTTTTCGCAGCACATGCTGCCTAGAGTGCTCGTAGCTCCGGTGCACACCCAGTGTGCGGACGGTTTGCGCGAAGCGCTCTAGGCAGGGGGCATAACCCCCTGCGATGTTGCGACTACGGTCTCGCCCCACGCTTTCGCGTTGTGCGGATTAGGCACATGGGATCCCCGCTCATGCTGTCGCTATATGTTTGTAGGTTGTGGTTCAGGTATCCACAACAACCTGCGCAGGGTCTTTCCCCTGCGGCCTACGCGTCAACGGTCTCTTACCGTCGATCACGTCGAGGAACTGAACCTCACCCCATTTGTCCTGCCACAGGCAGCGGTGTCGGGCTAGCTCGGTATCTTGTCAGCAGGCTTATGGGTAAGCCTGCGAAACCCCGGTATAGCGGGGCGCTTGCTAAGCACCCCTCCCGGTACTGGATTGTTAAAGAGCTTGTTATACACTGTATAACATACCGAGCTAGCTCGGTGTCGATAGGCTGATCTCCCACCGACAGATACATTATAGCATAGACTGACCCTTATGTCAAGTCAATAGCTTCCGTTTGTGTGTCTGTTGTATCGGGCTGTGTTGGTGCAGGTTTGATGGCTTTCTTGACTCCCCATGCGTCCAATGCTGCGACCTCCTCGGCAGTCTCCGGCTTGGAACGGGTCTCAAGCAGCTTGTAAGCCTTCCGGCTCACCAGCACTACGTTGTCCGACGCCATCGGCCTGGACATGTCCCTACGAACAATGGCGATGAGTCTGTTGTCCTTGGGGTAGCTGTGCCTGTCATAGATCAGCGGCAGTCCCAGCAGTGGGCACCGCTCGGGGAACAACCGCTCCCCATGATGCTTGATGAGCAGGTCCTCGGTGTCGAACTTGCCATACCTTGCGACGGTGCCAGACCCCCGGACAACGTCCCTGCTATAGGCAGCACTCTTTGCACGTTGTACCTCGCCCACCAAAGCACGCCACCGTGGGTCATGCTTGTATTCGGCAGGCTTCGCGCGGCCTTCGGCCTCGGTACCGCCCATGGCACGGCGCACCACAAGAGGAGACACCTCGAACAGTTCAGCCACAGCGGGCACGACTTGGAACTCCTCCAGGCCGCTGCGCTCCATGATCTGGCGCACGGTCTCACGCAGGCCCAGGTCCCTGATCTCGGTCCACACGTTGTTGGGGGTGACCTTGTGTATGGTGTCGATGGCGCTCTGCACGGTGTGCACCGTCAAGGGGTCCAGGGCTGTGATGTCGGTGGCGCCTGCGGCGCCCTGGAGCAAGGGTGTACAGTATTCACACAAAGCATAGGTGGTGCCCGCAATGAAGTAGACTGTCCGGGAGCCGGGAGGGGTGGCGCGGGGCACGGGCTTGTTGTGCAGGGTCTCGGGCACTTGGGGGTGGGGGCGGTAGACCCAGCGGGGAGAGCCTGTGGGCTTCGCCCGCAGAGCCACGCGTTGGAGCAGGGTGTCGATGTCGGCGTGCTTCATTTGTAGAGTGTGAAGGCTGAAGGGACGGCTATTGTACTACAAAAACGGACTCGGATGCGGGGGGATGTTCGTGAAGTTCCTATTGTTCGATTTATATGCGAATTTTAAGTGGTTGTGGGGGCTCAGGAAAATGGCAAATGTTCTGTAAAACTCTATGTTCTGGAAGTATGAATAGCTCCACGGCAAGTAAAGAGACTTACATCTCACTAAATATCACTTCTCCCCCTATATATTTTCACTTATATGAAGTTGTATTAGGGAAATCCTTACCTACCTACCTATATTCTTTTTAAAAAATAATAGAACAACGGAACAAAAGCGAACTTCTCTTTTGAAATCAAGCACTTGCGTGCTCGCGGACCCACCGAACATGGCAGAACAATAGGAACATGCCACCCGCGTGCTCGTAAGGCTGCTCGCGGACTCGTTTGGGGACCGGGTCTCAGCGTGCGGGGGCGATGTTATACACTGTATAACATTTGTAGAAATGCTTTCCGGGGGTTCGGCGCTGCCCAGGCGTGCGTTGTGCGTTGCGCTCGCGTACAGGCGCGGCCTCCTCGCGTACTCGCGTGCCGCTCGCGTGCTCGTTGACATCCGGTCCCAACCGGGCACAAAAAAGCCCGCAGGGCGCGAACCCTGCGGGCTGTGTGGCAAGCCCCCGAGGGGGCTGCGATCATCAGGACTTCCGGACCCTGCGCATGCAGGCGATCATCTCAAGCCCCGAGTCTTTGAACCGGTCGACGTCCGCGACGTCGACCATCTTGGTCGCATTCGCAATCCATCCCTGGATGGTCACGATAGGGTCATCACTAGCCGCTGGCTTCTCATCAGCCTTAGCCTTCTTCTCGCGAACCTTTTCGACTCCGTTAGCCACGTCAATATACTGACGCACACGCGACATCATCGGTCCGTCGACAAGCATCATGTAGGTACGCCGTTGGGTCTTCAAAACATCGTCATCGATGTCCCTCAACTGATCGCGGGTGAGGCCCAAAAGGTCCGCCACTGTCCACTTGTTAGACCCTTTGGGAGTCTGTTCGGAAACCGAACCCGGGACGATGGATTGAAAGGCCAAGCCCTTCTTCGACGCTGAGACGCCCTGGACGATGAACCCGCGAACCTGATCGTGCACCGACTGGTCCCAAAGGTCATTCGGGTTCTTCTCTGTCGATTTCACCAGCATGTCCGACACAACGCCGACTTTGGCCAACGCCTTACCGGCGCGGCTCCACTTGTCGCGCGATACATGCTCAGCTGCGGCAGCATCAGATACTGCAGCGGCAACGGGAGAGAGGTCAAACTTAACTTGCGACATGGTATGTACTCCATTGGTTTGTCGCCCCTAGTGCGTCTAGGTCCGTATCGCATCGGTATTGATGCGATGGATGGACTATAACATGGCAGGAAATGGCGTCAAGTTAAACACTGTATAACAGACCCCACCCATCCCCAACCCCCCGCTGGCATTTTGGAGTCCCGCGCGCTGTTCGCGCTGTATTCCGCACAAACGAAGACCAAAAGTTATGAATCTTCCATTAACACTATACAAACTAAGGGGCCACTATGAACTACAAAAACTAGGAGCCACTAGGGACTATAAACTAAGGGAGGAAGGAGGGTAGGGGGGTACCGAAATAGGAAACCACCCCCCAAAGGGGACCCAGAGAACCTACCCCGTCAATGGGACCCAAAGAACCGTGGTTGACGCGAGACTCCCTAGTGCAGTAGTATTGGGGAACGCCAAGGTGCGGCGCGGGAAGCCACCATCCATGATCGAAGCTCCACTCGACGATTTCATCCCCCTTCCGACCGGTGCAAAGACTCTGAGCACTGCCGAATACGCCACCCTTCGGGCCAAGGCTCAGGCTGCATGCCAGACCGCTTCCGTGCTGCTCGACGAGGGGTACGAGTCTGAGCCCCCGCAGGCAGAAGCCCTGCGTCGCCAAGCGGCGGATGTGCTCAAGTACGTCAACGCAGGTCAGGCTGCTCCCACGCAGATCATGACCTCTCCGGAGGGTGCGCTCTACATCGACCGGATCCTGACGCAGTACGATATGGAGGTGGTGCGCGACGCCAAGCGCTTGCGCAACTACGTCACCAACAAGTTGATCTTGGAGACCGAGAACCCCGACGCCAAGACGCGCATGCGTGCTCTGGAACTGCTTGGGAAGGTCAGTGACGTGGGGCTGTTCACCGAGCGCACGGAGATCACCGTCAACAACCGGTCCACGGTCGAGCTTGAGAACACACTGCGGGATAAGCTGCGTCGCCTGATGGGCGCGGACACTGCAGAGGACGCCACCATCCTGGCTCCGCCCATCGAGACCACTGCTCCTATCGACGTTGATACAGCTTTGGCGGGGCTGGAGTGAGTACAACTCTGACCGTGCCGGAGATCCAGACCCTGATGGCAAACATCGGGAAGCTGACTCCTGCCGAGCAAGAGCAGTTGATGAGCGTTGTGGAGGAGTTGGAGCGTCGAAAACATGCAAAAGCATGCAGAGACGACCTCCTAGCCTTCTGCCAGCACATGGATCCAACGTACATTGTTGCGACCCACCACAAAAAGCTCGCAGAACTGCTGACCAACATCGCCTACGGACACAAAGATCGCATCGCAGTGTCCATTCCACCCCGGCACGGGAAGTCCCACCAGATAAGTACGCTGTTTCCGGCGTGGTTTTTGGGTAAATTTCCCGACAAAAAGGTGCTGATGGTGTCCCACACAGGGGATTTGGCCGTAGATTTTGGTCGAAAAGTGCGAAATATCATCGCAGACCCGAAATATGCGTCCGTTTTCCCCGGAATCAGCCTTGCACAGGACTCAAAAAGTGCCGGAAGGTGGTCTACAAACCGTGGAGGCGAGTATTACGCCTGCGGTGTCGGCGCTGCCCTTGCTGGACGGGGTGCTGACCTGCTTTTGGTCGATGATCCACACTCGGAACAGGACCTTTTGGCGGGAAACTTCGAGGAACTTGAGAAAACGTATCAGTGGTTCGCCTTCGGCGCCCGTACTCGTCTGATGTCAGGGGGCAGAATTGCAGTGGTTCATACCCGCTGGCACCAAGATGACCTGATTGGGCACCTCGTCAAGGACGGTGCCAACAATCCCAAGGCCGACCAGTACGAAGTCTTCGAGTTCCCGGCCATATTGGAGACCTCCAGCGGTCTCAAGGCCCTCTGGCCTGAGAAGTTCGATCTGGAAGCCCTGGAGCGCACCAAGGCGTCGATGCCTGCGTACCAGTGGAACGCACAGTACATGCAGAACCCCACGGGTGAGCAGGGTGCGATCATCCAGCGGGACTGGTGGAGGCCGTGGAAGAGGGACGCTGCACCACAGTGCGAGTACCTGATCATGGTGCTGGACGCAGCGGCGGAGAAGAACAACCGTGCCGACTACACAGCGCTGCTGACGTTTGGTGTATTCAGTGACGACGAGCTTACCAAGGGCGAGCCGCATATCATCCTGCTGAACGCCATCAAGGTGCGTGTGGAGTTCCCTGAACTGAAAGATCTTGCCATCCGCGAATGGAAAGATTGGGAACCTGATTCGTTCATCGTTGAGAAGAAGTCCAGTGGTACGCCGCTGTATCAAGAGCTTCGTCGCTTGGGTATACCCGTGCAGGAGTTCACGCCACACAGGGGTACCGGAGACAAGGTTGCACGCATAAACGCCGTGGCCGACGTGATTCGCTCCGGTATGGTGTGGTACCCCGAGGGACGGCGGTGGGCTGAGGATGTGATCGAGGAGTGCGTGGCGTTCCCGTTCGGGTCCAACGACGACCAAGTGGACTGCGTATCCATGGCGCTTGCGCGGTTCCGCCAGGGTGGGTTCATCGGCCTGCCGTCCGACTATCAGGACTACACTCCAGCCGCCGCACGCCGCACGGCGTACTACTGACCCCCAACACTGCAATGACCGACTTCTCCGGTGCCAATCAGCTTATCGACCGCCTCACATGGCAGTTGAAGAACTCCGGTATGACCGGGGACGTGCGCCAAGCCGCGTTGGACATCCTCAAGAGCCGGGGGCATGTGAATGACAAAGGCGAACTCACCGAAGCAGGCAAAGCCCGCAACGCCATGACAGCCAAGGAGCGAGCCTTGGACCGTGCCAAACGTGCGGGGCGTACAGGGTCATTGACCTACAACCCCCAGACCAACCGTGTGACGCGTCGCTGAGAGCGACGTACTGGAGCCCACCATGGCGACGAATATCGACAAAGCCCTCCTTGCCAGCCCCACGCCGCTGATGGGACTTGCCAACGAACCTGCCATCGAGATTGAGATCGAGAACCCGGATGCTGTGACCATCGGTGTAGACGGCATGGAGATCACCCTGGAGCCTGGGAGTGACAGCCCGGAGGACTTCGATGCCAACCTCGCAGAGTTCATGGACGAGGGCGCACTGCAGACGCTGGCTGGGCAGTTGATCAGCGACGTCGATGAGGACCTGCAAGGGCGCAAGGACTGGGAGAGGACGTACTCCGAAGGGTTGAAGCTGCTGGGGCTCAAGGTCGAGGATCGCACCGAGCCGTGGTCAGGCGCCTGTGGGGTTTTCTCCCCCATCCTCACCGAGGCGGTGGTGCGGTTCCAGAGCGAGTCGATCACCGAGACGTTCCCGGCGCAGGGGCCGGTGAAGACCAACATCATCGGGAAGAAGACACGGGAGAAGGAGGACGCTGCGGCGCGTGTCAAGGACGACATGAACTACCAACTGACGGAAGTCATGACGGAGTATCGTCCGGAGCACGAGAAACTGCTGTGGAATCTGCCTATCGCTGGTTCGGCGTTCAAGAAGGTCTATTACGACCCGAGCCTGGAGCGGCAAGTGTCGGTGTTCATCCCGGCTGAGGATGTCATCCTGCCTTACGGTACGTCGGAACTGTCGTCGTGCCCACGGATTACGCACAGGATGCGTAAGAACAAGAACGACATCACCAAGCTGCAGGCGGCGAAGTTCTACCGGGACGTAGATCTCCACGAGCCCGGGAAGGACATCACTGAGATCCAGAAGAGTAAGGACAACGAGACAGGGTTCTCCGCGTCCTACGATGACCGGTACCTCCTGCTTGAGGTGCACGTAGAGCTTGACCTGCCTGGATTCGAGGACGAAGAAGACGGTGAGCCCACGGGCATCGCGCTGCCCTACGTCGTCACGATCCTGAAGGACACCCAGGAGATCCTGTCCATCCGCAGAAACTATCTGGAGGATGACCAGACGCGGCAGTCGCGCCAGCACTTCGTGCACTACCAGTACGTGCCCGGGTTCGGAAGCTACGGGTTCGGCCTGATCCACCTCATCGGAGGCGCGGCCAAGAGCGCTACGTCGCTGACCCGGCAACTGGTGGATGCGGGCACGCTGGCGAACCTGCCCGGGGGCTTGAAAGCCCGGGGCCTGCGGATCAAGGGTGACGACACTCCCATCGCTCCGGGTGAGTTCAGGGACGTGGACGTGCCCAGCGGGACGGTGCGTGACAACATCATGCCCCTGCCCTACAAGGAGCCCTCACAGACGCTCCTGGCCCTGCTGAACGGCATCGTGGACGAGGCTCGGCGGTTCGCAGCCACTGCGGACATGAAGGTCAGCGATATGAGCGCCCAGGCCCCGGTGGGTACCACCCTGGCCCTGCTGGAGCGGCAGTTGAAGATCATGAGTGCGGTCCAGGCGCGGATGCACTTCGCCATGAAGCAGGAGTTGAAGCTCCTGGCCGCGATCATCAGGGACTACACCGACGAGGACTACAGCTACGAGGCTGAGTCTCCCGAGGGTGCCCGGGCCAAGCGCAGCGACTACCGCTACACCGAGATCATCCCGGTGTCGGACCCGAACGCGGCCACCATGAGCCAGCGGCTGGTGCAGTATCAGGCGGCATTCCAGATGTCGCAGAGTGCGCCTCAGGTCTACAACATACCCCGGCTGCACCGACAGATGCTTGAGGTGCTGGGCATCAAGAACGCCGACAAGCTCGTCGAACTGCCGGAAGACCGCAAGCCCACCGACCCGGTCACGGAGAACATGGACGTGCTTCGCATGAAGCCGCTGAAGGCGTTCGCGTACCAAGACCACGAGGCGCACATCGCCACGCACCAGTCGTTCATGCAGGACCCACGGATTGCTGCGGCTATCGGTCAGAACCCCGCTGCGCAACAGATGATGGCCGCGCTCATGGCGCACGTCGCAGAGCACACAGCGTTTGCATACAGGGCGCAGATCGAGATGCAGCTTGGGGTACCGCTGCCCGCCATGGATGAGGACGATGAGGTGCCCATCAGCCCGAGTGACGAGAAGGCCATCGCGCCGCTGATCGCTGCCGCTGCACAGCGCACAATGATGCAGAACCAAGCGCAGGCTGCTCAGCAGCAGGCGCAACAGCAGGCGCAGGACCCGGAGATGCAGCTTAAGCAGGCTGAACTCCAGCTTAAGGAACGCGATAGCCAGCGCAAGGCTATGAACGACCAGTACGACTTCGAGCTTGGGAAAGCCCGCCTGGAGCTTGACCGCATGAAGACGCTGATCGACGCCAACAAAGGCAAGGAAGACCCCCAGCTTAAGGCCGCTATGGCGCAGCAGGAACTGACCCACAAGGAGCAGATCCACCGCCAGAAGATGCGCCAGCAGATGCAGAGCGACGCCATCAAGGCGCAACGTGAAGCTCAGAGAGCGGCGCAGCGGGCTGCGCAACCTAGCCCTGGGGTGAAGTGATGGAAGATACCAAGACTCTCGGAATCTTGCGCAAGAAGTTGCGCGAGCGTATGAATGACATCGCCGATACCGTCGCTGGTGGAGGCGCGAAAGATTTCGGTGAATACCGGAATCTCTGCGGACAGATACACGGACTGGCTGTCGCAGAGCGTGAAATCCTTGACCTACAGTCTGCATTGGAGCAATCGGAAGATGAGTGAACTTATCCTGTCGGACGGGAAAAACGAGACCGTCCTGCCTGAAACTGATGGAGAAAAGGCACGGCAAGTACCCGACCCTGTCACGTACCACCTCTTGTGCATGCTTCCGGAGGCTGAAGAGTCCTTCGACAGCGGCATTCTCAAGTCCGGTCAGACGATGCACTTTGAGGAAGTGCTGTCGCCCGTGCTGTTCGTCGTGAAGATGGGTCCGGACTGCTACAAGGATCCCCTTCGGTTCCCTTCCGGCCCGTCCTGCAAGGTGGGCGACTTCATCCTTGTCCGCCCCAACAGCGGCACGCGGCTGAAGATTCACGGGCGGGAGTTCCGCATCATCAACGACGACAGCGTTGAGGCTGTCATTCAAGACCCGCGTGGTGTGCAGAGGGGATAAGCATGGACAGGCAAGAGTTCAAGTTCCCGGACGAAGTGCCGGTGAACACCAAGGAAGAGAAGGTCGATTTCGAGATCGAGGGCAACGACACCGAGGTCGAGGTGGTGGACGACACCCCTGAGGTGGACCGTGGTCGCAAACCCCTGGATCGTCCGGTCAATGACCCTACTGACGATGAGCTTCAGGACTACAGCGAGAAGGTACGTGCCCGCATCAAGGAACTGACGCATGCCCGTCATGATGAGCGGCGTGCCAAGGAAACCCTGGAGCGGCAGCACAACGAAGCCATCAGAGCCGCACAGGCGCTGGTCGATGAGAACAAGAAGCTCAAGGAGCAGTTGACCCAAGGGCAGACTGGGTTTATCTCCCAAGCGCAGAAGCTGGCGGAGGTGGAGGTCGAGAAGGCCAAAGCCGCGCTCAAGGCTGCACATGAGGCGGGGGATACCGAAGCCTTTGTGGACGCCCAGGCCAAGCTCAACGAAGCGGTCTTCAACCAACAACGCGTCAAGGCATTCAAGCCCCCCTTGCAAAGGGCGGCGGAACCTGATAACGTGTCGGCACAACAGGCCGCGCCTACGACACCGGTTCAGCAACCTGATGCCAAGTTTGTCGCTTGGAAGCAGAAGAACCCGTGGTTCGGTGAAGACGATGAGATGACGAGCTTGGCGTTCGGCCTGCACAACAAGCTCGCCAAAACTGGCATGACTCTCGGATCGGACGAGTACTACTCAGTCATCGACCGGAGGATGCGGCAAGTCTTCCCGGACAAATTCGAGTCCCCCGTGGACAGGTCGGAGACCCCGACCAAAAAACCCGCTACGGTTGTAGCGCCATCGAGCAGGGCAACGTCGGCCAAAAAAGTCGTGCTGACGCAGAGTCAACTGTCCACTGCCAAGCGACTTGGGCTCACCCCCCAACAATACGCACAAGCTGTTGCGGAACTGACGAGGAATGAGAATGCCTGAGACCCCACGGATCCCCCGCGAGTTTGAGACTCGCGCCAAGGCGGAGCGTCCCAAGACGTGGATGCCTGCTGAACTGTTGCCGGATCCCCCCAAGGATCCCAACTACGCGTACCGCTGGATTCGTGTCAGCACCTTGGGTACCGCCGACCCGAGGAACATCTCTTCCAAGATCCGCGAAGGCTGGGAACCTGTCAAGGTTGCAGATCATCCTGAATACGCCCACCAGTGTGACGACAAGCCTCGTCTTCCTGGCAGCGTGGAGGTTGGTGGCCTGCTGCTTTGCCGAACCCCCAAAGAACTCGTTGATCAACGGAATTCCTTCTACCTCGGTCAGGCGACGGGGCAGATGGAGTCTGTGGACAACACCTTCATGCGCGAGAATGACCCCCGGATGCCGCTGTTCAAGCAGCGTCGTTCCGAAGTGTCGTTCGGACGCGGTCAATGATTCAGGAGTCATAAATGGCTTACCCCACGATTGACAAGCCCTACGGGCTTGAGCCGGTCAACCTGAAGGGCGGTATCCCGTTCGCAGGTTCGACTCGCATGATCCCCATCGGCCAAGGCTACGCCACCAACATCTTCAACGGAGATGTGGTCGGCCTGTCCAACGGCAACGCCATCATCACGCCTTACAACGCGGATACGCAGTCTGCTGCGGCGGCTGGTGACATTCTCGGTGTCTTCCTGGGCTGCGAATACAGCACCGGGGCTGGCCCGATCTTCGGCAAGCTGCGGCAGCAGTACTACCCGGCGAGCACCAACGCACCGAATGCGGTGGCCTACGTGCTGGACGATCCCAACGCGCTGTTCAAGGCGGCGGTGATTGCGCAACCGCAAGGCAGCGCCAACACCCAACTGAACACCGGCACGACCATCGGCTACATGTCGCCGTCGTTCCTCGGCACCAACGCCTTCCTGATCGCTGGCAACGGCGGTTCAACGGCAACCGGCAATTCGCTGGCGGGTGTTTCGGGTGGCAACCCCACGGTGTCCTCGTCGGTGGCTGGCAACATCCGCCAGACGGTCGGCACGGGTGCCGGTACCTCGCCCTGCCTGCGCGTGATCCAGCTTGTGCCGGATACCGCTGTCACGGTGGCCACTGCGCTGACTTCGTCGCCAGCGGCGGGAACGACCTTCACGGTCTCCTCCACCACGGGCATCGTTCCGGGCATGCAGTGCGTCATTGACGGCATCTCTGGCACGACGGCGGGGTCTCCTGGCAGCAACCTGACGGTCACGGGCGTGGTCACGTCCACCTCGACCATCACGGTCAGCGCCAGCGTCACGGCCACCAGCGGCGTTTCGGTCTCCTTCATCGGGTACCCCGAAGTGATCGTCGGCTGGAACTTCGGCTACCACTCGTACCTGCTCGCCGCTGGCGTCTGAGGAGTCTGAATCATGGCAATTTCTCGTGCACAGCTCCTCAAGGAGCTTCTCCCCGGTCTGAACGCCCTGTTCGGTCTGGAGTACAAGCGCTACGGCGAAGAGCACAAGGAGATCTACGAAACGGAGACCTCCGACCGCTCGTTCGAAGAGGAGACCAAGCTCTCCGGCTTCAGCGCCGCTCCGGTGAAGAACGAAGGTCAGGCCATCTCCTACGACAACGCGCAGGAAGCCTGGACCGCTCGTTACAACCACGAGACCATCGCTATGGGCTTCTCCATCACCGAAGAGGCGATGGAAGACAACCTGTACGACAGTCTGTCGGCGCGGTACACCAAGGCCCTGGCCCGGGCAATGGCCTACACCAAGCAGGTCAAGGCTGCCGCCATCCTGAACAACGGCTTCAATGCCGCCGTGACCTACGGCGACGGGCAGGCCCTGTTTAGCACCGCTCACCCGCTGGTGTCTGGTGGCACGAACAGCAACCGTCCTTCGACGAATGCTGACCTGAACGAAACGTCCCTCGAAGCGGCTGTGATCCAGATCGCTGGTTGGACGGACGAGCGTGGGCTGCTCATCGCCGCCAAGCCCCGCAAGCTGATCGTGCCCCCGGCGCTCCAGTTCGTTGCTACGCGTCTGTTGGAGACCAACCTCCGTGTTGGCACCACCGACAACGACATCAACGCCCTGAAGAACA
>Ga0315906_10000822_pt1 | contig 47827 bp, 49 predicted proteins | sample LakEriMetagenome_4_FD_203526 | JGI IMG/M metagenome (GOLD analysis project Ga0315906, IMG submission 203526) | Freshwater fungal communities from buoy surface, Lake Erie, Ohio, United States - Buoy 2 MA122 | ecosystem: Environmental > Aquatic > Freshwater > Lake > Lake biofilm | place: USA...
CACGCTGTTCGACCGACTCGTGTTCACAGACTGCACTTACGAACTCAGGGTCCAGACCCCAACCCTGCAGCAGGCGACGCGCTGCCGGAACACGCCACTCGTTCAACAGCATCTCGAACCGCATCGGATCCTGTAACACCGCCGGCGTCGTAGCGGCTTTGGCCGTCACCCAGATGTGTCCCACGGTATGGAGCAAACCCGCCGTGTTCGCCCTTTCCCTCGGTACTCCGGCGAATTGGTTGGCCATCGCCCGCGCGATCGAAGCAAGCGCGACACTGCGTTGCCAAAGGGCGGTCAGCCTGCCATGCACGATCTGGTATCGGGGTGCTTCTCGGACCTCTTGCAAGGCATAGACGAGCGAGAGACGCCGAACGGTATCGAATCCGAGACGTCGGACCGCCACCGCAAGATCGGAGGTGGGATCGGCGGACGGGTTGTGGTCGACCGAGTTGGCAATGCGCAGCAGCAGCCCAGCGAGTGTCGGATCCGTCGACGCCAACCGCGCGACCTCGGGTCCCGTCGTCGACAGGTCGGCGAGGCGGCGGACGATCCGCAGGGCGACTTCCGGCATGCCAGGGATGCTGAGTTCCTCGCGCAGGAACTCTGCCTTCAATCGTTGCTGGAAATCGCCCCCCATGATGCTCTCCGACGGTCTAAGCGACGTCGCGAGCACGACTGCCGTGCAGGCGCCGCAACAATGAGGCCTCCTCCCTGCTCATACCACAGGAAGCGGCGAGCTCTGCCTCCGTCGCCCCGGAGCTCGCCATCCGGATCGCCATCTCGAATCCTTGCGCCTGCGGACGCGGCGGTGGGGGGATATAGCGAGGTTCAGCGAGCTGCTTCTCCTCGAAGCTGCGCAGCAAGGTTCCAAGACGCCGTGCTTCAGCCTCGCTGGCAGAGACCTGGTACTTCTGACGTTGCAGCTCGGCGTCGAGACGAGCAAGTTCAGCGGCGGTACCGCGCCAGAAAACGGCCCAGGCTCCGATCCACAGGAAGGCGAGCAGGATGGCCGTGTGGATGGCCGCAAACGCATAAGTCTGCAAGTCGTCAGTCAACAAGGCAGCCATGTTCACCTCTTAAAAACAGATCGAAGATGTGGGTATCTGGGCAGCCATGCGGCGTCAGAACTTCGGCGCAGCATGCTCTGGGACTGAGATGCAGATTCCGTGCCAAAAAAGATCTCACGGCAGCGCTGCCGGGCTGAGCGAGGGATCGCCCCGGTTGATGCCGTAGGGACCTTCAGCCACCTCATCCTGCCCGAGGATCGCAAGCAACACCCTCCGATTGGCGCTACGTCCGGCCTCGGAGTCGTTCGGTTGCAGAGGACGATGTTCGCCGAAGCCGAGCACCGCGAATCGCGACGGATCAAGTCGCTTCGCGACCAGCACCCTGACGACGGCACCGGCACGGGCCGCCGAAAGGTCCCAGTTGTCCCGATAGAGACCGCCCTGGATCGGCACATCGTCCGTGTGGCCTTCGACCCTTATCGAATTTCCGAAACCGGTCAACGTTTCCGCGAGCTGGGACAGCACGCGCTCTGCGTCGGGGTTGAGGGTCGCCGAGCCGCTGGCGAACAGCACATCATTTCGGATCTCAACCTCCACCCACATCGGGTGCTGCCTGATGGTCACTTGGTCGCTCATCACAAGCGGCGCCGTCGCTCGAGCGATACGCATCGCGATCCGTCCCGCGTTCAGCTCCTCGAGCGACGGACGGTCACGTGCGATCTTTGGGATTCGGATCGGCAGTCTGCCGCTGCCTAGCTCGAGCGTTCCGAGCGGGGGCGACCCAGTCACCGTGGAGCCCGGCAGAACGCCGGCGTCCGCATCCGGACCCTCTCCGTTGAACGCCACCGACAGCGCATCAGCAAGCACACGATACTTTCCGGTGTTCAACGATGAGATGGCGTACATGACGACAAAGAATGCCAGGAGCAGCGTCATCAGATCGGCATAGGGGATCGCCCACGCCTCGTGGTTGAGCCGTTCCTCGGTCTGCCGCCGTCGTCGTCGAGGCCTGCGGATCACGCCACAGCGCTCATGTGGACAGATAGCCCTTCAGCCGTGCCTCCAGAACCCGCGGGTTCTCGCCTTGGGCGACCGCTGCAAGGCCGTCGATGATCATGATGCGCCGTCGCGTCTCGAACTGGATGAGCGACCGTAGTTTGCCAGCTGCCGGGAGGAACAACAGATTCGCGAATCCGATCCCGTAGACCGTAGCGGTGAACGCAGCCGCGATCCCCTGTCCAAGCAGTCGAGGATCCTCCAGGTTCTGCATCACGGTCATCAGACCGAGCACGGCACCGATGATCCCGAGAGTCGGCGCATAGACGCCCATCGACTCGAACACCCTAGCCGCCGCCATCTCGGCATCCTCTCGGGCGTCGAGCTCGATCTCCATGATCGAGCGTATTCGCTCGGGGTCGGTCCCATCGACCACCAACTGCAGCCCGCGGCGCATGAACGGATCCTCCAGTTGTTCGATCTCCGGCTCCAGACCCAGCAAGCCGTTGCGGCGAGTGGTGCGACTCAATCCGACGAGCCTCGCGATGACGGATTCGTCGACGCTCGGCGGCGGATGAAGCATCCAAGAGGACATCGCGATGGCCCTACGCAGCGTCGACTCAGGCGTCTGCACTAGGACCGCTGCGAAGGTTCCGACCAGAACGATCAACAACGCCGCGATCGACAGCAACGCTGCGACCCCGGCGCCTTTCAGGATCGACCCGACGACCACCGCGACGACCGCAAGCAGCAGTCCCAGCAGCGTCAACCGATCCATGTCACGCCTCACGTGCTGCGGGCATCCGATCCCGCCAATCGGCGAGCCGCGCCTTCAAGCGGGCGACGGCCTGACCGTGAAGTTGCGAGACCCGGGATTCGGTCACGCCCATGACGCGACCGATCTCCTTGAGGTTCAACTCCTCTTGGTAGTAGAGCGCCATGAGCAACCGCTCCCGCTCCGGAAGCCCGGCGATCTCGCGGACGAGCGCCGCGCGGAACCCGAGATCGGCCACTTGTCTGAACGGATCGGGACCGTGGTCTGGGGCATCGACGGTGTCCATCTCCTCCAAGCTCGCCAACTGACAGGCCACGGAGTCTTGGACGATGTGGTGATACTCATCCAGATGGATCCCGAGACGGGCAGCGATGTCGCCCGGTCGGGCCTCACTGCCGGTCTGACGTTCGATCTCACGGATCGCCTGCGCCACCTCGCGCGAACGGCGATGCACCGAGCGGGGGGCCCAGTCGAGCTTTCGCAACGCGTCAATCATCGACCCGCGTATGCGGATCCCGGCGAACGTCTCGAAGGTGGCGCCCTTTCCGTCGGTAAAGTGTGCCGCGGCTTCGAGCAGACCGAGCATGCCCGCCTGGATCAGGTCATCGACCTCTACGGAGGCTGGCAGCCGCGCGCAGAGATGGTAGGCGATCCGTTTGACGAGTTCGGCATGCCGTCGCACGAGCATGTCTGCCTCACGCGCTCGGTCGAAGCCCGCTGGCGTGATCACCGCGGCGTTCAACGCACCACCTGCAACCGTGGCGCAGGGCGCGAGACACGCTCGGAGAAAAATCCGATGTTTCCGCGTCCCTCTGGCGCCTCCCAAGACTTGATGTTCCCTGCGAGACGGCAGATCGCCTGCGCCGAATTGGAACTGGGGAACGCCTCGACCACCGGCCGCTGCTCACGGACGGCTCGCCGCAACAGATCATCAGCGGGGATGTCTGCCGAGTGCTCGAGGCTCACATCGAGAAAGCGGCTGGTCACACGCTGTATCGCCGCGAACAACCGCGTGCCGGCCGAAGGCCCTTGGGTCATGTTGGTGACTACGCGGAACCGTCGAAGGCCGTGATTGCGGCTGAGAATCTTGACCACCGCATAGGCGTCGGTGACCGAGGCAGGATCCTCGCAGACCACCACCAATACATGTTGCGCTGCTTGGACCAGCTGCAGGACGCCGTTCGAGATGCCCGCGGCGGTGTCGACCATGAGCAGATCGAGGTCGGCGGTCAGATCGCTGAAAGCCCTAACCAATCCGAGGTGTCCAGTCTCATCGAGGCCTGCAAGGGGAGTCATCCCGGATGCGCCCGCAACCATGGAGAGACCTGGACGTACGGGTGTGAGCACCTCGTCGAGACTAAGGCGCCCGAGCACCATATCCGCCAGGGTGCGTCTCGGTGTGATGCCAAGCAGTACATCGGCGTTAGCGAGCCCCACATCCCCGTCTAGCAGAACCACGCGCCGACCGGCGGCGGCGCTTGCGATCGCGAGGTTGATGCTGAGCGTCGATTTGCCGACGCCGCCCTTCCCGCCGCTGACGGCGACGACCTGTACAGGATCCCGGCGCAGTATCCGACCGGAGAGCTCAGGAGGCGACATGCAGACGACCCTCCAACCGGCTGACCAACAGATCCTCATCCGCAGCGTTCCCGTGACGTTCTTGCAGCGCGACCGCCAAGGCGACCAACTCATCGGACCGCGCCGGGCGCAGGTCGTCGGGCAGCCTTGTTCCGTCGGTCACGTAGACGAGCGGCAGAGCGGCGGAGATCACTGCAGAGAGCAGGCCACCGAGACTTGCCGCCTCGTCGAGCCGGGTGGCGATACAGGCGGTCACACCCAATCGTGCATAGCGCGCCGCGATCTGGCGCGCCGCAGTGGCTTGTAAGGTCGCGGGCAGCACCGCAGCGATCGACCCGATGCTGCGCAGGGTGGCGAAGTTCCGCTCTTCGACGCTTGGGTCATCGCTCCGCGACCCGGTCGCTCCGGTGTCCACCAAGACCAAGCGCTGCTCGCCGAGCCTCGTCAGTAGCGCAGGTAGCGCCTCGATCTCTTCGACCTGATAGGTCGGGATACCCAACAGCCGCCCCAGGCGGGCCAACTGCTCGAACGCACCGAAGCGGGGATCGCCCGCACTCACCAATACTGCGCCGTTCGGACCATTCCGCAGCACCCAACGCGCTGCAATACCCGCCACAGCGCTGGACTTCCCGGACCCTGAACTGCCGACCAACGACAGCACCCCGCCTCTCGTCGTCCAACGGTCATCGTTCGTCAACAGTCGGCCGCTGAACGCGGCTAGAACCTGTTGCCGTGCTCGATCGAGCTCGTCGTCCGAAGTGACGCTTTCGAGCAGTGAAGCCCCAAGCTCGCGATCAAGTCCGAGCGATGCGAACTCGCGCATCAGTGAAGCCTTCACGGGGGCTCGGCGCGTCAGGTCGTTCCACGCGAGTGCCGCCAACTGTGTCTCGAGCAGATGCCGCAAGGACTTCAACTCGCTGTCGATGGCAGCGCTGCCAGCGACAGCTGGCGGGCTAATGGCCTGCGGCACAGCGACCGGTCGGCTGACCGAGCGAACCGGAATCGCGACCGTGTCCGCGCCCGCGGCGCGCTTGGCCTGCGTCAATATCTCGGCGTTCGCGACCGCCTCGGGGTCCGTGGCAACCGTCAACTCCACGATGCCGGCGGTCCGGCGGGTCCAAAGGATCAAGGCGTCCGGGCCATGCTCTGACCGCACTTTCCGCAGTGCGGAACGCATGTCCGGCGCGGTGTATTTCTGCATTTTCATCGCGTTTTCCTTAGTTCCCGATGGTGCTTACCAGACGAACCCGGCGGCTGTCGGGTATCTCGTTCCAGGCGAGTACATGCATCTGCGGCACGGTCGCCCTGAGGAACCTTGCAAGAATCGGGCGCAGTGCCGGCGGCACGAGGAGAACGGCCGGTTGTCCTGCTACTTCCTGTCGACGCGCTGCCTCGACGAGGTGCCCCTGGAGTCTCTCAGCCAAACCCGGCTCGAGGCCTGGCGACCCACCGGCTGTACCGACGAAGTTCCCCAACATCTGTTCGATTCCCGGGTCGAGGGTGATCACCGGGAGTTCCTGTGAGATGCCAACGATGTCCTGCACGATCTGCCTTGAGAGCGCGATGCGGACCTGTGCGACCAACGCCTGGGGATCCTGGATCCGGCCTGAATGCTCCGCCAGAGCCTCGAGCACGCTGCGCAGGTTGCGGACCGGCACCCGCTCCGCCAGCAAGCCCTGAAGGACTTTGACGACCACACCCACCGACAGCACCTTCGGCACGAGGTCTTCGACCAGCTTGGGTGCCGTCTTGGCGAGGTTGGTGAGAAGATTCTGAGTCTCTTCATGCCCGAGGATCTCGTGGGCATGCTGCGCGATAAGTTGGCTGAGATGGGTGGCCACCACGGTACTGGCATCGACGACGGTATAGCCAAGCGATTGCGCGTGCTCGCGTTGCGCGGGCTCGATCCATACCGCATCCATGCCGAACGCCGGATCACGTGTCGAGATGCCCTGCAAAGGACCGAACACCCGTCCCGGATTTATCGCCATCTCGCGCTCGGGGTACACGTTACCCTCGCCGACCGGCACTCCGGAGAGCTGGATGCGATACGCGTTGGGCGACAGATCGAGATTGTCACGGATGTGCACGGCGGGGACGAGGAAGCCCAGTTCTTGGGAGACCTTCAGACGAACTCCGCGGATACGGGCGAGCAGATCTCCGCCCTGCCCCTTATCGACCAAGGGCACCAGCCTGTAGCCCACCTCCAGACCGACCAGATCGACGGGCTGCATATCATCCCAACTGAGCTCCCGGGACTCACCCACCGCTGCAGTCGGCGTGACGGTCGCGGGCGCCGCAGCTTCCCGGGTCTGGCGCCGGTGGATGAACCACGCACTGCCTGCAGCCAAACCGGCCATGGACAGGAACACGAGGTTCGGCATGCCTGGTACGACGCCGAGCAGCGCCAGCACGCCGGCAGCGACGCCGAGCAGACGAGGATCGGCGACCAATTGCCTGGCCACCTCGCCTCCCATGTCCTGGTCGCGTGACATGCGCGTCACGATCACGGCGACCGCTGTCGCCAGCATCAAAGCGGGGATCTGCGCCACCAGCCCGTCGCCGATGGTGAGCAGCACATAGATCTTGGCGGCTTCCGCGAACGGCAGGTCGTGCATCATCGTCCCGATCGCCAGACCGCCTAGGACGTTGATCACCAGGATGAGGATGCCCGCTGTGGCGTCGCCGCGTACGAACTTGCTGGCGCCGTCCATCGAACCGTAGAAATCCGCTTCCGAGCGGACCTCGACGCGGCGCGTCCGCGCCTCCTCCTGGTTGATCAAGCCGGCGTTCAGATCCGCGTCGATCGCCATCTGTTTGCCCGGCATGGCATCAAGGGTGAAGCGCGCACTGACCTCGGAGATGCGTCCGGCGCCCTTGGTGATGACCACGAAGTTGATGATGGTGAGGATGATGAAGACCACGATACCGACGGCATAGTTACCGCCGATGACGAACGCTCCGAACGCCTCGATGACGTGACCGGCCGCTGCCGTGCCGTTGTGCCCGTGCATCAGCACCACGCGTGTGGAGGCGACATTCAACGCCAACCGAAGCAACGTTGCGATCAGCAACACAGTCGGGAAAATCGCGAAGTCGAGCGGCTTGCGGACCGTGAACACCGCGACCACGATCATCATCGACAGGGCGATGTTGAAGGTGAAGAGCAGATCGAGTGCGATCGCCGGCAATGGCAGGACCACCATCGCGAGCAGCGCCAATACGCCGACCGGGATGCCGATCCCGCTCAGCATCAATTGCCGAAGTGGAAGGACCGTAGAGGTTGATACTGCCGGCGATGTCATGGTGCTGCTCCAGAGGGTGCCGCGACATGCTCGATCGAGTCATCGAAACTCGGAGGCACTGGCGGCGCCTCACCGCGTCGCCGGGCGACCTTGATGTGCCAAACATAGGTAAGCACCTGAGCCACCGCCACGAACAGCGTGTGCGGCACTTGCCGACCGATATCCACGTACCGGAAAAGAGCCCGCGCCAGCGGCGGCGCCGAGACCAATGTCACCCCGTGCTCGCGGGCGACCTCGCGGATCCGTGCCGCGACCTCGTCGGAACCCTTGGCCAACACGACGGGCGCGAAGTCGCGCTTCTCGTCGTAACGCAGTGCGACGGCGAAGTGCGTGGGATTCGTGATGACCACATCGGCCTGCGGGACGTCCTGGAGCATCCGGCGCTTGGCCAATGTCTGCTGCATGCTTCGGATCCGGGAGCGGGTCTCGGGAGATCCCTCCGACTCCTTCATCTCTTCGCGGATCTCCTGCATGCTCATCCGCAATTCCTTGGTGTGCTGCCAGACTTGGAATGGCGCATCGAGCGCAGCGATGATCGCGAGGCCTGCCGACATCGCCAGCAGCGCATAGAGCGCGATCCGTCCGGACTCGATGATCGCGGGAGCGAGCGGTTGGGTGGCGAGCGCCCTGACCTCCCCGAGCTGTGATCGGATGACCAGCACCGCGATCCCGGCGATCAACGCGAACTTCGCCAACGACTTGCAGAGCTCCACAAGGCTTCTCATCGAGAACATCCTGCCGAACCCCTTGATGGGATCGAGGCGCTCAGGCTTGAACGCCAAGGCCTCGGTACTGAAGTTCCAGCCGCCGATGAGCGCCGGAGAGGCGAGCGCGGCGACGAGCGTCGCCGCCAGAAGCGGCATCATCCCGAGCAGCGCGAGTCCACTGGATACTCCAAGACTGCGCAGCATGATGTCGTCGTGGACGAGATCGTCGCCACGGACGGACAGGCTCGACGCGAGCATCTCCATGAGCGAGCGTGCCGCATCGGCCCCGAACAGCATCAACGCCCCGGTCGCCGCAAGCGTGACGGCGGCCGCACCCAGATCGACCGAGCGAGGGACTTGACCCTTCTTCTTGGCGTCCTCGAGCTTTTTCGCGGTCGGGGCCTCTGTACGTTCTTGAGCGTCTTCATTAGACATGCGGTTACCCTCAACGCCCGGGCGCCTGCAGCGCAGCAGCCTCGGCGAGGACCTGTTGCAGCAGCGAGACGAAGCCTTGCTGGACGCCAGGCAGGCCGATCTGCAGCACGACCAGACCGAACACGATCGTCACAGGGAATCCGACCGCGAAGATGTTCAGCGTCGGTGCAGCACGGCTGATCAACCCGAAGCCGATGTTGGCGATCAACAAGGCCGTGAGTCCGGGCAGCGCGATCGACAACGCCCCTGCGAAGAGCATCGAGCCTGTCGATACAAGGCGCAGCATCCCGTCCGCGCCCAGCCCTTGCTGTCCGACCGGCAGCGTCCGAAATCCGTCGACCAGCACATGGATGATCGCGAGATGCCCATCCAATGCAAAGAATGTCATCACCATCAGGATCACATAGAACTGGCCGATGGCCGCTGTGGATGCGCCGCGCAACGGATCCACGTTGAACGCGAACGAGAGACCCATCGTGTTGGCGAGCAATTGCCCCGCCAGCCCGACCGCGTCGAACACCAGTTGCAAGACGAAACCGATCGCGACGCCGATCAGTATCTGCTGCGCGATGATCAGAAAGCCCGGGAGGGAGAAAGGTTCGATGACCGGCGCAGGAGGCATCAAGGGCACAACCAACCATGCAATCGCGCCCGCAAGCACGATCCGCAGCCGCGGCGGGACGAAGCCGGCGCCGAACGCAGGCGCCACCATCAGGCAGGCCGCGATCCGGAAGAACGGCCAGATCCAGTCGCCGACCCATCCCTGCAGTTGACTTGCCGCGATGTTCAGCACGGTTTCACCGGATCATCGACGGGATGCTTTCGATCATCGCCCGTGTGTAGGTGACGATGACCTTGAGCATCCATGGCCCGGCCACCACGATGGTCACCGCCATCCCGATCAGCTTTGGGATGAACGAGAGCGTCATCTCGTTGATCTGGGTCGCCGCCTGAAACACGCCGACCAGCAGCCCGATCACTAGCGCAGTGAGCAGCAACGGCATCGCGAGCAGCAGCATCGTCCCGAGCGCACCGCTGCCAAGCTGCATGATCGCCTCAGGGGTCATCGAACGAAGCTTCCCGCCAAGGTGCCCATCACCAGCGTCCAGCCATCGACGAGCACGAACAGCATCAGCTTGAAGGGCAGCGAGATCAGTACCGGCGATAGCATCATCATGCCCATCGACATGAGAACGCTCGCCACGACGAGATCGATGATCACGAAGGGTATGAAGAGCAGGAATCCGATCAGGAACGCCGTCTTGAGTTCGCTGGTGACGAATGCCGGGACGAGGATCGACAACGGGACGTCTGCGGGCGAATTGAAGCCTTGCCCACCTGAGATCCCGACGAAGGTCGCGATGTCAGCCTCGCGGGTCTGCTCGAGCATGAACGCCTTGAGAGGGATGATGGCACGGTCGAGCGCCGCGACAGTGTCTATGCTGCCGTTCGAGTACGGGACGATCGCCTCAGTGTTGATGCGCTCGAAGGTCGGCGCCATCACGAAGAACGTCAGGAACAGCGCAAGGCCGAGCAACACCTGATTGGGCGGGGTCTGGCCTGCACCGATCGCCTGCCGCAGTATGCCCAGCACGATGATGATGCGTGTGAAGGCCGTCATCATCAGGACGACGGCGGGCAACAGCGTCAGGGCTGTCATCAGCAGCAGCACCTGCAGCGTCAGGCTATACGTCTGGCCGCCGCCGCTCGCCTGCTTCACAGTCATCGCCGGCAACCCGATGCTGACGCCTTGCTCTGCGGCTTGCGCAAGCTCGGGCGCAAACGCGCACGCAAGGACCGCGAACACCATCGCCAGCATCCGTCTTGACATGCCCGACCTGACGTCGCTCATCGTCCGAGCCCCTTAGCCAACAACTCGGCGAACCGATAGGGCAACTGCCCCGCGGGCACTTGCTCGCTCCCGGAGGACGCCGCGCCTGCGACGGCCGATGGATCGCTCTTGTGCAGCATGACCACCCTGCCATCACCGACACCCAAGACCAGGCGGGCTCCATGCACCTCGACGATGACAGCCCGCTCCTTCGAGCCCAGGGCCACCTCATCGACGACCCGCAACGCGCCGCCCCGTCCGCGCGGTAGTACACGCAACCGACGCGCCAGCCAACCGAGCAGCACGATCGCGCCGATCACCAGGGCCAGCGACAGCAGCACCTGCAGAGCTCCGCTGCCGGAATTGATCGGTTCCCTGACCGACGCGACAGAGGGCGCACCGAAGCGCGCGTCGCTAGCGATCACGGGTGCGGCCCACAACGCCAAGCCGCCCACAAGCGCACAGACACCCGCGTCGATGTACTTCAAAGGAGCCTTCATTTCAGTTTACGGATGCGTTCCGCCGGGCTCACCACATCGGTGAGACGGATACCGAACTTGTCGTTGACCACGACCACCTCGCCGTGCGCGACCAATGTCCCGTTGACGAAGACATCGAGGAGTTCACCGGCGGCTCGATCGAGTTCAACAACTGAGCCCTGGTTCAGTTGAAGCAGGTTCCGGATGGGGATGCGGGTACGACCGACCTCCATCGACAGCGTCACAGGCACTTCCAGGATGACTTCAAGATTGACTTCGCCGCCGGCTGGTTGCCCGGCGGCATCCATCGGTGGCGGGTCGGCGGACAGCCGCTCGAAGGATGCGAGGTCGGCACCCGTGTTGTCAGGCGTCTGGTTCATGGCTGCTCCGGGATCATTGACGGGTGGGATGGGTAGATGGATCGATCGAACGGCCGCGCAACAGCCGCTCCTCGACCTTCACGGACTGTTGCCCGCGGGACACGCCGAACTGCCCTCGCAGCACCGGCACGTCTTCTGCAAACACGGTCACGCGACCCGTGAAGTCGCATGGGATGATGTCGCCGGGCCGGAAGTCGAGGAGTTCGGACAGGCGCACCTGCGAGCGGCCGACGACCGTGGTGAGCTCCACCTCGGCATCCTCGATCTCCTCACGCAGACTGCTGATCCAGCGCTCGGCGTCCTGCGGACGCTGGTCCTGGACGCTCGCGCCAAGGATCTCGCGCAACGGCTCAACGGTGGCGAACGGCACCACGATCTGCATGCGGTTGCCGGTGCCGTCGATGTCGATCTCGAAATCGGTGACCAGCAACGCCTCGTTGGCCGGCAGCACATTGGCGAACTGCGGGTTGCATTCGCTCGCCACGCATTCGATCTTGAGCGGGCTCACCTTCGACCATGCAGTCGCGAGGTCAGCGCAGGCGGCATCACGCAGCATTCCGACCAGACGGTCCTCGACGGGCGTGAACTCGCGGCTCTCGATACGGGCGATGCGCCCCTTTCCTCCGAAGAAGTTCTCGACGATCGCGCTGACCAGACCTGGCGGCAGGACGAGAAGAGCCAATCCGTGTAATGGCGCAAGTCCGAGTACATTGATGCTGCTCGGCATCGGCAGCGACGCAAGGTAATCCGCGAACCTCATGGTCCGCGACGACACGACCGCTAGCCCGACCGGGCGACGCAGGATGCTGCTGAGGCTGGTCCGATACAACGGGCCGAAACGTTGGTGTATCAACTCGAGTGTCGGCAGCCGGCCGCGGACGACACGGGCCTCGTGTCCGAGCTCGTAGCGGCGCACCTCACCACGCGCGACGGCGCCATCGGTGCTCACCCGCCCTTCGCTCATGCCGGTGAGCAGCGCATCGACCTCGTCTTGGTTCAGGACCGGTTCGCTGGCCATTGCCTGCCCCTCACTGCATCACGAAGCTTGCGAAGAGCACCGACTCGACGGACTTGGGATCACCTTGAAGATCCTTGACGATGCGACGGATCGTCTCGAGCGACTCCGCGCGCAGCTTCTCCTTGCCCTCGCGCCTTCCGAGCGTCCCCGCGTCCTGCGCGCCGTAGAGCAGCAGAAGGTCGTTGCGCAACAGCGGCTCGTTCGCTCGGATGAGCTCGATCGTCTCGACTGAGCGACTGGCGACCCTCACATCGATCTGGAGGAACCGCGCGGGTTGACCCTCCTCGAAGTTCGCGACGAACGGAGGCTCGAGCGCCAAATAGATCAACGGCGCCCTCGCCGGCGTCTTTTCTTTTGGCGCGGCGGCAGCCTGCGACCCCTTCCAGAAGTACCATCCGCCCGCAACGCCGGAGACCAGCACCACGAGACCGAGGATCGACCAAAGCAGCTTCTTTCGCGAGTTCGGTGGTGCCTCTGCAGTGACCGCCTCGCTGCCCGGAGGGGGTGTCGCGACTGCGGTTTTGGTTGCCATGCTTGCTCCGATCGAACCTGTGGTGGACAGGCGATAGAAGCAAGAGGCGTGCCAGTGTCAAATCAGGTCATGCGTAGAGGTCCACCATTCCGACCGAGCGGCGATTTCCCGAGGTGACCTGCAGATCCGTAATGGCTCCCAGGCCGAGACCTTGCGCCATCGTATTAGGCGCAGATTGATCCTGCGGGCGCCTTGAATCGGCATCGTTTTTGTTTGATAAATCATTGAAAATACTGAACTCCGACACCGAAATTCCTTGGCCTGTCATCATCTCTCGTAACCGAGATTGGGCCAGTTCCAACGCCTGCCGGGTCTCGATGCTCGCGGCACCGAATTGGAAAGCGGCCTCAGAGCCGCGTATCTCAATCCGTATCTCGAGCTCACCCAGTTCTGCAGGCGCCAATTTCATGACGGCCTCCGAGCGCTCGCCCTGCTCCGCCATGACAGATAACTGCGCGCTCAACTCGTCTTGCCAGGCCTCGGTGCCGACCGGTTGACGCAATGCCGCCGACCCCTCGAGGACCGCGACGTCGGGTGAGCCCGCAGACAGACCGACCGCCCACATCGGCGGCTCGGCAATCATCGGCCCGCCGACTGCTAGCACAGTGGCATGGGGCTCTACTGGACGGATGGGCCGGTCCGCCCGTTCGCCATCACCCTGGCGCGCGGGGGTGGCGGCGCCGATCGAATCCTGTAGGGCTCGATAAGCAGGGTTCAGCGTATGCGGCTTCAGCGCAGTCGGTGTTATCCCGACAGGTGGACGGCTTAGCACCGGATTGCCTGCGACTGAAGGGTTGCGCGGAAGCGAAATCGCACTGGCAGCTGAAACTCCTTGCTCAATCCGACTCCCTGGATCGATCGGTTTACGGCTCGGCATCCCAGGCTCTGCACTCGGTACGGCGACGAAACCCCGCCGCACCGCAGCCACTGGATCGCGCGCTGGGAAACGCTCGGCGGACGGAGCATGAACCGTGGGGCCTGGGGATGGGGATATCGCGTCGGTCGGCACCTGGGCCGCCACTAGGAAATCTGGCAGGTCTGATACCGCTGACGGCTTTGTCGCGGTGAGAACCTCCTCCTGTGGTCGCTTAACGGGAAGCCCAGCTACCACGTCCGCCACTGCCGGTCCAGACACGGGAAAGACCCGCAAGAAAATGGGAAGATCGAACGCCGCCCTGCCGGTCTGCGACCCGGGCCTCCCATCCGTATCAGCCACCGCTTGAGCCTCGTCGGCCGATCGCGACAGTTCCAAAGGATCTACCGTTGGACCTGCAGTCGATCGATCCGCTGCGACCGCGTCCTCGGACGGGAAAGCAGGGATCACAGCCGGAGCAGCCACCGGGGAGTTGGACGCTGGCTCGGTCGACTCATCGCCAAGGTCCCGCGTGGACATCAAGGCCGCGAATGGCCCGCGCGAACGCGCTTTGCCAGGGTCGACTGACACGCCGAGCGGTTCATCCACGGACGATGCGCCGATGATATCCGCGCCGGGATGGACACGGAGCGGCTGCGGCTCCAGGAACCGATCCGTGGCCGACAAGTTCTTCGGCGTCATCATCTAACCCTCCATGGGCAGCGCGTAGTGCTGCCGAAGGGCACGCTCGTCGATCTCTCGCTGCTCGGTACGACCCTCGATCACGCGTTCGTCGACACGCCAACGTTCGATGACCGCCGAGACCGCTTTCAGCTGAACAGCGACCTCCCGCCACCGGCGTTGGTCATCGTCGCGTTCGGTGTCACAACGGAGGATTGCCTGCCGCTGCTGGATGATGGCTTCGTCAAGCCTCCCTAGGAACACGTGGTAGTCACGTAGCGCCGGGCCGCTCATCCCGTCTGCGACACGCTTGCCGAGTCCGAGCAGGTACTCGGCCCTGTAATGATCGAGATCGCAGAGCTTCGCCCGGGCATCGCGTGCTCGCTGCTCCGCCAGCCGTGCACGGCCAGCCCGTTCACGCTCCGCCCCCTCCAGGCTGCATCGATAGCTATCGATACGTCTCTCACGCTTCATTCATCGCTCCTGCCACCGTCTCAAGTCTCGTTCAGCAGACGCCGCATATCTGTGACGCTGTCCGCAAATCCAGCTCTCTCGTCCGGGCGTTGGGCCAGCAGCTGTTGGATGTGCGGCCACAAGGCGACGGCACGATCCAACACTGGATTGGCGCCCGGCTTCCAAGCCCCGAGGTTCACGAGTTCGCGCGACTGATTGAACGTCGAGATCAGCTCGCGAAGATCCCTCGCGGCGTCCGATTGATCGATTGGAACGATTTCGTTCATCACCCGACTGATGGAAGCCTCGACATCGATGGCGGGAAAATGTCCCGACTCCGCCAGACGACGAGAGAGCACGATGTGCCCATCGAGGATCGCCCTGGCTGAATCGGCGATCGGGTCCTGCTGATCGTCGCCTTCGGTGAGCACGGTGTAGAAGGCCGTGATGGATCCGCCGCCCGCCCTGCCATTGCCTGCTCGCTCGACCAACTGCGGCAGTCTCGCGAACACCGATGGCGGATAACCCTTGGTGGCGGGGGCCTCGCCGACCGCGAGCCCGATCTCGCGCTGCGCTTGGGCGAAGCGCGTCAACGAGTCCATCAACAGAAGTACCGAGCGGCCTTGGTCACGGAAATGCTCGGCGACCGCAGTCGCAAGCCAGGCACCCTGCAGTCGCAGCAGAGGCGGCGCGTCGGCGGGCGCAGCGACAACGACTGCGCGCGAACGATCGGCGGACCCGAGGATACGCTCGACGAATTCCTTGACCTCGCGGCCACGCTCGCCGATCAGGCCGACCACGATGATGTCCGCAGAGGTGTGTCTGGCCATCATGCCGAGCAGCACACTCTTTCCGACGCCGCTGCCGGCGAACAGGCCGACGCGTTGCCCGCGACCGACGCTCAACAGGGCGTTGATCGCGCGTACCCCCACATCCAGCGGTTCGCAGATCGGCTCACGCTCGAGGGGATTGATGTCCACTCCAGACAGCCGTCGTTGGGTGCTGCTCTCTATGGGTCCGAGACGGTCCAGCGGCGCACCGGCTCCATCGACGATCCGCCCAAGCAGCGCATCACCGACCTGCACCGTGCCAGCGCGGCGGGACGGTATCACCCGGGTATCAGGCTCGAGCCCATCGGCGCGCCCGGTCGGCATCAGCAACAACCTGTCACCAGAGAAACCGACGACCTCGGCCTCGGTCTGCACACCGTTCCCGGACAGCAAAAGACAGCGGTCGCCAACGGCGGCATGACAGCCTCTCGCTTCGAGCGCGAGACCGACCAACCGTGTCAAACGACCCTCCACAGGGGACATGGGAAGCGCGGCGGCGCGCCCTGCGTAGCGTCGCAGACGCCTTCCGAACGTGGCGGCGACGGCGCTCATTGATCACCGCTCGACCGATCCATCGGCTGCTCCCCCAAGACCATGGCGAACGCGGCCGCAACCCGGCTCTCGAACCGGGCGTCGATCCGCGAGGCATCCGCCTCGATGATGCAGCCACCTCGTGTGACCCGAGGATCCACCACGATCTGCACATCACACGGCTCGCTGTCCGGCTGCAACACCTCCCGGAGCACCGGGGCATCGGCCGGGGCAAGCCGAACTCGCACCACGCGTACAGCGCTCGGCAGGGAGTCGATGCACTCCCGGATGATCGTCATCACCTGTTTCGGATCGATCGACAACTCCCGACGCGCGAGCTGACCGCCGACGACTAGCGCGAGACGCGTCATCTCCGCGGCCGTCTCGTCGTCGTACCGCTCAAGGGGAGCGGCGATCTGCCGCACCAAACCGTCCAGTAGCTGCCGACGCGCATCCAGGTCAGCCAACCGCTGGGCGACCTCCATCGCGGCGGCTGCAAGACCTTCACTTCGGCCTCGCTGAAAGCCCGCTTCGCGGGTAGCGCGTTCCTCATCGTCTAATGCAGACGCCGATGCCTGCTTGCCGCGGAAGGTGATCAGTGGGCCGATCACCGTCGGCGGTGTCCACGATGCGCCCTCCCCGACGAAGTCCCGACGCCGAACGAGTGGCGGATCCTCGTTGCTGCGACCCGGGGTGTCAGACATAGTCATCCCCCGCTGCTGGCCCGAGAGTTATCGTGCCTTCTTCCGCAAGGCGTCTAGCAGTACCCGTGATCTCCTTCTGCGCCGCCTCGACCTCGGCCAAACGGACCGGACCGCGCGCCTCCAGGTCATCGCGCAGGGTCTCTGCCGCACGCTGGGACATGTTATTGAATATCTTCTCTTTGAGAGCATCGTCGGTCGCCTTGAGCGCGATCAGCAGCATGTCGGTCGGCACCTGCCGCAGCAACTCCTGCATCGCCCGATCTTCAAGACCGATCAGATCATCGAAGGTGTACATCAGATCCTGTATCTGCGTGCCCATCTCCTCGTCGGCCACAGAGATCTGACTGATGAGTTGGGATTGGGCTTTCGGACCGAGCGAGTTCAGTATCTCGGCGACCGCCTTGGGCCCACCGGATCCGGCGGTTTGCACGCCCGCAGAACCTTGGAACTGTCGCTCCATCACATGATGCAGCTCTTGCAACGCGGCAGGCTGGACGCCGTCAAGTGTTGCGATCCGCAACATCAGGTCGCCATGGGTCGACTCGGGCAGCAACGCGAGGATCTTCCCGGTCTTCTCGGACTCTAGGTACGACAAGACCAACGCGATGATCTGTGGATGCTCATTGCGGATGAGGTCGACCACGGTCCGCGGTTCCATCCACTTGAGCGCCTCAAGACCTTTGCTCGCGCGTCCGAGCTGGATCTGATCGAGCACGCCGGAAGCTTGATCCTCTCCCAGCGCATTGATCAGCGCTTTCCGTACGAAATCGGTCGTTCCGGCGCCCAGTGAAGTGTGGCGATCGGCCTCCACCACAAAGCTGCCGACGACATCGCTGATCTCGTCACGGGTGACATCGGCGATCTGGGTCATCGCCGCACCGACCCGCTGCACATCCTGCGCACTCATATGTCGCAGGACTTCCGCCGCCTCTTTTTCACCGAGCGTCAGCAGGAATATCGCGGCCCGATCGACCCCGCTTCTAGATGAGTCGTTCCCGATTGCGTCAACCATTGGTCGACACCCACTTCTTCACCACCTGCGCCACCCTCGCCGGATCCTCGCCGACCAAGGCTCGGGCCTGCGCGATCTGGTCCTCATAGGCCGTGGCAGACATCGTGGCCTCCGCTGAGGTATAGCCAGCGGATGACATGGATACCCGTCCGGCGCCATCGGACATCGCTGGGAACCCGCTTTCTCCGGATGCGATACCCGGCAATGCCAAGGGAGAGGGCAATGGTGATGGAGCGGACAGGACACCCGCGAACTGCCGGGCGAGCGGTCGCAATACAGCGAACACGAGCGCCAGCAGTGCGAAGAGCCCGATCAGCAGTTTTGCGGCGTCCCGCGCCCATGGCTGTTCCCAGACAGGCAGGGACTCCAGTTCACCGGCGGCTACCCGGGGGTCACCGCTCCAAGCACTGTTGACCACATTGACGCTGTCTCCACGTTCCTCATCGAAACCCACGGCATCCTTCACAAGCGTCGTGACACGGCTGATCTGTTCCGGCGTCAGGGCCACCTCGGTCAACTTACCGTCCTTTCCCTTGACCTGGACATTGTCGACAAGCACCGCCACCGAAATTCGCTTCAAACGCCCGGCAGGCTGCCGGGTATAGGCGATGGTGCGATCAATCTCGTAGTTTCGGGTGCTCTGCGTAGAGCCATCCTGCTTGGACTCGTTCGCTACTACGGCATTCGGCGCCCGGCCCTGCGGCTGGTTGCTCAAGGAGCCCGGTACGCCGGCTGCCCCGCCGGTCCCGGCACGGCGATCTTCAGAGACCTGCTCGCTCCGCACAATTTGGCTGTCCGGTGAATACTGCTCGCGGGCTTCTTCCACCGCACTCATATCGAATTGCGCACTGACCTCAGCCCGGACCCGCCCGACGCCTACGAGAGGCGCGATCAGCGCCTCGATACGTCGTGAGTAGCTTTCCTCGAACTGTCGCGTGAATTCGACCTGTTGGTCACGCGCTGCGAACTCATCTTGTCCCTGTGGCGACGACAACAGCCTCCCTTGCTGGTCCACCACCGTCACCTGCGAAGCGTCGATGTCGGGCAGGCTCGACGCGACTAAATTGACGATCGCCGTGACCTGCTCTGACGCAAGCCTCCGACCGGGCTTCATCTGCAAGAAAACACTGGCACTCCCAGGACTGCGTTCACGTACGAAGCTCGAGTTGCGCGCCACAGCGATGTGGACTCGCGCCGCCGCGACCTGCTGCAAACTCGATATGGTCCGCGCGAGTTCCTGCTCGAGCGCGTGCTGGTAGCGCGCGGACTCCATGAACTGCGAAACACCCAAACCACCTTCTTTCGACAAGCTCGCGAAGCCACCAGACTGAAGAACCCCCTGCCCCGCGAGCATCAGTCGCGCCTCATTGATCCTCTCCACCGGCACTGAGATTCCGCCGGTTCCGTTCTCCATCCGATACTTGATCCCTGCAGAGGACAAGGATTGAGTGATCGCCGCCGCCTCCTCATCCGCGAGATTGGAGTACAGCAGACCGTAGGTGGGTCCCTGCGACCAGAGTACGACGCCGACACCTGCGGCCACCGCTGCCGCCAGGCCGACAAGCATCATGACGGGCTTGAAGCTGGAACCGAGACTGGATAGGGCGTCGGCGCCCGCTGCCTGCATGGCCATTCGATTCTCCGTGCCGTCAGACCGGCATGTTCATGATTTCTTGATAGGCGGATATCATGCGATTACGCACTTCCACCGCACCGCGAAAGGCGATGCTCGCTTTCTGCATGTCGATCATCACCTGCGGCAGATCCATTCCAGGATCACCGCGCTCGAACGCGCGCTGGGAAGCGCTCGACTGGGCCTGCGCCTCGTTGATGCGCTCGAGACCGTTGCGCAGTACCGACGCGAAACTCATCGCGTTGGTGGCGCCCGTGGCAGAGGATCCACCGACCCCCGCGGGGCCGGGCAACAACGCGCCGAGATCGCCCGGCCGGACGGACTGCACCGACGGACCGTTCACTTGCGCACGCAATGCACGCATCTGCGAGACGACCCGATCGATCTCCATCTGGCTCATGGAGCGGGCACCTCAGGCGAACCCTTGCGCAATCGTCCGACTGGGGCCCGTCGTGCGGCGCGCGGCCACGTTTCAGAAATACACAAAGAGAAGCCTCCTAGCCTCGCCAATCCTCAACGGATGGCGCTCGACTTAGAGGTAGCAAGAAATGTGCCGGGCAGGTGGAGTCCTGCAACCGTCAAGGAACCGTCAGCCTTGGCAGCTCTCGGCATCCGCCATACCGAACTTGCGGAGCTTTTCCACCAAAGTAGTCCGGCGAAGACTCAAAAGGCGAGCTGCGTGGGCGACCGTCCCGCCCGAACGCTCCAACGCTTCGGAGATCAATCGATGCTCGATGGCATATAAGTGAGCACGCAAATCGACACCTGCCACCGGCAGGCCTTCGGTATCGTCAGCGCTGTCGTCTGAGGGATCCTCAGAATCGGCGGCGATCGATCCTTGAGTGACCTGTTTACCTTCAAGCCGCTCTGCCAGAGCCTCGCGCAGGCTTCTCTGGATCACCGTCCGTTCGACCAACGCGTCGGAGACGGCTTCGAATACAGCCTCGGTGACCGGTGTTTCAGTACGGACCACGATCTCCGACCCAAGCGGTGACGGTGTACCACTGAGCCCCTCTCGGTACCGCGGCGGCAAATCCATGACTTCTACCCGCTGTTCGCCGTTCAGCACGCTGAGGCGCTCGATCAGGTTACCCAGTTCACGGACGTTCCCCGGCCACGAATATGCCAGCAACGCTCGCATCGCCGATGTCGAGAACTCCAACATCGGCCTGCCAGCCCGGACATTAGCCAACGCGAATTCATGCACCAAAGTGTCGAGGTCATCGGCCCGATCGCGCAGGCTCGGCATCTCGATGGGGAAGACATTCAGGCGATAGAAGAGGTCTCCACGGAATTGACCGTTCTCGATGGCTGCCTCGATGTTCCGGTGAGTGGCGGCGATGATCCGAACGTCGCAACGGATGGGCTGGTGGTTACCCACACGCTCGAAGACCCGCTCCTGCAACACCCGCAACAGCTTCACCTGCATCGCGGGGCTCATGTCGCCGATCTCGTCAAGGAATAACGTGCCGCCTTCAGCGATCTCAAAACGCCCCCGCCGCGACGCATACGCACCGGTGAACGCGCCTTTTTCGTGCCCAAAGAGCTCACTTTCCATCAATTCCGCGGGAATTGCGCCGCAGTTCACCGCGACGAAAGCAGCACGACGCCGCGGGCTCGATTCATGGACGGCGCGAGCGACAACCTCCTTGCCGGTGCCGGATTCCCCGAGTACCAAGACGTTTGAGTCGTGGGACGCCACTTTTCGGATAAGGCTCACCACTTGCCGTATGGCCTTGGAGGGACCGCTCGGGTAACGGACGCAAACAGGCTCTTCGACAGCGCTGGCTGTACGAACCGATGACGCCGAAATGCGGTCGTCCGATCGCTTCACATCCCCTCCCCTATAATTGATGGGGCTTTATAACGCACGGAGAGTCAGAAACCGGGCTTATATATCCGATGTGGAATCAAAAAATGACTTTTGACAGGGTCACTTCAGGAGCTTTTGACGAAACCTTGCTGGCGTTGATCGTTTTGGAACGGCTGCAGCGCCGACCAAGCTGCCCGGATCTCCTGCAGGATCGACGCAGAACTTTCGAGCGGCTTAACCTCGCTAGTCAACTGGCCGAGCAGCAACTGGCGGCTGACGAACTCGTACAGATCATCGAGATTGCGGGCCAACAGGCCTCGCGACAGGTCCAGACTGGCCCGCAGCTCACTGACGATGGCCACCGCACGCTCGAGGTGCCGGTTACGGTCGTGGCGTTGCGCTCGCGCGTTGCAAGCGCGCGCCTGCACAATCCTCGCGAGTGCTCCATCGAGCAGCATCATGATCAGTTGGTGAGGGTCTGCCGCGGCGACCCCACCATGGGCGGCGACCGACTGATAAGCGGACACTTTTCCTTGCAAGGCAGGTGACATGGCGACCTCGTCGTACGGGCACTGCGCCCTCACCCCCTTCATCGGCAGTCGATGCCCCGCCTTGAGGACCAAAGACGCGTCACTTCAACGCGCCCGCCAAGTACCGTCCCGTGGATTGCATGTCGGTCAGCATCGCATCCAGCGCGCCGAACTGCCGCCGATAGCTGGCCTCGACCAATTGCATCCTCACCTCGAGGGACTCCCGCTGTTTTTGCAGGTCGCGCCGCTGGGCCTGAAGGGAGTCCGTACGTCCGACCACCTGTCCACCCAGGCCGATCGCCCCTTCGATCGTGTCGTATAGCCGCTTGGCGATACCGCCGTTACCGGCAAGCACCTTGGCGACACCTACCGCATCCGACTGCAGCGCTGCCGACAGCCTACCGTCGTTGACCACCAGCCTACCGTCGACGCCGAATCCGATGCCGATCTCGCTCAGCGTCGACGGCGATCCCGGAAGGGGTTGGATGACCCCCGTGATGTCGCGGCGCATCCTCGACTCCACACCGAGCAGCGTGCTGTCGCCAAGCAGCGGCCCTGCCTTGCGCGTCCCGCCGTCAAAGGAACGTTGGCTGGCCATCGTCCCAGCCGCGTTGTTGTAGTCGTTCACGAACTTGGCGATCTTCTCCTTGACGCTCGCGACATCTGGGCTCACGGTCACCGTGACCGTCGTGCCGGGTTTCGAGGTCACCAGATCGAGCGTCACACCCTCGATGGCCGCCGACACCGTATTTCCCGCGGCTGAGACCGAGAAGCCTTCGATCTTCACTTGCGCGTCCGCCGCCGCCGAGAGCACCGTCATCGGTGGCGTCTGTCCCTGACCCTGACCAGGGTCGTATTCCAGTTTCTTGAGGGTACCGTTCGGCGGAGTGACCTGTACGTTGATCGCTTGGGCGCTGCCGGACGATGCAGCGGTGAACACCATGCGCGCGCCGTCGTCGGCCTGCACGATGCTGGTACGGACGCCGCGGTTGTCCGGTGCGGTGTTGATCGCATCGCGAAGCTGCGCGAGCGTCATGCCGTCGGTCGCGGCGACGACGAATTCCTCGCCGTTCTGCGCGAATGTGAGCTCGCCGGTCCCGACCAGCGAGCCGCTGCCCCCGGCGTAGGGCTCAGAGACCAGTTTGTACGTCGTCGCGAGCGACAGCACTTCGACCGAGTAGCTGCCGACGGGCGCAGTGGTCGAGGCCGTTGCGCGCAGGATCGTCGGGTCGGACGACACGGCACGTCGCGCCAACACCTGGTTCTCGGTCCGTAGGGCGCCGACCGAAGATTGCAGCGTCGACAATACGCCCCGCATCACGCCGAGCGCCGAGAGCTTGCTGTCGATACCGGTCTGGGTACGCGAGATACGCTGCTCGACCGGAGACCGCTCCGCAGCAACGAGCTGCGTGACGAGGTTGTTGACGTCGAGGCCCGAGCCGAGGCCGGGTGCACTGAGCCCAGCCATCAGACCCGCCCTTCGAACAGTATGCTGCGCATCGTTTCTACCTGCGACTCGAGGCGCTGCGAGATACGCAGCGCGGTGGCATCCGGGATCTGCCGGATCAGTTCGCCGGTGCTCTGGTCACGCACCACGATCACCATCTTTTCGCTCGCCTCGTCGACCCGGAACTCCAGGTTCCGACCAGCTTCACGGGCCATCTTCTTCAACCTTTCCGCGACACGGGCTCGCTCGGTCGCATTCAGCTCGCTGGCCCGCGCCACGTCCTCTTTCGCAGTCTCACGGTCCGAAGAGGCTCGCGCTGCAGTAGCGCGGGTCTCCACGTCGACCCGCGGCGCCGGACGCGGTGCCACGACTGACGGCGACGGCTCTGGGATCTTGACGGTACTCATCGGCGCAACCTCCTCGGGAACACGACAAGCGGCGACCCCCTTGCAGGAGCCGCCGCCGGTCGATCGTTCAGAACACAGGGTTCATCCATCTATAACCCTGCGCTTCACGGTCTGCTTGCCTCAACGAAGCAGCGACAGCACCGACTGGGGCGCGGAATTGGCCTGGGCCAACATCGCGACACCGGCCTGCTGCAGCACCTGCGCACGGGTGAGACTCGCCGTCTCCTGCGCGAAGTCGGCATCCTGGATCCGCGAGCGCGAGGCCGAGAGGTTCTCGGTCGTGCTACGCAGGTTCGAGATCACCGAGTCGAAGCGGCTGTTGATGGCACCGATGGTGGCTCGCGAGGAGTTCACCGAAGTCAGCGCATTGTCGAGCACGCCGATCGCCTGCTGTGAGCTGGTGAAGCTCTGCACGTTGGTCGAGTTCATCCCGGTGGTGGAGGTCGAGGTGCCGACCGAACCGGCTGCGAATCCCGACAGCACGACGGTCGCCGAGGCACCGCCGACCGTGATGGCCGCACCGCTGCTCAAGGTGTAGTTGCCCGTCGCCGAATCGTAGGAGGCACCGACGCCCGTGGTCGCCGAGACGGCGTTGATCGCCGACACCAACTGCCCGGCGCGTTCCTGCGCACTGCCTGCGCCTGCGATGGCGCCGACGCTGGTGCCGTTCACCGTCAGACCGCCCGCGGCGATCGCCGTGGCGAAGCCTGTGATGCTGCTGGCCGAAACAGAGCCTTCAACGCGGGTGAAGGTACCACCGAGCGCGCCGGTGCTGACGTTCGCCAGCGACTGGATGGTGATGACTTCGCCGACGTTCGCCCCGACCTGGAAGTTCACGCCGCTGAAGGAGCCGTCGAGCAGCTTGAGGCCTGCGAAGACGGTCTGGTCGGCGACACGCTGGACTTCGTTGCGCAGCTGACCGTACTCGGAGTTGAGTGCATCGCGGTCGACCTGGCTGTTGGTGCCGTTCGAGGCCTGCACCGCCAGCTCGCGCATGCGCTGCAGGTTCGAGGTCACCGAGCCGAGGGCGCCTTCCGCCGTCTGCGTCAGCGACACGGCGTCGCCTGCATTGCGGATGGCGGTCGAGAGACCACGGATCTGCGCCGTGAAACGCTGGGAGATCGCGAGACCTGCGGCGTCGTCCTTTGCGCCGTTGATGCGCAGACCGGACGACAGACGCTGCAGTGAAGTGGACAACTCGCTGCTTGAGGTAGCGAGGTTGCGCTGGGCGTTCAGCGACATCACGTTGGTGTTGATGACTTGAGTCATGGAATTCACTCCTGGGGTTTATGGTTACCTGGACTGCATCCGACCTGATGTCAGCGCCGCCCTTCCAGACCCTGTATCGGACCCCGCTGCGTTAACTTTAGGACCGCTCGACCGGGAGTACCGCTACACCCCCTGTATCGGCAGCCCGCGCCCTGACTTGGGAGCGGACTGCCGAACGGGGCAGCCTCAACCCCGCAGCAGCGAGAGCACCTGCTGGGGTGCCGCATTGGCCTGGGCCAACATCGCGACACCGGCCTGCTGCAACACCTGGGCGCGCGTCAGACGGGCCGTCTCCTGTGCGAAATCGGTGTCTTGGATACGCGAACGCGAGGCCGACAGGTTCTCGGTCGTGCTGCGCAGGTTCGAGATCACGGAATCGAAACGGCTATTGATGGCGCCGATCGTCGCTCGCGAGGAGTTCACCGCGGTCAACGCGTTGTCGAGCACGCCGAGCGCCTGTTGCGAGCCCGTGTAGCTCGAAAGATTGGTCGAGTTCATACCGGTGGTGGAGGTCGAGGTGCCGACCGCGCCAGCTGCGAACCCGGACAGCGCGACGGTCGCCGAGGCACCACCGACCGTGATGGCCGCGCCGCTGCTCAAGGTGTAGTTACCCGTGGCTGAATCGTAGGAGGCACCGACGCCCGTGGTCGCGGAGACCGCGTTGATCGCCGACACCAACTGACCCGCGCGCTCCTGCGCACTGCCCGCGCCTGCGATGGCGCCGACGCTGGTGCCGTTGATCGTCAGATCGCCCGCCGCGATCGCCGTGGCGAAGCCGGTGATACTGCTGGCCGCGGCCGATCCCTCGAAACGGGTGAAGGTGCCACCGAGCGTACCCGTGCTGACGTTGGCCAACGACTGGATCGTGATGACTTCTCCGACGTTCGCGCCGACCTGGAAGTTCACGCCGCTGAAAGAGCCATCGAGCAACTTGACGCCAGCGAAAACCGTCTGGTCGGCGATACGCTGCACTTCGTTACGCAGCTGCGTGTATTCCGCATTGAGTGCATCGCGGTCGACCTGACCATTGGTGCCGTTCGAGGCCTGCACCGCCAGCTCACGCATGCGCTGCAGGTTCGAGGTCACCGAGCCGAGGGCGCCTTCTGCGGTCTGAGTGAGCGACACGGCATCGCCCGCATTACGGATGGCGGTCGAGAGACCACGGATCTGCGCCGTGAAGCGCTGCGAGATCGCAAGACCCGCAGCGTCGTCCTTCGCGCCGTTGATGCGCATGCCAGACGACAAGCGCTGCAGCGAGGTGGCCATCTCGTCGGACGAGGTGGCGAGATTTCGCTGCGCATTGAGCGACATGACGTTGGTGTTGATGATCTGAGACATTGAACAGACTTCCTATGGAATAGCTCGTTGGAATGAGAAAAAGGTATCGATCACAAGTAGTCGAAAAGGGACATGCGTGAGAGCCGTGCAACCGACTGTTGCGCCGCCTGCAAGCCGGCCATCTGCATGTTCAGGCGCGACAGCGCTTCCGCATAATCGGTATCACGCAGTTGAGACAGACTCTTTGCGACATCCTCTCGTAGCACCGAGCGTGTGGCCGCTGCGGTGTCTATCGCGCTGAGCCGCGCGCCGACCACTGCACGTGCGCCGGACAACCGCTCCTGACCCTGCCCGAGCTGAGCGAGCGCTGCGTTCAATTCGTTCGTCGAGGATGCGCGTTGCGTCGGGTCAGAGATCGGCGCTTCGAGCGCGGCGGCGAGCCGCTCGAAAGTGGCGAAAAGATCCTCGGTCCCCGACGGCTCGATGAAGAACTGGTCACCCGCTATCGGACTACCGGTCAGGGTGATGCGGACGCCTTTGAACTCGATCGCATCGCCCGACCCATAGGGGCCGCTGGCGACCAGCGCATCCGCTGCGTCACGCGCCTCCCAATCGCCGTTCGCCATGATCAACACGCGGTAGGGTTCGCCGTCCCACGCCGTCGGATCGACCAAGGAACCGGCGCCGAGCACCGCTGTACCAGCATTGGCGGTGCCCGAGCGCAAAGCAAAACTGGCATTTCCGGCTGGGATCTGGACAAACACCTCGGAGCCGGGCAAGGCGTCGGCGATCCGTTGCCCCGGCGCGACCTCGACCAAGCGTTGTTGGTCATCCCCGGTGTAACGGATCACACCACTGTCCCGCACGAACGGTTCGACGCTGCTGCTGCCACCCGCGAACAGGTACTCACCCGAGGGCGAACGCCGGTTCGCGATCTGCATGAGTTGGTCGACACTGGAGCGGACCTCTGTCGCGAGGATCCGACGTGCTGACCGGTCGAGCGCTCCATTGCCGCCCTGCACTGCCAGTTCACGCACCCGCAGTAAGATATCTGCTGCATCAGCGATGGCACCCTCTTGCAGCCCAAGACGGGAACCGACCATGTTGCCGTTCCGTTCGTGCTGCTCGGCCGCGAGCAACCAACGCTCGCTCTCTTGGATCCGCGCAGCCGCCACCGGATCGTCGGCAGCCGACTGCAGTTTGATGCCGCTCGAGACCTGCGCCTGCGTCTTCTGGATGTCCGCTTGTAAGCGCGCCAAGGATTCGGTGTGGCCCTGCATGAGCCCTGCGGTGGAGATGCGCATATCGATCAGCGCGCGATGTCGATGAGCATGTTGAAGACCTCGTTTGCCGTCCGGATGACCTGCGCAGACGCTTGATAGGCTTGTTGGTAGCGCAGCAGATTCGCGGCTTCCTCATCGAGGTTCACGCCGGAGACGGACTGTCGCTGCTTCACGGAATCCTCGTAAGCCAACCGCTGCACTTCGAAGTTCCGCTGCGCTTGTTGCGTCACGGCGCCGATCCCGCTCGTGAGCCGGGTCACCGCATCCGCAAGCGACGAGGTGCCAGCGTCCAGCAAGGGTGATCGCATCGCATCGGACAACAGCACGGCATTCCGGTTGTCGCCACGACCGGCGCCGTTGTCGGCGATCGAGAAGGCGTCGCCCGCCGCGGGCGCACCGCTGAGCCGCAGTCGCCAACCGTTCGACTCGATCGGTTGACCGACGACCCAGGGTTGCGCAGGACCGCCATCGAGGCTGACGGTCGATGGCGTGGGGAATGTGACCGCAACGGGGGTGCGCAGCATCGGATCGGACGCATCGATCACTTCCAGAGACGACACCCGGGCCGCACCCAAGTTGTCGATCGACGCGGAGACGCGGACCGGCGTCGCCGCGGCGACACGCAACGGCGCCGTGATCTCTACTCGCATCTGGCTGACCGCCTCACGGGTCGGTCTCAGCACTACACGATCGCCCACGGCAGGCGTTCCGCCCACGAGCAGCGACAATCCGTCGAATGCGATCGGAGATCCCGCGGTTCCCGTGCCGGTGAACGGCACCGCAGCGCCGGTGTCGAGCCGACGCAGCGACCACGCGGCGCCCTGCCACTCAAGTTCGTAGTCCGCTCCAGTGAGCGCACCCGCATCGGTCAAAGTCGTCGAGGCGGAGACCGAGCCAGTATTATCCGTCGGGACCACCGTTCTCGGTGCACCTACGGAAAGCAGGGCTCCGCCTGGTGCGCCGAGATAATCGATGCCTTTCTGATGCTGTGCATTGAGCGCGGAAGACAATACCGTCGCGATCCTCCCGACCTCATTGCGCGCCGGATCCAGCACCTCATCCCGAAACTCGAGCAAGCCACCGAGCACGCCGCCCGAGATCGATCGCGTGACATCCTCGGTGCTACTGCCGTTCCGGAGCACCAAACGAGACCGTCCGATATCGGCAGGATCATTGATCGTCGCGACCTTGACAGCCGTATCACCGAAAACGAGGGCTTGACCGCCGCTGAGGTAGACGTTCACCGCACCGTCATCGGTACCGACCACCCTGATCGATACCTTGGCCGCGAGCTGATCAAGGAGACGGTCCCGTTGGTCCAGCAATCCGTTGGGGGCGCTGTTCGCGGTAGCGCGCGCGATGCCGATGTCACGATTGAGCGTCGCGAGGTTGCCGACCAAACCATCGACGGTCGCAGCCTCGGCGACGATACGCGAATGGGTGGCGCCATCGAGATCGCGCAAACGGGAATCCAGGCCGCGTATCTGGGACACCGTGGAGTCCAGGGTCTCAACCAGGCCTTGACGCGCCGCCATGGAACCCGGTTCCGTCGCCACGGCCTCGAGCGCGTTGTTGAGCCGCTGCAGCGCGTTGGACAGACCGCCGCTTGGGTCACCCAGAAGATTCGACACCCGCGCCGCTTGACCGGCGACGACTTCAAGACGCGCCGAATTGGACTGCGAGACACGCGATTGATCGGCCAGGAAGTCGTCCACCACACGAGCGAGGCGACCGACTTCCACCCCGTTTCCGACCCATGACGCGCCGACCGGGGTCGACTCGCGCGCGACCGGTTCAGCACGCTGCCGGACATAGCCATCCGTATTGGCGTTGGCGATGTTCTGGCCCGTGACATCCAAAGCCTGCCGGAACGCCTGCAAGCCGGACATACCGGTCACAAAGAGGTTGCTCATGTGCGCTCAGGCCCCTTGCGTCGATCGGTCGCCACCAGCGACCGCGCGTCGAGCAAGCGGCCGACCGAGTCGGCGACCGCGACGATCTTCTGGGCGTAACCTGGATCGGTCGCGTAGCCGCCGCGATGCAGTGCCGTACCGAAAGCAAGCGCGTCGTCACCCGTGCCGCGCACCGCCTGATACCGGCGACTGTTGCCGATCAGACGAGCATGGTCGGCGACACTCTCATCGACGCTCGAGTAGGCGCGGAACCGCTCGACCATACGTTGTGCGCGGCCCTGCAAGACTTCGGTGGTCGACGATGACACCGCCGGACCGCGCCAACCGCCAGTCGCCTTGATACCGAAGAAGTTGAAGCTCACCCGACCGTCTGCTGATCGGGGTAGATGGCGTCCCCACCCGGTCTCAAGGGCGGCTTGCGCGATCAGGTTGCGCGGGGAGACACCGAGTTGGGCGGCCGCCTTCTCTGCAGCCGGCAGGATCGCGTCGAGGAATTCCTGTCGCGATGGCGTCTTGCCCGCTGAGAGCTCGCGGGCACGCGGACGATCAGCCGCTGCCGCCGGTGAGGCCGCTGCCGACGTCGGGGCGACCGTTTGGAATGGTGAACTCGTCGCGCCTGGCATGTGCCAAAGGCCGCTGCTCGGAGTGGTGTTGGGCGAACCGGGTACGAGCCCCGGCGCAGGATCGCTGACGCCGAGATCACCGGGTGCAAGTCCGCTGCGCTTCACTTGCGCAACGAGCATCTCGGCCAGACCGAGTCCGCGGCCCCGAGACATATCGATCGATAACTGGTTGTCGAACATGTCGCGGTAGAAGCGGCTCTCCTCCGACTCGAACATCGGATCACCCCCGCTGGCGTCCCTCATGCTCTGCAGCATCATCCGCGTGAACACCGACTCGAACTGCCGCGCGGCTTCACGCAGCGCCGCCGGGTCCTGCACCTTGGCATCACGCCGCAAGGCGACGAGCCCCTGCAGATCGTTGTAGTTGTTCACCCTAGCATCGACACTCATGACCCCGCCCCCTCAGATGACGATGAGCTCAGCGCGCAACGCGCCGGCTTGCTTGAGGGCCTCAAGGATCGCGACGAGGTCACCCGGCGCCGCACCGACACGATTCACCGCATCGACGATCGCATCGAGGTTCACACCAGCCTCGAACTTGAACATCCGCGCCTTGGGCTGATCGATCTCGATCTCGCTGCGCGGTACCTCGACCGTCTGACCTGTGCCGAACGCGTTCGGTTGGTTGACTTCGGTGCGCTCGGTGATGGTCACCGACAGCGAACCGTGCGATACGGCTGCCGGAAGAACGCGTACATTGCTGCCGATGACGACGGTACCGGTGCGCGAATTGATGATCACCCGAGCCGGAGCCTCGCCGGGTTGGATCTCCAATTGCTCGAGGGTGGACACATAAGCGATCCGCTGCGACGGATCTGCCGGCGCAAGCACTTGGACGGACACCGCGTCGATCGCCGCTGCGGTCCCGGCGCCGAGCATGCGATTGATCCCCTCGGCGAGCCGCGTTGCGGTCGTGAAATCAGGTGAATTAAGGTTGAGGGTCACCGTCTGCCCCATCGCGAAATTAGAGCGGACCTCGCGCTCGACCGTGGCACCGCCCGGGATCCGGCCACCGCTTGGCACATTGACCGCGATACGCGATCCGTCACGACCGGATACACCGAAGCCGCTGACGATCAAGCTTCCCTGCGCCATCGCATACACCTCGCCATCCGCACCGCGCAACGGCGCGAGCAGCAAAGTGCCACCCCGCAGACTGCCGGCGTTGCCGATCGACGACACCGATACATCGATCGTTTGGCCGGGCTTGGAGAACGGTGGCAGTTCAGCGTGGACCGTAACGGCTGCCACGTTCTTCAACTGGGGGTTCGACTCGGGCGGTACCGTGACACCGAACTGCGCGAGCATGTTCTTGATGCTCTGGATCGTGAACGGCGCCTGACTCGTCTGGTCACCCGTACCATCAAGACCGACGACGAGCCCGTAACCGACCAGTTGGTTCGTGCGAACCCCGGAGACCGAAGCGAGATCCTTGACCCGCTCAGCCCGCACTGGCGTCGCCGACAACACAAGCGCAGCGGTCAGGGCTGCCATCAACGCGAGTATCTTTATGCGTTGCAGGTCCATGCGCACCTCAGAACGGCAGCCAGCGGGAGTTGAAGAAGCGTGAGAGCAGACCCGGCGCATTGGCGTCGGCGATGGGACCACGACCTGCAACGGTGATCCGCGCGTCAGCGATCTTGGTCGAGGGGACGGTGTTGTCCGGCTCGATATCGACCGCACGCACTATGCCGCTCACGCGGACGTACTCGCGACCTTGGTTGATCGTGATCCATTTCTCGCCACGCACGAACAGATTGCCGTTCGGCCAGCGCTTCGCCACGGTCACCGTGAGGTCCCCGAAGATGCTATTGCTCTGGCGGCTCGTTCCCGAGCCGTCGAAGGACGCGGCGTTGTCCACACCGGCTGCGAGGACTTCGACACCGTTCACCGTCACCGGCCTGCCGGCGATCGTCGGCCCGCTCAGTTCGACCGCCGTGTTCTTGCTGGTCGTGGTGCTCGAACTCTTCGAGGCATTGATGCTCTCGACGAGACGGATAGTCAGCGTGTCGCCGACCCGTCGCGCCACGGTGTTCTCGAAGAGACGGACATCCTGACCCGCCTGATAGATGGCCCCGTTACCCGGAGCGTTCACCGGCATATCAGGGGGCAACGACGGTTCCCATCCGGCGGCATAGTCAGGCGGCGCGTGAGCGCAGCCTGCGACGAACGAGAGCAGCACGGCGAGCGTGCTCGTCAACAAGGTGGGTCTCAAGAGCGTCATGAAAGTGTCCTCTGGCGTCCCGATCACAGTCGCGACGTGAGCGTTTCGAGCATCTTGTCCGCGGTCGAGATGGCCTTGGAGTTCATCTCGTACGCGCGCTGCGTCTCGATCATCGCGACCAATTCCTCGACGACATTCACGTTCGAGGCCTCCAAGGCCCCCTGTTGCAGCGCCCCAAGCCCGTTGAGCCCCGGCGTGCCCGCCTGCGGCGGACCGCTGGCAGCGGACTCGAGCAACAGGTTCTCGCCACGGGCCTGCAGACCCGCTGGATTGACGAAATCGACGACCTGGAGGGAGCCGACCTGGCTCGGTGCAGGCTGCCCAGCCAACTGCACGGACACCGCGCCATCTGTACCGATCGAGATCGACTGTGCGCCGTCCGGGATCGAGACCGCCGGTTGGACACGGTAGCCGCCGGAGGTGACCAACTCCCCTTGAGCGTTGATCTTGAAGCTGCCGTCACGCGTGTAGGCGTTCGTGCCATCGGGCAGCGCCACTTGGAAGAAACCCCGCCCGTTGATGGCGATATCGAGCGCGTTGTTGGTCACCTGCAGGTTGCCTTGTGTATAGGTCTTTTCCGTGGCCACGACGCGTACACCGGTGCCGACAGCGAGCCCGGAGGGCAGCTGCGTGTCTTGCGCTGCATCGGCTCCGACCTGTCGCAGGTTCTGGTAGAGCAGATCTTCGAAGGCGACCCGACCACGCTTGAACCCCGTGGTGTTGACGTTCGCAAGGTTGTTCGCCGTGACCGCCATGCGCGTCTGTTGCGCCTCCAGTCCGGTCTTCGCTGCCCAAAGTGCAGAATCCATATCGGTATCTCCAGTTGTTCCCAGGCTCAGCTGATTCGCATCAGGCTGGCGGAGTTGCGGGCGTTGTCTTCGACGGTACGGAGCGTCTTCATGTGCATGTCGAATTGGCGCGCCAGCTCGATCATCCGCACCATCGCGTCGGCGACATTCACATTGCTGCCTTCGAGCGCGCCCGACACGATGCGCACCGAGGCATCTGCCGGCGCATCGCCACCGCCCTTGAGGCGGAACAGCCCGTCGACGCCGCGCTCGAGTTGAGCCGGGTCAGGCTTGACGAGTTTGATGCGCCCGACGCGGGCGGTGGTCTCAGCGCCTTGTCCGAGCGGCACGATCGACACGGCACCGTCTGAGCCGACCACAAGCGAGGCATAGGGGGGGATGGTCAAGGGCCCACCGTCCGAGAGCACGGCATGTCCGGCGCCGTTACGGACGGCACCGGTGGCGTCCAGGCGAAGATCACCAGCACGGGTATAGGCTTCGGTCCCATCAGGCGCTTGGACGGCGATCCAGCCGTCGCCCTCCACTGCGACATCAAGGTCGCGGCCGGTCGTCTGCAAGGGACCGGCCGCGCGGCTCCAGCCGTTCTCATTGATGGTGGCGAACGCCCGCGCTTCACTGCGGGCACCCTCGCCCGCCGATCGGGTCGCGACCGACGCGAGCTCGGCCCGAAAACCCACCGTGGAGGCGTTGGCAAGATTATGGCTGTTGATCGCCTGCGCTCGCATGGACTCGCGTGCGCCGCTCATCGCCACAAAGATGTACTTGTCCATGTCAACGCCTCAGTAAGGGTGTCATCAACGGATGTTGATGATCGTCTGCGACAGGTTGTCGGACGTGGAGATCATCTTCGCGTTGGCCTGGAAGTTCCGCTGCGCCGTGATCATGTTCACCAGCTGCTGCGTCACATCGACATTCGACCCTTCGAGCGCGCCAGCCTGGATCGAGCCCATCCCCCCATTGCCTGCGGACGAGAGCAGAGCAGGACCGGAAGCGAACGTCTCACCCCAGCTCGTGTCGCCGAGCGTCTGCAGCCCATCGACGCTCGCGAACTGCGCGATGGCGATCTGACCGAGGGGCACCGAGCGACCGTTCGTGAACCGGGCCTGCACCACTCCCTCGGCATTGGTCTCGACACCGATGAGGCGACCAGTCGTATATCCATCCTGGTTGATGGCGCTGACGCTGAAGGCGTTGCCGTACTGGGTGCTCGTACCCACATCGTAGGTGAGCGTCAGGGGTGCAGCGCCGGTCGTCGGCGTGTGCGGCGGATACGTGATCTCCCCTGTGGCCGGGGTGACCAGTGTGCCGACATTCGAATACTCCAAAGTCTGGACAGCGCCGACCGCATTGCCATCGACATACAGCCGCTGCTGCCAGGTGTTCTCGGTCGCAGTCTTCGACAGGTATACGGTCGCCGTGTGGGCTGCACCCAGAGAGTCGTAGACCGTCATGGCGGTCGAGTGGCTGTATGTGTCAGCGTCCGCCGGATCGAACGGGGTCTTCGCCGGTACCGCCGCGTTGCCCGGCAGATTGAACGACAGGTCGATGCGACCGGTCGCGGACGGCGCGCTCTCGCCGCTCGTCAGGCGAAGATCTGTCGTCGTGCTCGTGTTGAAGCCGTCCTCGCCGAGCGGCGGGAACACCTGGAGGCGCTTGTCGGCTCCGTTGACCACAAAGCCGTTGCGGTCGACCTTGAACGCCCCGGCACGGGTATAGGCGCGGGATTCGGAGTCACCGACCATGAAGAAGCCCTTTCCGCTGATCGCGAGGTCGAGTCCGTTGTCGGTGAAATTGATGGCGCCCTGACCGAACTGTTGGTTGACTCCGGCGACCTTGACGCCGCTGCCGACCGCCGCCTGACCACCACCGGAACCGGAGTAGAGCTCTGCGAACTGCACCCGCGAACTCTTGAAGCCGGAGGTCGAGCTGTTGGCGATGTTGTTGGCGGTGGCCGCCAATTCGGACTGGGCGGCATTGAGGCCGGAGATCGCTACTCTGAAAGTCATCTGTGTATACCTCTGTGGGGTGGCGGTCACATCACCCGGCGCACAGCGCCGAGCGGCAGGGATCCGTTACGGGTGTTGAGGACGATGCCGCGGCCCGCGGCATCGAGGGTGACGCTGTCGACTCTGCTGAGAAGCAAGACTTGGGCCGATTCGCCTCGTGCGCCGAAGCGCGAAAGAGCCTCGATGCGGTACGCGCCGGCCGGCATCACTGTGCCGTTGTCTGCGCGCCCATCCCAAGCCATCTCGGTGACACCGGAGACCGACGGCTGGACCTGCGCTCGACGAACCACTGCGCCAGAGGCATCGCGGACCACGAACTCGACGCGTTCGGCGCCGCTCGGAGCTTCGACTGCCGCGCGCACCGGCGTCGTGCCGTCGAACACTGCGGTATCGCCTGGTGCAAGCACATCGCGCCCTACGAGGTTCGCGCCTGACAAAGCCTGCGAAGAGCGCATCGAGCCCACAAGGTCGGAGACCGAACTCCCCATTTCTTGTATGCCGGTGACGGTGCTGAACTGTGCCAGCTGCCCGAGGAACTCCGCAGGCTCCAAGGGCTTGAGCGGGTCCTGGTTCTTGATCTGGGCCAGCATCAAGGTGATGAATTGGTCTGCGCCGAACTGTGGCATCTCCTTCCGGAGGCCGGCGGCAGGATCAGCCGATGAGCCTGGCGATGATGGAGCGGTACCTGAAGCGAGCATCCCTTATCCCTCCTGTGCCTGAGCGATCATTGGCCAAGCCGCAAAGTGGCGAGCAGCATCTCTTTCGACGAGTTCATCACCTCGATGCTGTTCTGGTATGAACGCGACGCGGAGATCATGTCGACCATCTGCTCGACCGGATTGATGTCGGGCGCATAGACGAAACCGTCCGCGTCAGCGACTGGATTACCGGGCTCGTAGCGCGCGAGCGGCGCCTTCTCGGACTCGATGACCTCAGTGACGCGGACTGATGCTGTCGCACCAGCATCCCGCCCGACACCGGCGATGACGGTCTCGAACACCGGATACCGCGCTTTGTAAACGCTCCCTTTGTCGCCGCTGACCGTGTTCGCGTTGGCGAGGTTGCTGGCGACCGTGTTCAACCGGACCGACTGCGCGGAGAGCGCAGAACCGGCGATGTCGAAGATCTTGAAAGAGGACATGGATACTCGCTCCTTGATCTGGCTTATTGCCCGGTGAGCGCGGTCATCAGGCCGCGCAGCTTTGAGTTCACGAAATGAAGTGTGGTCTGGTATCGGATGGCGTTCTCCGAGAACGCGGCCTGTTCAAGCTGCACATCCACCGTGTTCCCGTCGATCGACGGTGCGACAGGAACGCGGTACAGAGAGGCGGCCTCATTCAGCTGACGGTCACCCATGGCACCGCCGCCGGTACGCAGATGTTGGGACTGTGTGGCTGTGAGCGAGACGGCGCCGCCTTCGCGCCGGGCACTGGAGAGGGCCTGACGGAAATCGATGTCGCGCGCTTCAAAACCCGGCGTATCCGCATTCGCCAGATTGCGGGCGATCATCTCGGAACGCTTGGAGCGCAGCCTGAGCGCGTCTGCATGCAATCCGATGTGTGCATCTAGGTCGAACATCCCGATCACTCCGCCAAAAAATTGACTTCCCACCCCGGTGTTGCAAAGGCCATGCCACGGCGATCTTTCCTATGGCACGACACTTGCTATTTCCATGCCATGACCACTCGTATCGTTTTGTTGACGCTCCTCGTCCCGCTACTGGCCGCTGCAGGAGTGCAGGACTTGAGCGAGATCCGCGCCGCAGCTGAAAGCGCTATCGGCGTCAACGGCACAGGCATCTCCGTCACGGCAGAGCCTCCCGACCGCCGATTACGTCTCGCGCCCTGTGGCCAGCCGCTTTCCTCGAACCTTGCCACTCCTATAAGGAATGGACGGGCGTCGGTCCGTGTCGCTTGTCAGGGGCAAATTCCTTGGAGCGTCCTGGTCACGGTACGGTTAGAGACCGAGGCGGAGGTGGTCGTGGCACGCCGGTCCCTTCCGGTCGGAACGGTGCTCGGAGAAGATGAGATGAAGATCATCCGTCGTCGGCTGCCAGGAACGATCGATTGCTGCGCGACCGATATCGCTGCGATGGCCGGACAACGGGTCAGGCGCCCCATCGCCGCCGAGGCGGTCATCACCCTGGATAGCATCGAAGCACCCCCTCTCGTGCGTCGAGGGGAGATCGTGACCGTCGTCGCGGATGCCGCAGGGTTCGAGGTGCGCTCGGTCGGTACAGCGCTCGCCGACGCCCGAGAAGGTGACGCGGTTCGCATCCGACACTCGACCTCCCTCAGGATCATCCAAGCCCGCGCCGATAGCAGGGGTGTGGTCCGAGTAGATCGATGAACTGCAAAAAATCACTAAAGATTCCGAGCAGCCTGCCGTTAACCAGACAGTGACCCTGAATAGGTGGCCGTAATGTCTAACAAAATCAATGGGATGGATATCCGCCCCCCGGCGCCGTCTGCCACAGCACCCATCGCCCGAAGCAAGGATTCCTTCGGACGAGAGGGCGCACCGACAGGCGGCAGTAACGGCGGGGTCCAGATCACGGACACCGCCCGCCACCTTGCGAGCCTCGAACGGATGCTCTCGCGTTCCCCAGAGGTCGACGAGAGCAAGGTGACGGAGATCAGCGCCGCGATCGAGCGCGGGCAGTTCGAGATCCAGCCTGAGCGGATCGCCGACAATCTTCTGCGGCTCGAGCAGACGCTCGCGCGAGCCTCTGGGCGTATGAAATGAGCACCCTGCTGGACTCGGCAGCCGCCCGTTCCGGCTGCCGAGACACACTTGGGCGCCTACTTGACGAGGAAATCGACGCTCTCTTAGGGCTTGAGCGGCTGCTGATCGCCGAGCGGGACGTGCTTGCCAAGAACGACTCGCCGGAAGCGCTCGAGGAGGTCTGCTCCCATCGCCAGCTGCGTATGACTCAACTGTTGAAGATCCAAGACGAGCGCCGGGGTCTGTTACGGGCGACCGGCCACACCGCCGATACCGCCGGCATAGAGTCATTGCTGAGGATCTGCGATCCGCAGCGGACGCTGCCGGAGCGTTGGGCGCGATGCGCCGATCTAGCCGATCGTTGCCGCGGACTCAACGATTTCAACGGCGCGTTGGTGGCGTCGCGGATGCGCCGCGTCGAGGGGATGCTCGAGATCCTCACGGGGCGCAAGCGGGAGACCCCTATCTACGGTCGCCAAGGGCAGCAGGCGTGGGTCGCCGCCGGTCGATTGCTCGCCGCCGAGGCCTGACCGAGACTGGTCGCGCAGTCGTCGATGGTGCGGAACATAACACAGCCAACGAATATTTGATTGCTCCTGCGACAACTTACGCGAATACTCTGAACTTAAAGGATTTCAAACCTGGTATAGAACGGATCACATAATGAAAAAACCGAAGCGGATACTGGTCGCAATCAAAGATCCCGCGGCGCGTACGATGCCCGCGGTCCGTAAAGCGGCGCAGCTCGCCCGCGCATCTGGGGCGACTTTAGAACTCTTCCATTCACTGTCTGAGACGGTGATGGTCGATGCGCTGGAGGCTCGTCGACAAAGCCTGCGCGAATATGAGCAGGAGCGCCACGCCGCCATCATGAAGCGCCTTGAATTGGTGGCCCGCCGCATCCGCAAACACGGCATAGAGGTCACTACCGCGGCCGAATGGGACTACCCGGTCGCCGAGGCGATCGTTCGGCGCGGACTGCGCATCGAAGCGGACATGATCATCGCTGAAAGGCATGCTACAAAACATGTCGCCAGTTGGATGCTGGCCTACACCGACTGGGAACTGCTGCGGCATGCACCGTGCCCGGTGCTACTGGTCAAGCAAGCCCGCGCTTGGCATCGTCCGGTAGTCATGACAGCGGTCGATCCGTTCCACAGCAACGCCAAGCCTTCCCGTCTGGACCTCGCCTTGCTGAAAGCGAGCGCGCAACTGACCACTGATCTGCGCGGCAGCCTTCGAGTGGTGCATTGCGTCCCGACCACTGCCGTCGTCACCACGGCTTTCATGAATTCTCCGAGCTTGACCGATGTCGCCGAGGCGACCCTGCGCAAGGCACGCAAAGCGCTCGCGGTCGAGGTCGCGCGGGTCCCCTGCCCCTCTCACCGGCTGTATGTGGTCGAGGGATCGGCGAGAGATGCCCTGCCCGAGGCCGCTCGCTCTTTAAAGGCGGACATCGTCGTCATGGGCGCCATCTCGCGATCGGGACTGAAGCGCATCTTCATCGGCAACACCGCCGAGGCGGTGCTCGACGCATTGCCCTGTGATGTGCTGGTGGTCAAGCCTGGCAGCTTCAAGACCAAGGTTCCCCGTCGCGGACGAGGCGCCCAACTGATCGCCCTACCGACCGCCATGACCGGTTGATCTTGGCGCCACCGGCCATAGGCACGACCTCAGGCGAGCAGTACCAGCGCGGCCGCCGCCAACATTACAAGGTGCGGCCAGAGCAGTCGCTGTAGGTAGGCGTTTCCGGCAGCGGCGTAGGCGACGACGAGCTTGGTCAAAGTGTTCGCGCAGAGCGCCCAGAGGATCGCCTGCAGGGCCTGGGCTTCGCTCAGTGCGCCGCGTGCCGCGAGCACCGCAGCCGACGCAGTGGCCGAGTGGGCGTCGACGAACCCCCCGACGCCGATCCCCACCTGCGCGCCGCTGTCCCCGAAACGCAGCGCCAGCCACGCGGCGAGCACGGTCATGGCCGTCACCGTGACGCTGAACGCCAACGCATGGAACGGTTGTAACGCGCGACTGTCCTTGGGTTCTACGTCCTTGCCGATCTGTGCCGCAGCACTGCGTCGCCAGAGCCACCACGCGGCCACGGCGGGGATCACAGCCATTAACGCCGCCGGCAGCAACCAGCCTTTGACCAGCGAGGGGTTTGCGACCGACACCACCAGCACGACCTGTGCGCCCGTCGCCACCGAGGAGCAAAGCGCTGCCGCGGCGGCGACATCCAACAAACCGGGCGCGGCGCGTGCCTTCGCACCCATCGCGCCGATGGTCGCGACGCTCGAGATGAAACCGCCGAAGAAACCCGCCACGGGCAGCCCTCGGTGCGGCCCGAGGGCACGCAATGCCACATGGCCGAGCGCATTGATGCCGAGCATCAGCACCGTCAGTTGACCCACTTTCCGGGGATTGACGACCCCCGCCGCGTCGATCGTACGGTCCGGCAACAGCGGCAAAATCACGAGCACCGCCGCCGCGAGCAGCATGAGGTCGAGGACCTCGCGCTGAGTCAGCGTGCGGCTCACGAAACGATGTAATGCCTCGCGCAACACCAGTGTCAGCGCGACGATCACGCCGATCGCCGCGGCCAAGGCAGGTTGCACCGTCGCATAGGCGCCGAGCAGATAGGTCGTGAACAGCGTGACTTCGCTGGTCACACCGGTGTCAGGGCTGCGGTCGCGCCAATAGGCGACGACCACCAGTGCACCGATGAAGGCCGCACCGATCGCGACCATCAGCAGGCCGGTGAACTGCATCGCCAATGCGCCGCTGAGCGCGACCACCGCATGCGTTCGCACCCCCCCGGCAGCACCGAAGGACGGATCCAGTTTGCGACGTTCTCGCTCGAGCCCTATCAGCAAGCCGATGCCGAGCGAGACCAGCCATCCTGCGATGGTATCGCTCAACACGACTGCTCCGTGGTCAAAACGCGTTCAACCCCGTGAGTTCGCGACCAAGCGAGAGCTGGTGGATGGTCTCCGTGCCCTCGTAGGTGATCACGCTCTCGAGGTTGAGCGCGTGACGGATAGGGACATGGTCGGCGGTGATGCCCGCGCCCCCGAGCAGGTCTCGCGCATCGCGTGCGACGTCGATCGCAGCACGGCAGTTGTTCCATTTCGCCAGAGACACTTGGACGGGCGAGAGGATGCCGCGATCCTTACGACGCCCCAAGTGAAGCGCCAGCACCTGCCCCGTCGTGATCTTGCGCGCCATCTCGGCGAGCCGGATCTGCACGGATTGGGTCGCCGCCAGAGGTCGGCCAAAAAGCACCCGCTCGCGGGTGTAATGCAGGGCATCCATCAAACAGGCCTGCGCCGCACCGAGTACGCCCCACGCGATGCCGAAGCGGGCTTGGGTGAGACAGGACAGCGGCGCCTTCAGGCCGACCGTCGTGCCCGGGAGCAGGCTCGAGGCCGGTAGCACCACATCATCGAAGAAAAGCGCACCCGTCGCCGACGCACGCAAGGAAAATTTACGCTCGATCTCGCGAGACTCGAAGCCTTTCATGCCGCGCTCGACAAGGAACCCGCGGACGCCTTCGTCGGTCAACGCCCAGACCACGGCGACATCGGCGATCGGCGCATTGGTGATCCACATCTTCGAGCCGTTGAGCACCCAGTCCTCGCCGCGTCGGCGGGCCGTGGTGTTCATGTTGAGCGGGTCAGAGCCACCGTGCGACTCGGTCAAGCCGAAACAACCGATGGCCTCGCCGCGTGCCATCGCAGGCAGCCAACGCTCGCGCTGCGAGTCGCTGCCATAGGTGTGGATGGGGTACATGCACAGCGAGGACTGCACCGACACAAAGCTGCGCAGCGCCGAGTCACCCCGCTCGAGTTCCTGGCAGATAAGGCCATAGGAGACTGCGTTGAGCCCTGCGCAGCCGTAGCCCTCGAGCGAGCTTCCGAGCAGGCCTAGGCGGGCCATCGGCGCGATGAGCTCCCGCGGGAAGTGATGGTCCTCGAAGTGCTTGCCGATCTGGGGCAGGACCTCTGCATCGACGAAACGCGCCACGGAGTCGCGCACCATGCGCTCGTCGTCATGGAGTTCATCTTCGATGCCTGCGATATCGTATGGGGAAAGTGCCAAGTGCTGCTCCTGTTAAGGGATCCCCTCAGCCGGCGACCTGCCGTGCTTTGAGGTCTGCGACCGCCGCCGCGTCGAATCCCAGATCGGTCAATATTTCATCACAATGCTCGCCGACGCGCGCGAGCATCCCGCCCTGCGTGGGCCGACGGCCGTCCATCTCGATGGGCAGGATGGGCAGGCGCGTTCCCCGCCCGTCCGGCAGCGTGGTCGCGCCGAGGCTGCCATTGGCGGCCAGATGCGGGTCGTCGAACATCTCCTCCGGCTTGCCGATGGGCGCGAACGGCAGACCGGTACGCTCGAGAAGGGCCACCAGATCCGCCCGCATATAGCCCTTGAAGAGCTCACGCACCCGCGGCAGCAATACCTCGCGCTGCGCGACACGCTGTGCATTGGTCTTGAAGTCGGGGTCGGCGCCCTCAGCCGTCCAACCGAAGGCCTCGCAGAACTTCTGCCAGAGACCATCCGAGACGATGCCGACGAACACCTGCTCGCCATCGGCTGTCTCGAAGACGTCATAGATCGCCCAAGCCGAGATGCGTACAGGCATCGGCTTGGCGGCTTGGCCGGTCACCGCCATCTGTGCCATGTGCTGACCGACCAGATAGACGGTGGTCTCGAAGAGCGCACTGCTCACTTTCTGGCCGCGGCCGGTGGCGTGACGTTGCTCGATCGCGGCGAGGATGGCGATGACGCCGAACATGCCGCCGGTCACGTCGATCACCGAGGTGCCGGCGCGCAACGGCCGGCCCGGCGGGCCGGTCATGTACGCAAGCCCACCCATCATCTGCGTCACCTCGTCGAGGGCTGTGCGGCTTTCATACGGGCCGCTCAAGAATCCCTTCTCGGAGCAATAGATCAGCCGCGGGTTGGCAACCGACAGGGCCTCGTAGCCGAGCCCGAGCTTCTCCATGGTACCCGCGCGGAAGTTCTCCACGATCACATCAGCCGAACCGCAGAGCTGCTGTGCGATACCGAGCCCCTCGGACGACTTCAGGTCGAGACAAAGGCTCTTCTTGTTGCGGTTATACATGGGGAAGTAGCCCGCACCCGACCCCGGCAGATCACGCGTCGAGTCGCCACCGATGGGCTCGATGCGGATCACCTCGGCACCGAGCTCGGCGAGGATGGCGCCGACCGCCGGACCCATGACCATATGGGTGAACTCGACCACGCGGATCCCGGCGAGCGGCAGCGGACCGGCGCCTGCAGGCGCAGATGAAGCATTGACGGGGGTCATGCGCGGGCCTCCAGGGTGAACCCGAGCGGCAACCCGGCGTCCGGCGTGAAGCCGTAGAGCGGCTCGCCGGGCAACGCCGCCCGCAGGATCTCGCGAACGCACAGCAGCTTCGGCAGGTCGATCCCGGTCCGAAGACCCATCGCTTCCAACATGAACACGAGATCCTCGGTGACGATGTTGCCGGATGCGCCAGGCGCGAAGGGACATCCGCCGAGCCCGCCCAACGAACTGTCGAAGGTGGTGATGCCGACCTCAAGACCGGCCACCACGTTGGCGAGGCCTAGGCCGCGGGTGTTGTGCAAGTGCAGTCCCGATAGCGCATGCGTACCCACCGCCGCGTGCACTTGACGCACGAGCTCACGTACCTGCGCCGGGTTCGCATAGCCGCTGGTGTCGGCCAAGCCGACCTCATCGCAGCCCGCCTGCATCAAGGCCTCGGCCAAGGCGACCACGCGCGAGGGCGAGACCGAACCCTCGAGGGTGCATCCAAAGGCGGTCGAGAGACCGCCCTCGAACTTCGGGCGGCGCTCATGCGGCAGCGCACGGATCATCGCGGCGATGGCACGGGCTTCCTCCAACATCTGAGCATGCGTGCGCCGTACGTTCTTCAGGCTGTGGGTCTCGGAGACCGACAGCGGTAGCGTGATCTTGTGCGCACCCGCCTCCACCGCCGCCTCAGCACCGCGAAGGTTGGGCACCAGGGCCGCCACGGTGAGCCCCGGGATCGTGCGCGCATGGCGCACCACCTCGGCCGTGTCCGCGAGCTGCGGCAGGAGTTTCGCCGGTACGAAGCTGCCCACCTCGATCTCGGTGACGCCAGCCGCAGCCTCGGCGTCGATCCAAGCTTTCTTGGTCTCGAGCGGGAGGACGGGCGCGATGCTCTGTAGGCCGTCGCGGGGACCGACCTCGCTGATGAGGATGTTCATAGGGGACGGTCCATGGCGGCAGCGTCGGGGTAGATCCAAGGTCGCGCCACACGGTCGGAGGCGAAGAAGGCGTCGATGTCGGCGCGATGCTTGAGCGTGAGGTCGATGGCGTCGAGGCCCTCGAGCAGCATGGCTCGCGACTCCCCATCGAGCTCGAACGGATGCTGTGACGAGGGGGCTGCGTAGACCACGCCCTGCTCCACATCCACGGTGAGACGATGCGCCTGCGGATCGAGCACGATCCGGGAGGCGAGTTCCGCGACGGTCTCGACCGACAAACGCACGGGCGCGAGACCATTGCGCACGCAGTTGCCTTCGAAGATCGGCGCGAACGAGGGGGCGATGATGACGCGGAACCCATACTCGCGCAGCGCCCAAACCGCATGTTCGCGGCTCGAACCGCAACCGAAGTTGGCGCCACCGAGCAAGATTCGCGCACCGGCGTAGGGTGCCTGGTTGAGCACGAAGTCCGGATCCGGTTCGCGCCCGCCGATGGTCGTATAACGCCAGCCGGCGAACAGACCTGATGCAAGACCCGTCTTCGAGACGGTCTTCATCTCGCGCGATGGGATGATGGCGTCGGTGTCTATGTTGTCGCGCAGCAGTGGCGCTGCGACGGCGGTGATGCGGCGCAGCGGTTCCATCGCTCAGACCTCCCCGGTCGCGAAGTCGCGCGGATCCGTGATGCAGCCGGTGAGCGCGCTCGCGGCGACGGTCTCCGGGCTCGCGATGTGGGTGCGCGTCTCAGGGCCCTGACGGCTCTCGAAGTTGCGGTTCGTGGAGGACACCACACGCTCGCGGGGCCCGAAACTCTCGCCGCCAGCGAAAAAGCAGAGCGAACAGCCCGATTCGCGCCACTCGAAGCCGGCCTCGATGAACACTTTGTCCAGCCCCTCCGCCTCGGCCGCGCGCTTGACCGACATCGAACCGGGTACGCATAGCGCGCGCACGCCGTGGGCTACCTTGCGCCCCCGGAGGATCGTCGCGGCGCGACGCAGGTCTGAGAGTCGGCTGTTGGTGCAGGAACCGATGAACGCGCCCGTGACCGGCAGACCGATGAGCGATTGCCCGACCTCCAGACCCATGTACTGCAAGGCGCGCGCATGCGCTTCCGGTGTGGTGCCGCTCGCCCCGCCCTGCGGCACACAGGCATCGATCGCCACGGCATGCTGCGGACTCGTGCCCCAAGTGACCATGGGGGAGACTTCACCGGCGTCGAGGACGATCTCGTGGTCAAAACGGGCCCCGGGGTCGCTCGCGAGCGAGCGCCACACCAACATCGCCCGCTCGAAGAGCGCGCCCTGCGGCGCATAGCGCCGCCCGCGCAGATAGCTGAAGGTCGTCTCATCCGGGGCGATGAGCGCGGTCATCGCCGCGAACTCCGTGGCCATGTTGCAGAGGGTCATCCGCGCTTCCATGTCGAGCGCGCGTACCGCGCCGCCTGCGTACTCCACAGCGCACCCCCTCCCGCCTGCCGCACCCTGCCGCGCCAAGATATGTAGCGCGAGGTCTTTGGCGGTGACCCCGGGGACGAGCCGCCCCTCGACCGAGATGCGCATGGTTCGGGGCCGCTTGACGCGCAGTGTGCCGGTGGCGAGCGCGTGCTCGGCTTCGGTCGAACCGATGCCCCAAGCGAAAGCGCCCATCGCGCCTTGGGTGCAGGTGTGGCTATCCGGACAGACCACGGTCGTGCCAGGCAGGACAAGACCGAGTTCCGGCGAGATCACATGGACGATCCCTTGCAAGGGGTCGCGCACATCGAAGACGCGGATGCCTGCGGCCTCGGCGGCCGAACGGGTCTCGAGGATGAAGGCCGAACCTCCCGGCATCCGAGTCGAATCGCCGCGACCGGGCGTGGTGTCGACGATGTGGTCCATGGTGCAGAAGACCCGCGAGGGGTCGAGAACGGGGCGGCTTGCCTCCGCCAGACTCTTGAGGGCGACCGAACCGGTTCGCTCATGCAGGAATATGCGGTCGGTCGCGATCAGCGACGACCCGTCGCCGAGGTCGCGGACGACATGTGGGTCCCAGATCTTTTCGAACAGGCTGCGCGGCCCCATGGGTACCATTCTACGCCCCCCGGCTGGCCGATGCCCGTACCGGTCGTGCCCTCAGCCGAGCAGCCTCAGCCAAGCAGGTTGAGGAAGGCGTTGATGATGAGCGCGTTGGTGAAGTCGATGAAGAATGCGCCCACCACCGGTGCCACGAGGAAGGCCCGCGGTGCCACGCCGTGCCGGGCCACCAGCGTGCGCATCACTGCCAGCGCGGTCGCCGTGGTGCCGAGCATGAACCCGGTGAAGCCACCGGACATCACCGCCGCGTCGTAATCGCGGCCCATCAGCCGATAGACGAGGCGCAACCCCAAAGCGATCAAGGCGACCTGCAAGGCAAGATTGACCAGCAGCGGCAGTGCGACACCATGCAACCTGCTCAGATCGAGCGTCATCAGCCACATGGCCAAGAACAACGACAAGGCGATCGCACCCAGCGCTTCGATGACCGCCGGATCCGGCCGCAGGCGCCCGAGCAACGGCCCCGCATTGGTCACCACGGCAGCGAGCAACATCGCCCCGATATACCCAGGCAGCGTGATGCCGGTCCGCTCGATCAATGAACTCACCCACTGCCCGACGACGACGATGCCGAGCAGCAACGCGACCGCCGTGAATGCAGAACCCTCGGTCGCCCGGATGGTGCCCGTGTCATCGAGAGGGGGCGGATCGGTCGGCAGGTCCGTGGCCGCCGATTGCGACGTCGTACGCGTCGACCCACGCAGCCCTTCAGTTCGCATCAAGCGGACGACCAGGGGTCCGCCGACCAGTCCACCGAGCACGATGCCCGCGGTGGCGCTCGCGACCGCGATCGCACCGGCGCCGACGACGCCCGCCTGCTCGAAGAGCGGCGCGAAGGCTGCGCCGGTCGCTGGGCCGCCAGTGAGGGTGACCGCGCCGACCAGCACTCCGAACAGCGGCGGCAGACCGAACATCGCCGCCACAGCGATGCCGAGCACGCTCTGCAGCACTGCGAATCCGCTGCACAGCGCGAGGAAGACCAGTACTTGGGGCCCGCCGCGCCGCAGCAGCTCGAGCCGCGCGGCGAAGCCAAGGGTCGCGAAGAACGCGACCAACAGCGGCTTTTGCAACAAGGTATCGAAGGTCAGGACCGGCCCGCCGAGCGACTTGCTACCGAGCAACAACAGTGCCACCAATAGCCCACCCACCACCGGCGGCGGGATGCTGAAGCGTTCGAGGACACCCACCTTGGAGCAGAGCCATTGGCCCGCCAACACCACCGCGCCCGCGAGCGCCAGCGTCTGCATGAAATCGAGCGTCACCCGTCACCTCCTGAAGCGACCTCTGATATCGATGACCGACCATCGCGTAACCCCCGCAGAGGCGCCGACTTGGCCTGAGCCTCCGCCCACTCGCCCTCAGCGGTCGAATCGTGGACGATCCCGCCGCCGATGTCCCATCGTGCTTCATCGCCCGAGATCTGCAGCGTGCGGATGA
>Ga0315906_10000824_pt1 | contig 47773 bp, 32 predicted proteins | sample LakEriMetagenome_4_FD_203526 | JGI IMG/M metagenome (GOLD analysis project Ga0315906, IMG submission 203526) | Freshwater fungal communities from buoy surface, Lake Erie, Ohio, United States - Buoy 2 MA122 | ecosystem: Environmental > Aquatic > Freshwater > Lake > Lake biofilm | place: USA...
CACCGGCGTGGCGACCAGAAAGTGGATGAAGTCTTCAGCGGTGACTCTTGGCTTGTTCACAGCTGCCAAAGATAGTCAGATTGAATGGAATAGGCAAAGCCAATTCGGGCCAACTGCGTAAGTCCTAGAATTTTTAGAAAAAAGCCGGATTTGGCCCCCCCTTACCGGGTTGAACTGGCCAAAACTTCTCCTTGCAGCCGGGTAATTTGGCGTATAGCCCCTTCCCCGGCGCGGACCATCTCATCCAATTGGCCACGCGTGAAGGTCGCTTCCTCCCCACCGGCCTGGATCTCGATGAGTTTGCCGGCTCCGGTCATCACCAGATTCAGGTCCACTTCCGCATCGCGATCTTCGGGGTAATCGAGGTCGACCAAGACCTGCCCGTCCAATAACCCGACCGAAATCGCCGCCACCGAGGCGGAAAGAATGTCCGCGTCGGCGGGTAGCGACGGATCCTTGGCCCGGATAGCAGCCAAGGCATCCACCAGGGCGATGTACGCCCCGTTGATGCTGGCGGTGCGGGTTCCCCCATCGGCCTGGAGAACATCACAGTCGATGTGAAGGGTCCTCTCCCCAAGCCGGTCTAGGTGAATGCATGTTCGCAAGGCTCGGCCGATCAATCGTTGGATCTCTATGCCCCGGCCGTCCGGTTTACCAGCCCTCTCCCGCGGCTTGCGGCGATTGGTACTGCCGGGAAGCATGGCGTACTCGGCGGTCAACCATCCCTTCCCGGTTCCCACGAGGAATTCCGGAACAGACTGCTCGACCGAGCAAGTGCACAAAACCACCGTATCCCCGGAAGAGACCAGCACACTGCCGGGCGCCTGTTTGGTGTAGCGGCGGGTGAAGGTAAAGGGGCGAAGGTCATGCGGCTGACGACCATCTCGGCGGGGGATCCCCATTATTTGCCGCCTTTCTGCGAGCCCAGCAATCGTTTCAAAACCGCCTTTTGGCCGTGCATGCGATTGCCAGCTTGGGGAAACACAATGCTTTGCGGACCATCGATGACTTCCGCATCCACCTCCTCGCCCCGGTGGGCCGGAAGGCAGTGCATGTACTTGGCATGCGAAGGAGCGAGGGACATCAATCCCTGCGTGACCTTGTAATCCCTGAAAGCAGCCAGCCGTTGTTGGGATTCGGCTTCCTGGCCCATGCTGGTGAAAACATCGGAGTACACGGCATCAGCCTGGCGCACCGCTTCCCGCGGGTCGACCACCTCGGCGGTCTGGTGCCCAGGTTCCGCCACGGCAAGCGACCGCAGAAACTCGGGGTCAAATCCGTATCCCTTGGGAGCGGAAAGGACAAACTTCATTCCCACCTTGGCGCAAATGAGGGCCAAAGAGCGGGACACATTGTTGCAATCGCCCACAAAGACAAGTGTGCGCCCCCTCACCTCGCCGAAGGCCTCTTGCAGGGTGAGGATGTCCCCCAAAGCCTGGCACGGATGGCTCAGGTCGGACAATCCATTGATCACTGGCACACTGCCATATTCCGCGAAGGTTTCAACCGTTTTCTGGGAGAAAACGCGCAGGACCACCGCATCCACAAACTGGCTCAGAGTGCGAGCGAAATCTGGAACGGATTCGCGTTTACCGATCGGCCCGTCCGTGGAACTGAGAAAAATCGACTGGCCCCCGAGGTGGGCCATGGCGGATTCGAAACTCACACGGGTACGGAGGCTTGGCTTCTCGAAAATCAGGCCCAGAATCCGCCCACCCAACGGCAATGGCCTGATTCCCTTCGCCCAATCCCCCTTCATCTGGCGGGCATCCGCCAGCAATCCCGAGATCTCCGAAGCCGACCAGTCATACAAATCAATGAAGTGTCGCATGCGCATCACCCGCTCAATGGAAACCCGATCAGTTCTTCGGCCAACAGCCAATCCTTTGGGATTTGGCTGAATCAGGGAATTACCGGATTGGTCAGGGCATCCTCCAGAATGGAGCAACCCTCGTTGAAATCAGCTTCGGAAAGGTTCATTGCTGGCAACAGGCGAATGACTGTTTGATGGGTGCAATTGACCAGCAATCCCTTTTCCAGGCACGCCTTGACAATTGGCGCCCCATCGATGGAAAGCTGAATCCCGACCATCACACCGCGGGCGCGAACTTCGGTGATCCATGGGCATTTGGGCATCAGGGCGGTGAAGCGCTTGCGAAAGGAATCTTCGAGCTTCTTGGCCCGGGCCAGTAGGTTTTCGCTTTCAATCGTGCGGATTGTCGCCAGGGCAGCAACCGCCGAGATCGGGTTTCCCCCGTAGGTGGCGGCATGGGTTCCAGGCTTCAAGGCTTCGGCCACCTCGGGCCTCGCCAAAATTCCCCCCATCGCCACGCCGGAGGCCAGGGCCTTGGCCAAGCTGACAACATCCGCCTCCACATCATCGAGTTGATGGGCGTACCACTCACCCACGCGCCCCATTCCCGACTGCACCTCGTCGAGCATCAGGAGGACCTCCTTGTCGCGGGTGAGTTGCCGCAATCCCCTCATGAATCCTGTCGGCGGGATGTTGATCCCTCCCTCTCCCTGGATGGGTTCGATCAGCACCGCGGCCGTCTCGTGATCCATGGCCGCGGCGACCGCATCGAGGTCCCCAAAAGGAACATGGACGAATCCCGGCAGTAACGGCTCAAGGTTTTGCTGGTATTTGGGCTGGCCGGTGGCGCTAACGGACCCCATGGTGCGACCATGGAAGCTGTCCACCATGGTGATGATGCGAAACTTGCCACGGGGTTTACCCCAAAGGCGTGCGATTTTGATGGCTGCCTCGTTGGCCTCGGTACCAGAATTGCAAAAAAAGGCCTGGGCAGGCCAATTCAATTTGGTGCAAAGCGCCTCGGCCAGCTCCCCCTGGGGTTCGGTGTGCCAACTGTTCGGCACATGGATCAGCTTGCCCACCTGTTCGCGAACCGCTTCTACCACCCTTGGGGGACAATGCCCCAGGAGGGCGCACCCCCACCCGGGAAAGAAATCCAGATAGGGTTTCCCCTGGTCGTCCCAAATCCGGGAACCCTCACCGCGCACCAGACAAACCGGGTAACGGGTGTAGTTGGGGATCACATATTTCTTGTAGCGATCGGTGGTTTCACTATTCATGACGGGTGTTTTCCGCCGCTGGTTTTGAGTTTGCGGGATTGTCTGGAACGATCTCGGTGCCGATTCCCGTTCGGGTGAAAATCTCAAGCAACAGGGCGTGGGGCAAACGGCCATCGATCATGTGGGTCTTACCTACACCCGAGGCCAGGGCATCGAGGCAGGCCTCCACTTTGGGGATCATCCCCTCCTCGATCACACCACTGGCGATCAGTTCCCTGCAACGACTGTCCGTCAAACTGGGTTGGAGCGAGTCGGGGTCCTTGCGGTTCAGCAGAACTCCGGGTGTATCCGTGACAAGCACGAGTTTTTCAGCCTTGAGCTGGCTCGCCACGGCTGCAGCAGCGGTATCGGCGTTGATGTTCAGCCAACCCGCCTCCGGATTGGCCGGTTCCAAGTTGGTGGAGTCATAGGCCAGCGAGGGGATCACGGGGATAACGCCCGCAGAGGTGAAATCCCGGATGAGGTCCACATCCACGCGATGAACCTGGCCAACCAGCCCCAAGTCGATCTGCTGTGACTTTTCCCGCAACTGGAGGCGTTCACCATAAAGGGGTTGCATGGCCCCGGTATGGAGGCCAACCGCCCTGCCCCCGAGCCGCCGTGCCTCGTGCACCATCCAGGCGTTTGTCTCACTTCGGAGCACCCGGGCAACAATCTCCATGGTCGCCGGATCGGTGTAACGGCGACCCAAAACCTTGCGGGTGATAATTCCCGCGGCGGCACTGGCCCGGTCTATGCTTTTCCCGCCGCCGTGAACCACGACGGGCCAAACACCTGCAGTTGCCAGAAAAAGGACATCCTCGAGCAAACTGGATAGGGCCCCCGGGTTGTCCATCAGGCTTCCACCCAGTTTCACCACGATAAAACGATGGCGAAAGCGGCGGAGGTAACCCAAAGCCTCAATCAGTACCGAAGCCTTGCGCTCGGGTGCCAATTCCATGTGGCAACTTGCCCCAGGGGAATCCTCAAAAGAAAGAGGTACTTTAGGGGGTTTGCCCCCCCCGTCAATGGCGCTCCTGCCCAACAAATCGGAAAAAAAACGCAAAAATTGCTTTCTTTTGGAATAGGCCAAGGTTAGCTTTAATAATTGTAAGGCCGGAGCGGGGTCAGTAGGCCTCCCCGGCTGAAATTGTCCCCAAGTTCCTCCAACACAAGGAATCCTCACATGAAGAAGATTGTTTTCGCCCTGACTTTCGCTCTGGCCACCTGCGCCTTGATTGCCCCCAGCTACTCCGTGGCCCAAGAGCCCAAGGCCAAGGAAAAGAAGGAGGTCACCCTGAAAGGCGACCTTTGCTGCGCCAAATGCGAACTGAAGACCGCTGACAAGTGCACCAACGTGATCGAGTACGAGCGCAAGAACAAGAAAACCGGAGAGACCAAGAAAGTAGTCCTGGTGATTGATGATGAAGGCGCCAAAGCCCCCTACCACAGCAAACTGTGCACAGGCCGGGTGAAGGGTTCTGTCACCGGAACCGTGGGCAAGAAGGACGACAAGCCCTCCATCAAGCCAGCCAAGGATGGCGTGAAGATTGACGGCTGATCCATCAAGCCTCCCTATTCCCCGAACCCCCCGGGCATTTACCGGGGGGTTCTTCATTTTCCGGGCCGAGTTGGGAGGCTACAATACCCAAACGGAAAATCAGACTGAACATTCAGGGCACTGCACGGCCTAACAGGTTGGCCAGGGGTCAAAGAGATGTCCCAGACAGGCGATAGGCTGCGTGTGATTTTGGCCAACCCCCGCGGCTTTTGCGCCGGGGTGAACATGGCCATTGAAAGCCTGGAAAGGGCACTCCAGATTTTCGGCACCCCCTTGTTTGTCTATCACGAGATCGTGCACAACCGTCCGGTCGTGGACCGTTTCACGCGCAAGGGAGTCACCTTTGTCGACACCATCGACGAGGTGCCGAGGGGAGCCACCGTTCTTTACAGCGCTCACGGGGTGTCTCCAGCCATCCGGGAGGCTGCCGCCACCCGAAACCTCCGCGCCATTGACGCCACATGTCCCCTGGTGACCAAGGTGCATGTTGAAGCCATTAAATTCGCCAAAGAAGGCTATCACATCATTCTGGTTGGGCATGAAGGCCATGATGAGGTGATCGGCACCATGGGCGAGGCTCCCCACGCCATGACCTTGGTCCAGACGGCGCAGGAGGTTGCCGCTCTTCCCTTTTCCCGGGAAACCAAACTGGCCTACCTGACCCAGACCACGCTCAGTGTCGACGAGGCGCGCGAAATTATTGATGCCCTAAAGGGCCGCTTCCCGGATATCGCCTCCCCCAAAAAAGAGGACATCTGCTATGCCACCCAAAATCGTCAGGAGGCCGTTAAAGCATTGGTACGGGAGGTGGATCTGGTAATCGTGCTGGGCAGCCGGAACAGCAGCAACAGCAACCGGCTGGCAGAATTGGCAAAGACCAACGGCAAGCCCGGTTACCTGATCGACACGGCAGCGGAATTGAATGATGCATGGTTTGAAGGAATTGGCTCGGTCCTGATAACCGCTGGCGCCAGCGCCCCTGAGGATGTGGTCCAGGACTGTCTACGGGTGCTCGAAGAACGCTTTGGCGCCACCGTGGAAAACCGCGTTGTGCGTGAAGAGCATGTCAGTTTCCCGCTACCACGGGAGTTGACCATGGTCTCCAATTGACCAGGCTGATAGATGCCACCACCCCTTTGTTACAGGCTGAAGCCCCCAGTCGGCCCCCATCCTTCGATCGGTATCATCGGGGCCGGGTTCATCGTTGCCGACTGCCATCTGCCCGCTTACAGGGATGCCGGGTTCCCAATCCGTTCCATTTGGTCGCGTGACACCAATAAGGCGCGGACCGTGGCTGCACGCCATGGAATCGAGGTGGCCCATGCCGATTGGAAAACCCTCCTGGATGACCGGAACATCCAGATACTGGATGTAGCCGTCCCTCCGAATGCGCAATCCGAGGTGATTCTGGCCGCCTGTGAAAGGCCCCACATTCTTGGAATCCTCGCCCAAAAACCTCTGGCAATGGATCCTACCCAAGCCGCCCTACTCGTAAAAGCATGCGAGGGTGCCGGCAAAGTTATGGTAGTCAACCAGAACATGCGGCATGATCAGGCCGTCCGTGCCTGCACCCATCTGATCCGGTCAGGCTGGCTTGGAGAACCGGTTCTGGCCACGATTGACCTTCGGGCCATTCCCCATTGGATGCCCTGGAGCGAAGGCCTAAGATCGCTCACAACCTATATCTTGAGCGTGCATCACCTCGACACCTTTCGAGCCTGGCTGGGCACACCAGACAGGGTATTTGCCAGCACCAGAACGGATCCCCGAACTCCTTTCCCCCACGAGGATGGGGTGAACCTTTACATACTTGAGTATGATCGAGGCCCCAGGGCCGTTGGTATCGATGATGTCTGGACCGGGCCGCTAAAACCAAACGAACCCATGGGGACCACCTGCCCAGGCGGCCAGTCGGTTCGGTTCCGGGCGGAGGGAACCCTTGGTTGGGCCGAAGGGACCATAGGCTGGCCCGCCTGGCCGGCTCGCCAGCCCAGCACGCTAGATTTTGCCAGCAAAAAAGACCCAGGAACCATCCACAAACCACGATGGCGGGAAGTCTGGTTTCCGGACGCTTTCGCCGGCCCCATGGCGGAATTGCTCTGGCAACTGGAAGGAGGGCCAACAGCAGAACTTTCTGGCAAGGACAACCTTGAGACCATCGCCCTTTGCGAGGCGGTATTCCAATCGGGTAAAACCCGCATGCCAGCCCGGGTGTCAGACTTTCTGCCCCAGGCTTGAGACAAATGGAAGCCATGTCGTCAGCAGGCTTGTTCCCGGAAGATTCAGTCACTCAGGGGCCGACATCCCCCGAGCCGCACCGTCTGTTCGCCCAAGTTGTCTTCGACCGCCCCATCGAGGTTCCCTACACCTACGCGGTACCCACGGCGCTGGAAACGGTTATCCGTCGGGGAGCCCGGGTAACCGCCCCCTTGGGCCGGGGTGACAAACGGGTTCCGGGCTGGTGCGTGGAATTGACCTCCGACCAACCTGACCGCGCGGTCAAACAATTGGCGGGAGTGCTGGATCCTGAACCGCTGGTGGATGAGCACCTTTTGGAACTCACACGCTGGATGGCTGACTACTACCTGTGCGGTTGGGGCCAAGCGTTACAGGCTGTAGTCCCCGCCGGAGTGCGCAAGGACACCAAGGAACGACAAACCATCTGGCTGCGACTGCCGGCTGTTCCGGTCACCCACGATGAATCGGGCAAACCGATCAAGCTCACCGAATTGCAACAGTCCGTTTTGGATGCATTGGCCGGCCATCCGGAGGGAATCGAACAACCCAGGCTTCTGGGGTTGGCCAAATGCACCTCCAGCGTGGTGGAGGGTTTGACGCGCAAAGGGGTAATCGTGCGGGAACGGGGTGCTGGGCGTCCTGAAACGGGGGTACACGACCACCCGGACAAGGATGCCTTGCCCCCCCTCACCAACGACCAGCAACTGGCCCTTGAAAAACTTTTCCCGGTGATTGACTCACCCCAATTCGCCCCGAACCTGCTGTTTGGCGTGACTGGAAGCGGAAAAACGGAGGTGTACTTACGCGCGATAGCCCGGGCCCTGGAACACGGGAAGCAAGCGATTGTGCTGGTACCAGAAATTAGCCTCACCCCGCAGACGGAGGCCCGGTTTCGGGAACGCTTCGGCTTGGTCGCGGTATTACACAGCCATCAGCAGGAAGCGGAACGCCGAACCCGTTGGCGGGAAGTTGCCAGTGGCAAGGCACGCGTGGTGATCGGCGCGCGCAGCGCCATCTTCGCACCGGCCCGTGAACTCGGATTGATCGTGGTGGACGAGGAACATGAACCCACCTTCAAACAGGAAACAGTTCCCAGGTACCACGCGCGCGATGTGGCCCTTATGCGAGCCAGGATGCTCAAGATCCCGGTGATCCTGGGTTCGGCAACACCGTCATTGGAAACCTACCACCTGACACGCAAGGGGGCCTGCGGCCGGATAGACCTGCCCAGCCGGGTCCTTGACCGGCCTATGCCACGGGTGGAAGTTCTGGACCGGCGTATCCGCGAGAAAGTGGCGTCTCCCTCCCCTCACCTGCATGCCCGATTGGTGCAAGCCATCAAAACCACCCTGTCATCGGGAAAGCAGGCGATCGTACTGCTCAACCGAAGGGGCCATTCACCCTTCGTGGTTTGCCCCGCTTGCGGCCAGGCGGCGATGTGCCGGTTTTGCGACCTGGCCCTCACCTTCCACAAAGCCAAGAACAAGCTGATGTGCCACCATTGCGGCAACAGCCAGGATCCCATTCTCACCTGCGCCTACTGCCAGCAACCGGCCATCCAGTACCAGGGTGTGGGCACCGAAAAGCTCCACGAGGAACTGACCCGTCTTTTACCAGGAGCGGTAATCCGCCGGATGGATTCCGACACCATGGACAAACCTGGAAGCCACCAGCAGGTGCTGGACGCCTTCCGCGCCGGCCTGGTCCAGGTGCTTCTGGGCACCCAGATGATCGCCAAAGGCCATGATTTTCCCGGAGTAACCCTGGTAGGTGTGGTACAGGCCGACGCGGCGCTTCATTTCGCGGATTTCCGGGCCGCGGAACGCACTTTCCAGTTGCTGGCCCAGGTGGCTGGCCGGGCCGGACGCGGCGAGGATGCGGGCAAGGTTCTGGTACAAGCCTATGACGCCGACCATCCCGCCATCACCCTGGCGGCAAGGCATGACTACGAGTCATTCGCCAAGGCGGAACTGGACCAACGAGGTGTACTGAACTACCCCCCTTTTTCACGGATGGCACGGATCATCTGGCGATCAACCGATCCGGTGGCGCTGGAGGAGTATGCAAAAACGGTTGTCGCTGGCATCAAATCCGCGCATGACCGACACAAAGCCGGTAGCGTTGGCGAACCAATTCCCGATTGCCGGGTGCTCGGCCCCTCGGAACCGCCGGTCGCACGACTAAAGGATTATTTCCGGCGGCACGCGATGGTTTTTTCCCCATCGGCCCGGCACCTTCATACCTTGTTGCGGGAGGCCCAGCGGGCGATTCGACCTTCATCCAACGTGGAACAGGCCATCGACATCGACCCTGTCAGCATGCTGTGAGCACATGCTTGTATTTTCGGTTATTTGCCGGCCAAGGCGCATTTGACCGCAGCCAGAAACTCAGCCTCTTCTGAAGGGGCAACCGTCCGCGGATCCACCAGGACATTCCCCTCCTGGACCCGACAGATGATCGGTGGACTCTGCCGTCGCAATGCGGACGAGAGTTCCTCATCCGACCTGCCCACAGCGCGAATTATCACCACCCAGGTTGGCTGATCCTTTCCGGGGAAGGAACCACCGCCCACCGGCGATTGATCCTGAACCACCGAAACCGATTCCACTCCGGGAATGGCGGTTAGCAGGCTGGCCCAGGTGTTCGCCCGTTTGCGCAATTCATCGCCGGAAGCACCCAACATGGCTAATGCGGGTATTTCGCGCCATGCTCGCTCCGGATCCAAATGAATGCGCAGGGTGGCCTCCAAGGCAGCCAAAGTCATTTTGTCGAGTCGTAGCGCGCGGAAGAGGGGATCCTTCTCCACCTTGCGAACCAAATCAGTATTTCCCGCGATCAATCCCGATTGCGGCCCACCCAGCAACTTGTCGCCACTCATGAGGGTGATGTGGGCACCGGCCGCCAGCCCCGCGCGTGGGTCCGGTTCCCCTTCGAATTCCCGTCGCCGCGCGGTTTGCAACGCCCCGCTGCCGACATCATCCACAAACAGGATTCCCCGCTGGCGGGCTAGTTCGCCCAAAGATTCCACTCCGGGCATTTCCGCATGGCCGGTGATCCGGTAATTGGCGGTGTGCACCCGCAGCAGGGCAGCCGTGTCCGGGGTGATAGCGGCGGCGTAATCCTCCACCCGGGTGATGTTGGTGGATCCCACCTCCACCAGCTTCACACCCGCCACCTTGAAAATTTCCGGCAGCCTGAAGCTGCCGCCAATTTCCACCAGTTGCCCCCGACTCACTACCACTTCCCGGCCACCACAAAGAGCCCGCAAAACCAGGACCGTGGCACCCGCACAGTTGTTGACCGCTGTCCCGGCCTCCGCCCCCATCAGTCGGGCTAACAGGGGCCCCACGCCACCCAACCGCCTGCCCCGTTTCCCGGTGTCGAGGTCGAATTCCAGGTTGCTGTATCTAGCCACGGCACAAGCGGCATCGATTGCCGATTGCGGCAAGGGAGCGCGACCCAAATTGGTGTGAAGCACTATCCCGGTGGCGTTGATGACCCTTTGGTGGAAAGGCACATGCCGGCGGCGGGCAAGCTCAAGCGCTTCCTCCGCCAATCGGTTCACACAGGTGGGTGTGGAATCTCCACCCAAAATCCTGGCACGGGCCCCATCCAGGGTTTCCCTGGCGGCATCGGCCAAGACCGCCGGAGCGATCAATTCGGCAGATCCAATGCTGGAGAGCCGGTCAAGGATGAGGTGGATCGCTGGCAAGCCACGCAAGGCCTGTCTGCTATCCTCACTCAACCCTTGCCCACTGTGCTCTCCAAGTTGTCGTTCTGAGCGAGCCACCGGAAATCCCCCTCGCGCCGCGTGACACCCACGCGGTCCAAATATTCGCACAGCGGAACCGCATATTTGCGGGTGGTTCCCAACAAGTCCCTAATTTCCGCCACGGTCAGCCCCTGTTGGCCCCTTTCAGACCGCGATTTCAATTCGGCGGTCACCTTCTCCCGCATGACTCGCTCGTGCTGGCTGGCCAGGTACAAACCGTCATGCACCTTCACCAATGCCGCCTCAGCGACACACACCCCGAACAATTCGTCCAAACTGGTGGCGTTTTGCCCCGCCAACGCAACAAAAGACGCCTTTTCCGGCGGTTGAAACCCGGCTTGGCGGTGCCCCTCAAGGATTTGCTCCTTCAACCGGCGTTGGCTGGCTGTCAGGCGGGGCTTGAAATCGGCATTCCCCACACGCCCCTGCGGGCCCACCACCACGCGCCGCTTGACCAAACGATCCAAAACCCCCGCCGCCAACGCGGGGTCATCCAGCCAACCCAGTTGGCCCTCGACTTTTTGCCGCTCGTGGTGACTGAGGAGGGGTTCGCGGTCATGGAGGCGGTTGAGGGCCTCCAGCAACATCCCCTCCAATTCTTCGACTCGGGCGGCTTCCAGCAGGCGCTTCCGGGTGGCACCCACCGAAACTTCCACCAGGCTGCCATCCGCCAGCCCTTGGGCGGTCCATCCCTCTGCATCCTGTAGAGTCCACCCGGCCTCACGCACCAGTTCCGCAGGGGAAATTCCACCGTATGCGGAAAACCAGGCTACCACCCGGGCCCGGGCCTGACTGTCCCCCATGGCCAATTGTTCCAGGTGCTCCAAATCAGCCACATGGCGACGCCGTAACTTGCGGCCGGTAGCCAGAATCACCCGACCACCCCCCAATGTTTGCTGGGCCGAGGCTTGACGAACGACCAGCGGCTGCCCCCACACCGCCAAAGCCTGATCCTCAAGAAATAGCTGGGCCAATCCTTCTTCACCCGGCCCGATTTTGTCGCAATCGAGTAGCGAAAGGGTTGCAATGGTTTCCAAGGTTCCCAAATGCACCCTAATTTGCTGCCTGTGCCGAACAGGCTTGGCTCCGGGCAACAGGCGCAGTTTGGTGGCCAGCACTTTTGTCGGTACGAGGATTCCCGGCGTCGCCAGTTCCTGGCCGCGCCGTACCTCCTCATGTTTCACACCGGCGAGGTTGATGGCGGCACGCATTCCGGCAGTCACGGATTCAATCGGCTCGCCGTGACGGCGCAACCCGCGTACCCTCACCCTTTCCCCGCCAGGTAACCAGTCGACTTCATCCCCCACCTTGAGGGTGCCTGACCAAACGGTTCCGGTCACAACCGTCCCATGACCCTGCATCACAAACGAGCGGTCGATGGCCAGTCGAAACCAACCGGTGTCCCGGGCCCTAGGGCCCGCCAGGCATTTTTCAGCCTGAAATTTCAAGGCTTCCCTCAGTTCGACGATCCCCGAACCCGTGGAAGCGGAGGTGTGAAGAATGGGAGCATTTTCCAAAAAGGTGCCGCGCACCAGGTCGCGGACTTCCAACTCAACCACCTCGCGGGTTGTCTCGTCCACCAAATCGCATTTGGTAAGCGCGATCAGACCGTGTTCCAAACCCAGCAGACGCAGGATTTCCAGATGTTCCCGCGTTTGGGGCATGATGCTGTCATCCGCGGCGATCACCAACAGGGCCATATCAAACCCTGTCGCTCCGGCGAGCATGTTTCGGACAAATCGCTCGTGCCCAGGAACATCCACCACACCAATTCGATACGGATCGATATCCAAATGTGCAAAACCGATATCAATAGTAATTCCGCGTGCCTTTTCCTCTGGCAACCGGTCGCAATCGACCCCGGTAAGAGCCCGAACCAGAGAGGTTTTTCCATGGTCGATGTGGCCGGCGGTGCCGAGAATCAGCGGAACCGGCCCGGGATTTTGGGCCAAAGCGGGGGAACCTTGGGATTGCCGGGTTTCACTGTCGTTAGCCATGCGTTGTAGTGTACCTTACCTTGCGTGTTTTGAACGGTTCCAAGGACCGAGGCATTGGTCCTTTTGTCGGCCTGTTATTGGACCGTGTGTCACAGCTTTTCAGGTGAGTATCCCATGATCGGCGCCCGAATGACTGCCAGGCAATTTGTTGAACGGTCGGCCCAGGAGGTCCTTCGCATGGACCACGGGGCTCTGGAACGGTTGGCAGATGCCATTGTCCAAAGGTACAAGCGGGATGGAACGGTTTACATCATTGGGAATGGGGGAAGCGCATCCACCGCCAGCCATGCCTGCGAGGATTTTGGAAAAGGATCCCTCAGACGGGAAGATTTCGACAACGATGCCAAGAAACGGCTGCGCGTGATTTCACTGGCGGACAACCCCGCCTACCTTCTGGCCTGGGGCAATGATGAAGGCTTTGATCGGGTTTTCCTCGAGCAATTGAAAAACTTGGCACGCCCCGGAGATTTGCTGATCGCCATCTCCGGTTCCGGAAACAGCCCCAATGTCCTGCGGGCTGTGGAATGGGCCAACAAACATGGGGTGGCAACCTTCGGGATGACGGGGTTTTCGGGGGGCAAACTCCGCAACTTGGCCAACGATTGCTTTCACGTGGACCTGAACGACATGGGGTTGGTGGAATCGATTCATCTGGTTGGAATCCACTGGATTGTGGATGAATTGCACCGCCAAATCGGCCACAACGGCGCCCCCCGAGAGACCATTCCAACTCCCGGTTGCGCTTGATCCATCGAACCCCTTTCAGGGTCATGGGTTAAAGTGGATTTTGTCCTTGGGTTCGGCCATGCCGGACCCTTTTTCGTAAGCTGATCCTGTTTGGACCAATGCCGGAAAAATCCGGAAACACGGTGATATCTCAAGAAATTTGAAATGGGACAGGAGACGGGAATGCAGGCCTTTTTGGCGTTGGAGGACGGAACAGTTTTCGAAGGCAGGGCCTTTGGCGCAGAGGGTGAAACCTCCGGCGAAGTTGTTTTCAACACCAGCCTGACCGGTTACCAGGAAGCGTTGACCGACCCCTCCTATCGCGGCCAAATCCTGACAATGACCTACACCCAGATAGGCAACTACGGCGTCAACCCGGACGACACCGAGAGTCAGGGGGTGCAGGTCAAAGGCTTCCTGATCCGTGAACTCAGTCCTCTGGTCAGCAATTTTCGCTCCACAGAAAACCTGAACCAATACCTGAAGCGCCACAATGTTTTGGGGATGGAAGGATTGGACACCCGCGCCTTGGTCCGCAAGCTTCGCAATCAGGGATCGATGCGCGGGGTGCTGACAACCAGGAAAGCATCACCGGCCGAATTGGTGGCAAAGGCCCGGGCCATCCCCACCATGACAGGTCAGGATTTGGTGCGGGAGGTCACCCCCAAGCAGTCTTCCCCATGGACCGAAGGATTTACACATCCGCTTGCCAATTACCTGTCAGCCCGGAAAGCCACGCACAAGGTGGTGGCCATCGATTTTGGAATGAAACGGAATATCCCGAAATGCCTCACCCAAGTCGGGTGTTCTGTGACGGTGGTACCCGGAACAAGCACAGCAGAAGAAGTTTTAGCCCTGAAACCTGACGGTATCTTTTTGTCCAACGGTCCGGGGGACCCCGCCGCAGTCACCTACGCGGTTGAGACCATCAAGGGATTGCTTGGCAAGGCGCCCATTTTTGGCATTTGCCTTGGCCACCAGTTACTTTCCCTTGCCTTGGGCGCCAAAACCTTCAAATTAAAATTCGGTCATCGAGGATCCAATCAGCCGGTGAGGAATGAGTCCACCGGTCGGGTGGAAATCACCTGCCAAAACCATGGTTTCGCGGTGGATCGGGACTCCCTTCCGACCGGAGTGGAGGTCACGCATGTGAACCTCAATGACAACACTGTGGAAGGGATCCGCCACACCGGCAAAAAAGCTTTCAGCGTCCAGTATCACCCGGAGGCCTCCGCCGGTCCCCATGACTCCAGTTACTTATTTGGTGACTTTGTCGAGTTGATGGAAGGCAGCAGGGCAGCCCGCTAGGTTCTAAGCTCGGAATTATCCAAAAGTAAGCGCCTGGCAGGGACCTGCCAGGCGCTTACTTTTGGATAATTGAATTCAGGCTGCTTTTTGAAAGGAAGTCAGATCTTCCACCAGACTGGATCTAACGGCATCTGGCAAGGGAGGGCTTTGCCCCTCGTATCCGCCGGTCCTCAGGCGAAGGCTGACCTGCTCGCGCCCGTCAGCCAGCCACCTTTTTTCCTGTTCATCCAGCCTGAAATGGACCCAATGCGCGGTTCCCCAGCACCGATCTTCCGGGCGAGTGCTCAATAAGTTGGCGGATATGGCCCGTTTATCCCCCAACTTCAGTTGCAGGTGATCACCCCGCAAATCATTCCATGTTGAGGATGCGGGGTCTCCGGGAGGGAGGTGGCTATCCAACAACAGCGCCCCCTGGAGGCCTCCATCCAAGGGCAGGATGCTGTTGTGCAAATCCAGCTCCTGCCGTTGCAGGTTTTCGTCGTGGATTCGGGCCAAGTGAAGCACATCCTGCACCCGAAACCACAAAGTTTGCCGGTTTTCAAAAACCAGGACGGCGCGGGTTCCAATTCGGACCTTTCGGTAGGTCTCGATATACCGCAAATGATTCGACAGGTACTCTTTCCTTCGCGCCTGAAATTCGTTTAAGGGGATGAGATCTTCCAGGGACAGCGGACGCATCGCGCACCCCTTTGCCACAAAACAAAAATCCTTCCTCCCCGCTGGACCGCATATAAGCATTTCAGCTGCAGAAGGGTAATCCTGAGATTGCACCCCAAGGGGCTTTTCCGGGTCAATGCCAGCCCTGCCTCGTTTCAAGGACTTCGAATTTCGAAACAGCTGCGCTCGTATTTTTTGTCCAAATCCGCATAGACTGTTCGGGAGAGTTTCAGAAAGCAGAAAATCAATCGTCATGGCAATCGCTGGCGATTGGGGAGAAAGACTCGCCATGGCCCGACGCAACCTCGCCTGGGTACTGGGGATTTTGGGGGTTACGGTGCTGGCTTTCGCGGTGGGCCAATCCGCCCCCACCCGGGATCGCGACCGGGATTATGAACTGGTGCGACTGGTGGTGGATGTCCTTCAGGAAGTCCGCACACGGTATGTCCGCGAACTGAGCCCGGATGAGCAGCGGCGCCTCGTTGAGACCATGGTCAACGGTGGCCTGGAACGACTGGACCCGCACTCCGCCTTCATCAACCCGGAGGAATACAAGCAGTTCAGCCGCCAGACCAAGGGTATTTTCGGCGGCGTGGGACTTTCCCTGGGCGTGGATCCGCAAAAAGGGAATGTGCTCACGGTGGTGAGCCCCATAGTGGGTACACCCGCCCACGAGGCTGGCATATTGGCAGGTGACATCATCCTGAAGGTGGACGGGAAAAGCACCGAAACCCTCGGGATGAACGAGTCGATCGACGCCATCCAAGGGGAGCCCGGAACTCCCGTGACCCTGACAATTCTCCATGAAGGGGAAAAAGACCCTGTGGACATCACCGTCAAGCGCGCGGTGGTCAAGGTTCCCAGCGTCCTGGGAGACCGCCGATTGCCGGACGGGTCTTGGGACTACATGATCGACAAGGAACGGATGATCGGATACATCCGGCTTTCCACCTTCTCCGAGACGGCGCCTTCCGAGATGAAGGAGGCCCTCACCACCCTGAACCAACAGGGAATGACAGGGCTGATCTTGGACCTGCGCGGCAATCCCGGCGGCCTCATACGCGCCGCGGTGGAAATTGCCGACATGTTTCTGGACCAGGGTCGGATTGTCAGCACCAAGGGGCGGGTCGCCCAGGAGGAAGTTTTCGAGGCCACCGGTCCAGGCACCATCCTCCAACCGGCCCGCGAGCACCCCATAACGGTCATCATCAACCGCTATTCAGCCTCCGCAAGCGAAATCCTCGCGGCCGCCCTGCAAGACCATGCCCGCGCGGTGGTGGTGGGCGAGCGCAGCTTCGGGAAAGGTTCGGTCCAGAATGTCATTGAGATGGAATCCAGGGCAAGCGCCCTGAAATTGACCACCGCAAGCTATTGGCGCCCCAGTGGCAAGAACATCCATCGTTTCCCGGACAGCAAGGAAACAGATGACTGGGGGGTGTCACCAGACAAGGGCCACGCGGTGAAATTGGAAGACAAGGAACGAATCAATTACCTGCGTTGGCGCAACGACCGGGATGTGGTCCGCAAGGCGGACCAACCCGCCCGTAAGCCGGTCCTGCCTGATTTCAAGGACACCGTTCTGGAAAAGGCATTGGAGACCACGCGCGCCAAGCTTCAAGCCCATGGCTGACACCAACTCGCCACCACCATCAAGCCAACAGCCGGCAATCCCCGAGGGGGTTTCCGGCTGGGTTCTCTTTGAGGACAACCACTGCCTGGCCTTCAACAAGCCGGCAGGCGTGCTCACCCAGGGAGTTCCGGAAGGATTACCGGCCCTGGAACATATCGCGCGCGGTTACCTGCGCAGCCATTACGAGAAAAAAGGGCGGGTTTACCTGGGGATTCCCCACCGCCTGGACCGCCCAGTCTCCGGTGTGATACTTTTTGCCCGCAGTTCGAAGGCCGCAGCCCGGCTGGCAGAGCAATTCCGGGATCGACAGGTCACCAAAATCTATCACGCCTGGCTCTCCCACCCGCCGACCATCGAGCTGCCAGAGGAGGAGATCTGGACTGATTTCATCCGCAAGGTGCCGGACGAATCACGCGGGGAAAGCTGCGGGGAAAATACCCCCGGGGCCAAGCAAGCCGTGACCCACATGAAAGTGCTGCTGCGCCTTCCTGGGCGTACCCTCACGGAATTGAAACCCGAAACAGGCAGGATGCACCAGCTCCGGATCCAGGCCTCCCTGCGCGGAACTCCCATCGTGGGGGACACCCTGTACGGGGGCATACCCATGGAAGAACATGGAAGGGTGCCGGTGATTGCCTTGCACGCAAGGTCGCTAACTTTCCTTCATCCCATCCGGTACGGTCCAATCACCCTGACCGCCCCTTATCCGCCCCACTTCCCACCGCCGGCATGAACCAGTTCTCCAAATCCTTGCAAATCATCCCGGTACTGGATCTGCTGGGAGGTCAAGCCGTCCATGCGGTGCGGGGCAACCGGGCAAACTATCAACCCCTGACAGGCAAATATGCACCCTCACCAGATCCTGATGCAATCCTTAGGGCACTGGAATCCTTGGTTTCCACCCGCGTGGCCTATGTGGCTGATCTGGATGCCATCCAAGGAAATGGAAACAACCTCCAACTGTTGCAATGCTCCCTCCAACGAGGCTGGACCATTTGGCTGGACTCGGGCCTTCGTGATGAAATCCCCGCCTCCTTGCCCCCGAAATTTGTTCCCATTGTCGGTACTGAAACCGTTCGGTCGCCTGCTGCCCTAAAGAAAATCCTTTCCTGCAGGGTAGATTGCATGGTCAGCGTGGATCTTAGGGAAGGCGCACCTATCCATGCGCCAGGCTGCCAATGGCCGGCAGAATCGGCGTTTCAGCTTGCGACCAGGGTAGTTGGTTTGGGTGCCCAAAGGTTGATTTTGCTTGATTTGGCGGTGGTGGGAAGTTCGGAGGGGCCGGCCCATCTGGAACTGGCCAGGGAAATCCGGAAAGCATTTCCCCAAGTGGATCTATATCTGGGCGGAGGAATACGTGGCACCACTGACCTTATGGCTTGCCAGCAGGCAGGAGTAACCGGAGTATTGGTTGCAACAGCCCTGCAGTCCGGCACACTCACCTCCTGGATAACAGGCTGAAACAAAACACCCCCGGCAACTTGCCGAGGGTGATCCCTGTGGGAAACCTTGTTCCCAACTTATTCTGCCTATCACCTGTTCGGGTTGGGTGATGGAGCGGCCGGAATGCTGAGGGGTGAATTTTGCATGGTCGGGCTTCCCGGGGGAGGTGGCAATTGAGCACCACCAATCGGCAGCGGCGAAACCGCCGGACCACTGACATTGGGCGGAGGGTTTGGATTCACCACCGGGGCAGGAGGCGCAACCGGTGTGTGTACCGGGGCATCAGCCGGGGGTGGAGGGACGGGTAAATCACCTCCAGACGGTACGGCAGGAATGGAGGCCGGGGCTGGTAAGGAAACCGGCAAGGAGTTGGGAGCAGGAGGGGGAACCAGATCGGCAGCCCCCAACGGGCTAGGCTGCCCCGCTGGCGACTCAGTTTCTTTTGTTATGGATGCCATATTTCCCGGGGCATCCATTTCCCTGGTAGCAGGGACGCTGGCTCCAATGGGAGCGACGCCATTTAATTTGGGCAAAGGCAATTGGCTTGCCGTGGTGCTGGCAGATCCCTGCGCGGTGGGAGGAGGAACAATGGGCCGGCTTCCGCCAGCGTTGGCCGATTGAAAACCGGTTGACTGACCTCGGCCAGCGGCCTGGGTCACCCCGGAGACTCCACTTGCCTGGGCACCGGTCCTTTGGATTCCTGAAGGAGGGGAAAAGGCGTTTCCCGAGCCGTCCTCGGCAGAGGCGATCTCACTTGGAGATTTCTTGGCCGCGCCTGCGGTGTCACTTGGTTTGACCTGCCACATGGGTGGTGGACTGGCTGGGCCGCTGTTTTTAGCAAGAAAACCATTGCCACTTTGGCAGCCGGTCAATCCAAAACCCGCTCCAAATGTCATCGCGACCAGGCAGGTTCTTCGCCAAGTTTTCCGGTTCGAGCGCATCCTGCACCCCCTAAAACCATCCGGCATTGTTGCCGTTTCTCCGTAGATTACAGCCTGGAGAAACCTTCCGGACGGGGCATTAACCGAACCGTTGATTTCAAATCAAGCCTGGTTATCCCTTGGCGAACAACCGGAACCCGGAAAATCAGGATTCCACCTGGGCCGGTTTGTTTTTTGCAAAAAAACCTGGCTTACTATCCTCAGGCGCCGGTTTTTTGTCCCCACTGTCACCAGCTATTTCGGTGATTCCGGGCACCGCCATCAACGCCCCCGGCTCGCTGGAATTGTAATAACTTGGTCCTATGTGGAGGCTACAGCACCCTGACAAACCCGAAGCTGCCGCAAACGGCAACAGGACAACCAAAATTCTTCCTGCATTTTTATTATCTGGCATGGACACACCCCCCGAGTGTCAAACGAACTGGCAACCGACCAAAGCCGGCTAAACTCGGGGAAAACAAACGCGATTCATCAGAAAGTCTCATGGAAGCACCCATTTCTGAGCTCTCCAGAAACCCATGTTCCGAAAGTTTTCAGCCTCACCCCCCGGCTTGGCTTTAGACTCTCGACCTTTCCCCCGAGGCCTGATCCCGATGGCTCTCCTTGCGATCTTGCAATCGGTCCATAGTTGGCCCGAATCTACGCCGAGCAAATTCACCGGGAGGGGTGGAGTAATAAACAGCGAGAAGAAAAATCAAGACTGTTTCATGCTTTCAGAAAAAAACACGAGGCCAAAAACCAGACCGCTCAACAGGCCTGCTCCATGCGCCCAGTTGGCCATGGCCACCCCGGTATTATCCGCAACAATTCCCATCAGCAGCCAACCAACCAGCAACATGGCGGTGCCCGGGCTCATGTAAAGGCCCATTTGGGGCGCCCTGGAAGATGCCACCCAGATGAAACCGGCCAGACCGTAGAGGACCCCTGACATGCCACCAAACCTTTGGCCGGGGCCAAAGAACGCTTGGGCGCAGTTGGTAACAATCGCCAACACCAGCACCATCAGGGCCAACCGCCAGGTTCCGATCGATCTTTCCAGAGCCGTTCCCAGACTGGAAAGCATAAGCATGTTGAACAGCAGGTGGATTCCATCCATGTGGACAAAAATAGGAGAGACCAAGCGCCAGACCTGCCCCTGGGCAATGCTGGTCAGGGGAGCAGAAATACCACGGGGGCCAGGAGCCAAATCTTCAGCCGCGCCGATCACCACCTCCTCTGCCGGCGCCTGGAACCAAAGGGCGTTTTGAATACTTTTTCTGTCGCCCCTCATGCCGATGAGATACACCACCACCGAGGCAACAATCAAAAACACAGTCAAAGGAGCACGAAAAGTCCCGGATCCCTCCAAACGGCGTTCAAATGCCTCCTGGCGTCGCTCGAATTCCTTTTCCTCCTTCTGTTCCTGTTGACGCAACTTCCGGGCGGCACCACTTGACTGGGAATAGACCGGATTATCCGGGTCCGCCTCGAATTGGGACCATAATTCCCGGGCTTGCGCCACCTGATCCTCTTCAACCACCCAGACATCCCAGCCATTTTGCGAACGAAGTACCCGCGCATCGATTCCCCGCGTCAGCAGGTAATCGACAAAACGGCCCGAGCTGGACTCTTCTCCGGATGATCCCACCTGCCGCATGCGCGGACTCCTTGCGCCATCCAAGGGATAATACGAACGATTCCCTGTCTTCCGGATTTCCAGACTTTCATCATCATACCCACTAGAAATACCCAAGGGTCGACTCTTGCCGATGTGGCCACCCCTTTGGGAAAAGGTTGGGCAAACCATGCGGGAAAGCCTGGCAAAACGCCGTGATCGGGCCGGCAATATTCTGGCCGAATTGACGCGCCTATACCCCGATGCGAAATGCGCCCTGAATCACGAGGGCCCCTGGCAACTGTTGGTAGCCACCATTCTTTCGGCACAATGCACGGATGCCCGGGTCAATCTGGTGGTTCCTGGTCTTTTCCGCCGATTTCCAACCGTTGAGGCCATGGCCACAGCCAATCAGGGCGAGGTTGAAAAACTGGTTCAGTCCACCGGCTTTTTTCGCAACAAGGCCAAGAACCTGATCGCCTGCGCCAAGGCCTTGATGGAACACCACGGCGGGCGGGTCCCCAACCGCCTGGAAGATCTGGTTCCTTTGCCCGGTGTGGGCCGTAAAACAGCGAATGTGGTTTTGGGGAACGCCTTTGGTATCCCCGGGATCACCGTCGACACCCATGTGGGGCGCCTGTCCCGTCGTCTTGGCCTGACTTCCCATCAGGATCCCGTGAAGGTTGAACACGACTTGATGGACCTTTGGCCATCGGAAGAATGGACTTTGGCCTGCCTGCGGGTGATTGAACACGGGCGCAAGGTATGCGACGCCCGCAAGCCCCTGTGCCAAACCTGCACCCTTTCCTCGATTTGCCCAAAGAAGGGCGTTGAGTAGATACCCTGACGGAGCCAACATGTCGCACCCCGCCAAGCGTCTTTTGGATCGATTCGTACGGTATGTGCAGGTGGACACCACCGCCAACGATGCGTCCACGACCTACCCCAGTTCCCCGGGCCAATTGGTTTTGGGGAAGTTGATCGCCGAGGAGTTGCGGGCGATGGGGGCAAGCCATGTGGAACAAACCGACAACGGTATCGTCTTCGCGACGCTCCCGGCCGTGAAGGCGAAACCCGGCCCGACTGTTGCCTGGATCGCCCATATGGACACATCCCCCGAAACCACGGGCAAAGGTGTCCAACCACAAGTGCACGCCAACTACAAGGGGCAACCAATCCCCCTACCCGGAAAGCCGGGCCTGGTACTTGACCCGGCACACCATCCGGACCTGGCCGCCATGCTGGGCAAAACCCTTGTCACCACGGACGGGAGCACCCTGCTGGGCGCCGATGACAAAGCGGGGGTGGCGGTGATCATCGAAACTGCCCAGCGCCTGCTGGAAAAGCCGGACCAGCCCCGCGGGCTGATCCGGCTATGCCTGACCTGTGATGAGGAGATTGGCAAGGGAACCGATCATCTGGACCTGAAAAAGCTGGGGGCGGACTGGGCTTACACGCTGGATGGCGGAGGTACCAGCGAAATTGACCATGCCACTTTTTCCGCCGACTTGGCCGAAGTGATCGTCCACGGGGTGAATATCCATCCGGCCATCGCGAAGGACCGCATGACCAACGCATTGCGCATGGCCGGAATGCTGCTGGAGCGCCTGCCCCGCACCATGGCTCCCGAAACCACTGACGGAGAAAAAGGGTTTTTGCACCCCTACAAAATCGAGGGGGGCGTGGATCGTGTGCGAATCGCCATCCTGCTGCGGGATTTCAAGACGGCAAAACTGGCCGACCAGGCGGATCTGCTGCGGTCCATTGCCCGTTCCATCGAGGCGGATTTCCCGGCTGGGCGCATCGAGATCAACATCAAACCGCAATACCGCAACATGGCAGACGGCATGGAAAAAGCGCCCCGCGCCATACCCTTGGCCCATCAGGCCATGGTGGCCGCCGGACTGGAGCCACGCCTCACCAGCGTGCGCGGCGGAACCGATGGCAGCCGTCTCACCGAGAAGGGCCTCCCCTGCCCCAACCTATCCTGCGGCGAGCACAATCTGCATTCGCCCCTGGAATGGACCTGCCTGGAAGAGATGGATATTGCGTGCGGGGTGCTGGAGAAGATGGCGGTGATACTGGCTGACGGATAAGCCCTAGGGTTTATTTGTTTAAATCGACCATGCGAGCTTATCCTGCCTGGAATCGCCCCAGCTTGGCCAAGGCCACGGCTCCATGCAGGACCACCTCCTCACCCAACTCGGCACCCACCAGGTCCACCAGATGGGCGTAAGGGGCGAAGGTTTGGCGGCGCAATGATTCCCGCAGGGGTGCCAGATAGGCGTCTTCACCAAGAAGTGACACGCCACCCCCCACCACCAACCGTTTGGGACAGGCTATCGCCATCACCTGTGCCAAACCAAAGCCCAATGCATCGATGCCTTCCTGCAACACCCTCTTGGCCAACGGATCGCCCGTTTGTGCGGCTTTGGCGATAGCCGGCACCGTCACCTCCTCGATTTTTAATTTGGAGAGGCTGGAATCTTCACCCGCCTCCAGCGCCCTGCGGGCCTGCCGCTGGATTCCCCAACCCGAACCGATCTCTTCAACAATAGGTCCACCAGGGGATAGCCTGAGGTGCCCCACCTCCGCGCTACCCAGGCCGGCGCCGGGGTGGATGCCAACCCCTTCCAAAATCAGCCCACCGCCAATGCCCGATCCCACCGTGGTGTAGAACATTGGCCGCACGCCACGCCCTGCCCCGCGTTCCGCCTCACCCAACCCGGCAACATCGGCATCATTTCCCACCACACACGGTACTTTGGCGACCTCCGCCAACAAACGAGCCAGGGGGATATTTTCCCAACCGCTAATCTGGTGCGAGCAAATGGTGGTTCCGGTGGCAGAATCAACCGGGCCGCCGTAACCAACCCCGATGGCCTTCAATGGGCCAAAGGCATTGGCAAATCTGGCGGCAAGGGACGGGATTTCATCGGCCAGACGCCGGCGTATGCCCTCCCCCCCGGATACAGCATCCACCGTGGCACGCCATATTTCCCGAATGGCCCCCAAGTCATCGGCAACCGCCACCTGCAGTTTGGTACCACCAATTTCCACACCCATCAGCATGTGCATGCGCTCTCAAAAAGATGGATTGAAACTCATGCGCGGCGTTTGGACAGGGCCCGCCATTGCATTTGTGCAAGTAAAGCCAGCATCGCACCAAATCCCAAACCAACCATAAAAGTGCGCCAATTGGGAAGTTCCAAACCTGAGGGGACTTTGGAATTGTCTTCCATTTTGGCGGCCCCGCTGGATTCTCCGGTGGGAACCTGCCCCGGTTGGATTGCCTCCGATGCTGACCGGAGGATTTGCCAGTGATTGACCAAATCGGGAAAATTGCGTAGCCGCCTGGCGTCCACCAACTCCTCGAGGACCGCCTTGGCCGAGGTTACCTCACCCCGGGCATTCAGCCACTCGCCGTACAGCCAGTACAGTCGGTTATCAGTGGGGTTCCATAACACCAACTGTTGAACCAAAGCCAAGTCATCGGAAGCCTCACGCCAGAACACTGGCGAGGCCGGTCCAGCGGCATACTCCTTTCCCGCACCCGGAATTGGCCCGCCGCGCAGGTCCTCCAATTTCAGAGTGGAGAACGACGCGGGGCCTTCCCGCAAACGGGACCTCCACAGCCTGTATTGGGATTCCTCCGCTGCGAGAGATGCGCGCCAGGTGGCAAAGTCCCATCCCTTGGGTGCCCGGGAGATTGAGGAAGGCCAGGCATCCAGGGCCCGCCTCTGGGTTGTCACTGCCCGCAACAGGAATGCCGCATCACCTTGGCGCCCTGCCTGGGCCGCATAACAGGCCGCCAGATTCAGCAACCCCAAAAACCGGTCGCCCGGTGATAATTCCTCACGATCCACCAGCCGTTCCAAGTCAGCCATGGCCGCATCGGGTTGGCCCAGGCGCATTCGCGCCACCGCCAGTTCCATGCGATCCACCGGCCCCGGATCCGCAGCCTTTTCCAATTTTTCGCGAAGCGCCACGTACTCTGCCCGCAGGGATCCGGGTTCCACCGGAATGGTTTTGTCGTTTGCCTCGGTACCGCGCAATTCACCCAGCGAAAGCCGGAGACCCGCAAAAGGGAGCGCCCCTGCCAAGGGTTTTTCCAGTGAGCCATAAATGCCCGCCTGACAAGCAGTTGCAAAAAACAACCAGGCCAAGGCCAGAATGATTGAGAACCGTTTCATGAGAGAAATCATACCCCGGAGATTGTCCTGTTGACAGTTGACACCGCACCTTGCCAACCGGTAGACCCTCGCCCCGGAACCCGGATTCATTTCGGTGGCGGAGGAATTGTTTCCTGTGGGTTGGCTGGCATCGGGATTGATGGCCCTCCTCGTTCTTGCACCGCTTCAGGCGGGCAAGCCCGGGGATGCTCCGTCCCCAATGCCCGCCCCTGGCCTGCTTCCCAACCAATTGCCTGGTACTGAAAGCCCCAAGGCATTTCTGCCCAAGCAGCGCCCCCTGGACCATGGGACGGACCAAGCTGCCTTGGGACTCCCAGCGCACCTGCCGCGGTTCCATCTGGATATGCGCATCGACCCTTCCAAAGGCTTGGTGACCGTTCGGGAGCGGGTGGCATGGACCCATTCGGGCGGGCAACCGGTCCGCCAGTTAATCTTCAACGCGCACGCCAATTTCGTGCTTCCCGACAGCCAAGTGGGAGCCATGAGCAAGACCCTGGAGATCTTGCGCATGAACCCCAAGGATGCCCTGGGGGTCAAACACAGCGCGCTGAATCTGGAAACCGTCCAATGGCTTCCCAAAAACGAGCAACCGGAACAGCCCGGCCCTTTGCCCTTTCATTTCGACGGTCCCACCAACACGGACTTGGTGATCGAACTGCCCGGGCCTGTGAATCCCGGCGAAACGGTCACCGTGGAATTGGCCTTCACGCTGCGACTGGACCCCAAGCAGGGTCGCTGGGGACAATGGAAAGAGGTTGTTTACCTGATGCAGTGGCTGCCCGTCCCAGCCCTGCTCGATCCCGCCAAGGGGTGGATGCCCACGCCGTTTTTGCCTTGGCACCAGCCATTTTGCAACGAGGCGGGGATTTACCACGCCACCATCACGCTGCCGGAAGGCTGGGGCTTGGCCTCCAGCGGGACGCGGGTGGAGGAGCGCGAGGCGCCCGGCCAATCCGGTTGGCGTCAGGTACGCGTGGAAGCCTTGGGCACCCGTGATTTTTCGCTGGCAACCAGTTGTCGTTTCCGTTTTTTGGAGGCGGCCGCCGAGCGGGGTGAGGGCCTTCCCCCGGTGAAGGTTCGCCTGGCCGTACTCCCCGGGCACGAACCGGTGGGCCAGCGGATTCTGGAACACGCGGTCACGGCCATCAGCGGCTATTCCCAATGGCTTGGAGCTTACCCATGGGATGAATTCACGCTGGCGGAGTCGTTTTTCGGATGGAACGGCAACGAGGCCGGATCGATGGTTTTTGTGGACCAAAGGGTCTTCACGCTGCCCGAATTAGCAGGCGGGTTCGTTGAATATTTGATCCTCCACGAAACCTGCCACCAATGGTGGTACAACGCGGTGGGTACGGATGGATTTCGGGAACCATTTTTGGACGAGGGGTTGGCCACCGCCCTCAGCCACCGCTTATTGGATGGCATCCATGGTCGGGAACATGGGATGCTGCAATTGCCCACCGGGTTGGGTTGGTTGCCGAACATCCCCCGTGTTTCCTACCGCGCCAAGGGTTGGCACACCCTGGCGAAATCGGGTAGCGACGGGCCCATCCAGCAGACCATGGAGGAATACCAGAACCTGGCCAAATTGTTCGGCCTGGCCTACGACAAGTCGAGCAAGATTTTCGACATGATCGCGGAACGCCTGGGGGAGCAGGCTTTCCTGGAATTCCTTCGGGTTGTGCAGCGAAAATACAGGTTCCGGGTGCTCCGCATGGCCGATTTGGAGGCGGAACTCGCGGAATTCACCGGGCAGGACTGGAAACCGTTTTTCGACCGATGGTTGCGGGGGCCAGGGCAATGCAACTGGGCGGTGGAATCGGTGGAAATCATTCCCCTGCATGGACCCCGCAAACTGTTCGGCCGGAAAGCGGACAAAGACCGCCCTGTCCGCGCTGTGGTGAAACTGAGCCGCAGTGGCCCGACTGTGGAGGACACCACCCTGGGTGTCAGGTTGCCTGGCGAGGCCGGCTACTCGGTCCGGTTTCCGGTGGCGGCAGACATGGAATGGGAATCACCCGACGGGATAGCGAGGGCGTTTCCCAAGGGCAAGGATCTGGTGGAACTGGTGGTGGATCTGCCCGGGGAACCGGAACAAATCTCCGTGGACCCCGACCAGGTGATGCCCGACTTGAACCTGCACGACAACCATTGGCGCAAAGTTCCCAAAACCCGCGCCACCTGGCTTTACACCGGGTTGGATGAGACAGACCTCACCACCGACAACGACCAATTGAATGTGACAGTCGGGCCATGGCTGTATGGCTCCTCCTACTCCAACGCCTGGTACACCCGAACGACCATGGCAGGACTGCGGGCCGGCGCCTATCGCACCCAAGACTTCTCCGGTGGGATCTATGCCGCATACCGAACCGATTACAGGGATGTGGTCCTGGGTGCCGACGGCCTGGTGGAGCACTGGCCGGATCCCTCGTTCCAGACGGGATTAAATGTGGAACAACGGGTTTACGAATTCGAGAACGGGCAATCCAATCCTCTACGAGCCAGCCTGTTTACCAGAAAAATCCTGTTCCCCAGCTCCAGCATGTACCTGCTGCCCTTCGACTTTGTGGAGGGTTACACCACCTACAGCGGTAATTTCCTTCCATATGCGAGGGAAATGCAACAGGGGGCCCAAAGATTCAATGAAACCACCGTGATGGGCCTCCATTACCGAATCAATCGCCAGACACCATACTGGGATCCCCAGATGGGTTGGCAGTTCGACATCGCGGGCGAGGGCGGCCAAACCGAGTTGGCCACTTCCTCAGGTATGGCCAGGATCTGGTCCCAATTCGCCCTGGTGCATGAAATCCCCGATTTCAGTCCCTTGTTCGGGCTGACTCCATGGCTGCGGGAAACGCTCGACCCGTTTTGGGTGCGCCTCTCCAGAACCCGCCTGGCCCTGCGGGCCTATGCGGGAACCAGCGCACCGGCCCGGGGGTTGTTTTTCCCCATGGGTGGCAGCGAGGCATTCCGCGGATACAGTCTGGCCCAACGGCAAGGCAGCACGGTGTGGGTTGGATCCGTGGAATGGCGGGTTCCTTTGATCGAGCACATGGAAACCGATGTGCTCGATCACATTGGCGGCTTGCGCACCCTTCAAATCGCGCTCTTTTATGATGTGGGGGACGCTTATGCGGCAGGCCATTCGGCCGGTCCGGTGGCCCACGCCCTGGGTGTCGGCCTGCGTCTGGATACCGTTCTGCTTAGCTTTGTGGAAAGGGCCACCTTGCGGCTGGACTATGCCCAAACCTTGGGCCAGGATATTGGGCCCCAATTCTGGTTTGGCATCACGCAGCCCTTCTAAAGCCCCCAAAACTCCTAGATCCAGAAAAAGCCAGCCTGCCGGCTGGCTTTTTGCCTGAAAGTCCCACCAGGAAAAAGCACCTGAAAGTCAAAAAAACAATTCCTTGAGGGAAAAAATTTTCCGCACCAATTAAGAACGCAGCATTGCCTAATAATCATAAGCCTCAAAATCCAAACACTTTACAGCCAAAAAAATCCTGTCTGAAGATTGGAAATATTTACTCGATTTTTTCTTTAACAGGGCTTGATCTGCCTGAGAGGCCAGCGTATCAGCCCTCCCAATTGCTGTCTTTTCGTGCGAATTGCCATTTGGGGTTAATGAAGGAGGCCGAGATGAGCGCTAACCACAGGTACTTGGGTGGCAGGCGAATGGGACGCTGGCTCAGCTACGCGCTGGCGGCCTGCGTGGCCACTCAGGCAACGGTGCCTGCCGCGTGGTCGCCGGCCCGCATGATCCAAACGAAGGCGCGGCAGGCAGCTCCCACCCGGGCATCAGCCGCCTTGAACCAGGCGCTGGAGATGCAGCGCCGGGGTGATTACGAAGGGGCGGCCAAGGCCATCGAGGTGGCCAAGGCCCGCCAGGAAGAGCTGACCCAGGTGGAACGCCGCGAACTGACCATGCTTGATGAGCGTGTTCAAGAGGCGATGCGCGCCCGCCAGGAGGGTAGCGACCAACTTAACCTGCTTGAGAAACTGGTGAAGGCGGGCCAACAGTCCGCCGCTGCCCAGTTCATCAAACGGATCCTGCCCAACGAGCAGTTCCTTTCCTCCAATGACCAGGAGCGATTGGGGCAACTGGCTGACAAGGCCCAACCCCGGGCCGCCCGCGCCGCTCTGCCCGACAACGAACCCTCAGCCAATCCCAAGGGGGAGCTGCAGGACGCCCGCCGCATGATGGTCCAAGGGCTGTTCAACGAGGCCGACGATATCGCCCGCCGTTTGGAAACGGGGGACACCTCACTATTCGGCGCCTCGGAAGACAGCCCATCCAAACTGCGCGCCGACATCGTGAAATACCGCAAGGATCCCCAGTTCCTTCTGGCGGCCTCGCACCAGAACATGAAGGGCGGGGACTACGACCGGGCCGAAAGTCTGGCGCGTCTGGCCGACAAGTACGCCACCCCTTCCACCTTCCTGTTCACGCCGGACAGCCCCAGCAAGGTGCTCAAGCAAATCCAACAGCAGCGTGCCAAAGCCGGCACCACCGCCGCCAAATCTCCCAAAGGTGAAATCATCCAGACGGGTGCCACCGCATCCGCCTCCACCAAGGGGGAAGGCGAAGGAAACGGGACCAAGGGGTTGGGCAAGGGTTCCCAAAGCCCCAACAGCAACGGCATGGGCGCCGGAGCCGGCAAGGGGGCTGGCAACAGCAAGGGTGCCGGGGCTGGCGGACTGGGCAAGGGCAATCAGGCTCCATCCCAAGGTGCCGGAGACGGCTCCAAGGGCGCCAAGGGTGGCAACGGTTTGAAAACCGCCAAGAATCCCACCGAAACCTCCCAGGATCTGGCCAAAATTGAGGATGCAAAGACGGGTGAGGCATCTTTGCCTGCCCCGGCGGACGCCAAGGATGCCAAAGGCCTTCTGACCCAGGGGCGCAAAGCGCTTGCCCAAAACAAACTCGATCAGGCGATGGAATGCGCCATGCGCGCCCGCGCCATCCCAGGCGCGAAATTCGGCCTTTTTGACGACTCGCCGGACCGCCTGATTTCGGATGTGACCAAGGCCAAATCGAAGGCCGACCAGCAAGAGGCAGGAAAGCTCATCGCCGATGCCCGCAAGGCATACGAGGCAGGTGACTACGAGCAGGCCTCCCGTCTGGCCTATAAAGCCAAGCAGTTACGCGGTCCCAGTTCGATCTTTGATTTCGGTGACCGCCCCGAATCCCTTTTGGCTGAAATCAACAAGGCACAATTGCGAAAAGGCAAGCCTGGAACCGAGGCTGCCAGCGCCATCGTGGCGCGCCAAAACCAGGCCCGCGCCCTTTTGGCGGATGCCAGGACCGCCCTGAAATCCGGTGATTCCAATCGCTGCCAGCAACTGCTGGAACAGGTTGAGTCGATGAATGTGGCACTGACCGCAGCCGGGGACGACAATCCGGCCGCCTTGCGGAAAGATCTGGAGGTGTTTGTCGCCAGCCGTTCCGGCGGTGCGGCACCCGGCGCCATCGCCAAGAACACCAAACCTTCCCCGGGCAAGGCTGGTTCCAAGCCTGCCAACCTGGGCGGGGAATTGCTGGCGGAAGCCGCCGCGCTCCAGAAAAAGGGCAACCTGATCGAGGCGCGGGCCAAGGCCCTGACCGCCCAGAACACCACCCAGCCAGGTGGCGACGAGGCCGTCTCCGGATTCCTGCAACAACTCAACCAGCAGGCCCAGGCCACCATCAAGGCCCACCTGGAGCAGGCTTCGGAAATCGCCCGGTCCGGTTCCAACCCCGACCGTTACGCTGCCGCCGACGCCGAAGTGGAAAAAGCCCGCAAGCTGGCCATGGCCTTCGGTCTGGATACCCAACCGGTGGCCGCCAAACGAGAATGGTTGAAGCAGGCCCGCGCTGGCGCCCCCAAGGATGCCGCAGGCACCCCTGTCGCCGTTGCCCCGCCACTGCCAATCCCCCTGCCCGTGCCGGGCACCCCGGGAGCGGCTGCTGACAAAAAGGAAACTGCTTCGGCCCAAGGCAAAACGCTGCTGGACAAATCCCGCCAAGAACTGCGGGCCGGACAGACAGCAAACGCCCGACGGTTGGCCGAGGAGGCATTCCAGGGGCCTTATGGAGTGGCTGAGGACGCCACCGCGGTGCTTCGGTCTATCGACATCGAGGAAGTGAACCAGAAGGCCCTTTCAAGCCGACGCAATTTCGACGCTATGGTCAGCGCCTTCAACAGGCGTGAATACTCCCAGGCCCGCATCCTGATGGGCTCGGTCAATGAGAAATTGCTCGATGCAGACCGTCAGGGCCGGTTGAAAGAAATCATGACCACCCCGGGCATGCAGGCCGCTGTGGGCGAGGCGATCGCCCAAACCGGTGCCAACCTGCCCGCCGGGGCCGCCCCGAAGGGAACCGGGTCAACCACCGTCGCAAGCGAGCCGACCGTACCGCCCCTGCCCGGCGCGGCCGGATTGACCGCTGGCGGCGAGGATGCCGCCCCTGCCTCCGACGCCCTGGCCCAGGCCCAGGCCATGCGAAAGGTGAAATTCGACCGCATGCAGCAGCGCGGATTGGATGTGCAGCGCGAAGCCGCCGAGAAATTCCGGGCGGGCGAGATGGACGCAGCCCTCGACATGCTCAGCGACTACATCGAGCAGGTGGAATCAGAGGGGATCGACGCCGCCAAGGTTGCCCAACTCCGCCGGCCGGTGGAAAGCCGCATGCAGCACTTCAAGCTGCTGAAGGCCCAGAAGGATTTCCTGGACCAAGACGGCACCGCCAAGAACAACAAGAAGAATGTCATCGGCCAGAAAATGCTTGCCGAGGACAACCGAAACAAGAAGGTTGCCGAGCAGATGAAGCTCTTCAACCAGTCCTTCAAGGAAGGCAAGTACCTGGAGGCCGAGAGCTACGCGATGAGGGCCCAGGAACTGGACCCCGACAACGCCATGGCCGCCGCCGCCATCAACATGGCAAAAACCCAGCGGGCGCTTGTCGCCGTCAAGAACGGCAAGGGTGACCGCGAGAGCATGGTTCTCACGGCCTTGAATGACGCCGAGAAGGTGGGCCCGTCCCTCAACTCGGAAAGGCCCCTGGATGTGGGCAACGACCGCAAGGATCTGCGCGACAAGCGCCAGCCCCTTACCGCCCTCAGTTCCCCCGTGCGCAAGAGCAGCGCCGAGAAGGAGATCGAGGGCCGTCTGAACCAGTCGGTGAACCTGAACTTCAACAACCTTCCCCTGAAGGATGTGCTGGAAGACATCCGTGCGATGTACCAGATCAACATCGTGCCGGACATGGCGGCCTTGGAGCAGGAGGGGATCAGCCTCGAGCGTCCGGTCACCCTGAAGCTGGAGCAGATCTCGCTGAAGAGCGCCCTGAACCTGATGCTGCGCAATGTCCACCTGACCTGGGTGGTCAAGGACGAGGTGCTGCAGATCACCACCGAAAGCCAGGCCCGCGGCAAGATGTCCACCGTCACCTACCAGGTGACCGACCTCATCCTGCCAGTGGAGAACCACGGCTCGGTGTCCGGCACCAGCATGAACCCGCTCATCACCCGCGGCACTGGAACCTCCGGCGGCAACAATAACGGCCCCGGCGGGCAGCCCTCACCGATCCAGACCCCGCTGTCCCTCTCGGGCGGCCAACCCGTGGGCACACCCACCGGAGGCGACCTGGGCCAGTCCGACAGCAACTGGAACAAGAAGAACGGGCAGACCACAGAGGAGGCCCTCATCCGCCTGATCACCTCCACCATCGAGCCCCAGTCCTGGAGCACGGTGGGCGGGTCCGGCACGATCGAGTACTACCCCCTGACCATGTCGCTCGTGATCAACCAGACTCCAAACATCCAGGAGCAGGTCGCCGACCTCCTGAACAACCTGCGTCGCCTGCTCGACCAGGAAGTGGCCCTGGAAGTCCGGCTGATCTCGATCGCGGAGGATTTCTACGAGCGTATCGGCCTCGACTTCAACCTGAACATCAAGACCGACCGCAACACCGCGAAATTCGAGCCGATGATCACCTCGGGCAATTACAAGCCCGCGGGGTATATCAACGACCCGTACTTCCGGAACATGGTGGGCGGTATCACTCCCGCCGGGGCCTTCACCTCGGACCTGGACATCCCCATCAATCAGAACTCCTTCAACCTGACCAACCCGCAGTTCGGCAACTACTTCGGGGCACCAGGTGGCGGCATCAACATGGGGCTGGCGTTCCTCTCGGACATCCAGGTCTTCCTCTTCATGGAGGCGGCCCAGGGCGACCAGCGCACCAATGTGATGCAGGCCCCCAAGCTGACCCTGTTCAACGGCCAGACCGCCACGCTGAATGTGGGTGACACCCAGTTCTTCGTGATGGATGTGGGTGTGGAAACGCTGCCCAACGGCAACGTGACCTTCCAGCCCCGCACCCAGGGTTACTTCAACGGCATCCAGCTCACCATCCAGGCCATCATCTCGGCCGACCGACGCACCGTGCGCCTGTCACCGAACATCGTGATGCAGAACCTGGTGCCCGGGCCAGTCAACCTGTTCCCGGTGGTGGTGCCGATTTTCCCGCAGCCCGGCATCAACCAGATCAACCCGGCCGACCCGATCACCTTCACCCAGCTCATCCAGCAACCCGTGATCCAGTCGATCATGGTGCAGACCACCGTCGCGGTCCCCGATGGCGGCACGGTGCTGATGGGCGGCCTGAAGCGGCTGAGCGAGGCCCGCAACGAGTACGGCACCCCGATCCTCAGCAAGATCCCCTACATCAACCGCCTGTTCCGCAACACCGGATACGGCCGCGAAACCACCAGCCTGCTGATGATGATCACGCCCCGCATCGTCATCCAGGAGGAAGAGGAGCAACTGCAAACCACCTTCCGCCCGACCCCGGCTGTCGCCCCCTAATCCAGGGCAGGCAAAAGCCTAAAGGCCAGCGAAGCCCCGATCGGCCGGTCTTTCCTTCGGGAAGGACCGGCCGATCGGCTTTTCAAGGGTTTCTGGCCTATCTCAATCAGCCTTTCCAGGTTGACCCAAATTATCAGCCTTTGGCACCATGGGGCCTGTTCTTGAATCATCCAGGTAGATTCGATGCCCACTCCCGCCAGCCAGCGCGTGCCTTCACCCGCCGAATGGCTGCGCCTTCTTTATGGGGATATCCTTTTCCCCGGCAGGGAATCTGGAACTGAATCCAAGGCCAGTCTGGCTCGCTGGGCAATCCTGACCATTCTTGGCCTGACGGTTTGCCTGGCTGGCATGGACATGCCCTTACTGGAACCGGATGAAACCCGGTACGCCCAGATTCCCCGCGAGATGCTGGCGTCTGGAGAAATGTCTGTCCCCTTGCTGGACGGTGAACCGTACTACGACAAACCGCCACTTTTTTATTGGGCGGTCGCTTCCAGCTATCGCCTTTTTGGAGAATCGATACCGGCAGCCCGGTTGATTCCCGATATAGCGGTGTTCGTGACGCTTTTGCTGACTTACGCGGTAGGCCGGAAAAGTCTTGGAGAAGCCATTGCCTGGCGCGGTGCGATTCTGCTGGCCCTGGCGCCAGGGTTGGTAGGAATGGGCAGACTGCTTTTGCTGGACGGTTTGTTGACCTTGGTGGTATTTGCCGGGCAATCCGCCCTATGGCTTGCGGGAGGACGGGATTATTTCCGCCGGGGCTGGTGGTTTTTAGCCACATGCCTGGCAGGTGTGGGGTTGATGACCAAGGGGCCCATCGCCTTGGTGCTGATGGCATCGCCCCTTTTTGTCCACCGATGGCTGATCCCTGCAAAACAAGGTAACGCGCCCAGTTGGAAAGCCTGGGTTGGCATGGGTATTGGAGCGGGACTAATAGCCTTGCCCTGGCATGTGAGCCTCGCGTGGAAGGACCCGCATTTCTTGCGGCATTACCTGTGGGAGCACCATGTGCTGCGGTTCTTGCAGCCATTTGACCATGTGCGAGGCACCTTCTTTTATGTGCCGGTGCTGGCCCTGGGCCTTTTACCTGGGTCATTCCTAGTCATTCCCCTGATGAAAAAGCTGTTAGTCACCAGGGATGAGGTTCGGGCCGGGCGCTCAGCCGACTTGGGCTATTGGTTGCTATGCGCAGGAGCCTGCATCGGTTTTTTCAGCCTTTCAGGCTGTAAACTTCCCACCTATGTCCTACCGGCTTTTCCAGCCTGTGCCTTGGTTCTTGGTTATGCCGCGCAAGAAATTCCAACCAGTTGGTGGAGGCTGGGAGTCGCGTCCTGGCTGTTGGTTTTGCTATCAGGCCTTCACCTGGTGCTGCCTACCTACGCCCGTTTGCGGTCGCCCCTGACAGATGACAAGGTGATGGCGTTTTTGGATCATGAACTGAAGACAACCGGCACAGGTTTGGTGGCCTATCCCAGGCCATGCCATTCCGTTTCTTGGAAACTGTCCAGGGCGGATATCCGCCATTTCCGCAGCAAGGATTTTGACGCTTTCCGGGCGGATATCTTGTCGCGCCCCCGCACTGTCGTCCTTTGCACCCACCGCCATTCGCTGGAAGGTCTGAAGCAATTGCTTCCCCCCTTCGTGAAGGTGAGCCGTGAAATCCGTTGCGATATTCCCCACTTGCCCCTGGTGGCGGATGAATACCAAAAGTCCGCGAAAAAGCTCCTTGGAGAAACTGCACTTGGGCTTTGCGATGTGGCTGTTTTGGAGGTGACCCGCTGACCAACTTTCACCCGCATGGTCATTTTAAGCCCAAGACAGTCCAACGCAAATCCACCCCGTCCAGAGATGAGGAAAAGGCCTGACTGCCGTCCTCACTCCAAATGACTGATCGGATGATGGCTTTATGGCCCGCGAAACGGCCCACCACCCTGCCTTTTTCCGGGTCGACCAATACAACTGGATAATCTTTTGGTTCATCCCATTCGCCTGAGGGCAATTCTTGTTGAACTTGCCCGGTTCCAACCAACACCAGACCGGAACGGTTATCCACTGCCAGTTCGGTGATCGATTGGCCAAGTTCGGCCACCACTCTCACTTGGTCGGGCCGGGCGGGATCCACCTCCAGTAGTCGCCCATCGGTACCACCTACAAGAAAACGGTTGCAACCTGCCAAACGGGCAAGGCACCAAAACTGAACTCCCTTTCTTGAGAAAAGCGTGCTGATTACTTTCTCCCCCACTCGGAAGTGGAGAACTCGCCCATCCCCTGAAACCACCACCAGTCCATACCCTTGGGTGGTGAATTTTGCCGCGTTGAATTCCTTTTTTTCCTGGACAAAACGGTTTATAAGCGCCCCATCCGCCCGCCGATTCACCTGAATCGCCCCTTGGTGACTGACCGAGGCAACCAAGGCCCCGTCATCGCTTATCGCCACACCGCGAACCAATCCCTTGTGCCCCGGATATTCGCGAACAATCCGGCCAGTTCGGGTTTCCCATTCCTGGACAAGAAACGGGTCGTTTCCCTGCCCGGCCACCGCGCGTCCCTCACCTGCCACAATTTCCATGCTTGCCCAGAGGCCATTGTTGGTAACCGGGTCGTTTTCCCAACAGTTCTTGGAAACCAACCAACGAAAAACCCTCCCGCGATCTTCAACCGCCAGGATCTGATCCGGCGATTCAGGTCGCATCGTGACAATGGTCGATTGGGCCTGCCGATATCCTTCCATCATGCGAGTAGGTTGGACCAGAACCGGCCCCAATCCGCCAGATAATGGACCTTCGGGGAATGTGGCGATGCCCGCCACAAACAACCCCGCCATCAGGCAGACCCCAATAAAACCAGTGAAAGTTCCAACCAAACGGCGGTTAATCCAACCAAAACTGCTTGGCGAAGAGCTTGCGATTGCCTTTTCCAGGGCTTGGACCAAATCAACACAGGACGGGTACCGCGCATCCGGTTGCTTGGCCAACGCTTTGGCAATGACCCGATTTTCCCGAGGAGACAATCCGAGCAGGTTGGGTGCAGCATTCAGATGCGCCTGCGCCAAACCCAAACCTTGTTGGGTAAAAGGCTCCACACCCCGCAAATGGCAATAGGTCATGGCCAACGCGTATTGATCCGATGCGGGAACGGGTTTTCCCAGCAAAGTTTCAGGGGCGGCGTAGGCCAGGGTGACTCCCTCACCCTTGGGAATTTCGCTTTCCACTACCCGGCGCAATAACCCGAAATCTCCTACTTTGCATTGGCCACCCACCAACAAAAGATTTCCCGGTTTGACATCTCCGTGCACCAAGGGCGGGGTCTGTTGGTGCAAGTGATCCAACGCCTCAGCCGCCTGACGGAGGTGCCCCAACAAGAGTAAAACGCCTGAAGAATTGGCTGGAGCAACCGACTTTTCGTCAGGCCTGTGGAATGTGGCAAGGGTCTGTTCAGCCAATTCACTTCCAACCACGAACCAACCACGGGAAACCCACAGTCCAAATAAACCAAGCAGATGGGGATGACGCAGTTCCTTCAAGTGGGCAAGCGCCTTCCATTCCAGTCTTGACTTTTGCTCGCCCATCCAAAGGCATTTCAGGGCTACGTGAACACCCCCCGGCCCGGTGGCCCGCCAAACGGTCCCAAATCCACCGGTACCCAACCTGTCCAGAAGGCGGTATCCAGGAATAATCTCCAAACCGGGAGTCAATTCCTGAGTCCAACCAGCGACCGAACCGGGCGTGGCATCCAACCAGGCGGTTTGCTTCAGGGCGTTTACTTGAGATTGAAGAACCGGCAAAAGTTCGGGGTATTCCCGGCATAGTAGTGCAAGTTCGGGCTCAACACCCTGGAAAAACCGCTCCTCCCACGCCTCAAGAAGCTCATCGAGTATTTCTTGGTGCCTTGCTGAAAGGTCATGTTTTTTTTGATTGAAATCGGATGGCACTGCGGGTGCCTCATTCAATGGTTGGCCATTCACCCTGAAGGGCCTGGCCTAAAAGGATTTTGGCTGAACGCCAGCGGCGTTTCACCGTTCGATCCGACACTCCCAACATGCCGGCTACCTCTTGTTGGGTGGCACCGCCGTAATAAACGGCGTCAAACACCTCCCGCTCCTCCTGCGGCAACTTCCCAACAAGGGAATGGAAATGCCCCCATTCCTGCAGACTTTCGGGTTCCCCAGACCTGCATTTCGGTTCAGCCATCTCGCCGAACAGTTCGGCGGTGGAAATGGCTTGTTGCCGACGCTGCATTTCCCTGGCCAAATCTGCCAGTTCCCAACGGACATTTTGCAGGGCAAGGGCCATGAAGGCCCGGGTGGATTCCGGCTGCAAATGACTTACTGCCCGATGCAGGCGAATGAGTGAGCGCTGAAGCAGATCGTCGCTTTCCTCGAAACGGTGCAAATCCCGGCGGCACCGAAAAAGGGTGTGGGAAAGGATTTTCAGGCGCTCAAGACAATGCGTGAACAAACCATCCATCGCACCAGGTTGTCCCTGACGGATCTGCAGCAAAAGATCACGCACTGCCGTTGAGGTTTCAAATAAACGCATCAAATCGTCCCGGGTTCCAATTCCTCATCATAGCTTTTCCTGATTGCACCATCAGGCTTGGTCAGGAATGATTTTCGAATTTTCAGCTGGAACAGCCAAAAGGAGTTCTCGAGCCCCGCCGCCCAACTGGACAAACCTGGTCGTCAGCAAGTTTGGGCCCTCCCCACAAATATTTGCCCAAAACCGGAGCAACGGGCGGCCGCCAATCCAGGATCGGCAACCGATTCACCCTTATCATCCGAATTCTTTCAGAAAAACTCATAAACCTCTTGGTTTGTGGCAATTTTTCCCATTCGCGGACTATGCCCCTTAAGATGAACGGATCGGCAAGGATGTCCACCCGCGCAAGCGGGTCGCCGTGGATCAATTCGGCCTAGTCTGGTTCACCTTTTTCTACCCTTCCCCGTCATACGGAAGGGTTCACTTTTCATCGTTTGAGGAAGTTTCATGGATCGCAGCAAATTAGCGCTTTGGCTGGGTGGATTCTCCCTGGCCGCGTTGGTCACCGGGTTGGCCCTCACCTCCACCACCGTAGCCCAGGAGGCCAAGCAGGAAAACCCGCCCGAAGCCGAGAAACTCTCACCCGAGGAAGTTCCTGTCCGCAAGACCCTGGTTGATTTCGTGTCCGCCTTTAACAGCAACGATGCCAAGGCCTTGGCAGCCACCCTGGCTCCCAGGGTCGAATACATCGACGAGGAAAGCAACCGCATTGAGGGGGCAGCCAAGGTCGAGGAATTGATGACGGCCTTTTTCAAGGACAACAAGGGTGTGCAGCTTGAACTCACCCCCAGCGGGATCCGAATGCTGGGTTCCACCGTGGCCATGGAGGATGCCGAATCCGTGGTGACAGTCGCCGACAAGAACAGCCAGTCCTCCCGGCGGGTCAGCTTGCTTTATTGCAAGGAAGGCAATGCCTGGAAAGTGGCCAGCTATCGCGAGTATCCGCAGGAGATTACCCCTCCGGAACCTGCCGAGCGTTTGCAAGGCTTGGCTTTCCTACTTGGGGAATGGGTGGACGAGGGCGCCGATTCCACCATGGCCACCAAATTCACCTTGGCAGAGGACAATTCCCACATCCTTCGCGAATTCACCGTGACCCAACAGGGCGAGGTGGCACTGAAAGGGACTCAGCGTATCGCGGTGGATCCACTGACCGGAAATATCAAGGGCTGGGCCTTCGACAACGCTGGCGGCCATGGCGTTTCGACCTGGACCCTCAATGGCGATGTGTGGGTGGTGCGCGGAAACGGTGTCACCCCGGAGGGCGAGGAAGCCTCAGCAACCTACCTTGTCAAGGCACTGGGCCCGGACCGGATTGAATTCAAAATGGTGAACAAAGTGGTGGGCGACTCTGTTGAGCCCGACTCGACCTCGGTGATGGTTCGCAAGCTGGCCAAGGCGCCGGCACCCGCGGCCAATCCCTGATCGGACCACCCCCCACCATCATTCAAGGACACTCACCATGCAACGATTCAAGTTTTTCGCGCTGACAGGAGCGGCCACGGCGCTGTTGCTGGGTGGCAGCACCCTTTTCGCGCAACGCGGCGGAAGGCCCGGCCCCGGTGGCGGTGGTCCAGGCCCCAGGCCGGGTCCCGCACCGGCTGCCCGCCCTGCCCCACCAAAACCTCCGGCGGCCCCTAGGCCTTCTTCCCCCACCTTTTCCAAGCCGGCGGCTCCCCGCCCAGCCTCCCCGGCACAACGGCCTGGTGGCGCCGGGCCCAACCCACGACCTTCCATGCCAACGGGAAGGCCTTCCAGCCCACCGACACCGCCCTCCATTGGGCAGCGCCCCTCCATGCCCAGCCAACGGCCCATGCCGTCGGCCAGGCCAACCACACCCCGGCCGGCAACCCCTGCCATGCGTCCTTCCACCCCATCCGTCGGGGCGAACAGACCTTCCACCATGCCTGGAATGGGGGCAAACCGGCCTGGCGTCGGGCCTTCCAATCCAGGAATGCAGAATCGTCCCGGTATGAACCCAGGGGTGCGGCCAAGCATCAAGCCAGCCCCAGGTAATCCGTCCCTTCGCCCCTCGAATCCCTCGAGGCCTGGGGTCAACCTGCCAGGAGGCATGAATCGCCCGACTGGCGGGACCAATTCACCAGGAAACCGTCCCGGGGGAGTCGCAACCCTGCCCGGCACAAGGCCCAACGGGGCAACCACTCTCCCCGGCACACGCCCTGGGGGGGTCAACACTCTGCCGGGAACCATTGGAAACCGCCCAGGTGGGGCTATCACCCTGCCAGGAACCATTGGGAACCGGCCAGGAATCAAGCCTCCGGGTGGTGGTGTCGCCACTCTCCCCGGAAACATCGGGGGAGGTGGCAACCTGCCGGGCAATATAGGGGGCATGCGCCCAGGAGGGAACGCAAAGCCTGGAAACATTGGGGGCGCGATTCAGCAACCCGGTGGTGTAACCACCCTGCCCGGCAACCTGGCCGGCCCAGGTAACCGCCCAGGCATCAATTGGCCCAACCGGCCCGGAACTGGTGGGAACCGCCCCGGTACCAACTGGCCCAACCGGCCTGGTTCAGGTTCCGGAAACGGATCCGGCATCAACATCGGGAACGGCAACCGGCCCAACATCAATTGGAAACCCGGCATCAACAATAACGGCAACATCAACACGGTCATCAACAACCAACACCAGAACAACCTTTACCAGCAGAACAACACCGTAAACAGCTTCCGGCCCGACGGTGCCGGCTGGGGTTACGGGAATTGGGGCGGTGGTGGTTACGGCCCCTATTACGGCCGAAATGGCTGGTTTGGTGCAGCCGTTGCCGACTACGGAGCCGCCTACTGTGGCAATTACGCCCTGTGGAACCGCGGTTACCACCCATGGTACAACGGCTGCTGGGGAGGCTATGGGGTTGCCGATGCTGTCGGATGGGGCTTGGGCACCGCAGCGGTCTTGGGTGTTGGCGCCTGGGGCTTGAACTCCATGGCTTACAACTTCGGGTACAGCAACTATGTGAACCCGTTCTACACCGCGCCCGCAGTGGTCACGCAGCCTTATGTCGATTACTCGCAACCGGTGATCAATGTGCTACAGGCCGCTCCTGCGCCTGCTGATGGCGCGGAGCAACCGGCGGCGCCAGCACCCATTCCCGATTCGGCAGCCCAGACCTTCGACAAGGCGGTGGAGGCTTTCCGGCAAGGCGATTATCAAGGAGCGCTTCGGGGTACCGAGGCTGCCATGAAGGAGTTCCCCAAGGACCCCGTCATGCATGAGTTCCGCGCGCTGTGCCTGTTCGCACTAAAACAATACGCTCCGGCGGCCGCGGCTGTCCATGCCCTGTTGGCCAGCGGGCCGGGTTGGAACTGGAGCACCCTCAGTTCGCTCTATTCGGACATCAACCTCTATGGAGCGCAGCTCCATGCCCTGGAGGACCGCTGCGCAGCCAACCCCAACGAAACCGCTTCCTTGTTCCTGCTCGCCTACCATGCCACCACCGCGGGTGACACCGAGACGGCGCGCAAGGTGCTGACCAAGCTCCGCAAGCTCCTGCCGGATGATGCCGTGGTGAACAGCCTCTGGCAGACCACGGGAGGGGATCAGCCCCCGGCGGCGGCCAAGGAAGGGGAGCCAGCAAAACCGCCTGAAAAACCAACTGAACCGGCCAAGGAGCCCGAGCCGGCCAAGGATGTCCAACTCGACATCACCGGTGACTGGAAGGCGGCCAAGCCGGATGGAGGTTCCATCGGCCTTAAAATCAACGGTGATGGTTCCTTCATCTGGACCATCGAGGACAAAGCCGGGAAGAAAGACTCTTTCGACGGCAACTTCACCCTGGATGAGGATCTGATGGCCCTCAACCGGAAAAATGGTGGCGCCCTGATGGGACGGCTTACCGCCTTGTCGGAGAAATCATTCCTCTTCAAGATGGTCGGCGGCCCTCCGAATGACCCGGGGTTGACCTTCAAGAAGTAGGCTGCCCGCGCCAACCTTTTGCCGGCCCCGGAATCCGCGGATTCCGGGGCCGGCTTCTTTTGATGCCAACTCCTCCGAATTCCGCAGGGGAAAAGGTTCCCTGCCCTGAAAACATTTTTTTGCCATAATTCCCTTTTTGCCCCCAAGGATTTGGACAGTTCCGTCATGCCGCCGCTGATCACCATCCGCAAAGCCTGCAAAAGCTACGGGGACCAGGTCCTTCTCGATAATGCCGATGTGACCATTTCGGATTCGGTGAAAGTCGGGTTCATGGGGCGAAATGGAGCCGGCAAAAGCACCCTGCTCCGCACCATCTTGGGTGAGGAGAAGCTCGACAGCGGCGAGATCATCCTGCACCCGAGCCTGCGCCTGGGCTATCTGCGCCAGCACGATCCCTTTCAACCGGGCGAAACCGCGCTCGACTTCCTGATGCGGGACAGCGGCAAACCGGACTGGAAATGCGGCGAGGTGGCGGGGCGTTTCGAACTGAAGGGCTCTTATTTGAACGGCCCCGTTTCCGCCATGTCGGGCGGTTGGCAAACCCGCGTCAAATTGGCGGCCCTGCTGCTGCACGATCCCAACCTGCTACTTCTTGACGAACCAACCAACTTCCTCGACCTGCGGACCCAAATTCTGCTCGAGCATTTTTTGAGGGATTTCCGGGCTGGTGCCCTCATCGTCTCCCACGACAGGTCGTTCCTCATGGCCACCTGCGAGCAGACCCTGGACCTTTCGCGGGGCAAACTGACCTATTTCCCCGGCAAGGCGGACGCCTTCCTCGAGCATCAAAAGGAAAAACGGCTGCACGAGGAGCGCACCAACCAGGCGATCCTGTCCAAAATGCGCCACTTGGAGGATTTCATCGCCCGCAACAAGGCCAGGGCCGCTACAGCCAAACTGGCCCAGTCCAAAAGCAAACAGTTGGAAAAACTGGAACTGACGGAAATCGAGGCGGATATTCCGGTCGCCAACATCCGCGCGCCGAAGGTGGAACCCCGCAAGGGATCAGCCTTGCGCTGCAAGGAAATGTCCATCGGTTATCCGGAACGGACAATCGCCAGCGGGGTCAACCTGGAAATCGAGCATGGCTCGCGGGTCGCCATTGTGGGAGACAACGGCCAGGGGAAGACCACCTTTCTGCGGACAATCGTGGAATCGCTCAAACCCGTTGAGGGTGAAGCCCGTTGGGGCCACGGTTGCAAGCTGGGTGTTTATGCCCAGCATGTGTACACAAGCCTTCCACCCAGGATGACCGTGCTGGATTATTTGCACCAGAAAGCCGCCCGGGGCAAAAAAGACCAGGAAATCCTCGATATCGCCGGGGCTTTTCTTTTCCGCGGCGCCGGTGCCAGGAAGGACATCTCGGTTCTTTCGGGCGGCGAGCGGGCAAGGCTGTGCATGGCCAGCCTTCTGTTGAGCGAATGCAATGTGCTCATCCTAGACGAACCGGGCAACCATCTGGATGTGGACACCGTTGAGGCCTTGGCGGATGCCTTGGTGGACTTCGAGGGAACAGTGGTTTTCACCAGCCATGATCGCCACTTCATGGGCCGCGTCGCCTCCTGCGTCGTCGAAGTCCGGGATGGAAAGGTGCTGCATTACAACGGCACCTACGACCAATATGTCGCCCGCGTGAACGACGAGATCGAGGCTGGTGAGCGGGAAGCCGGAATCCGTTTTTCCAAGGCTCCCACCGCCATCAGCCAGATAAACTCCGCGGCCTCGAAACGCTCCGCGGACCCGGAAAAGGAAATCAAGCAGGTAGAGAAAAATATCGCGCGGCTGGATGGTCTGAAAAAAGCGCTTACGACCAAATCCAGTACAACCACGGACACCGAGGAAGGCCTTCGGGTGCTTGCTGAACTGGAGACCGTTACCGCCGAGTTGTCTGCCAACGAGGACAGATGGGCCGAATTGCACGCCCAAATCGAGGGGTACGAACTCTAGGATTCTCAGGAAAACAAGGCGCCAATAGGTTTGCCCATGTCGGTCAGGGGCACGGGACGCTCTCCATCCATCAGGTTTTTTCCGGTGTCGATTCCAAGGGCAGCGTAGATTGTCGCGAAGAGGTCCGGGACGCCTACAGGGTCTTGGATGATTTTCTTCCCCGAATCATCCGTGGCTCCCCAGGCACCCCGATGGCTCAACCCGCCACCTGCCAACACGCACGAGAAGGCAGCGGCCTGATGGCCCCTGCCGCCACCGCTGTCGAATTCGGGAGGCCTTCCGAATTCGGTGGTGATCACCAACAAGGTTTTGTCAAGTAGCCGCCGGTTTTCCAAGTCAGACAGAAGAGCGGAGAAGGCGGAGTCCAGCTCCCTGATGAGGAGGTGTTGGTTCTTTATCCCCTCGTTATGGACATCCCATCCGGCCCCGTTGAGAAAATTGAGATTATGGCTCACCTCGATGAACCGGACTCCGCGCTCCACCAGCCTCCGGGCCAGCAGGCACCTTTGACCGAACTCCGAACCGTAATCGCGCCTTAGCTCGGCTGGTTCACCGTCCATTTTGAAGGCCGAAAGAAAATCAGGGCCGCCAAGGCGGCCCAACTGGCCGATCGCCTCGTCATATTCCCGCACCTTGTCAGCCCGCTCCGCCGCCCCGGCCTCACGCAACTTCCCCAACAAATCGTTGCGACGATTTTGTCTGGGCTGAGTGATTTGTTCCGGCCTCGACAAACCCGCCGGCCCTTGGCTTGTGTCGGTCAGGTAGATGTATCCGGCTTTTGCGCCCAGGAACCCTGGTCCCCGGGTCACATTGGGATAGCCGATCACCACATAGGGTGGAACACCGCCCTCCAAAGGACCTTTTTCATGCGCCACAACCGACCCGAGGGACGGATACTGGGTGGAGCCGCCAACCGGCCTGCCAGTATGCATTCGGTTGGTCGCGGCGGCATGCTCGTCGATGACCGTGTGGTTCACAGTCCTAACCGCAGTGACCCGGTCCATCCTGGGCGCCATTCTGGCCAAATGCTCGCAAACCCGAACATCAGAAACGGCAGTGGGTATGCTTGGGTAGTAGGAACCAGCTTTTTTCCTTGCCGGGTCCCCCTCGCGTTTGGGGTCAAAAGTGTCCAGCGCGCCCATTCCACCGCCAAGCCAGATGGAGATGACATGTTCGGCCTTGCCCCGTAATGGGGAGGGGTTGCCGCCTCCCGCCACGCCAGTTCCCAGCGTTCCGGCCAAACCCGCCAAACTCGCGGTGAACTTCCTACGGTCCATGGGAAACGCTCCTTCAGGGAACCCAGACAAATTCAGGTAGATTCATCAGGGACCAAACGGCATCCTCGAAACGATCCCGCCAATCCGGGGATAGGCGCGGATCTGCGGCCACTCCCTTTTTGGCCCGTTCTTCCAGTTGCAAGCCGATGCGACTGGATTCGGGACGCAGGTGATTGGACCAGGTGACTTTCGGCAAGGCCGAATCCATTGGTCGTTGGTTATCCGGTTTGGCAGCAACCACCCGGGATTCAAAACCGCTCCGCAGGTTTTCAACCAACAGGTCCTTTTCAATTGGCGAAGGCATCCGGCTTAGAATCCTCAAGAACAGGCCATCCACCAATTCACCCGGACTGGAAGATTCCAGGGCCAATCGGGCCAAGCCACTGCCGGGAACCGGCCGACACAGCAGGACAGCCAGGGAACTGTTGGCCATGGACCCTGGTTGCATTACATTCACCTCGGTATCCCTGTCGGTTTTCGGGAATTGCCTCGCTCCGTTCCATCCAAAAGCTTCCAGCACATCGGCGACCATCCTGGCCTTGGGCAAGGTCAGGCTGGGACGATCGCGCTCGTTGGCCAGGCTGGCAAGCATCCAGGCTCGCCGGGGCTTTCCAAGTCCAAGGCGATTGGACGCGGGCCTTCGACCATCGGGATCGAAACAAAGCTCCTCGACATCCATGGGCACTCCCGCCACCGCGTGCATGGAGTCCACTATTTGCTCGGCGTCCAATCTGCGGCGGTCCGGTGCGGTGAAAAATCTAGCCTGCGGAGGGGCGGCAAGGTTTTTCCCATTGGCTTCCCTTTGGTAGGCGGAAGAATTCAGGATCAGCCTTTCGATATGGTCAGTATCGTAATTATTTGCCACCAATTCATCGGCAAGCCAATCCAAGAGGGCCGGATGACTGGGCGCACGGCCTTCCCAATCACCGGGGGGTTCCACAAGGCCCGCCCCCATCAGCCTTCGCCAGACCCGGTTCACAACCACCCTGGGAAAACGTTTGTTCAAGGGAGAGGTTATGAGCGCGCCGAGCCTCCACCTGCCATCCGCAGAATTCTCCAGGTATTCATTGAGCGCGGGACTGTCTTTGCACCCGGTCGCCGCTTCAAATGGCCATGCCGGGGGAATGGGTTCATCCCCCTGCAGTGACACCCGGATCAGGGGCCGCCTCGATTTGTCCGTCTCGAAAAAAGCCGCCGGAACCCGGCTGGAGGCAGGCACCGGCACCGGTTTGCCCTCGAGGAAAGCCGCCAGGGAAAAAAGGTCCTTTTGTTTTATGTCATGAAACGGAGCGTCGTGGCATTTGGCGCACTGCATTTCAATTCCCAGAAAAGCGGAGCCGAGTATCTGCGCCTTGACCGCGAATGGGGTATCGTTTTCGGAGGCCAGCCCGAACGCCGCGCTCCCGCCGTCATGACGCCCGCCACGCAACTGGATCAGTTCGGAAACCCACTGGTCCACCCCCTTGCGGTCGCGGAAAGCCTCATGCAAAAACCAGCGGAAAGGCCCCGTCGTATTCAAGCTTGCATTCAGGAGGGTGGGGTTTTCCGCCAGTACATCTTGCCAGTATCCCATCCAACGGTCCGCATGCCTGTCATCCGCCAAAAGGCGATCGATCAGTCGACTCCGCTTGTCCGGCTTCCCATCTCGGGCAAATTCATCCAGTTCTTTTTCTGTTGGTGGCACACCAACCGTGTCCAGGTAGACACGCCTGGCGAAACCGTGGTCATTCAAAACAGGCATGGCAACGGAGGGCTCGGCGGTGCCCACCTGTTCCACCCATGGGGCCCCGGAACGGATCCATGCTTCCAATAACCGCACTTTGCTTGGGTCCAAAGAATGGCCCGGGGGCATCCGTTCCTTTTGTTGAGTGGATTTGACACGCCGCATCAGTTCGCTGGATTCGGGATTCCCGGGAACCACGGCCTTTTTCCCCGAATCTCCACCAAGCGTAGCCGCGGCGCAACTATCCAACCTCAAGCCACCTTTGTTTTTTTCACCATGGCACCTTATGCAATCCGCCTGGAGAATCGGCAAAATTTTATCCCGAACCCAATCATTTTCGCTGGATTGTTTGGCTACTTTTCCTGA
>Ga0315906_10000831_pt1 | contig 47577 bp, 50 predicted proteins | sample LakEriMetagenome_4_FD_203526 | JGI IMG/M metagenome (GOLD analysis project Ga0315906, IMG submission 203526) | Freshwater fungal communities from buoy surface, Lake Erie, Ohio, United States - Buoy 2 MA122 | ecosystem: Environmental > Aquatic > Freshwater > Lake > Lake biofilm | place: USA...
AGTGGAGGGCAAGCACGCAAAGGCGCGGGATGGCGTCGCCATCACCGGGTCGAACCGTATCGTCTTCCGTGCGGTCGAAGGCCCTGCCGAGATCGTGCTCACCGACACGGTTTGACAGCCTGAGCCTGTCCTATGCCATTCTCCCCTGGCCCGGCCTGCGCTAGCTTCCCGTGAGGCCCGGCCAGCAGGGGAATCCAAACACCATGAGAAAAGCCATCATTGCCGCGACGCTGGTGGCTACGACGCCCCTGCTGCAGGGCTGTCTGGTCGCGGATGTCGCCGGCGTCGCGATCGGCGTCACCGGAGCGGCGGTCGGCGCGGTCGGCGGCGCAGCAATCGACCTCGTCACCACCGACGAAGATGAACGCCAGCAGCAGGAAATCGATCAGCTGAAGAAGGACAACGAGGAACTTCGCAAACAGCAACAATCCTCAAAACCGCAATAGCGCCCCTTTCAGACCGCCGCCGTTCATCCCACTTTCATGTTGGATCTGGTCTGCTTCTGGCGACGCGCCGTAGACATGACGCGAACCTGGAATGGACCCGGGATTTCAAGACCACAGGACTACAGGGAGCAGAACATGCGTATCGCCACTCTCGCCGCCTCGGCCATCGCTGCTATTCTGATGGCGATGCCGGCCGCCGCCCTCACGGTCGAGGCAAAGATCTCGACTGAATTCCAGAAAAAGCTGGATGACGACATCGGCCAGCGCGAAGCACGAATCTTGACCGAGTCGCTGACGAACAAGGTAAGCAACATCTTCACCAGCCGCGGCGTCAATGCCGACCGCGTCATCGTCACTATCGAGGACGCGAAACCCAACCGGCCCACATTCGAACAGGTCTCCAGCAAGCCCGGGCTCGACGCCATGCGCTCGATCAGCCTCGGCGGCGCGCGCATCACCGGCATCGCATATGACGCCGCCGGCAGGGAGATCGGCACGCTCGACTATGACTGGTACGAGAACGACCTCTCCAACACTGTCGGCTCAACCACATGGACCGACGCACGGACGGCGTTCGACCGCTTCTCGCGGCGCTTCGCGGACAAGCTGTCGTAGCTGACTGAAACCTCCGACGCGAATGCGCCGCTCCGAAAGGGGCGGCGCTTTTGCTTCAGGGCATCCCTGTCACCTTGTGCGTCTGAAGGCTCAACCGCCACTGCGGATGCGCAAGACAATACGCAATGCACGCGGCGGTGCTCGCCTCGCGCTGCGGTCCGTCCATCGGCTGCAGGAAGAAATTGAGGAAGCGCAGCGCCGCGAACTTTTCCGGCGGCGCATCCGTCTGCGGATAGACAAGTTTGAGCTCATCGCCCGCCACCTGCTTCAACTCCGCCGTCGACTTCGGCGACACGCAGACCCAGTCGAGCGAAGCCGGCGCAGCGATCGTGCCATTGGTCTCCACGGCCACCTCGAAGCCCCGGGCATGCAAGGCTGCAATCAACGCCTCGTCCAGTTGCAGCAATGGCTCGCCGCCGGTGCACACCACATAGGGCCTGCCGGTCGCCCCGCCCCACTTCGCGGCGACATGCGCCGCCACAGCGTCAGCCGTCGCAAACTTGCCGCCGCCATCGCCATCGACGCCGACAAAGTCCGTATCGCAGAACTTGCACACGGCGCTGGCGCGATCGCGCTCTAGCCCGCTCCAGAGGTTGCATCCGGCAAAGCGCAGGAACACCGCGGCGCGGCCCGTGTGAGCGCCCTCGCCCTGCAGCGTGTAGAAGCATTCCTTGACCGAATAGGTCATCCTGTTTGCCTGCTCTGGGCCCGCCATTGCGCCCACCCCTTCGCGCGCAACTCACACGCCGGGCACGTACCGCAACCATAGCCCCAGTCATGCCGCAGGGAGCGATCGCCAAGATAGCAGGTGTGCGTTTCTTCCACGATCAGGTCGACCAGCGTCTTCCCGCCCAGCTGTTCAGCCAGCGCCCATGTCTGCGCCTTGTCGAGATACATCAGTGGCGTCTCGACCGGCGTTGGCCGGTCCATGCCCAGCCTCATCGCGGTCGCCATCGCATCCATCGTCGCGCGGCGGCAGTCGGGATAGCCGGAATAGTCAGTCTCGCACATGCCGCCCACCAGCGCCTCAAGCCCGCGCCGGTACGCCACCGCGCCTGCGAATGTCAGGAACACCAGGTTGCGCCCGGGTACGAACGTGCTCGGCAAACCACCCTCAGCAAACCCGATCGCCTGCTCGCGCGTCAGCGCCGTATCCGACACCTCGCCGAGCACGCCAAGATCGAGCACGCGATCTTCGCCAAGCTTGGCAGACCACGAGGGAAACTGCGCGCGTAGCTTGGCAAGAAACACGCTCCTGCAATCCAGCTCCACGCGATGCCGCTGCCGGTAGTCGAACCCGATGGTTTCGACGCGATCATAGCGCGTCAGCGCCCATGCGATGCACACAGCAGAATCCTGCCCGCCCGAAAACAACACCAGTGCCGAAGACGTCGCCATCCGCCCCCGATGCCGCCCAACCTGATTGAGGTCAAGCTCGCAGCCGCCCTTCCGGCCGCCCCCTTGCCTCGCGCCCCTATCCGCAGCACAAACCGCCGCCATGGGACAGATGATCTACAAAATCCTCACCGCCGAACAGCTCGCCGCGGTCGAATCCGGCCGGCCGATGCAGGCGCCGGTCGATATCGCAGACGGCTATGTCCACTTCTCGACGTCGAAGCAGGTGCAGGAAACGCTGGCCAAATGGTTCAGGGGGCAGACCGGCCTCGTGCTTGCGTCGGTCAATGGCGATGATTTCGGACCCGACCTCAAATGGGAAGCTTCGCGCGGCGGCGACTACTTCCCACACGTCTATGCGGAGGTACGCCAGCAACACATCTCGTCGCTGTGGCCGCTCGACATCGTCGACGCCGAGGGCGTGCCGCTTGCGCCCGACGACGTGACGCGTAGCGCAGAGCCCTCCGCCAAACCCGGCGGCCACTCGTGAGCCTGTTCGATCTGGCGACCCGCGCCGTCCGCATCCTTCCAGCCGAAACAGCGCATCGCTTTACAATCGACGCGCTGAAGACTGGTCTCGCAAAGCCCTCGCCTGGGCTCGAAGATCCGCGGCTTGCCGTGCGACTGAAGAAATCCGGCCTGCTCCTGCCGAACCCCATGGGCCTTGCAGCCGGCTTCGACAAGAACGCGGCAGTCGCGGCGCAGATGCTGGGCTTCGGTTTCGGCTTCGTCGAATGCGGAACCGTCACGCCGCGCCCGCAAGCCGGCAATCCGCGTCCGCGCCTCTTCCGTCTCAACGAGGATCAGGCCGTCATCAACCGGATGGGATTCAACAATGACGGCATCGGCTATTTCGTCCGCCGTCTTTCGGCCGTTCCCCGGGGCCTCGGCGTCATCGGCGCCAATGTCGGCGCCAACAAGGACTCGGAAGACCGCATCGCGGACTACGTCGCAGGGGTGAAGGCCGTGTGGCCCTACTCCTCCTACGTGACGATCAACGTCTCGTCGCCCAACACACCTGGCTTGCGTGGCCTGCAGGATCGCGGCGCGCTCGAGGAACTGCTCGGCCGCGTCGGCGCCGCTGCGCGCGAGATGGCGGCCGTGGTGAAGAACCGCCCCGTATTTCTCAAAGTGGCGCCCGACCTTGATGACCGCGCCATTGCCGACATCGCCGATGTCGCATTGGCCCAGGACTGGCTTTCGGGCCTGATCGTTTCGAACACCACGATCGATCGTCCGGCCTCGCTCGGCAGCACGCACAGGACCGAGACGGGCGGTCTGTCAGGCGCTCCGCTAATGGAAAAATCGACGCGCGTTCTCGCGGAGTTTCACGCGGCCATCGGCGACCGGCTCGACCTCATCGGTGCAGGCGGCATTGCATCCGCACAGGACGTGATCGCAAAATTCCGTGCGGGGGCGCAGGCCGTGCAGCTTTATTCCGCGCTCGTCTTTCATGGTCCGATGCTGGTCCAGCGCATCAAATCCGACCTTCTGAACATCATGATCGCCGAAGGCATCGACACGCCGCACCGCTTCCGCCCCGGCTGATCCCGCCGCCCCTAGCCGCCCCGCCGCTGCGGGCCTATGGTCGGGACGCGGCTTCGCTGATTGATCGCATGGGACGGATCGATCCACGCCCCAAACGATTTCGGACAGCGGCCGGCGTTTCGAGGCGTGCGTTGGAAACTGACCATGGTGGCCGGTCCCGGAAAAACTAGCACCGTCTCGCTGATCTCCGGCGTCGGGCGCGTTCGCGCGGGCACGATTTCGATCGGCAGTCACGTTATCGCCATCGAGAATATCGGCACGATCCGCATGGTCCGTGGCCAGCGGTCCTGGTGGCTCTTCCTGCTCGGCCTGCTTGTCATTGGCGGCGCGGCGACCCAGCTGAACGCCTATGGCGCATTCGCCATCGCAGGCATCGGCCTCGGCATTGCGTTCATCCTCGGCAATCTGGCCCAGCGCGTCGATAGCGGCCTGGCCATCGGCGCATCCGATGGCTGCACGACGCTGATCGTTTCGCGCGACAAGGCATTCCTGCAACGCCTGCTCCAGCTGCTGGTCGACAGGATCGATAGCGGCGACCTTGCGCTGGCGGTAGATTTCGACATCGCGCGGGGCGCCCTGTCGGCGTCTGCGCCCGAGGCTGGCCAGAAGGATGATGACGTCTTTGCTGATCCAGTCTCAGTTGCGCCGCCCGCTCCCGAACAACCGCAGATGGCCCCGGCCCCGGTCGCGCCCGGAGACAGCGCCGACGATGCGCTATTTGGCGACCCGGCGCCTGAAGACCCGGTTTCGGCGGGCCCAACTCCTCTGGAGGCAGCGCCCAAGGATCCGCCGCCCGCCCCTGCGGCAGCGAAGGCTGCGCATCGGCACACCTTTGACGGGTTACTCGATGGCGGCCCCCCGCCCGCCTCGAGCGACGATGACTGGCTGGTGCGTCCGGGGCCTACGCCTGCGCAACAGGAAGAATCTGGTGGCGGACTGGGCCGCGTCCTGCTCGCCCTGCTGATCCTGACTGTCCTTGGCGGCGGCACCTTCGGCGCGTGGTACTTCACCGGCGAAACGGGTCCATCGACATCGATGCCCGCAATCGACATTTCCGTGCAGGCCGGTGCCGACGTTCCCGCCGAAACGCCCCCGACGCCGGCAGCCGACAACCTGCAATTGCCGCTTCCTGCATTGATCGAACCGGAACCACTCACCGCCGCCGAACCCGCGGCCGCGCCAGCGCCGGAGCCCGCTGAAGCCGTCCAGGATTTCGCGCCGCCTGCGCCGATGGTTGCCCGCGCTTCCGGCCAGCGTTATCGCGCGAGCCCGTCTGTGGACGAAGGTGTTGCAGTGGTCGCTGAGACGCGAGCCGGCGGCGATGTGTTGAACATCACGGGCCGGATGATGCAACCTGACGGCGAATGGTATCGCGTGCAACTGGCGGACGGGAGCACCGCCTGGTTCAAGGCTTCGCTCGCCATCGCGCGCACGCGCTTTTCTGGATGGGTGCGGGGTGCGCCCAACGCACCGGACGCCTCGTTCGCTGCATCGACGCCGCAGATTCTCGATCCGTCAGAAGGAATCGCAGTTGGCGGCGGGCCTCAGGCCGTGGGGCTGGCGTGGACGCATCGTGAAGACGCTTCCATCTTCATCGTCTAGATCCAGGCCTACGACGCGCAAGCGCAGCGGTGGATCGAGGATCCGCTGCACAAGCGGATGACCGTGGAGGGCAGGACCGAGCTGACCGAGATGTTTCCAGCGGCAGGCGCCTGGCGCTGGCGCGTGCGGGGCGTCACGCTGGATGGGCAGCAGAGCCAGTTCAGCCGCTGGTCGGCCTTCGCCATCCGCGACTGAGTGGGGCCGCGCCCAATGCGACGAGGCCGAACCCCCTTCGGGATCCGGCCCCACGGCACGCCGGGACGGGAATCGGGGGATCAGCCGCCAGAACGCGTGTCGTATGCCTGGGCCAGCGTGGCGGACCCGAACTTGCCGATCGATTCACGCATCGTCGCGTTGGTGCACTCGTCAACGCGCGAACGCTCATCGAGCGTCATCTTGCGTGCGCCGCCGCTGCAGTGAACGCGAACCTCGCGCTGCAGACGCCGGAGGAGTTTGTCGGCGGCGCCCTCCGAGGCGAGTTCGTTGGTATTGTAAGAGAAAGGGAACTTGAACTGGTCGGTCTTGAAGGAAGCCTCCTGGGCGAAGGCCGGGCCGGTGGCGAACCCGGTGGCGAGGGCGCCCATGATGGCGAGTGAGGCGATCAGGTACGTGGCCGAAGATGATGTTTTCATTGTCTTTCTCCGAATGGACTTGGCTATTGCTCTGTCGTCCCTTCCGAACTGACCCCTGACAGCCATCTCGAAAGTCGATGTTTATTTATCGAGAAACAATATGACCTGTCAATGGAGCGAATGTGGTCTCTTTCGGGCAAACGAAAACGCCCGGAGCTGCGCTCCGGGCGTTCTACTAGGCTGTAGGCTGCTTCGTTAGTTGGCCGCGAGGACCAGCGGTGCGCTTTTCGATGCGTAGATGCCGGTCGGATCATCCTTGGCGACCTTCGCGCGGGTCGCCTTGATGCACTCGAGGTAAATGTAGTGGTTCAGGCCGATCATCGGCGCGGCCGCCTGGTAGCAGACTTCCTTTACCGCCTTGTCGAGCCGGACGACATAATCTTGCGCGTCCTGTTCGGAAACCGGCGCCTTGGGCGCCATGACCGTAACCGGATCCGCGTAAGCAGCGGACGTGCTGATGGCGATCGCAGCAATAATTGCGAGGATTTTCATAGGCGTAGTTCTCCGGGTTGTCGTTTGACCTGACTTTCAGAACGACCCTGGAGCGTTTCCCTCTGCACGACTCATGTGTTCTTGTGCAGTTGCGAATCCTCTATGCTGCATCGCACCAAAGTCAATTCCCCCCACGTAAACTTTACGTAAGGGCACGGTGGCCGGACCTAACCAGTTTGTGCACCATGCCGCCATGTCTCAGAGGTTTATGCAGGCAGTGGTTTGCGAGGGGCTGGCGCAGGATTTCTCCAGCGTGAAGCTGCGCGATCTGCCCATCCCAGAGCCAGGCCCCGGCGAAGTGCGTGTGAGGGTCGAGGCGGCGAGCCTCAACTTTCCTGACCTGCTGATGCTGAAGGGCGAATACCAGTTCAAACCCGAACCGCCTTTCACCGTCGGGATGGATCTCTCTGGCGTCGTCGATTCGTTGGGAGAAGGCGTCAGCGTTGCGCCCGGCGCGCGTGTGGCCGGCGGCGCGAAGACCGGCGCATTCGCGGCTTACGCAATCTGCCCGGAGACCAACCTTCACATTGTACCGGACACAATGCCGGCGCACCTCGCCGCGGCCTACCCGGCGGCCTACGTGACCGCGCATGTATCCCTGATCGCGCGCGGACGCCTGCAGCACGGCGAAACGCTGCTAGTGCATGGCGCATCGGGCGGGGTCGGCATGGCGGCAATGGATGTCGGCCGGTTTCTAGGCGCGCGCGTGATCGCGACGACGGGGTCAGCGGAAAAGCGCGATGCTCTTGCCCGCGCCGGAGCGGACGAGGTCATCGTGCTTGGCGAGACGCGCGGCGAGGCTTTCCGCGAACGCGTGAAGGCGCTGACCGGAGGCCGCGGCGCAGATGTGATCTTCGACCCGGTCGGCGGAGACGTGTTCGATGAATCGACGCGCTGCATCGCATTCGATGGCCGCCTGCTTGTGATCGGCTTTGCTGGTGGACGCATCGCGTCGGTGAACACCAACATGCCGCTGATCAAGGGATTTTCTGTCGTTGGCGTCAGGGCCGGCGAGTATTGCCGCCAATTCCCTGATCGCGGTCGTGAAATCCGTGACGAGATCTGGCGCTGGGCTGCAGAGGGCAAGACCAAGCCGACTGTGTTCGCGGAACTCCCCCTCGACCGCTGGCGGGAGGCGTTCGAGTTGATGCGCGACCGCAGGCTGGTAGGGAAAGTCGTGCTGCGGCCCTAGCGGGACACTACTTCCGCCATCCGGCAAGAACGGAATCCGCCGCCGCGTCGAGTTCGACGTCGGTCCACTTGCGGCCCTTCATCTCGGCTTTCAGCAGGTAGCTGATCGGCGCCATGAAGAGTCCTCCGAGCAGGTCTGGCGGCAGGTTCTTGAAGTCACCGGAGGCAATGCCCGCCTTGCGCAGGTCGCCTACCATGCGCGCGACGGCGCGGCCTGCTTCACCGCCTTCACGCTCGGCGAGGGCCGATTCCGCAAAACGCTGGCCGAAGGCGAAGGCGTCCTTGTTGGCGCGATAAGCGAGGTAGATCGCCTTCCAGGTCAGCTTGAGCCGCTCCTGCGGCGCGATCGACGTGTCGAGCCCTGCGCCGGCGCCCAGAAAGACCTCCTGCTTCATCTGCCGGTAGGAGGCGATCAGCAGGTCATCCTTGCTGTCGAAGTGCCGGTAGAGCGTGCCCTCGGCGACGCCGGCCTCCGCTGCGATGGCAGCTGTCGTGGCAGCTTCCATGCCGTCGCGCGCGACGATGCGGGCGGCGGCCTGCAGCAGCCTTTCGCGCGTCGCCTGGCCGGAGGACTGTGTCGTGGCGTTCATCGGGCCAAGGCGCCCGCAATGCGTGGCCATGTCAAGATAAACGCGCCGCGGCTGTTGGACTAAACCCGTGGCGCCGTAAGTCTCTCGAGGTGAGCGAAGCGCGATTCCTTGGCATCGATTTCTCGGGCGCCGCCGCCCCGTGGCGGCCTGTCTGCGCGCGTCCAACGGTCTGGATTGCGGTGCTGGAGGGCGTCCGGCTGGCCGACCTGCGGCCGGTGCAGAAACTGGACCCGGGGAGCGCGCCGTTCGACAGCCTGGTCAACCTGCTTCGGGCGGGCCAATTCCGGGCCGCCGGGATCGACGCGCCCTTCTCCCTGCCTGACCCGCACCTTCCCGGCGGCGGCTATGCCCGGCTTCTCGCGGAAATTGGCGCGTTGCCGCCGGCAGGCGACCGGCCATTTCCACTGGGGCCGCAGCTGATTGGCCTTGCCGAGCGCTATGCCCCGAAGCAGAGCGCGAAGCCTCACCGCGCGACCGAGCGACAGTGGAGCCGCGCAACCCCGCGATCGACGCTGTGGTGGAAGCCACGTGGCGGGGCGCCATTCGCGGCGGCATGCATGACATTGCTTCATCGCGCCGGCCGCCCGATCTGGCCATGGAAGGACGCGCCGGGGATGCTGGTGGAAGCCTTTCCCGCGGCGCAGCTGCTCGCGTGGGACCTGCCGCATGTTAACTATACGGGCGCTGACGCCAGCCCTGTTCGTGCACGGATAGTCGCGGACATTGAACGCCGGCAGCATATCGAGATCACGCCGGCGCATCGCAGGGAAATGCTCCGCACGCCGGATGCGCTTGATGCATTCATTGCGACCTTCGCGGGGCGCGCAGCAGCCAACCGGACGCTGAAACTGGAGAAGCCTTCGAGCTGGAAGACAGAAGGCGCGATTGCGGTTCACGCTTGAGTCCGGAGCCCTGCTCTGGCGCCCCGATCCGGTCCGCCGGTCGGGATGAGCGGCGACTGTGCCGATCTTCGTCAATACTGTAACGTCGACTTGCCGGAACGCCATCCAAGTCGAGAAGATCCTTTCGCATGACCTTCATTGTCCGCCCGCTTGCAGCAGACGATCGCGAACAATGGCTGGGGCTTTGGCAAGGTTATCTCGACTTCTACGAAAGCGATGTGCCGGCCAGCGTCACAAACCTGACCTGGAACAGACTGCTTGATCCTGAGGCTCCGATCCACGGCCTCTGCGCCGCCACGACAGACGGCCGCATTCTCGGCATCGTGCACTACCTCTTCCATCCGGTGACATGGGCGGCGGGACCGCGCTGTTACCTGGAAGATCTCTTCACGTCCGCTGATGCGCGCGGGCGCGGCGTGGGGCGCGCGTTGATCGAGGCCGTGTATGCCGCGGCGGACGCGCGCGGCGCGGATCAGGTCTACTGGCTGACGCAGGAGTTCAACGCCACGGCTCGCCGGCTGTACGATCAGGTCGCCACGGCGACGCCGTTTATCAAATACCGGCGGTAACTCGCCGGAACGATCCATCACAACCTTTAGTTGCAAGAAAACATCGGCCAAACCATTGTCGCCTTTCCCGCATTCCGCGGGTTGGGGACTGAAGAATGATTCACGCCGTAACGCTTGCAAATCAGCATCTCCATGGACGCCAGCTCGACCAGATGTTTCGCATGCGTCACGCCTTCTATGTCGAGGGACATGGCTGGTCGGGCCTGACGTCGAAGGATGGCCGCGAGACAGACGAATTCGATAACGAAAGCGCCATCTACCTGATGAGCATCGATCCGTTCGGGGATGTGGCCGAGCACAGGGAAATGCATTGCTGCCTACGGGTGGCCGCTTCGGTTTCTGGGCGCGCCGCGCGCCCATTAGGGCGGAAAGGGAATCGCTGTCGCGGCCGAGATCGACATTGGCCTCCACGTTCTTGCGCGGACGCGTGTGAAAACGGGCGTCACGGGGGCGATGCTGGTGGAAATCGATCCAGTGAGAATTGCGTCAGCCGGACCTGCATCTACCGCAATCGTTGCGCCCGATGATCTTCGGGACATGGCCGACGCACTTGGTTCACACCGCGCTGGCGCGTTGATCCGGACACTGTCGCTGGCGATTGCGGGAGCGGATGACGGACGGCGCGCGATTGAGCTAACCGGAGCGATTGCACGGCTATGCGAATCCGCGGGTCTTCCGGTCGATTCGGACCTGCCGGGCAAAAGGAAACAGCCCGGTCTTTCGACCGGGCTGCCCCATCAGTTCGTTTCGAATGATCGCGGTTAGCGACCGATCGTGATCTGCACTTCCGCGCGGCGGTTGAGCGGCTCGCGGGTGCCGTCCGGACGGGCTTCGGCCGGTTCGGATTCGCCTTTGGCGGTCGTCGTGATCGCAGTTTCGGCGACACCGGAGGCCAGCAGGGCTTGCTTCACCACGTCAGCCCGACGGGCCGACAGGCGGTCGTTGTAAGCCGAACCACCTGACGAGTCGGTGTGGCCTTCGACAGCCGTCAGACTGATCGAGCAACCACCGGCCTTCGCACGGGAAACCGCAGCATTGATCGTATCGCGGTTTGCCGAAGTGAGATCCGAACGATCCCACTCGAAGTACACCACGAACGGAGGCTGCTGCTGCGTGCACGTCTGCGCCGCGGTCTGGTCCGTCGTTGTGGGCGGCGGAGGCGGAGGAGGCGGCGGCGGCGGAGGCGGCGGCGGCGGCGGCGGCGGAGGCGGAGGCGGAGGCGGCGGGGCCGGCGGCGGCGGAGCCGCGAACTGCCAACGGATGCCGGCTGTCACTGCGTGATCCTGATAGTCGCTTTCGTAGTTGCCGCCGATGCCCGTAAAGGCCAGGTCAGGCGCGGCGGTGTAGGTGTAGCCGATATCGACCGTCAGCTGATCGCCCATCTTGATGCCGAAGCCGGCCAGAGCGTTGTAGGCAAGAACCGTATCGCTGTCGTCGAAGCCGTTGGCTTGAGCACCAGTGCCGGTCAGGTAGGTCGAAGCGGCGCGGCTGTCGACGCGAGCTCCGCCGGCGCCAAGGCCGAGGTACGGCGCGATGCTCGAACCCTCGATCGGGAAGTCCTTCAGGACGTTGATCATCGCGGTGCTGACGCGGCTCGATCCGGCGCCGTCAGGACCAACGCGGCCGGCTGGCCGTACGCCGAGGAATGTATCAGGTACGGTCAGATCGACGTTGCGGTAGCCGAGCGCGCCCTCGACGCGGAGGCCGCCGCCGAAGCCATATCCAATACCAAGACCGAAGACGGCATCGACTTCAGGATCGGCTGTAACGTCGAGCGCGCCGTTGGAGGACCCGCCGCCGGCAAAATCGACGTCCTGGAGGCCGTCCACGATCGCGCCTACTTTCGCGGTGCCGTACCAGCCTTCCTGCGCGTAGGCAGTTGCGCCTGCAGACACCATAGTGGCGGCCGCGGTGGCGCACAAAAGTGCTTTTCTCATTACGTTCCCCTTATCCAAAGGCACATCCCCGGCGTCCGGAAAACGTCGCCGAGGTGATAACGCGGGCGCCCCGCATACGATCCGAGGTACACGCTTTTTTTTTCGTTGGCGATACAGGGCCACTCCGGAAGTGCCCTCGCTGATGTTTTTTCAACCAGGAAGGGGCCCCAAGGCCACAGGTTTTCCTGTGCGCAATGAGGCTGATAGCGCCAATTGGGCTGGCCCGCAGAGGTTTAGGTCGAGGGCGCGCCACGAATCGGGAGCGGCGGGGTGGTGCACAATTGAGACACCTTGGCTGAATGATAGCCGCCGGCTGGTCTTCAGGGCCCGGGCGTCAAGGCGACCGCCACCGGTAACCAGACTTCGCAGCCGCCATTGCCAGTGTGCACATCAAATTCGGGTCCGTAGCGCTCGATCATCTGCATGGCGCAATCCATTGGCTGGCGGCCTGAACGGGCCAGCCATTCCCCAGCGGCGGCGCAGGTGGCGCCCAGGGTCGAGACGTGACCGGGGTGGCGAAAGACGGCCCATTCGCGCGGCGCGATTCGGATGCCCGACAGCCCCTCAGGAAGGTCGGAAAGCGTGCTGACTTCGACCGCGGGCGCATAGTCGAATCCGCTTTCATCGCCAGGGTCTGCAGCGGCGAGGCAGAGGCCAAAGGCTGCGCCCGGAACCGTGTGCGTGATCGCGCCCAGATGAGGGCCGAAGGCCTGCCACAGCGAGGCGATCCCCGCGCGTTCCTCGAAGCGGAAATAGCGGCGCAGGCCGGCAAACAGCATGGTCTTCCCAGAGACAAAGCGATCGGGCGCGATCACGCTGGCGGATTGGTCAGGCATGCGGAGTGGCTCCGTGATTGGCAGGTCGGCGAGGGAGCGCCGGGTCCGGAGATCTTCCGGCGTCATGCCGAACTGATCCCGGAAGGCGCGGGTGAAAGCCTCGTGCGACCCGTAGCCAACGGCGAGCGCGACCTGGAGAATGTCAGGCGCGCCGTCGGCAAGAAGCCGCGCCGCCTCGCTGAGCCTGCGGGCGCGCGCAAACGCGAGCACCGGCTGGCCGACGACGGCGGCGAATGTGCGCGCCAGGTGAAAGCGCGAGAGCCCGGACACGCGGGCCACATCAGCGAGCGCGAAGGGCTCGCTGATGTGGCTTTCGATATACCAGAGCGCCCTGCCGATCGCCTGCATGCTGCACCTTCCGAAGCTGAGGCGATGATTGCAAGCACTGGCGCGGCCTGCTTGATCGGCATTGCTTTTCTTCGGTTGTCGGGCGTCGAATGAAAGCTACCCCTTCTTCCGCTTTGCGCGGTTGATCGCGGCGTCGAGCGCCGACAGAAAGGCGGAGCGATCCTTTGGAGCGAAGGGCGGCGGGCCGGAGGTGATCTCGCCGAAGGATCGCAGGTGCTCCATCAGGCCACGCGTGGCGAGCGCCGATCCGATCATCGCGGCGGTGAAGACTTTCGCGGTGGGCGAGATGACTTCAGCCGTCTTCTCGAGCGCGCGGGCTGCAAGCGGAATGTCATTCGTGACGACGACGTCGCCCGCCCCCGCCCGCTCTGCGATCCAGTCGTCGGCGGCGTCGGCGCCAGCATCCACCAGGACGAACTGGATGCGAGGCTCCATCGGCGTGCGGATGAAGGAGTTCGCGACAACGCGCACGTCGCATCCGACGCGGCGGGCGACCTTGTAGACCTCTTCCTTTACCGGGCAGGCGTCTGCATCGACATAGATGATCATGCATCAAAACTGAACGGGATGGCCGCCCGAGTCCAGCGCGCCATCTGACGCCTAGCGCGCGGCAGTTGGGCTGCGTTTCGCTGGCGTGTGTCGACGCCTGCGCTCATCATGCAAGCGCTCTGCGTTCCGCTCGACTTCCCTGAGGATCTTGTGCAGCTCCTCGTCGCTGAGATGCTCGATGCCGATATAGCCATTGTCGGCCGCCTCAGTCGCGCGGATCAGCTCGTCAAGTTTCGCATGGAGCGCGCCATTGTCGCGGTTCTGGGTATTCTGGATCAGGAACACCATGAGAAACGTCACGACCGTCGTCGAAGTGTTGATCATGAGCTGCCAGGTATCGGAGAAGCCGAACAAGGGCCCGGTGCACGCCCACACAACCACGCAGGCGGCGCATATGATGAACGCGAATGGACTGCCCGCCGCAGCAGATACCGCATTTGCGAACTTCGTGAATATCCTGCTCATTGATAAAATCCGCATGCGCCAACTGACAACAGTTGCGGCCCACGCAATGACGTAGCCCACGCGCCGCCGATATCAAACGTCATCCTTAGCGTGCTCGATATCGATCTTGAGCACGAACACGAATGGGAGGTCGAAGGCCGCGATACAGGGGCGAAATCGAGGTCGAGCTTCAGGCGCGCGACGGCAGGGTGCGCGACGTGGAGCGCAACTAGTTCGGCTTAGGCAGGAGTTCGCCCTGCTGCACGTCAGTTGATCCGGCCGGCAGGTCGACGCGCAGGCCGTCCCAACCGATGACCCAAGTGTTGGCCGGGCGGATTGCAGCAACGCCCGCGAAGTACGGCGGCAGGTTCACCTGCGCGGACGGAATGTGGTGGGTGTAGACCAGCAGCTTCACGCCCGCTTCGTTGGCCGTCTTCGCGGCGTCGAGCGGGCTGATGTGATAGTCTGGAATGTCGGCCATGATCTTGGCCGCACGCAGATTTCCAGCGGCATTCATCTGTTGCTGCGCCATGCCGATGAGGTTCGGCGCAAGCGATTCAGTGACCAGCACGTCGGCGCCTTTGGCGTTCGCGGTGAAGTTCGCGGAAAGCGCGGTATCGCCGGAGATGACCACTGACCTGCCCTTCCAGTCGAAGCGATAGCCGACCGCGGGGCGGATGGGATCGTGATCGACCTCGAAGGCGGTGACGGTGAGATCGCCGTCGCGGAGGATGATTTCTTCGGCGTCGAGCCCGCCTACAAACGCCTTGCCGAATTCTTTCGCAATCAGCGGCGAGCTGGCGAGATCGATCACCGACTCGCCATGGTGCGCCAGACGGAGGCGCGCGTCCTCTTCATAGGCGAGATTGAATCCCGTCACGAGATTGGCGACGCCGCGCGGCCCGTGTACGGGCAGCATCTGGCGGCGGCCGGCAACCATCGTCTGCATGCGGAATTCGCCAAGATCGCCGATATGGTCGGAGTGGAAATGCGTGATGAACACGCCGGCAATGCGTGAACCGGGAAACTGCATACGCTGGAGCTGCTCCCAGCTCTCTGGCCCGGTATCGATGACATAAGCCTTATCGCCCACGACGACGATCGTGCAGGCCTTGGCGCGGCCGGGATCAGGCAGCGGCGAAGACGTGCCGCACAGGATGACGCGCAGCGCCTTGCCGTCGAAGATTTCGGTCATCGCGGAATTTAGCGGCATGGGTCCGAGCCGCTGCGCCTGTGGCGCTTGCGGCGCCGACTCAATCGTTGCGCACGCAGCAAGCAAAACCGTCGTCAGAGCCGTCACTAAAAGCCGCATGCCGTCCTCCCCGGATCGATACCGGAAAGTAGCTAGCAGTCGTGTCGCCTCCGCGATAGGGCCGCCTAGGCGAACTCGACCAGCACTTCGTCCGCGGCGACGCTTGCCCCGGCGGCGGCGTTGACCGCTTTCACGACGCCATCGGCTTCGGCGCGGATGATGTTCTGCATCTTCATCGCCTCGACAATGCAGACAGCCTCGCCTGACTTCACTTCCTGGCCTACAGCGACCGCGACGGAGACAACGAGACCTGGCATTGGGCTCATGATGAGCTTCGAGGTATCGGGCTTCTGTTTCTCGGGCAGGCGCGCGTGCAGGTCGGCCTGAGCGGGCGTGCAAACCTTGATGTGGGCTTCGACACCAAGGCGCCGGACGATGTAGCCTTCGTTCGCAATGGCGATGGACAGCGCGTAGGCCTGATCATCGAACACCAGCTCCATCAGCGACATGCCCGGCTTCCACTGTGTCGCGAGCGTGTGAGCCTTCTCGTCGCCGACGAATTCGATCTCGGCTTCGCCCATCTGCCAGTTGATGTTCACCGGCACCGGCGTGCGGCCAACGATGGCGACCCAGTCCTTGCGCTGGGCGCGGGCCGGCTCGATGCGGCCGGAGATGCCGGACATGCGCGTGCGCAGCAGGACATTGGCGTAGGTGGCGGCGGCGACGAGGACCTTCTCGACTGCCGGCGAGGTGGTGGCGCCGTGAAAGCCGTCGGGGAATTCTTCCTTGATATAGCCGGTAGTGATCTTGCCGGACTGGAAGCGCTTCTGGTCGAGCACAGCGGCGAGGAAGGGCGAGTTGTCCTGAATGCCCTGCACTTCCAGGCGCTCAAGCGCCTTCACATGCGTGGCGATGGCTGCGTCGCGGTCCTTGCCGTGGGTGATCAGCTTGGCGATCATCGGATCGTAGAACATAGAGATCTCGTCGCCTTCGCGGACGCCGGTGTCGATGCGGACCGTGCCTTCGGCCAGCTTGCCTTCGGCGGGGAAGCGCATGCGCTTCAGACGGCCGATCGAGGGGAGGAAGCCGCGATAGGGATCTTCGGCGTAGATGCGGGATTCCAGCGCCCAGCCGTCGATCTTTACGTCCTTCTGCTTGATCGCCAGCTTTTCACCGGCGGCCACGCGCAGCATCTGCTCGACGAGATCGTATCCGGTGATCATCTCGGTGACCGGATGCTCTACCTGCAGGCGGGTGTTCATTTCGAGGAAGTAGAAATTGCGCTTGCCGTCGACGATGAATTCGACCGTGCCGGCGCTGTCGTATTGCACGGCGCGCGCGAGAGCTACGGCCTGCTCGCCCATCGCCTTGCGGGTTTCGGGCGTGAGGAAAGGCGATGGCGCCTCCTCGAAGACTTTCTGGTTGCGGCGCTGGATCGAGCATTCGCGCTCATTCAGGTAGATGATATTGCCGTGTTTGTCGCCGAGCACCTGGATCTCGATGTGGCGAGGCTGGTCGACGAATTTCTCGATGAAGATGCGATCATCGCCGAAGGATGAGATCGCCTCGGCGCGGGCGCCCTCGAAGCCTTCCTCCGCTTCAGCGGAATTGAACGCGATGCGCAGACCCTTGCCGCCGCCACCGGCGGACGCCTTGATCATCACCGGATAGCCGATGGAGTCGGCGATCTTCACCGCCTCCTTCGCGTCAGCGATGAGGCCCATGTGACCGGGCACCGTGCTGACGCCGGCTTCCGCCGCAAACTTCTTCGACGTGATCTTGTCGCCCATGGCTTCGATCGCGTGTGGATTCGGACCGATGAAGACGATCTTTTCGTCCTGCAGGCGCTTCGCGAACACCGCGTTCTCCGACAGGAAGCCGAAACCGGGGTGAACAGCCTCCGCGCCCGACTGCTTCACGGCGGCGACGATCTTGTCCTGGACGAGATAGCTTTGCGCTGCCGGCGAGCCGCCGATGTGGATCGACTCGTCGGCCATTTCGACCGCCATCGAGCTCGCATCGGCGTCAGAGTAGACCACCACGGTCTTCACGCCCATGCGCCGCGCCGTCTTGATCACCCGGCATGCGATTTCCCCGCGATTGGCGATCAGGATTTTCGAGAACATCCACTACCCCGGCAGGCCAGTTTTGTGTCGGCAAAGTGACCATTGAGCCCCTCTGGTCAAGGCGAATCTGCGCCCTGAACAGGCGACTGCTGGTCGCCATGCCTCAGGCGCGCTTCCAACAGGCCCATCCGGTTGGTCACGGAAACGAGAAAGGCCGTCGACCAGCCGATGAGGAGAAACCCGTTGGCCCCCTCAATCGCGCCGATGAGTCGGTACGCATGGCTCAATGTCACGTCGCCATAGCCAAGCGTCGAGAAGGATGTCGTCGAGAAGTACAGCGCCGTCTCAAGATCGCGAAACTCGCCAAGCGCGAGATAGAGGCACGCATATGCCCAGATTTCGGCTGTATGCATGATGACCAGCCCAAAAACGGTAAAGAGAATGGTAAAACCCTTCTGTAGGCCTGTGCCGGCCTGCATCCGCTGGGGCAGATTGGTGCTGAGGACGGCTATCAGGGCGGCCAGGCCCACAAAGTGGAAGACTACTGTGGCCCCAACCATTACGGCGGCAATCAGCAGGTTCTCGAACAGCATCGGGGTTCCCTTTGAGGCGCAGAGCATCCAGCACATCCTAGACCCCGAGCTGCAGCCCTGGTGCGCGACAGATCAAACCGGGCCGTCCAAAGCCCACTTTCAGACCAAGTTAACCGTCATCGACTGAAAGTCCCGGGATTCTGAAATACGGGGACGCAGATGCTGTTGTTCTTCTTTGGCAAGCACGGCTGGACCGGGGAGTCGGGCCGCACCTACACATTCAAGTGTGCGTTGACCAAACAGAGCATTCCCGACGATTCCGGCGGCATCTACGTGTTCGTGCGCCGCCGCCTCGGTTTCTTCCTGCAGCCGCTCTATGTCGGCAAAGCCGCGAACCTGCGCGGCCGCCTCGTTGGCCACGAAAAATGGGGCAAGGCCTGGTGGCTGCTCGGCGCCACGGAGCGCCATGTTATGCGGATCCCCACGGAAGACGAGCGCAGGATGATCGAGGAAGACCTGATCCGCGGGCTGAAACCGAAACTGAACGACGTCCAGATGCCGCGCTCGGAGGACGATGCGCCGAACACGCCGGAGCTTCGCCACTGGTGGCAAGTCCGGCGCTCGATCTCGAACTGGCTTGGTTCGCTGTTTGGGAAGAAGCCGCGGTCCCTGCAGGTGGGAGAGAGGAATCTCCGTTAGGCTTCAGAGACGCACGCCGCGTCTCGCGACGCAGGTTTACAGCCTGACGACGTTGGATGGCGCCCGCCCCGCGAGCACCTCGGCGATGCCTTCGATAGCAAGCTCCAGCATCGCCGTGCGCGTCTCTACCGTCGCGCTGCCGATGTGTGGCAGCAGGAAAGTGTTTTCAAGATCGTTGAGCCGTGTGTCGTAGGCCGGCTCCTTCTGGAAAACATCGAGACCGGCCGCACCGACCTGACCTGACTTCAGCGCCTCCAGCAGCGCGTCTTCATCGACCAGAGAGCCGCGGGCCGAGTTCACGAAGATCGCGCCTTGAGGCAGAAGCGCGAAACGCTCCGCCGTCATCAACACGCCCTGCCCGCCGGGCAAGTTGAGGCTGAGCACCTGACAGTGCGGCAGCATGTCTTCCAGCGTCGCGAAATAGCGCGCATCGCCCTCAAGATCCGGCGAGAGACGTGTGCGGTTATGATAGAGGATCGGCATGCGGAATCCCCGCGCGCGATCCGCCACGGCGCGGCCGATGCGGCCCATGCCGACGATACCGATCGTCTTGCCGGCAACATCGACACCGAGCCCCTGGAAGAAACCGTTCCGGATGTTCCAGCCGCCATCCATGTTGCGGACATGCTCCTTCGCCCGGCGCGCGGCGCCGAGAAGCAGGAGCATGTGCGTGTCCGCAGTGGCGTCTGTCAGCACGTCGGGCGTGTTACAGACACTGATGCCGCGTGCGTTGGCGGCCGCGACATCGATATGGTCGTAGCCGACGCTGGTTGTCGCAATCACCTTCACGCTGCCTGGAAGGCGCGCGATGTGTTCGGCGCGGATCGGCATGCCCAGCGACACAAGCAGGCCGTCAGGCTGGTGCTGGTCCGCAAGCGCGAGCACGTCGTCTGTTCGCAGGTGCCGGTCCGGCGCAAAGCAATCGAACTGCGCGTCGACCCGATCCCGCAAGACTGGCGGGATCGGGAGTGAGGCGACGACGCGGCCGAGCTTGCTCAATAAGAGCCCTTCCCGTCATCAAAGCCTTCGCCGTGCTTGATGTTCCTCTTGTAGGTCTCGGGCAGGAAGAACAGCGCGATCACGAAGGTGATGCCGGCGATGATCACCGGATACCAGATGCCAGCGTAGATGTTGCCGGTACTCGCCACTATGGCAAAGGCGATGGTGGGCAAGAGGCCGCCGAACCAGCCGTTGCCGATATGGTAGGGTAGCGACATTGACGTGTAGCGCACGCGGGCCGGGAACAGTTCCACCAGCATTGCGGCCATTGGCCCATAGACCATCGCGGTGCAGAGCTGCGTGAAGAACAGCAGCGCGACAACCATCCCGGCATTGACGAGGCTCTTGTCAGCGTTGGCGGGATATCCCGCAGCCTTCAGGGCCTCGCTGACCTGCGCGTTGTAGGCGGAAATCGCCGCGGCGCGTGTCGGCGGGTCCATCGTCTCGACCGCGGGAGCCGGATAGGACTGGCCGCCGATCTGGACTTCGGCGAGGCTTCCAGCTGGCAGCGGCTCCGCATTGTAGCTGACGCCCGTCTTCGACAGCAGCGACTTGGCCACATCGCAGGATAGCGAGTCGAACTTGTTCTTGCCCACGGGATCGAACTGCAGCGAGCAGGCGGCTGGATCAGCCCTCACCACAACCGGCGAGGAACTGACCGCCGCATAGAGCGCGGGGTTCGCGTTCTGCGCCAGCATGTGGAACAGCGGGAAATAGGTCAGCACCGGGATCAGCAGACCGGCGAGTATCAGATTGCGGCGGCCGATCTTGTCCGACAACCAGCCGAAGAAGATGTAGAACGGCGTGCCGACTAGAAGCGATACCGCCACCAGCGTATCCGCCTGTGCCGGATCCATGCGCAAAGTCTGCTTCATGTAGGTGAGGCCGTAGAAAGTACCGGTGTACCAGATCACCGCCTGGCCCATCACGCAGCCGAACAGCGCGATCAGCACCCACTTCACGTTTCGCCAGTTGCCGAACGCTTCCGAGAGTGGCGCCTTCGACGTTGCGGCCTCTTCCTTCATCTTGAGGAAGACGGGGCTCTCGTTCAGCTGCACGCGGATCCATACCGACACAATCAAGAGGCCCGCCGACAGCAGAAACGGGATACGCCAGCCCCACTCATTGAAATCTTCCGTCGACATCACGGAACGGACGCCGAGGATGACCAGCAGCGAGATGAACAGTCCGATCGTCGCGGTGATCTGGATCCACGAGGTGAAGAAGCCACGCCGATTCGCCGGCGCATGCTCGGCGATGTAGGTGGCCGCGCCGCCATACTCCCCGCCGATGGCGAGACCCTGAAGCACGCGCAACAGGACGAGCAGGATCGGCGCGATGACGCCCAGGCCTGGGCCCATCGCCTCGAAGAAGTCCGCACCGGGCAGCAAGCCGACCACGAAGGTTGCGATGCCCATGATGATCATGGTGACGAGGAAAGTGTTCTTGCGGCCGACAATGTCGCCGATCCGGCCGAAGGCCAGCGCGCCGAATGGTCGGACAATGAACCCGGCGGCGAAGGTGGCGAGGGCGAGGATATACCCCGTCGTCTCGTTCACGCCGGAGTAGAAGTGCATGTTGATGTTGGCGACGAGGGCCCCGTACAGGAAGAAGTCATACCACTCGAACATGGTCCCGACGCTCGATGCGCCGATGACCAGAGCGCCATTCTGCTTTTCAGGCTCAGCGGCGGCCGCCGCACCAGCGGTTTCCATAGATTTTCTCCCCTCGCCGCCTGACGGCAGTCGTTATTGTTGCGGGAAGCTGCAACGGCATGACGCAGAGGGCAAGGCGAAACGCAATTCGCCGGTTTTGGCGCGGCAATAGGCCCTTGCGACCGTCACCTGCCGGGCGCAGATTTCCCGCCATTCGGGAGGATCGCCATGAATCGCGTCGCGACAGCAGCTCTGGCCCTACTTGCGCTTGCCGCCTGCGAGCCCGCAAAATCGCCCGAACAGGTGCAGGCAGAGCGGAATGCCGCGGCGCTGAGCGACATGATGTCGGCTCTGGGCGGCGAGGCGACGATCAACGGTCAGCCGGTGAGCCCCGAGCAGATGGCCGCTGCGCTGGCGCAGGCTGGCGCGATGGCGAGCGCGATGAGCCCGGAGATGTCCGCCGAAGACCGCGCCAAGCTGCAGGCGATCACGGGCGCGATGGCCAGCGGCAATGTGCATCCCGCGGCCGCCGCGTGGGTGGAAGGCGCCAACAAGACGCTGGCCATCCTGAAGACGGTGAAGGATGAACCGTCCGCCGCAACCGCCAAGGCGCAGCTCGCGCCGATCTATGCCGAGATGGCCGGCCCGGCCGCCACGCTCAGCGCCATGTCGAAGGACGATCAGGAAGTCGCCATGGGCTCCGCCCTGCCCCAGTTCATGTCGTTCGGCATGAACGCCGCCAGCCTTATGATCCCGCTGTCTTCCAACCCGGCGCTGGCGGAGATGGTCGAGGACATGCTGGATGATATGCCGTCGCCGGGGTGAGGAGCGGCTTCGGTTTGTACACCATGCTGTTGAACTAAGGTCGGATCAGCGAAAATCTTTCAGGCACTGCGAATACTGCTTGATGGCAAAGTCCCGTATTGCGTCTTCTCGAAGTTGCGGTGGGTACTTTGGCTGCTCATAAGCCTCTATAGCCACGTCAAGAAAGTAATCTCCGATCGGCGGATACTTGCTGACAAAATCGGCGAGCTCGCCAACGACTTCTGACATCGGCCGATCATTCTGCCTTGCAGTGGCAAATGCGACGGCCATCGACTCCGCGGCTTTGCAGAACTCCATTCCACGTTCGTTCAATTGATCTCGAGCATTGGCCGAAGGCGGCAATAGCAAAACCAGCGCGGCTCCAACAAACTTCCTCAAGCCACCCTCACGTCCCCACGAATGCTAAAGCGGAATGTTGTCGTGTTTCTTCGGCGGATTGCTGAGTTGCTTGTTCTTCAGCGTGCGCAGCGCCCGTACGATCCGTTTCCGCGTGTTGTGCGGCATGATCACGTCGTCGATGAAGCCGCGGGAGGCGGCGACATAGGGGTTGGCGAACGCGTCCTGGTATTCTTTGGTGCGCGATGCGAGCTTTTCGGCGTCGCCTGCGTCGGCGCGGAAGATGATCTCGACGGCGCCCTTGGCGCCCATCACCGCGATCTCGGCAGTGGGCCAGGCGAAGTTGAGATCGCCGCGAAGGTGCTTCGAGCTCATGACGTCGTAGGCGCCGCCATAGGCCTTGCGCGTGATAACGGTGACCTTCGGCACCGTGGCCTCGGCGTAGGCAAACAGCAGTTTCGCGCCGTGCTTGATGAGGCCGCCATACTCCTGCTTTGTGCCCGGCATGAAGCCCGGCACGTCGACGAAGGTGATGATCGGGATGTTGAAGCAGTCGCAGAAGCGCACGAACCGCGCAGCCTTGCGGCTTGAATCGATGTCGAGCACGCCGGCGAGCGACATCGGCTGGTTGGCGACAAAGCCGACTGTCGTTCCCTCCATGCGGCCAAAGCCCGTCAGGATGTTCTTCCCGAAATCCTTGCCGATCTCGAAGAAGTCGCCCTCGTCGGCGACCTTCTGGATCAGCTCCTTCATGTCGTAGGGCGTGTTCGGGTTTGCCGGCACAAGCGTGTCGAGACTGGGCTCGGCGCGCTCGGGATCGTCGAAGCTCGGCACGGTCGGCGGCTTCTCGCGGTTGGACAGCGGAAGGAAGCCGATGAGGCGGCGCATCTGCACCAGCGCCTCGAGATCGTTCTCGAACGCGCCATCCGCCACGCCCGACTTCGCCGCGTGCACGCGCGCGCCGCCGAGGTCTTCATGGGAGACGATCTCGTTGGTGACGGTCTTCACAACGTCGGGACCGGTCACGTACATGTAGGACGTGTCCTTCACCATGAAGATGAAGTCGGTCATCGCGGGCGAGTAGACGTCGCCGCCCGCGCACGGTCCCATGATGACGCTGATCTGCGGGATAACGCCGGACGCCAGCACGTTCTCGAGGAAGATGTCGGCATAGCCGCCCAGCGCCTCGACGCCTTCCTGGATGCGCGCGCCGCCGGCGTCGAACAGGCCTATCACCGGCGCGCCGGCCTTGATCGCAGCCTTCTGGACCTTGACGATCTTCTCCGCGTGGGCGCGCGAGAGCGATCCGCCGAACACGGTGAAGTCCTTCGAGAACACATAGACGATGCGGCCGTTGATCGTACCCCAGCCCGTGACGACGCCGTCGCCCGGAATGCGCTGGTTCTCCATGCCGAAATCGTGGGAGCGGTGTTCGACGAACATGTCCCACTCTTCGAAGGAGCCTTCGTCCAGCAGCAGGGCGATCCGCTCGCGCGCGGTCAGTTTGCCTTTGGCGTGCTGGCTGTCGATGCGCTTCTGACCACCGCCGAGCTTGGCGGCTACACGCTTTTTCTCCAGCGCGGCGACGATGTCTTTCATGGGTGGGGCCCCGGTTCTTGCGGATGCGAGATAAGCGGCGCTTGCCGGCTAACGCAAGCGCCGCTTTGTCTCTGTGGGAACGGCCTAGTTCCGGATTCTGACGCCCAGCGTCACGTTGGCAGGCTCGCCGGGGAAGTAGCGGTCTGCTCCCTGCGCGAAGTCGGCTCGGTCGGCATAGCGCTCGTCAGTGACGTTGCGGATGATGGCGAAGGCTTCCAGTGCGTCCGAGAAGCGCCATGCGCCGCGCAGATGCGCGATCAGGTGGCCGTCATAGGTCGCAGTGTTCGCGGCGTTGGTGAAGTATTCGCTGACGTACTCGGCGCTGAGGCCGAGCGACAGGTTGCTGCCGATCCAGCTAAGCCCGGCATCCGCCAGCCATTCCGGGGCGGTGTCGATCACGTTGCCATCGACGATGTCTTCAGCCGCAACGACGACGTTGCGGTTGAAGTCGTAGAGCTGTTCCGACCAGGCAGCGTTGGCGTTCCACGCGAGCGTGCCGCCGGCAATCTCGCCGATGTCGCCCGACAGCGACGCCTCCACGCCGAGATGGCTAGTCTTGCCGTCCGGAACGTTGAGACCGTCGGAGTCGCGGAAGAAGAAATTGTCCTTGCTCATCTGGTAGACCGCGACGTCGTAGTCGATCCCCACAAGCGCGCCGCGCGCGCCGACCTCGTAGCTGTCGAGCGTCTCGACCTCAAGGCGCTGGATCGTCTGCAGGTTCTGCAGGCGGTACTGGTCCGACGTCTGCGGGGCACGCTCGCCCCGGGCGTAGTTCGCGTAGATGACCAGGTCTTCAATGCCGGTGTAGGCAATGCCGACTTTCGGCGTCAGCAATTCGAACTCGTCCGTGCGGCTCGGCGCGACACGGAATCGGCCGCGCGTGCCCGGAGCAACGTTGGTGGTGTAGTCCCACTGGTGGGCCTCGCCACGCAGTCCGGCGAGCAGGCTCCAGCCCGGCGCGAAATCCCAGTCGACTTCGGCGTAAAGTCCCGTCGTCCAGGTGTTGACGTCGTAGTCGTAGTGCACGCCCTGCGGGAATGTCGGATTGAGAGGATTCACGCCGCCGAAACTGGGACGCGTCTGAACTTCGGAAAGATAACCGTCAGCAACCTGGAAGTCGCCGCCGATCGACCAGCGGAAATTGTCCGGGCCGAAATCATAGCGCGTAATCACGCCGAGCTGGTCGTGGCCGTTCTTCTCGGTAGACTGGTCGGGCAGGAAGTGCTGGATGAACGTCATGCGCTGCATTGTGCCGAATGGCGTGATGACCAGCGTGTCGCGTCCGATATTGGTTTCGAACCGTACGTTGGCGCGCGCGACCCATGCGTCACGATAGGCTTCGGGGTTGGGATTGGTCGTGGTGATGTCGTCGTTCTTGTAGACCTCCGGCCCCTGGATGAAGCCGGCGGTTTCCTGATTGAGGTTCACCGCGGCAAGCGTCGCCACCGCATTCCAGTTTTCGCCGCGCACCTTCGAGCGCCAGGTGAGCTTCTGCTGGTCGACGCCGGACGCATCGCGCCAGCCGGCATCGTCCATCACGGACAGGCCCACCCAGCTGTCGATACCATTGGTGGTGAAATTGGTCGTCGCATCGGCGCGCGCGCGCTGCAGCGAGTTGGCGCTGAGCGTCAGCGTCTGGCCGGTCTGGGCGCCGGGTTCGGGATCGATGAAATTCATCAGGCCATGTACGGCGTTAGAGCCGTAGCGCACCGACGCCGGACCGCGCACGACCTCGATCGCCTCGGCGGTTTCATGGTGCACCTCGAACAACGCGTTCACGTTGCCGAAGGCCGCGGCGCGCGTCGGAACGCCGTTCTCGAGGATCAGGAACGAGCCCTGCCCTGCACCCGCCGGAAGCACGGGCGAACGGATGGCGACCAGCAATTCCTGGCCGGAGTTCATCTGCACATTCACGCCGGGAACGGTGTTGAGGATTTCGGCCGGATGGTTCGCGGCAACCGCAGCGATCTCCTCGCTGGTCACCACGGAATAGGCGCCGGGGTCGTCCTTCAGCCGGTCGCCATATATCGTGACGACATCGCCTTCGGCTGGAGCGGGGTCGGCGAGCGTGGTGCTGACCGCAGTGGTCTGGGCAGTCGCAGGAGACGACAGCGCGGCGGCGGCCACCGCCACAGCGAGCCAACTCGCCGTTGAATACATTGTTCGCACTCTACCCTCCGATTAGGCGGTCGTCTTATCGATTGAACGGCCGCGTTAGGCCGATCCGCCTCATCCCGCAAATAAACTCGCAGGTAGCAGCCCAACAATGGCGCCCGAGAGGCAAGTGGCAAAAGTTCCCGCAATCAGGGTTTTCCAGGCAAGACTTAGGAAGACTTCTCGCTTTTCAGGCGCAATGATCGACAGCCCGCCGATGAGAATGCCCACCGAACCGAAGTTGGCGAACCCGCAAACCGCGTTCGCGACAATTCGGCGCGTGCGATCCGACATCTCCTCGACCGGGACAGCCGACAGGTCGATGAACGCCACGAACTCGGTCAAAACCGTCTTTACACCGAGGATCGAGCCTGCCTTCGCAGCCTCCTCCATCGGGACGCCGATCATGTACATTAGCGGTGCGAAGAGCCAGCCGAGTATCCGCTGAAGCGACAGAGACTCCCCCAGCACGGGCGGGAATGCGCCGAGAATGGCGTTGACGATGTACAGCAAGGCAAGTGCAGCGATCAGCATGGTCGCGATATTCAACACGATCTTCATGCCGTCGCTGGCGCCGGTCGCGAAGGCGTCCATCGTCGAGTGATACTCGAAGTCTGGTTCGCTGGCGCGTTCGCGGATGTCGATCGTCTCCGGCACGATGGTGAGCGCCACCGCGACCGCCGCGGGCGCCGCCATGAGCGAGGCGACCAGCAATTGCGGAAGCGGGTTGGCCATCACCGGTGCGAGGAAGGTGACGTAAATGACGAGAACAGAGCCAGCAATGGTTGCGAAGCCTGCAGTCATCACGATGAAGATTTCAGACCGCGTCATGCGCGGAATGTAGGGCTTGATGAGGACCGGCGCTTCGGTCATCCCCATGAACACGTTGGCAGATACTGCGAGGCTGGTCGCGCCGCCCAGACCCATCGTCTTCGAGAAGACAAACGCAAAACCCTTCGTCACCCAGCGCAGCACATGCCAGTGCCAGAGGATCGCCGAGAGCGCAGCGACGACGATGATGAGCGGAAGGATCTGGAAGAAGAACAGCGGCGGGAGGAATTTCGGCGTTCCTGTTGCAGGATCAACCTGCGTGACCAGCGTCTGGTTCGCGACCTGGTTGTTGCCGACCCAGCCGAACACGAAATCCGTGCCGGCCCGCGACGCCGCCTGCAGCTGGTCGACCACCACGCCGGCGTTCTCGAGGCCGATGCGCAGTATCGGCACGCCATAAAGCGCAAGCGCAAACCCTACCTGGATGACGGTCGCGCCAAGAATGATGCGCCAAGGCAGCTTCCGCTTCGACTCGGACAGGGCCCAGCAGATCCCATAGATCAGCAATATGCCCAGGAAGGCGCGGGCGTTGTCCCAGCCCCACTCGATGTTCATTTCCCCGCCCGCCCTTTTGCCGAATTACTTCACAAGTTCGTCCGCCAGCGCCGTGGCGCCGTAGATATTCCTCAGCGCCCCGACGATCACCTGGCTCGACACGGAGACCATCCGGTTGAGTTTGGGGTCGTAGCCGTAGGAACCGCCCGTCGAGTGGATATTGCCATCGAAGGCAAGGCCGATGATGCGGCCATCCTTGTTGAGCACGGGTGAGCCTGAATTGCCCCCAATGATGTCATTGGTCGAGACAAAGTCATACTGCGTGTCCGCCGGCAACTTGCTCTCGGCGCCAACCCAGCGCTTGCCCAGGTTGAACGGATAGGCGCCGGTGGCGCGTTTCCACAGTCCGCCGACCTGCGTGAACGGCTCGGTGTTGCCATGGACCGGGTCGTCCCAGCCCTGCACCACGCCATAGGACAGGCGCAGCGTGAACGTGGCGTCCGGATAGATGTTCTGGCCCAGCACGTCGAAGCGCAGGCTCGCCACCTTCTCCGCCGCGATCGAGGTTGGCCCCGTGACGTCGGCCTCATAGGTCGCGCGCGCCTTGCGGGCGGCATCGTCGAGCATACGCACGAACACGATCGCAGGGTCGTTGGAGCCAGCGACAAGAGAGCCCGTGTTCCAGAGGCGCTTGCGGAAAGCCGCATCGCCGACCTGCGAATTGGCGACGATGTCCGCGGCGATCTGATGCGACGTTCGTGAGCCGAACATGGCTTTCACGGCCGCGTTGTCGGGGCCGAGATACTCGCGCGTCTTTTCCAGCCAGTAGGCGATGACGACTTTCTCGAGCGCCGGGTGGATCGGCGCCTCGGCAAGCAGGCTTCGCTCGACAGATGGCAGGCGCTGGTCCGGGAATTCCGGAAGGCGGGCGCCGTTGGGCTTTGCCCGTTCGACTGCGCCGCGCACCAGCTGGCGCGCATCCGCCAGCAGCACAGAGCCTGCGCCGAAGCGAGCCTCCAGCATCTGGTATGGCAGATAGGCGCGCTTGTGCGCATCCACGACGTCGGCCAGCGTTGTGAAGGGGTCGCCATACTTCGCGCGCAGCGAAGCATCCGACGCGAGCGCGTCTCTCAGCTGCTTCTCCTGCGCAACCTTCTCGCCAAAGAAGGACGGCTCCACGAGCGCGCCGCGCTGCCCCTTGAACACCTTGAGCGAGTTCTCGATGTTCTGCAGCGTGTCATTGACCTGCCGCGCCTCTTCCTCGCCTTTCGTCGCCTCGTTGAGCAACGCGCCGCGGAGCTGAGCAAGATACTCGATGCGCCATGGCAGGAAGTGGTCGCGCTGGAATTCCAGCTGCGCATTGGTCAGGAGACGTTCGGTCGATCCTGGGTGTCCGGAGACGAAGGTGAGATCGCCAGCCTTTGGCCCGGCCGGATCGATCCGCAACGGGTCGACGAATTTCACCGGCTGGCCGTTCCGGTAGAGACGCAATAGCGCCATGTCCAGCGCATAGCGCGGGAAGTTGAAATTGTCCGGATCACCGCCAAAGAAAGCCGCCTGCATCTCGGGCGCGAAGGCGATGCGCACGTCGTCGAACCGGTCGTAGACGTACAGCTTGTATTGGCCACCGCGATACAGGTTCACCACCTGGCAGCGTTTGGTCCGGTCGTCGCCGCACTTTTCCTTCTCGATCGCGGAGATCTCGGCTGTGCGCGCCATGTTGGCGGCCGAAGCATCGACATTCGCCGTGGCGGCCTTCACGCGCGTCGTGACGTCGCTGATCGACTGCAGGATCGACGCCTCGAAGCCCGGACAGATCTTCTCGTCCTTGCGCGAGGCGGTGTAGAACCCGTCATCGAGATAATCGCGCGCCGGGCTGGACAGCGCACTGGTGCAATCGGTGACGCAGTGATGGTTGGTCATCACCAGCCCGTCTTTCGACACCACCGAACCGGAGCATCCGCCCTCCAGCCGCACGGACGCCTTGCGCACGCGGTCGAGCCATTTCTGGTCCGGCGCGAAGCCGTAAAGCTCCTTCACCTTCGCGGCGGGGAAATTGTCGAACGTCCACATGCCTTCGTCCGCGAGGGCGCGGGAGGCGACAAGGCCGGCTCCGGCAAGGAGCGCTGCAGCCAGCGCGGCAAAGTGTATTCTCATGCAATGCGCATCCTGCGACGATGACTCCTTTGCGCCGGACCCTAGCAGCGGACCGGGATGTCTCAAGCGCTAAGGATGCGGCCCAGAGACGCCGATAGCGACATTTGCATGGGTTTCGGGCGAACTCCGCGGGGCTGCCACGGCATCCGGGCGCCGGTGCGACGGGATTGCACACCCGGTTCACATCAGCCGGCGGCGCTATCATATTGTCCTCGCGCCTCCCTCGGGGGAACCAGAATGGACACGACGCCTCGGATCGATTTGCGGCGGAGCAATAGCTGGCCGGGCCATGTCTGGCTCATTCTCGCGCACGGCTTCGTCTTCGGGGTTTTTGGCCCCGCAATCGGAGCCTTCCTCTCACCCGGCGTGGTCATCTATCCGATCGCGGTCCTCCTCGCGTACATGGTCAGCTCAGTAGCCGCATTCGTGACTGGCATGCTTGTGGGGGCGATATCTCCATTCCTGCGCGAGGACCGGGCGATCTACGCCTTTGGCATGGTGACAGGGGCGGTCTGCGCGATGGCGTTCCCGTTCGCCTTCAGCGGCGAGGCGCCTGTCGGAATGCTCTTGATGTATGCTGTTGCGGGCAGCTTCGCTGGGCTGGTCTGCACGCGACTCACCCGATGGCTCAGGCTTCGCTGGCTGCGAGCCTAGGCCTTACCAGGCTGTCTGCTCGCTGCCTTTTCGCAGGTAGATCGACTGCTTCGGCTTATCGAGCACGCGGTGCATCATCGGCACGAATGCGTCGAGCGGCATGGTGTCATAGGCGCCGTCGAAGGCAGGCTGGTCAAACAGGTGGCAGAACTGCGCGCAGTATTCGAAGTGCGGATGCCCGCGATACTGCTCGCGCATCTCCCGGTCGAGGCCGAGGTGGTGGAAGAAGTAGTACCCCTGGAAGATGCCATGGTTCGCAACCATCCAGTGATTGGCCTCCGAGACGAAGGGCCGGAGGATGGCCGCCGCGATATCGGGATGGTTGTAGACACCCAGCGTGTCGCCGATGTCGTGCAATAGCGCGCTGACCACATACTCTTCGTCCATCCCCGCGCGATGTGCGCGCGTCGCGGTCTGCAGGCTGTGCTCCAGCCGGTCGACCGGGAAGCCGCCGCAATCACCCTTCAGCAGGTTGAGATGCGTGATCAGGCGCTTCACGTGATCCCTGGAAAAAACGGCGTTGGCCGCGGCGATCTTCTGCCAGTCATCCGGGGTCGCGTTGGTGAACGCCGTGAAGGTCGCCCGGCCCATCGGCTCGGCGTCGTGATGCTCGTCGTGCGGCTGGGGCGGGGTCTTGAGATCGTCGGCCATGCATCCGGTTCCTCGGCTGATGCCCGACGCTAGCAGAGTCCGCGGCACCTTGCACCGGGGGCGCCGCGGGATGCCGGGTCGTTGCTGACGCAACGTCCAGCGCGCTGAACAGCCGGCCCAGAACGGATGGCCGCCACAATCATTAAGGGAATGCGTCGGAAGAATCCCATGCAGGCCGATCACCGTCCGCGCGTTTCCATCCCCTTGTCGCACGACCACTTTGGTAGTGGTGCAAAACGCCCGAATAGCGCGGCCTCGTCCAGCGACACGTCAGCCGCTGTCGACGCCCCGACCCTGCCTCAGCGCGCAACCGGCGAAACCTTGCGCCGAGTTTCCCATGTGGCGCGCCGAGCGCTCAAGATGGGGAAGAATCTCACAACGCAGACGATCGCTGCAACTCGCTGGTCGGGGGAACAGTCGTCCTTGCTGGCCACGAAACTGAAAGCCCGCATTGTACGCAACACGGCCACACCAACTGGGTTGGCAGATCGTTTCGGTGAGCCGTCGCAATATGCCAGCCTTCCGAACCGCCTGTCCGCGCTGGCCACGCTGTCAGGGGAGCAACACGCCCTCATCCGATCAAGCCTGCCGGGACGCCGCACGCACCAGACCGGCAGCACGCTGCTTGCGGAGGGCGAGCAGACCCCCAATCCGACATTCATCCTTTCTGGCTGGGCGGCCCGCACCCGGGTGCAGGACGGCGAGCTGCACGTCCTCGGCATCCTGCTGCCCGGAGACGGCATCTGCCTGTTCGGCCCGCCCTGCACGCTGGCGACAACCACGCTGATCGCGTTGACCACAGTCGAGACGGCCGAAGCAGGCCCCATCATGGAAATGGTTGGCGAAGCAGAGATCGACTCGCCCGTGCGCCTCGCCATGCACCGTGCGATGGCCGAGGATGAAGCCTTCCTTCTCAACCAGACCATGCGCCTGATGATGAAGCCTGCGACCGCGCGGCTGGCGCATCTTCTCCTCGAACTCCACTATCGTCTGGCTCGCGTTGGCCTGGCCACGAACAACGAGATGCCGTTCGCACTCGACCGACGGATGCTCGCGGCGGCTCTTGGCCTGTCGCCGCGCGCGGTGGGCGTCGTCGTTCGTACGCTCGAGCAGCGCAAGATCGCACGGTTCGGCCACAACCGGCTCGTCATCCTGCGCGAGGACGTCCTTCGCAAGCTTGCCGGCTTCACGCCGCCCGCCTTCTCTGAAAAACCGGGGCGCCGACTCATCAGCGACATCGAGGCAAGCGACATGGCGCTTCAGCACGCGCCGTGGATTGATGCCTCCGAGCTGCGCGCCTCCCGATCTAGCGGGGCCAGCCTGCGCCGTGGCTAAACTGGGCGATCCACGCCTTCACGATCGCCTTCAGCGCCAGAAGGTTTGCCCTGGCTTGTGCGCCTGCGCCGAGCGTCGCCATTGCCCGGTCCTTCCCAAGCCATTCCAGCAGGCCCTTCGCGTCCTTGATCGCGCTGGCCGTCTTGCCGGGCCTCGCGCCGAGATGAAGGACAAGTTGCACGCTGTCGCGCGAGTGCAGGTTGACCGTGGCGAACCATTCCGTGGTCCGGAACGACAGCGAGTTCCATTTCACGCCATCGGTGATGGACGTGTCGACGCTCAGGATCGCCTTGCGAACCAGTTCGATCTCCGTCTTGAGGGGATGATCGAGACCGGCCATCAGTTCATCGGCCGATGGCTCCGCTTTTTTCCTGCCAACCGGTCCGGCAGCCTTCGCGGGCGCTCTTTTCTTCGCTGCCGCTGGAGCAGCCCCCTTCATGCGTGTGACCTTGTAGACCTTTCCGGCCTTGTCGTAGGTCGTCCACTCGCCGCACTGCTCGCCCCGGCAGAAATGGCCCGAGCGCATGATGACGCCATCCTTCCGGAACCACTCCCAGTAGCCGTGTGTCTGGCCGTCCAGCGTCTGGCCTTTCGCCCAGACGCTGCCGTCCTTGTGGAACTGGGTGTGCGGCTTGGTGCGCGCCACCTCAACCAGCCAGGATCATCTGCGCCATGATGTTGCGCTGGATCTCGTTGGAGCCGGCGTAGATCGAGGTCTTGCGGTTGTTGAAGTACGAGCCCGCCGACGTGATCAGATGCTCCGGCGCCGGCAGCGGCTCGTTCGAGCGCCCTTCAAGATGCGCGTAGGTATCCTGCACGAAGGGGCTACCGTAGACGCCGGCGGCTTCGAGCACGATCTCCGTCACCTTCTGGCCGATTTCCGAGCCGCGTGTCTTCATCAGCGACGACATGGCGCCGACCGATTGGCCGGACGACAGCTTGTCGAAGATACGCCGCTCCGTTGCGTCCAGCGCCTCGATCTGGATTTCGAGGTCGGCGAGCTTGCGCGCGAAGTCCGGATCATCGATCAGCGGCCGGCCGCCTGACGTCTCGACCTTCGCGATCTCGCGCGCCTTGCGCACGGCATTGCGATTGCTGGGGGCATAGGCCGAGCCACGCTCGAAGGTGAGAAGGTATTTGGCGCAGGTCCAGCCTTCACCCTCCTTGCCGATCAGGTTGTCGGCCGGGACTTTCACATTGTCGAAGAAGACGGAGTTGATCTCCTGGTCGCCTGTCGGCGTGTCATCCAGCGTGTTGATCGGGGTGATGCTGATACCCGGTGACTTCATGTCGACGAGGATGAAGGAAATGCCGTTCTGCTTCTTCTCTTCCTTCGATGTGCGGACGAGGCAGAAGATCCAGTCGGCCCATTGCGCATGGGTGGTCCACGTCTTGGAGCCATTGAGGATGTAGTGGTCCCCCTCGCGCTTTGCAGACATCTGCAGGCTGGCGAGGTCCGAGCCTGAGCCCGGCTCGGAATAGCCCTGGCACCACCAGACTTCCGAGTTTCGGATCGGCGGCAAGAATTTCTTCTTCTGCTCGTCCGTGCCGAACTTCATGATCACGGGCGCGCACATGCGCACGCCCATCGAACTCATGCGCGGCGCGCCGGCGAGCGCCATCTCCATCTCGTAGATGTATTTCTGTGCCTGGTTCCAGCCGGGGCCGCCGTGCTCCACGGGCCAGTTGGTGACCAGCCAGCCCTTGTCCGCCAGCTTCTTGTGCCAGGCCTTCTGGTTCGCCTCGTCCAGCGACCCATTCTTGGTGAGCGCCATCCGCTTCTTCAGATCGTCCGTGTAGTTCTCGGCGATCCAGGCGCGGACTTCGTCGCGGAACTTCAGTTCCTCGGTCGTGAATTCAAGATCCATATCAACTCACCCAATCGTTCAGCTTACTTTGTCCATGCGCGTGACTGTCGGCGCACCGTCCAGGAACGGGCCCAAGGCGCGACCGAGGCGTTTGAAGTGCTCGTACCCGCGATGCGCCTCGACGGCTGCGGCGTCCTTGTACTGTTCCATGAAGATGTACTTGGTCGAGGAGTCGCGGACCTTGAACAGCCTGTAGAAAAGGACGCCCTCCTCGTTGGCGTTGACCGCCGCTTCCAGTTCGAGCGCCACCTTCTCGAACTCCGCCTGCGAGCCTTCTTTCACCGTCAGTTCCGCCACAGCGCCGATCATCCGCATCCTCCAATTTTTCGGGCTAGAATAGGGGTTACGGCGCGCTTGTCATCTGCCAGCTTGACCGGACTTTGCGCGAGGGCTTCGCGTGACCGCCGACCTTGGCGCACGCCGTATCGAGACCGTGAAGCGCCATATGGCGCTGGAGATCACCCATGAATGGGACGAGGTGATCGCGACCTTCGAACAACCCCGCTATGAACTCTACGGCTCCGGCGTCGTATTTGATGGCGAAGAGGCCGTACGCAGCTATTTCGCGGCCTCGCGGAAGCCCTTCCCGGACCAGGGCAATGAGATCATCGCGATCGCTCACGCGGACGAGACCGTGCTTGTCGAGTTCTGGCTGACTGGCACGCATCTCGGTCCGCTGCGCGTCGGCGACAAGATCGTGCCGCCGACGGGCAAGGCGTTCAAGGTGCGGATGGCCACCACGTTCGAGTTCGGGCCGGGCTCGGACAAGATCGTCTGCGAGCGGCCCTATTTCGATCAGGGCATGGTCCTGCGCGCGATTGGACTGGCCTGACCCTTACTCGCTCTCTTCCGCATAGTTCACGAGGCCAACCTTCTCGTTCTCGCGAGCACCAGCGAGGATACCCGGCAGAGCATGATTGCCTTCGTGGCAGGCGTACTCGTAGGCGGGCTGCGCCGACTTGTTGAAGATCATCTCGGCACGCCAGGGCTGCGAGAACAACTTGGGATCGTTCACCGTGAACTCGTAGAGGAGTTCCGAGTCGCTGATACGGGTAAACTTCTCGGTCACCTTGGCGTCGGGCGAGAGCAGGTAGCTGGCAGAGAAGAATGTGCGCAGGCTCTCGCCGGGATGGAAGTTCGTCGTCTCGACGACGAGCGTATCGCCCTCCCACTTGCCCCTGGAGCGACCGAGCCACTGGTAGACATCCAGCTTCGCGTCACCGAGCGGGATGATCCGCGCGTCGTGGTTCATCTCGACATTGATGAGCACGTTCTCGGGCGTCTGCACGAACTGGTAGGTGTTGTTGTACATCACGTTGATCATCGGCGGGCCGCCAGTGGAGCCGAAGCCTACGAGGCAGCGTTCCGCCATCGGGCGCGACTCCGGACCATCAAACGTGTTTCGCACGAAGTGCAGGCCATCGTCGAAGGCTTTCCTGCCGGAGGCCGTGTAGGGAATTTTTCCGTTCGGCGGATCGACGATCCAGGACGAGCGCTTCTCTCCGTTGATGGTCGCGTAGTGCAGGCCGGCGTCGACATAGGCATTGTTGTAGCCGCCGACATCCTGGCCTTTTTTCGGAGCGCCTGAGTTGGGATCGGTCGGCGCGTCGGCGCGGATGTTTGCGGCGAGGCGGCCGGCTTCAAGCTTCGCGGCCTGGTCGGCCGGGATCAACAGATCCTTGAACTGTCCTGAACGCTCGAGGCTGGTCAGCGAGGTGTTGGTCCAGAAGCCCTGAAAGTCGGGGCGACCGTCAGCGGTACGCGGTGCGGTGTAGGTCGTCTGCGCGAATGCGGGAGCGGCGCACGCAAGAGCGAGGATTGCCAGCCCGGCCAGATGTTTGCGCATGAGTCTCTCCCGTGGACGTTTTTTGTCTTTCGACTTACCTAGCGATATCACAGCCGGACGCCAAGCGAGCCGAGATCACCTGATCTTGAGAGGCGCTTTCCGTCGCGCCTTCCGAAACTCAACGACAACCACGTTCGACTCCGCCTTCCGGGCGGCCGCCTTCTTGCCTGACTTGACCCTGCGCATGACGAATCCGCCCGTGAGATTCTGGCCGATCAGGCTCCAGTCTCCCTCGATCACATCGAGTTCGGCGTTCGCAGCTCCGGTGTAGGCGATGGGTACAAGGCCCAGATGGGCTTGCCCGTCATAGACCTTCGAGAACGTCACCTCCGGACCCTGGCGCGTGCCTGACAGGGTGGCGGAAAGCTCCGCGACGGGCGCGAGCCAGTTCGGCGCGGGCTCAAGTGTCGCACCAGTAACGGACCCCAGCGACTCGGCTAGCGTGGCTGCGAAGCGCGTGCGGGCGCCGTCGCTGTACCAGTATTCTCCGGACCAGACGCCTGTGAGGGTCGATGCTTGATCCGGCTCGCTCATGCCTCGCCTGCAGGTGTGCTATTCGCCCTTGAACACGGGCTCGCGCTTTTCGAGGATCGCGGCGACGCCTTCCTCGTGGTCCTTGGTGTGGTGCATCAGGCCCTGGGCGGCGGCCGACATTTCCATGATCGTGTCGTAGTTGGCTTGCGTGCCGTTGCGCAGCAGCTGCTTGGCGATCCGCAGCGCCTGAGGTGGCTGCTTCGCGATCGACTCGGCGAGCGCCATCGCCTCGCCCATCAGCTGGTCGCCCGGCACGACTTTCGAGACGAGGCCCCATTCCAGCGCGGTCCGCGCGTCGATGACATTGCCGGTGAAGAGCAACTCGCAGGCGCGGCTCATGCCGATCACGCGGGGCAGCAGCCAGGCCCCTCCATCGCCCGGGATGAGGCCGATCTTCAGGAAGGTTACGCCATAGCGCGCATTGTCTGACGAAATACGGATGTCCGCCATGCAGGCCACATCGCAGCCGAGGCCGATGGCCGCGCCGTTCACAGCGGCGATCAGCGGGATTTCGAGATTGTAGAGCGCCTTCACGATCATGTGGACGCCGTTCTTGTAGTTGTCGCGCACCTCGGCCGGGTTGCCGGCGAAGGACCCGATCCGGTCACGCATCGCCTTCACATTGCCGCCCGCGGAGAAGCCCTTGCCTGCGCCGGTCAGGATCGCGCAACGGATCGTGTGATCCTTGTTGATCTGCGCACAGGCATCCCGCACAGCCTCGCCATCGCCCGGCTCGCCCAGCGCGTTCATGGCGTCCGGGCGGTTCAGCGTCAGGATTGCGATGGCGCCTTTTTTCTCGAGCGTGATCATGGGTGTTTTCCTGCCGTTTCTGTGTTTGCGGAGGGCTTAGCGGGCAAATCCCGCGCTGTCATCCGTCGGGTCAGGCCACGGCCTTGCTCTCAAGCATCGCAACGATCTCCGCCTCGCCATATCCGAGGCCGGCCAGCACCTCCCGCGTGTGTTCGCCCAGCTTCGGAGCAGGCCCCTTAGGGCCGTCATCAACGCCCGCGAAGCGCGCCGGAGCTGCAGGAGATGGGAAGCTGCCGACGCCGTCCTTGCCGGGCGTCTGGACGATGCCGCCTGCTGCGTGAACCTGGGGGTCGACGGCGACGTCGGCGAGGGTCTGGGCGGGGGCCCAGGCGATCTCTTCGGCAGTGAGACGCGCGGCCATCTCGTCCTTCGTGAAGCGCGCGAAGGCTTCGTCGAACATGGCGGTTATGGCGGCGGCGTTGTCGCGACGCGCGTTGCCGTCCTGGAAGCGCGGGTCGGTATCGATGCCCGGGAGGTCGAAGGCGCGGGCCATGCGCGGCAGGTCGGCCTTGCCGGCGCGGGCGACGATGCAGATCCACGCGTCGTCCTTGGTGCGGAAGAAGTTGGTGAGCGGGTTGTAGGCTTCCGCGCGCGGGCGCGTGGACGCGATGCGGCCGAAGAAGAGCTGGATCGCGAGATCGGTGTGCAGCGTGTAGAGGCCGGTGCGGAGAAGGCTCACGTCGACGAGCTGGCCCTTGCCCGTCTTCAGCGCCTGGATCAGCGCAGCATTGATGGCGGCGACGGCGGCGATGCTGGTGGTGTGGTCGCCTGATGCTGTGCGTACCGGGAAGAGTTCGGAGCCTTTCGGCGCGGTGAGGCGCGCGAGGCCGGAGCGGGACCAGAAGCTCGCGACGTCGAAACCGGGTGCGTTGGCGTCCGGCCCTTCGAGGCCGTAGCCGGTCAGCGCGCAGTAGACGAGCTTCGGGTTGCGCTTGGAGAGAATGTCGTAGCCGAGGCCCGACCGCTCGATGCCGCCGGGGCGGACATTGGTCAGGAAGACATCGGCCGTGTCAGCGAGCTTGCGGATGACCTCGCGGCCTTCCTCTGTGCGGGCGTCGACGACAATGGATTTCTTGCCGCGGTTGTCGCTGTCGAAGGCTGGATTGTCGGTCAGGTGCGCCAGGGGGGCGCCCTTTGTGGGGAAGTTGGAACGTACGGGATCGCCGCCGGGCGGTTCGATCTTTATGACTTCCGCGCCCCAATCAGACAGGATCCCGCCGGCCCCAGGCGCGGCAAAATATGTCGCGTGTTCAATGACTTTGATGCCTTTAAGGAGCAGAGCAGCCTCCCGATTTCATGTGCTGGAAGCCCGATTTTCGGGCCAGTCGTAAATATGTGTTAACCCGGGGCAGCAATTGTCATTTTTCACATGAGTTCAAGCCGCCAGCGGGCAAAGGCTCGACGTACATGACAATCGCCACCATGCGGACCGCCCTGACCCAGGACGACATTCGCCGCCTTGTGCGCGGCGACAGCGCCGAATCGCGCGCCAATGCCGCCCACAAGATCTGCCGCAGGATCGACACGACCGACCTGACACAGGAAGAGCAGGAAAGCGCGCGGCAGATCCTCGACATGATGTGCGCGGACGCCGCCGTGCTGGTGCGCCGGGCGCTCGCCGTCACGCTTCGCAATTCGCCGAAGCTGCCGCGCGACATCGCGCTGAAACTGGCGAAGGACATCGACATCATCGCGGTGCCAGTCCTGAAGAATTCGCCGATGATCACGGACGAGGACCTCGTCGAGATCGTACTCTCGGGATCTTCGGAAAAGCAGGTCGCTATCGCTCAGCGCGCGGCGCTGGGCGAAGGGCTGACCGAAGTGATCGCGCTGTATGGCTCGAAGGAAGCTGTCGAGGCGGCGTCGATGAACGAGGGCGCGGCGTTCTCGGACGATGCCTTTGCCGGCGTGCTGAAGCGGTTCGCCAACGACAACGACGTAAAGGCCGCGCTGGTTTCGCGTTCGTCGCTGCCGATGCACGTGACCGAGAAGCTGGTGAACATGGTTGCGGGCGAGCTGTTCGACCGGCTTGTGAACACGCACGAACTGCCCCCGCAGCTGGCGATCGAGATCGCCGCGGGTACGCGCGAGCGGGCGACGCTCGATCTGGTGGAACAGGCCGGGCTGTCGACAGACCCCGCGCGGTTCGTGCAGCAGCTGCACCTCAACGGGCGGCTCACCCCATCAGTCATCATGCGCGCGCTGTGCCTGGGCCACATGACGTTTGTCGAGCACGCGCTGGCCGAGCTGGGCGGCGTGCCGCACGCCAAGGCGTGGCTGATGATCCACGATGCTGGCGCGCTGGGCCTGAAGACGGTGTTCGAGCGTGCGGGCCTGCCGAGCGGCATGTTCACCGCCTTCCGCCTCGCCATCGACATCTACCACAAGACCGACATGGACGGCGGCCCCGGCGACAAGGAGCGCTTCCGTCAACGTATGGTGGAGCGCGTGCTGACGCAGTTCCAGGCCATTCCGCGCGCGGACCTCGAATACCTGCTCGACAAGCTCGATGCGCTGGACAATGCGCGCGAGCGTGGGGTTGTGGCGGCCTAGAGCCCCGCGTCCTCGTTCAGTCCCAACGCAATGTTGAGGTTCTGCACGGCGGCGCCTGAGGCGCCTTTGCCGAGATTGTCGAGCTGGGCGACGAGGCGGGCCTGCTGGGCTGCGTCGTTGCCGAAGACAAAGAGCTTCATGCGGTTCGTGTTGTTGAGCGCCTCGGGGTCGAGCGCTTCGACATAGCTGCCTGCGCCGGCGCGGGATTTCTGAAGCGCTGTGGTTTCGGCTTCGCTGGCGACAGTGATGAAGTGTTCGCCTTGGTAGAATTCCATCAACGCGTTGCGGAGGTCGGCGGCCTTTGGCGCGCCGGGCAGCGACCAGAGTTGCAGCGGGATTTCGACGAGCATGCCTTGCGCATAGCGACCGACGGCGGGGGCGAAGATCGGCGCGTTGGCGAGACCGGAATACTTTGTCATCTCAGGCACATGCTTGTGCGCAAGGTGGAGGCCATAGAGGCGGAAGGCGTCACTTGTGCTCTCGGGTGGGAGAGTCTGGAACTCCTCGATCAGGCCTTTGCCGCCGCCGGTGTAGCCGGAGATGGCGTTGGCGGTGACGGGCGCGGAGGCGGGCACGAGCCCCGCTGCAACCAGTGGCGCCATCAGGCCGATGAAGCCGGTGGGATAGCAGCCGGGGTTGGAGATGCGCTTCGCGCGCTGGATCAGCACGCGGTGTCCGTCGGCCATTTCGGGGAAGCCGTAGACCCAGTGCGGATCAATGCGGTGCGCGGTCGAGGCGTCGATGATGACGGTGTTGGGGTTGGCGACGAGCTTCACCGCTTCCTTCGCTGCATCGTCGGGCAGGCAGAGGACGACGGCGTCGGAGTCATTCATAAGTTCGGCGCGCGCGGCGGGATCCTTGCGGCGCTCGGCTTCTATGGAGACGAGAGACAAGTCGCGGCGCTTCTCGAGCCGCTGGCGGATCTGGAGACCGGTGGTGCCGGCTTCGCCGTCGATGAAGACTTTAGCGGTCACGGTTGAACCTCCGAACCAAAATGGCTGGCCAGCGCGTCATTCCGCGCAGCATCCGCGCTGTCAAAGAAGCCTGAGCAGTACTGTTCGGACCAATAGCCTTCGGTGTCTTCAACGACAGGATGGTCAGCCGGCCTCGTCTTCCAAGTGTCTCTGGCGTAGCGAAACAAGTTGCCGGCCGCAAACACCTTCAGCGAGCCTTTGCCATCGTCGTACCGCGAGACAGAAACCGAGCCGATCCGCATCGCCAGCCCCCAAAAGCAAAAGGGCGCTTCGGTTTCCCGAAGCGCCCTCTCGAAACACGTATCGAGGCGGACTAGCGCTTCGAGAACTGGAAGGACCGGCGGGCCTTGGCCTTGCCGTACTTCTTGCGTTCGACGGCGCGCGGGTCGCGCGTCAGGAGCTTCTGCGGACGCATGGCGGTGCGCAGTTCAGGTTCGAACTCGACCAAGGCGCGGGCGATGCCGTGACGAACGGCGCCGGCCTGGCCGGTGAGGCCCGAGCCCTTGACCGTGCAGACGATGTCGATTTCCGACTCGCGCTTGGCGGCTTCGAGCGGCTGGCGAATCATAAGGCGCAGAACAGGACGCGCGAAGTAATCCACGATGTCCTTGCCGTTGACGGTGATCTTGCCAGTGCCGCGCTTGACCCAGACGCGGGCGGTGGCGGTCTTGCGGCGGCCCGTTCCATAGGAGCGGCCGAGCTTGTCGATCTTGGCGGCGACCGGGGCTTTCGCCGCGGCGGCCTGAACGTTGAGGTCCTTGATGGCGCTCAGGGATTCGACGGCTTCGGCCATGATCAGGCGACCTTCACGTTCTTGGAGTTCTTCGATTTGAAATCGACGACTTCGGGGTTCTGGGCAGCGTGCGGGTGGTCGGCGCCGGCATAGACGCGCAGTTTCGAGAACTGCTTGCGGGCCAGCGGGCTCTCGCCCGGCATCATGCGCTTCACGGCCAGCTCAACCACGCGCTCGGGAAACTTCCCGGCGAGGATCTTCTGCGGCGTTGTGGTCTTGATGCCGCCCGGGTGGCCGGTGTGGCGGTGGTAGACCTTGCGGGTCATCTTGCGGCCGGTCATCGCGACCTTGCCGGCGTTGATGACCACAATGTGGTCGCCAAGGTCGACGTGCGGGGTGTAGTCCGCGCGGTGCTTCCCGCGCAGGCGCAGGGCGATGTAGGAGGCAAGGCGGCCCACAACGACGCCTTCGGCGTCGATGACCACCCACTTGTTCACGGCATCTGCCGGTTTAACGGAAACGGTTGTCATGCTCCGGCTCGGAGCCTTTCTCGGTCTGAGTTAGGTCTGAATTTCGAACGCGTGCAGCTACAGTCGACCCCCGCCCTTGTCAACAGCGTTGGGGAATGGGCGGCCCGGTTCGTGCCGGCCTACGGGATATGGGCCCGGAGATGGTAAACCGGCGTTAGGCCCGATTGAGCGAATCCAGAGGCTTCCCACTGCTGATTTCACCATTTTGGACGATGCGGGGACGCTCACCTGGCCGCTCGGGGCAAACACTCCGTTCCGTATGGCTCCGGCTTCAATCAGCCCCGCCGCCGCCATCTCCGCCCCCACCGCCATCGCTGTCGGAGGCGCTGTCGTCTTTTGAGTCGGCATCTGGCTTGTTCTTCACGCCCGGAAAGGAGCCGCTGGCATCCATTGGAACGGGAACAACGGGACCGTCATTACCATCCCTGCCCTTTCGCACCCGCTTCGGCGCGCCGAACTGCGAGCTGAGCAGGAAGAAGGGTGCGACCGCGAGGCCGATGATCAGGATGATCAGTCCGGTGCCGAGAATATCGTTCATGGACGCTGTCTAACACGCCCGTGACAAGCCGCCAGCGCGAGGACAATCGACGGGACCGAAACGGACCTCTAACGTTTGCAGAACTGGCCCGCCGGAGGACAAGCTGATGAATCGCCGATCGTTCATGATGACCGGGGCAGCTTCTATGCTGGCGCCCCATTTCCTCGCCGCGAATGCGGAGATGGCGGCGGCTGACTATCGCGCGTTGGCGGCGATCCGTGATCTCGGGCTGGCCGAGAACACATCCGAGGTGATGAAGACGGCCAGCTACATGATGGACGTGCTGGGGCCGCGCCTGTCCGGCTCGCCGGGCATCCGGAAGTCGGGCGAGTGGGTGGTCGAGAAGCTGAAGGGCTGGGGGCTGACGGGGGCGGCGCTGGAGCCTTGGCAGACTGACCCGACGGGTTCGAACAACGGTTTTCCGCGCGGATGGTCGAACGAGAAATTCTACCTGCACGCCACCACGCCGAACGCCTTCCCGATCAGCGGCATGTCGATCGGGTGGACGCCGGGCACCAACGGACTGGTGAGCGGCGAATGCGTCATGGTCACCGAGACAGACGAGGCTGAGCTTCGCGCCAAGTACTCCGGCAAGTTGCGCGGCAAGTGGGTGATGGGCCAGGCGCCGATCAACATGCGCGCCCAGTGGGAGCCTGTAGCCAAACGGCTGGGCGACAGCGATCTCGACGCGCTGGAGAACCCCGCACGGCCGCCGGAGAATGGCTCGCCGCCTGGATCGCCCGGGCCGACAGGCCCCAATCCGAATGCTCCGCAACCTTACAACCGCAATCTCTTCTTCTTCGAGGAAGGCGCGCTCGGTGTGTTCTCGACCAACAAGGGTCATGGCGTCGTCAACGTTCTTGGTGGCGGGCGGACGGATGACCCGGCAAGACAGCTGCCGCGCATCGCGATTGAGGCGGAGCACTATGGTCGCATCGCGCGCTCGGTGATGCTGGGCCAGCCGGTGGTGGTCGAGGCGGACATCCGCAACGCCTGGTACGACAACCCCGCGATGTTCAACGTGGTCGGCGAGATCCGCGGAACGGAGTTTCCGGATGAAGTGGTGATGCTCGGCGCACACTTCGATTCCTTCCACGCATCGACTGGCGCGACGGACAACGGCGGCGCCTGCTCATCGATCATGGAGGCGATGCGGCTGCTGAAGGTCACCGGCGCGCCGCTGAAGCGCACGGTCCGCATCGGGCTGTGGAATGGCGAGGAACAGGGGCTGATCGGCTCTCGGCTTTATGTGGCGCAGCATTTCGGCGGAATCCGGGGCGTGCCGACGGCGACCAATCCGCGTGGCGAGGTTGGCCCGGTAAAGCGGGCGCACAGCCGCTTCCAGGGCTATTTCAACATCGACAATGGCGCTGGCGCGATCCGCGGCATCCACTCCCAGGGCAACCGGGCGATCGTACCGATCCTGCGCCAGTGGCTGGAGCCACTGCGCGACATCGGCGCGACTCACGTCTCGCAGCTCACCCGGGGCGGAACGGACCATCTGTCTTTCGATGCGGCGGGCCTGCCCGGCTTCCAGTTCATCCAGGATTCGCTGGAATACGAGCCGAAGACGCACCACACCAACATGGACTTCTTCGAGGCCCTGCAGCCGGAGGACATGCGGCGCAACTCCGTGATTCTGGCCAGTTTTGCGATGATGGCGGCCAACCATTCCGGCTTCCTGCCCCGCAAGCCGCGGCCGGCGGCACGGTAAATCCATGCCGGGAAAGCGACTGCGACGCCCTGGCGTGCAGTTTGCTGAATGAGGGCGATTGACAATCATTCGCACATCGGTGCAAATCATTCGCATGATCATCTGCGTGTGTCGGGCCCTCAATACAGCGAAAGTGAACGACGCGATTGCGGCGGGCGCCCGCTCGCCTGCGCAGGTTCACCGCCACCACGAAACGACGATCAATTGCGGCAAGTGCTGCGAGACGGTTTGCGGAATGATCCGCGAGCAGTCCGGCACGGATGCTCCCCGTGAAATGGTGCACGCCGAGTAGGCTAGTGGCGTCCAACTTGCGAACGAAAACTCCTCGCATTCTCAGAAATATCCAATAAAAACAACTTGCGAAGCGTCGAGAGTCGGCGTCTTTGAGGCCTCTCGTGCGTTATGATCAAAGCGGCCGCCTCTCCCGCTGCGCGGTCCACAATCCAAAGGAACAGCGCCATGAAGGGCGACGCGAAGGTCATCGAATTCCTGAATCAGGCGCTCAAGAACGAGCTGACCGCGATCAACCAGTATTTCCTGCATTCCCGGATGCTGCGGGACTGGGGCGTCTCGGAACTGGCCAAGAAGGAACACGACGAATCGATCGAGGAGATGCATCACGCCGACTGGCTGATCGAGCGCATCCTCTTCCTCGAAGGCCTGCCCAATCTGCAGGACCTCGGAAAGCTGTTCATCGGCGAGAACGTTAAAGAGATTCTCGAGTGCGACATGAAGACGGAGCAGATAGCCATCCCCGTCCTCCGCGACGCGATCGAGCATTGCGAGAAGGTGCGAGACTACGGCTCACGCGACCTCTTCTACAAGATCCTCCACAATGAGGAGGAGCACGTGGACTACATCGAGACGCAGTTCGATCTCATCAACCAGATGGGCATCCAGAACTACATCCAGCTGCAGTCGAAGCCGAACGCCAGCCAGGCGCTTGAGTAGTTTCTTTCCGCAACGACACACTTGCGGAAACTGGCAGTTGCCACAAGCTGAGCATCAGGCCTGCGCAACCACAGGGACCCGCGCCGATGCTCACGCTTGAACAGCTTCAGGCAAAGGTTGCTTCGCAGAAGACGGCCCTGCCCGCGCTCTATGGCGATGTCGATTTCGACATCAAGCCGGAGCGGTTTGCCGATGAGCCGGTGATCGAGGGGCAGCCGAAGGGCAAGCTCGACCATATGCGCGCGGAGGTGCTGGCCGACGCGACGAAGGTGGAGCGCATGCGCGCCTACACCATGCTGGGCGACACGGTGGCGGATGCCTATGCGGCTCTGATGCCGACCTATGGATTCCGCGGCCTGACATCAATGCTGACGCAGGCATGCGATCACGGCATCGAGTCTGTTCCGGAGGCGCCGCTCGAACTGGTCAACTTCATCCGCGCCATGGAGGCGACGCCCGACTGGGTCGACATGAAGCTGGTGGAAGAAGGCGCGCGGCAGAGCCGCGAAGACGCCGCCAACTATTCGCCCTTCGTGATCCGCGGCGCGTTCATCGCGACCTTCATGAACAAGTACTCCGCCCTGCCGATGGCGCTGACCGGCACGCTGTCGCACGACACGGCTGCGCGGCGCGTGAAGGACACGGCGAGCTTCTTCATCACTTCCACCCTGCCCGGCGCACTCGAGCGCTTCGGCCCCGGCTTCAAGTCCGCGGCGATGGTGCGACTGATGCATTCGATGGTCCGGTTCAACGCGCTGAGGCGCTCCAACGTGTGGGACGTGAAGACGTTCGGCATTCCGATTCCGCAGGTGGACCAGATGCCGGCGGGCCTCATCGGCACATTCCTGCTGGCGTTCAAGATCACCGGACAAGGTCGCTTCGAGTACACCGAGGTGGAGCGGGCGCGTGTGGAGTTGTCGCGCTATCGCTGCTTCCTGCTTGGACTACCCGAAGAGCTTGCGCCGGCAACACCGCGCGAGATGGTCGACATGATGGTGCGGTACGACCAGACGCTGCGCAAAGGGTTCGACGATGCAACGTGCGGAGAGCTAACGCGCGCGACGCTGGCGGCATACCTGCCGGCGGACAAGTCACTCGGCAGCCGGATCTTCGACAGGATCGAGCGGCGCTTCTCGAAGATCTTCTTCCTGCAGGCCTTCCTCAATGGAGATACGAACAAGGCCGAGGCGATGGGCGTGAAGATCACCGCCGCCGACTGGGCGACGTTTTTCGCATGCGGCGCATTCATTGGCGTGCGGAAGGGGCTCTATGCGATCGCGTGCCGCCTGCCCGGCGTCGCGAAGGTTGCGGATCGCATGCTGGTGCGGAAGCTGGAGCGCATGCTGGCGAGTTATGGACACGCCGCGCATACGACGGACGCAGCCGCGTACCGCCCGGCTGCTGTGAGGCAGGCGGCGGAGTAGGCGGGCTCTCTCAGCGCGGCGGAACAACAAGCCCCTTCAAAAACGCCGCATACATCCCATGCGCCTTGGCCGTGAGCTCCGGGCTGTATCTCACGCGCCAGTCCTGGGCCTCAATCTCGTCGAAGGCGTGCGTGGCGCCGTCGAAGAGTTCGACATTGATCGGCTCGCCGGGTGTCTTCATGGCCGCCAGCGTACGCGCTACGAATCGACCGCCGACGACGGAGTCGCCTGTGCCAACGATTGCCTGGACCGGTACATCGATCCTCAGGCCACGGCTGGGCGCTAGCGCGCCAAAACCTTGCCAGGGGTAGAGGATGAAGGCGCCGACGAGGCCGTCGAGCGGTTCGTCGCGCAGGCCGGAGAGGCGTGTGACTTTCTCGGCTTCCGCGCCGGGCTGCAAGGCCATGGCATCGAGCACGGTCCAGCCGCCATGGCTCCAGCCGGCGGCGGCGATGCGGCTGGCGTCGGCCCAGCCTTGGGTGCGCACCCATTCGAGCATCGCGTAGAGGTCGCCCGCTCGCTCGCGGCCCCAGAGCTGCAGGCCGGTGCAGACGGTGGCGTAGGCTTCGAACCTGTCGATACGGCGGTGGCCATAGCTGTCGACGACGAGCACGGCCCAGCCGGCGGCGCGCGCGGTATCGGCCCATCGCGCCTGCAGGTTCTTCATGCCGCCGCAGCCGTGAAACTGCAGCACGACGGGGAACGGTCCCTCGCCCTCCGGCATGTAGAGTTCGGAGCCAACGAGCAGCGCATCGATGCGTTGCT
>Ga0315906_10000837_pt1 | contig 47408 bp, 36 predicted proteins | sample LakEriMetagenome_4_FD_203526 | JGI IMG/M metagenome (GOLD analysis project Ga0315906, IMG submission 203526) | Freshwater fungal communities from buoy surface, Lake Erie, Ohio, United States - Buoy 2 MA122 | ecosystem: Environmental > Aquatic > Freshwater > Lake > Lake biofilm | place: USA...
TGCGGGCCACGCGGGCGGGCCTCGACGCTTCGATTCCGGTGATCGGTTTCGCCGGCGCGCCGTTCACGCTGGCCAGTTACTGCATCGAAGGGGGCACGAGCCGCGCCTGGCTGCACACCAAGTCGCTTATGTACCGCCATGAGTCGGCCTGGCACGACCTCATGGGCCGGCTGGCCCGGGCCGTGAGCCGCTACCTCGTGGCCCAGCTCGACGCCGGCGCACAGATCGTGCAGCTGTTCGACAGCTGGGTGGGCTGCCTCGGCCCCGACGACTACCGCCGCTACGTCCTGCCGCACAGCCGCGTCGCGATCGCGGAGGCGGCCCGCCGGGCGCCGGTGATCCACTTCGCCACGGGCAACCCGGCCCTCCTGCCCCTGCTCCGGGAGGCGGGCGGTTCGGTGATCGGCATCGACTGGCGGATCGACCTCGACGCCGCCTGGGCGGCCGTCGGCCACGACCGGGCGGTGCAGGGCAACCTCGAGCCGGCGGTCCTGCTGGCCGACCGCGACACCGTCCGCCGCCGTGTGCACGAGGTGCTCGACCGCGCGGGCGGGCGGCCGGGCCACATCTTCAACCTCGGGCACGGCATCCTCCCGCAGACGCCGGTGGAAAACGTGCTCGAGCTCGTGGCGGCCGTGAAGTCGCGATGAGTAGCCGACTCCCGGCCACCCCTCGCCACGACGGCACTCGGCCGTGTACAACAGCGTGTTGCGCCCTGACGCCGCCTTCCGGCGCCGGCCTCGCGCGCAGCCTCACGACCCGTCCGCGCGACCCGGCAGCATGAAGACCCTCGAAAAGCGGCTGTTTCATCTCTTCGCTCCCGCCGACGTGGCCAAGGCCCGCGGCATCGTGCCGGCCAGCGTGGCCTGCCCGCGGGTGGGCCAGGTGCGGGCCACCGTCACCGAAGGCGACGACGAGCACGAGGTGTTTCTCGAGCTCGCGGCGCATCGCCGCGGCGGCATGACCCTCGAGACCCGCTGCTCGACCAAGGCCGGCCGCGAGGGCCGGCCCTGCGCGGTCCTCGCCGCGGTGCTCCTGGAAGTGGACCGGCGCGGCCTGCTCGCCGGCATCCACGACCAGACGCCCGTGGCGCTCGACATCGTGGCCGAGGATGGGAACACGATCACGGCGGAGGACGCCGCCGAGGAAGAGGACCCGCCCGCACCCGCGCGGGGGCCGCGGCCGCGCGACATCCCCATGGCGACGACCGAGCCGGCGAGCCGGCGCGGCAGCCAGCGGCTGCCCGCCTGGGCCGCCGAGCTCGACGAACGGCGCCGGCTCGTGGAGCCGGCGATCCGGTCGACGGGCCTGGAGATTCCCGATCTTCGCCGCACCGGCGGGGCGCTGGTGTTCCTGCTCGATCTCTCCGCCTCGACCGACGCCCGGGCCGCGGTGCTCGTCCCCTGCCGGATGCAGCTCGACGTGGCCGGCAACGCCACCGGGCGACCGCGGCCGTTCGTCATCGGTCCCGGCGACGTCGAGCTCGATGCGCTCGACGCCCAGGAGCGCCGGCTGGTGGAGCAGCTCGTCGGCGCCACCGCCGTGGCGGAAAACACCGCCGCGGAGCCACTCGAACGGCGGGCCATCGCCCGCATCGTCGTCAGCCCGCGGGCGGCGGCCGCGCACCTGGCGGCGCTGTGTGAAACCGGCCGGCTGATCGTGCAGCCGGAGCCCCGCCGTGCGCCAGAGCACGTGGTGCCGCTGGTCTGGGATGGCGGCCGCGCGTGGGAGTTCGCCTTCGTGATCGAGCCCGACGACGACGACCTGCGGCCCGCCCGCCGCCGCGACCCGCTCGATGAAGACGCGCCGCCGCCGCGGCCATCCAAGGCCACACTTCGCGGCATGCTCGTGCGCGGGAGCCAACGGAAGGATCTGCAGGAACCCAAGGCGATCCTCAAGTCGGGTCTCGTGGTCTTCGCCGACCGCATCGCCATGCTCGCGCTGCCGGAGAACGGCGGCACGGCGATCGGCTGGATCGACCAGTTCGAGCGCCGCGGGCCGATCGAAGTGGCGGGCGGCCAGATCGACGGCCTCATCGAACGGCTGGCGACGCTGGCCGACGTGCCGCGGGTCGTGCTGCCGGCCTGGACCGGCTGGCGGATCGAATCGGGAGCGCCGCGGCCCCGGCTCGTGCTCGACGACTCGCCGGCGATCGCAGTGGAGGCGGAAGAGGAGCCCACGGCGGGCGGCAGACCGCCCCGGCGGCGGTCCCAGCCCCGCGTGCAGATGGCGGGCACGGTGTGGTTCGACTACGCGGGGATCCAGATCGCCGCCGACGATCCCGCCGGCGGCGCGGCCGACACCACCCGCCGCGTGCTGGTGCGCCGCGACCGGGCCGCGGAGCGGGAGGCGCTCGGCGTTCTGCCCCGCCATGGCGCTTCCGCCGCCCGCGGCACCGCGCTCGACGGCCCGGATGTGCTGCATCACGTGGAGATCGCCCGCAACCGCCTCGACGCCTCGGTCTCCCAGCTCGCCGCGGCCGGCTGGGCGGTCGAGGTCGCGGGCCGCCGCTACCGCCCGGCCGGCAGCGTGTCCTGGAACGTGACCAGCGGCATCGACTGGTTCGAGCTCTCCGCGGCGGTCGACTTCGGCGGCGTCTCGGCGGAACTGCCTGCGCTCCTGGAGGCTCTGGCCCGGGGCAGCCGCTCGGTCGAGCTGTCCGATGGCTCGCTCGGCATCCTGCCCGATTCGTTCGCGACACAACTGGAACCGATGCTGGCCCTGGCCCAGAAGCACGACGGCCGGCTGCGGTACGGCCGCATCCAGGTGGCCCTGCTCGACGCCCTGCTCGCCGGCCAACCGCAGTCGCACGTCGACGAGGCCTTCGAGCGGATCCGCGAGGAGCTCGCCCGCGGCGAGCGGCCCGAGGCCGAGAACGAGCCGGAGGGCTTCCAGGGCACGCTGCGGCACTACCAGCGGGAGGGGCTCGGCTGGCTGGCGTTCCTGGAGCGAATGGGCCTGGGAGGCTGCCTCGCCGACGACATGGGTCTGGGCAAGACGATCCAGGTGCTCGCCATGCTCGTCCGCCGCCAGGCGGTGATGCGGGAATCCGGCGTCGTCCATCGGCCGTCGCTGGTGATCGTGCCGAAGAGCCTGGTCTTCAACTGGATCGAGGAGGCGCGGCGGTTCGCCCCCGAGCTGCGGGTGCTCAATCACACCGGCAATGCCCGCACGGAGGCGGGGGCGCTGGCCGACCATGACATCGTGATCACGACCTACGGCACCCTGCGCCGCGATATCGTGACCCATCGCGAGACCGAGTTCGACTACGTCGTCCTCGACGAGGCGCAGTCGATCAAGAACGCGGCCAGCCAGGCGGCCAAGGCCTGCCGGCTGCTGCGGTCCCGCCACCGTCTGGCCCTCACGGGCACGCCGGTCGAGAACCACATCGGCGAGCTGTGGAGCATCTTCGAGTTCCTCAACCCCGGCCAGCTCGGCAGTGCCACCCGACTGCGAAAGTTCCTCGCCGACGGCCGCGGCAGCACCGAGGTCGTCGCCCGGGCCGTCCGTCCCTACCTCCTGCGCCGCACCAAGGCCCAGGTGCTCTCCGATCTCCCGGAGAAGACGGAACAGACGCTGTTCGTCGAGCTCGGCGAATCGCAGCGCAAGGCCTACGACGACCTGCGGGACCACTTCCGCCAGGAGCTCGCCGGCAAGATCGGCCGGATGGGCATCGGCCGCTCGCGGATCGCGGTGCTCGAGGCGCTGCTACGGCTGCGGCAGACGGCCTGCCACCCCGGGCTCGTCGATCCCGCCCGCCTCGACGAGCCGGGCGCGAAGCTCGAGGCGCTGCTCGAGCAGCTCGACGAGGTGCTCGACGAGGGCCACAAGGTGCTCGTGTTCAGCCAGTTCACGAGCTTCCTGGCGATCCTCCGCAAGCAGCTCGACGAGCGGGGACTGGTCTATGAATACCTCGACGGGCGGACGACCGACCGCCAGGCCCGGGTGACCCGCTTCCAGGAGGACGCCGACTGCCGGCTGTTCCTCGTCAGCCTCAAGGCCGGCGGCCAAGGCCTCAACCTCACGGCCGCCGACTACATCTACATCCTCGATCCGTGGTGGAACCCGGCCGTCGAGGCCCAGGCGGTCGACCGGGCCCATCGCATCGGCCAGACCCGACGGGTGTTTGCCTACCGGCTCATCGCCCGCGACACGGTGGAGGAGAAGATCGTCGCCCTCCAGGACCGCAAGCGGGAGCTGGCCGAATCGATCGTCCGGGCCGACGAGAGCATGATCGCCAGCCTCACGGCCGAGGACGTGGAGCTGCTGCTGTCCTGACGATCCCGCTCACGGAAAACTAACGCCGCCCGCGGACGGACGGGGCGACATAATCGGCGGGCACGCGGGGATGACCAGGCCCCGCACCCCGGTACGCGAGACGCACAAGCGATGATGGCGAGTGGCACCCTGGAGGCCGACGAGCACGTGAAGCATCTATCTTCGCGATCGAAGAGCGGGGCCGACCAGTCTCCGCCGCATGTTCTCGTCGTCGACGACGAGGAGGACCTGCTCGAACTGGTCCGCTACAACCTCACCAAGGAGGGCTACCGGGTCGAGTGCGTCGCCAGCGGCGAACTCGCGCTCAAGGCGGCCCGCCGCCAGCCGCCCGACCTGATCGTGCTCGACCTGATGCTGCCCGCGGTGGACGGGCTGGAGGTCTGCCGGCGGCTCAAGGCCGAAGGCCGCACCCGGGACGTTCCGATCATCATGCTCACCGCCAAGAGCGAGGAGAGCGACATGATCGCGGGCCTCGACCGTGGCGCCGACGACTACATCACCAAGCCCTTTAGTCCGCGGGTCCTTTCCGCGCGGGTCAAGGCGCTGCTGCGCCGCCGCGAGTCGCAGCGGCAGGCCGAGCTCGAGGCCACCATCGACGTCCACGAGCTGTCGATCCATCCTGGCCGCCACGAGGTCACGCTCGCGGGACAGCCCGTCGACCTCACGTACACCGAGTTCGCCCTGCTGCAATTTCTGGCCAAACGGCCCGGCTGGGCCTTCACCCGCTCCCAGATCGTCGACGCGGTGAAGGGAGAGGATTATCCTGTCACGGAGCGGTCGGTCGACGTGCAGGTCGCCGGCCTGCGAAAGAAGCTCGGATCCCACGGTTCCTACATCGAGACGGTCCGCGGCGTGGGCTACCGGTTCCGGGCGTGATCGGTTCCTGCCGTTGGCGCCCGTACGTCCCATGCCCCGCACCCGGCTTGTCTGGCATCTGTTCGTGGGCTGGTGCGCGCTCGTCAGCGGCATGCTCGTCGCCTGCTTCTGGCTGTCGAGCGTAAGGCTGGCGGAGTTCGCCGACGGTGCGCAGCGGCGGCGGCTGTCCGAGGCCGCGACCGCCGTCACCGCCCTCCTCGGCGTTGATGGCCGGCCGACCGATCCCCGCGCCTTCGCCGCCACCACCGCCGGCATGCGGGCGGCGGCAGGCATCGTCGTGGACGTGCTCGACCCCGCCGGCGGGCGGCTGACCGAAGCCGACGGGGGCCCGCCCCCGACGGCGCCCCTCGCAACCGACGACGGCCTGCTGAAAGAGGCGCACGCGGGCCGGGCCGCGCTGGCCACCCGCTTCGACGTCGCCTCGGGCCGCCGCGCCCTGGTGATGGCGGTGCCCCACGGCCCTCCCGCCGCGCCGGTGGCGATCGTGAGCCTCACGGCCGACACATCCGCCGCCGATGCGGCGTTGACGGCGGCGCAGCGCGGCCTGCTGCTCGGCCACCTGGCCTGCGGCCTGGGGGCGGCGCTGGTTGGCTTCATCGTCGCCCGCCGCACGGTGCGGCCGGTGACGGAGCTGCGGCAGGCAGCCGTGCAGCTCGCCACCGGCCAGGTCGACGCTCCGCTCCCGGCCACCGACCTGGTGGAGCTCGCCGACATCGCCGCCGCGTTCGGCCTGCTCCGCGCGCAGCTCGTCGAGAGCGGCCTGACGATCGGCCGCCAGGGCACCCAGCAGCAGGCCGTCCTCGGCAGCATGATCGAGGGCGTCGTGGCGATCGACGCCCGGCAGCGGCTGCTGGGCATCAACCGGGCGGCCGCCGACCTGCTCGACGTCAATCTGGAGCGGATCATCGGCCGCCCCCTGCAGGAGGTGATCCGCAATCCGGATCTCCGCCGCTTCGCGTTGCTGGCAATCGACTGCCGCGAGCCGGTCGAGGACGATCTGGTCCTCCACGGGATCCGCGACCGCACGATCCGCCTCCGCGGCACGGCCCTGCGCGACGCGTCGGGCGAAGGGGGAGCGGTGATCGTGCTCAACGACGTCACCGACATGCAGCGGCTGGAGAACGTCCGCCGCGACTTTGTCGCCAACGTGTCGCACGAACTGAAGACGCCCGTCGCGTCGATCAAGGGCTTCGTGGAGACGCTCCTCGACGGAGCGGCGGATGACCCGGCCGACAACCGCCGCTTCCTCGAGATCGTCGCCCGCCAGGCGGACCGGCTCGCGGCGATCATCGAGGATCTCTTGGCGCTGTCGCGGATCGAACAGAGCGAGGGATCCGGCACGCTGCCGATGGAGCCCCAACCGCTCCTGGCGATCCTTGCGGCCGCGGCCGAAGACTGCCGGCCGCGGGCGATCGAGCGGTCGATCCAGCTCGACGTCGAGTGCCCGCCCGATCTCACCGCCACCGTCAACGGCCCATTGCTCGAGCAGGCGGTGATCAACCTCGTCGACAACGCCATCAAGTACAGCGAGCCGGGGAAGACAGTCTGGATGTCGGCCGCCCACGACGGCGGCTGCCTGATACGCGTCCGCGACGAGGGCTGCGGGATCGCGGCCGAGCACCTGCCGCGGCTCTTCGAGCGGTTCTACCGGGTGGACAAGGCCCGCAGCCGCCAGCAGGGCGGAACCGGCCTGGGGCTGGCGATCGTCAAGCACATCGTGCAGGCGCATGGCGGCACGGTGGCGGTGGAGAGCACGCCGGGTGTGGGCACGACGTTCACGCTCCGCCTCCCGAACGCGGCGCTGGATGACCGTTGAATCCTCCACCCGGGGCTTCTCGGGCGGCGCGCCACCCACACAAAAAGCCCCCGGCGGAAGCCGGGGGACTCCGGGTCGCGTGACGCCCCGTGTGCCATGCGCGACAGGCGTGAAACGGTGAGTCCGCGGAGGCGTGCGGCATGGACGGCGGGGTGGTGTTCATACCCGGTGTCCCCGGGTTGCCACCCGAGGCTTCTCGGGCGGCCTGCCACCCACACAAAAAGCCCCCGGCGGAAGCCGGGGGACTCCGGGTCGCGTGACGCCCCGTGTGCCATGCGCGACAGGCGTGAAACGGTGAGTCCGCGGAGGCGTGCGGCATGGACGGCGGGGTGGTGTTCATACCCGGTGTCCCCGGGTTGCCACCCGGGGCTTCTCGGATCGGTGACGGGGCCGATCCCCTGTTCACGGGTCGGGCACAACACGATTCGCAGCTGGATCGCTGCTTGCCAACACCGCCCGAGCCGCGAGTGTGAGACGCACGGCGCCCGCTCAGACTCCATCGAGCCGGGCGACGACCGTGGCGGCGATCGTGGCCGGGTCGGCGTCACCCGCCTCCACGCACGACACCCGCACCAGCGGACCGCGGGCGGCGAACTCGGCGTGCAGCCCGCGGGCGAGGCCGGGGATCGCGGACACGCTGGCAATGGAGGGCATGTCGCCCGGCCGGGCCGGCTCGTCACCCGCGCCGGCCACGAACACGATCGCCCCGCCGCCGGCCTGGTGCATCATCACCGCACCGGCCTCCTGGGCGACGACGAACCCGCCCACCACGTTCACGTCATGGTGCATGCGCAGGTCGGCCGCCGTCGCCTCGTCGAGCGGCGTCGGCACGTGGCGGCGGGCGCAGAGCACCACCGCATCGAGCCGGGCGAAGTGATCGACCACGCGGTGCACCAGGGCCCGCACCGCCCCCTCCTCCCGCAGATCGGCCGTCACGGCGAGGCTGCGGCCGCCGCTGGCCACGGCCAGTTCGCGGGCGGCGGGGAGCGCCGCATGGCAGTGCACCGCCACGTCGCACCCGCGGGCGGCGACCGCCGCCACGACCGCCCTCCCGATCCGCCCTGTGCCGCCGATCACGAGGACGGCGGGGCGGGCCACGGGTGCCGATGCCGCCAGGGGCGCGAGCGGAGAGGGCGACATGTGGGGCCGGCGGCTATTCGACCGCCGCCGGGGTGCGGGCGTGGAAGTCGAGAATCTGCTGCCAGGCCTCGGCCGGCGTCTCGGCGTAGGTGAACAGGTCGAGGTGATGGTCGGCGATCACGCCGCAGTCGGCGAGGTATTGGAAGTCGATCACCTTCGCCCAGTAGTCCCGGCCGTAGAGGATGATCGGCACCGGCTGCATGCGGTGCGTCTGCCGTAGCGTGAGTGTCTCGAACATCTCGTCGAGCGTGCCGAACCCGCCGGGGAACAGGACCACCGCTGCCGCGCGGAGGATGAAGTGGAACTTCCGCAGCGCGAAATACTTGAACTGGAAGCACAGCTCCGGCGTGATGAACGGGTTGGGCTGCTGCTCGGCGGGCAGCTTGATGTTGAGTCCGATCGACTTGCAGCCCACGTCGAAGGCGCCGCGATTCGCGGCCTCCATGATGCCGGGCCCGCCACCGGTGACGACCACGTAGTCGCGCTTGTCCTCGCACTGGTTGTCGATCGACACGATCCGGGCGAACTCGCGGGCGTCGTCATAGTAGCGGCAGAAGTCGAGCAGCCGCGTGCTGCGCTCGATCTCCCGATTCAGCCGCCGGTTGCCCGGTGCCGCCTGCGCCGCCCGCCGGGCCTCGGACAGCCGCCGCTCGGCCGCGTGCCGCTCCACGATCTGCGTGCCGCCGAACACGATCACCGTCGACTCGATGTTGTCGGCCTGGAGGGCCAGCTCCGGCTTCTCGAGTTCGAGGAGCATCCGCACGCCGCGCATCTCGACCCGCTGCAAGAGGGCGGGATCCTCCTGCGCGAGGCTGTAGCTCGGTGCGCTCAAGATCCGCTCCATGTTCTCGGCGACGAGGGCGACGTCGTCGCCGAGCACGGTGTCGGGCAGGATGCTGCAGGCCTTGGGCACACCCGCTTCGGGACCGGCGCCTGCGTTCGTCTTTGCCTTCTTGGCCATCGATCGCTCCTCTTCCTCGCGTGTCATCGATCCGGATGCCGTCAGGATTCCATTTCGAACGTATCGCCGATCGCCGGCACCTGCACCTGCCAGCCGCGTCGTTCCGCCAGAAAGGCGGCCATCCCCCGGGCCGCGGGCGGTTCGCCGTGGACGAGGAACGTCCGCCGCGGCGCCGGCATGCCGCCCAACCAGCGGTCGATCTCGTGGCGGTCGGCATGGCCCGACAGGGCGTCGACCCGCCGCACCGCGGCCTTCACGGGAATGTCGCGGCCGTGAATCTTGAGGAACCGGGCCCCGTCGATCAGGCTCCGGCCGCGGGTGCCGATCGCCTGAAAGCCGGCGACGAGCACGGTGGTTCGCGGGTCGGGCAGGCGGCGGGCGAGGTGATGGAGGATGCGGCCGCCGTTCATCATGCCGCTCGATGCGATCACGATCCCCGGACCGTCATGGGCGTTGATCGCCTTGGACTCGGCGGCGTTCTTCGCCATCCGCACGAACGGGCTGGCGAGCGACTCGGCCACGCCCTGCATCTTGGCCTCGCTGAAATCGTGCTCGCGGCCGTGCTTGCGAAACACCTCCATGGCATCGACCGCCATCGGCGAATCGACCCACACCGGCACCTCCGGCAGGCGGCCGGCAGCCATCAGCGTGCGCAGGAGGTACACCAGCTGCTGCGCCCGACCGATCGCGAACGAGGCCACGAGCATCATCCCGCCGCGGGCGATCGCCTCCTTGGTAGCCGCCTCCAGTTCGTCGAGCGGCCGACTCGGCGTGTGGTCCCGATCCCCATAGGTGCTCTCGCAGACCAGGTAATCGCAGGCCGGCGGCGGAACGGGATCCTTGTAGAGCGGGGCATCGAACCGGCCCACGTCGCCGGAAAAGACGACGCGGTGGGCTGCCGTGCGCCCGGGAGCATCGGCCGCCACCTCCATCTCCAGGAACGAGCTGCCGAGCATGTGCCCCGCCTCGTGAAACCGGCAGCGAAAGCCGGCCGCGGGCTCGAACCATTCGTCACGTGGCACCGCCTGAAGCAGCCGCAGCACGCGGTCGACGTCGCGCTCCTCGTAGAGTGGCAGCGCCGGCCGGTGCTTCGCGTAGCCCTTGCGATTGGCGTACAGGGCATCCTCCGCCTGGCACTTCGCGGAGTCGTACAGCAGGATTCCGAGGAGATCGACCGTCGCCGGCGATGTCCAGATCCGTCCTCGGAAGCCGTCGCGGGATAGTCGCGGCAGCCAGCCCGAGTGATCGATGTGGCCATGGGTGAGCACGACGGCGTCGATCGTGTCGGGGGGCACGGGAAACCGCTCCCAGTTCCGCTCCCGCAGTTCTTTCTCGCCCTGGAAGAGGCCGCAGTCCACGAGCACCCGCCGCCCCCCCGACTCCACGAGGTGCCGCGACCCCGAGACGACGCCCGCGGCCCCCAGGAATCTCAAGCGTGCCATGTTCGCGTTTCTCCTCCCTGTGCGGCCGTTCAGCGTTGTTCGGGCCGCGGTGCCGCGGCCCGCGTCACCCCCGCCATGAGAACTTCACCGTCCTCGAGGGCGAGCGACTCGAGCCAGTGGCTCGTCGCGCCGGCGTCGTGTGTCGTTGGAATATAGACCACAAGCACCGTGCGGCCATCCAGCCGCCGCAGTTCGGTGGCCATGCCAAGGGAGTCGATCCACCTCGCGATCTCGTGGGTCACCGGCCCGCGCGGCAGCGGCAGGCGGCCGAGACGGGCATCGACGACGACGATGCCGATCTGGTTGGCTGCCCGGAGCACGACCTCGACGTCGAGCGCGACGACGCCCCCGAGCATCGTTCCGCCGACCCGAGCCCCCACACGCAGCCGCCGCGAAGCGATCGCCACCCGCGGATCGGCGACGCCCGCCGGCAGCAGCCGCGCATGATTGCGGGGCAGATCGGTGGCCAGCCAGGCGTTGATCTCCGCCTCCGTGATGGCCGCCCCCCATGGCCCCGGCCGCACGAAGTCGGCGTGCAGTGCCGAGAGCTTCGTCATCAGCCGTCGCCCCAGCGTCGCCTGACCGGGCGGCGGCTCCCCGTCGAGAGCCGCCGCCGGAGACCGACTGCGGTAGAAGGCCGGCTCGTGCCGCACGAGCAGGCCGCCCACCGCCACGGCACAAGCCAGCGCCGCCCCACCCCAGAGCCCGATCCGCCGCAGCCGCCGGCGGGAACATGGCTGCGCCGGCTCCGCGGGAGCCGTGTCGGGGTGTGTGTCGCCTGCTTGTGCCACGCATCAGCCCACGAACCCGAACAGCCGGGGGATCGGCAGCTCCGCGGTGGGCTCGAGCGTCACGGCGCCCAGGCTGTCCGCGTCGAGCTCGTCCCGCAGCACGCGCACGTTCGCCGGCGCCTCGATCCCGATCCGCACCTTGTCGCCGCTGACGCGGACCACGGTCACGACCACCGAGTCCCCGACCCGAATCCGTTCGTTCTGTTTTCGGGAAAGCACCAGCATCGAAAGCCTCCGTTGTTGATGAATGATAGGGCGTGCAATGAATGTAGCGGGGAACGTGTACATCCGTCAACGTGACCGCCGCGGGCTTGGTCGCGAGCGCTCGCCGTCGGCCCCGACCGCCCCCGAGCGGCCTCCGTCCCATCCGTCGCCGCCTCCTCGAGCGGCCCGTGCGTCGCGAGACGACGGATTGGGAAAGATGTGAGCCAGGGGAAACATCGTCTGGTCAGGAAGACTTTCTTGCCGCCACGCGAAGCGGCGCCGGAAGCGCGTGTTATGCCGGTCGCACGGAAACGCGCCGGCGCCGCACAGCAGCCGACCGCGGAGGGCTCTCCACCGGACGGCTAGCGGTTGGCGGTGGCTGATTCCGCGCCGGTGGCGACGAAGGCGGCCACGTCCACCGCCTTGGCCGAGGCGATGTGGGCCTCGGCCTGCTCGATCCGCGCGACATCGCCGGTGAGCAGCCGCGGGTGCGACTTGTGCACGCCCTTCAGACGGCTCGGCCGACCGGCCACGAGCGCCAGCTTCGGGTCGATCTCCAGCGACACCTCGGCGGGAATCGCGCCGGCAGCCTCGATCCGCCGGTTGAGCGCCAGCCGCGGGAAGGGTGGGATGCCGCCCGGCTGCATGAGGGCCTTGAGGAGGATCGCCGTGTCGGCGAACCGCCGATAGGCGGCGGCCGCCTCGGTGGAAGGCGCCGTCCCATAGGCCACGGCGTACCGGACCCGTGGCCCGACAAGTTCGAGCGCGTCCTCCTTCTCGGTGATGCCGTCGCCGAAGTCGGGACCACCAGCCCAGCGCACGAGCCGGTCGTCGGCGCTTCGCGCCCACTTGGCAAGCGACACGCTCAAGCGTTCGAGCCGAATCGTCTCCACCTCCGTCTTCACGTCGCGGTGCGGGTCGATCACGACCACCCGCTCGCGGGCCGGGTCGTGGAGCACGATCTCGGCGAGCTGCATGCCGGGGCCGTCGTCACTGCCGGCCGGCGCGGCCAGCTCCAGGAAGTCCCAGGCGATGCCCGCACGAAACAGCGTCAGGCTGCGGGCCACCGGCGCGGTGGCGCCGTCGGCGAACAGCTCGCTCTCGACCCGCAGCTCAAAGCCGCGGTCTTGGCCGTCACCCGGCGCTGCCGCGGCGACGGCCGCCACCAGCGCCACGATGAGCGGACTCCGCACGAAGAACACAAACACGGCACGCAACGGCATGGCTCTGGCCTCCCGCTTCGCAAACTGGCGGGGGAGGCTAGCAGATCGGCCCGCTGGTCCCAAGACGGCCTTGCGGCCGCCTCCGCGACAAAACCGGCTCACTCGGGCGGGCCGTCGCGGCCGGCGGCCAGCCGTCCTGACGGGAACACAGCCCGGACGACGAGCCACAGCCCGGCCACGAACCAGGCCGCCACGAGTACCACCGCGATTCGGTCGAACACCAGCACCGCCATGTCTCCCGCGCATGCCACGTGCCGCAACCGTAGGTCACGATCGGCCGGCGGCGGCGACGGGCGGGAGGGCCCGTCACCGCGCGGTCCGCACCGACCGGCGTTACGATCGTCACCGCCGGCGCAGCCGGCCCCGGCGGCCGCGGTCATGCCGACGCGGCCCGCCGACCGCCGTAAGACGGCCATGCCCCGTGGCCGCGGCCGCGGGCCGCGGTCAGCCGTGACGCTCCCGCCGTGATCGGTGGACGACGGCGTCGATGATCGCGTCGGCGATCGTCGGCAGCGGCAGCACCCGCTCGACCGCCCCGGCCTCGATCGCGGCCCGCGGCATGCCATACACGACGCAGGTCGACTCATGCTCCGCGATGGTGGCGCCGCCCGCGGCGTGAATCGCCCGCATGCCCAACGCGCCGTCGCTGCCCATGCCGGTCAGCAGCGCGGCCACGACCTGGTCGCCGCCCGCCTCCGCTGCGGACCGGAAAAGGACGTCGACCGCGGGCCGACAGTGGTGAAGCGGCGGCGTCTCGAGGAGCCGGGCACGATAGGCCCCCGCCACGAACTCGACGGCCAGATGGGTGTCGCCCGGCGCGATCAGACACGTGCCCGGCCGAAGCACGTCCCCCTCCGCCGCCTCACGGACGTCGAGGCTGCACAGCGCGTCGAGCCGCTCCGCCACGGCCCGCGAGAAGGCGGCCGAGATGTGCTGCACGACGGCGATCGGCGGGAGCCCGCGCGGAAACCGCGGCAGCACGGTCCGCAGCGCCTCGATGCCGCCGGTGGAGCCGCCGATCACGATCAGCTGGCGACCGCCGGCCCGCACGGCGGGGGCCACCGCCGGCGTCACGGGCCCCGTGACCGTGACCTCCGGCCGCCGCTGGCGGAACCGGACCGACTGGGCCGCCGCCTTGACGTGAAAGGCCAGCCGCTCGCCGAGCGTGCCGATCGACATCGTCCCGTCGGGCTTCGCCAGCACGTCGACAGCGCCGGCCTCGAGGGCGTCGAGTGCCGCCTGGGAGCCGGCCTGCGCCAGCGAACTGACCACCACCACCGGCAGGGGATGGTGCCGCATCAGGATCCGCAGGAACGTCAGGCCGTCCATCCGCGGCATCTCGAGGTCGAGCGTGAGCACGTCGGGCTCGAGCCGGGCGATCTTCTCGCGGGCCACGAAGGCGTCGCAGGCGGAGCCCACCACCTCGATCTCCGGATCGGCCGCCAGGGCATCGGTGATCGCCCGGCGAACGAGCGCCGAATCGTCGATGACGAGCACGCGAAGCCTGCGGTCGGGACGGAGCGTCATGGGGAAGGATGGAGGTGGGTCAGAGGGGCCGCGTGTAGACGCTCGGAGAAAGCTGGCTGAAGGGGTGCCGCAGGTCGAGCAGGCTCTCGGTATGCCCGATGACCAGGTAGCCGCCTGGCGCGAGCTGCTCGAACAGCCGGCCCACGAGCTGCGCCCGCGAGGGGGCGTCGAAATAGATCATCACGTTTCGGCAGAACACGACGTCGAGGGCCTCGGGCACCGGATACGGGTCCTGAAACAGGTTCACGGCCTCGACCGTCACCGCCCGGCGGATCTCGGGCCTGACCCGGTAGTATCCCTCGCGCGGGCCGAAGCCCCGGCGGAAATACCGGGGCAGCAGGTCGGCCGTGGGCAGGGCCACCTTGCCGGCCTCGTAGATCCCCAGCCGGCAGCGTTCGACCATCCGCCGTGAGATGTCGGAGGCGAAGACCCGCCAGGCGGGCAGTGGATGCCTCCGCGCGAACTCGGCCATCACGATCGCCAGCGAATAGGGCTCTTCTCCCGACGCGGCCGCCGCCGACCAGATCCGCAGGGGCCGGCCGGCCGTCGCGGCCCGCGGTCCGAGGGTCGGGAGCAGGTGCCCCGCGAGCAGCTCGAAGTGGGCCCGCTCCCGGAAGAAATGCGTGTGATTGGTCGTGATCGTATCGATCAGGAACTCGATCTCGTCGGTGCCGGTCGGCGCGTCGAGGATCGCGCAGTAGTCGCTGAAGCCGGCGCAGCCCAGCGATCGCAGATGCCGCGCCAAGCGGCTGGCCACGAGCGGCCGATGCTCGGGACCGAGGCAGATCCGGCTCCGTTCGTAGACCAGCCGCGAGAGGAAGGCGAAGTCTCGGGGAGAGAGGGCTTGTTCGGGGAAGGGCATCGTGGGACGCGACACTGGCATCCTCCGCGGCTCGTTCAGAAGTCGCGAAAGTGTCGCTCCTCCGCATCGGGGGTCGCGACGGACTCCGTGACCGGGTCACCGGGCATGGGGATCAGCGGACCCCGGCCCCGTGCGGACGGCCGGCGGGCCGCGGGGCGGAACGGACTCGGCGGCGCGACGGCCGACGCAGGGCGGACCGCGGCCGGCACCGGTGCCGGGCCACCGCTGCCGGAGCCGCCGACGGCATGGCCACGAAAGGCCTCCGCCTCCGCCGTGAGCCGCGCGGCGGCGACGACGGCGCGGTCCGCGGTCGCCGCCGTCTCCTGCGTCGCCGCATCGATCCGGGCCACGGCCGTCCCGATCTCACGGATGCCCTGCGACTGCTCGCGAGCCGCCGTGGCGATCTCCGCCACGAGCCCGTCGGCGGCAGTCACCTTGGCGACGATCTCGCCGAGCGACTGCCCCACGCGGCCGCAGCTCACGGCGCCTTGCCGGCTGCTCGCGATGGCGGCCGCGATCTTCGTGGCCGTCTCATGGGCCGCCGCCGCGCTCCGCTGGGCCAATGACCGGACCTCGTCGGCCACGACGGCAAACCCGGCCCCGGCCTCCCCCGCCCGGGCCGCCTCGACGGCTGCGTTGAGCGCGAGGATGTTGGTCTGGAAGGCGATCTCGTCGATGTGCTTGACGATCTTCGCGACCTCACCACTCGACGTTTCGATCGCCTGCATGGCGCCGTTCATCTCCGCCATGGTCGCCGCGCCGGCAGCCGCGGCCGCACGAGCCTCGGCGGCGAACTCCTTGGCGCGGGCGGCGTTGTCGGCCGTGCTGCGGATCATCGCCGACATCTGCTCCAGCGCCGCGGCCGTCCCGGTGACCGACGAGCCCTGGGCTCCGCAGCCCACCGCCACCGCGCGGCCCGCCGCGGCCAGTTCGACCGCGGCGTTCACGGTGCGGGCGGCGGAGGCCTGCACCGCGGCGGCCGTCTCGCGGACGGCCGCCGCGGCTGCCCGCACGACCGCCACGGCGAGTCCGAGGGCCGCCACCGTGACCAGCGCCAGGAAGACATTCAGCCGGCCGAGCGTCTCCCCCCACGCCGGCGCGGCCGTGGGCGCGAACGCCGCGATCGACCACGCGGCGATCGTGCCGACCGCCAGCGCCGCCGCGGCCAGCGCCGTGAGGCCCATGACGAGGCGGTGGGCAAGGGGCGTCTGGGTCATACGACGGGCTCGGCTGCGGAGGAGTCGGCGGAACTGAAGTCGGCGGCCGCGATCATGTCGAGGTCGAGCAACGTCGTCAGCCGGGCCGCCGACGTGGCGATCCCCGTGATGAAGCGGACGTCGACGGCACCGCCGAAATCGGGAGTGGGCTGGATGTCGCCGGCCTTCAAGGTGACCACTTCCTCGACCCCCTCCACGACCACGCCATAGGCACGGCTGCCGCCCCCGGCCGCCACCTGCGCGACGATGATGCAGGTGCGGTCATCGTCGGGCGTCGTCGCCAGACCGAAGCGGGTGCGCAGGTCCACCAGCGGGATCACCTTGCCGCGGAGGTTGACCACGCCCCGCACGTGGGCCGGCATGGAAGCCACCGGCGTCACCGGCAGCAGCCGGATGATCTCACGCACGGAAAGTACCGGCACGCCATAGACCGCGCCGGCGAGCCGGAAGGTGAGATACTTGCCCGGCTGCGCCTCCGCGGGCGGCGGGTCGGCATCGCGACGCTCTCGGGTGGCGTGCATGGGTTTCCACCGGCCGTTCAGGCCGCGGCCTCCGGATGAGTCTTTGGTTTCAGACGCACGAGCTGGTTGGCGTCGAGGATCAGTCCCACGCGGCCATCCCCGAGGATCGCCGCCCCGGCGAACCCGGCGCGGGGCGGAAACATCGCGCCGAGGCTCTTGATCACCACCTCCTGGCGGCCGATCAGGTCGTCGACCAGCAGGCAGCGGCTGTCGCTCCCGGATTCGACGACCACCACGATGCCGCGGGCGGGATCGGCGACCGCGGCCGGAACGCCGAGGTGCGGCCCCAGCCGCAGAAGCGGCACCTGCCGCCCCCGCACCTCGACCAGCTCGCCGCGTCCCTGCACCACGGACACCGCGCCGGCCGCGGGTCGAAACGACTCCACCACCGCGAGCGTGGGAATCACGTACCGCTGGTCGCCCACCGCCACCAGCAGCCCCTCGATGATCGCCAGCGTGAGCGGGATGGAAACCGTGAACGTGGTGCCGCGGCCCGGGGTCGACTCGATCTCGATCTTGCCGCGGAGCTTCTCGATGTTCCGCCGGACCACGTCCATGCCCACGCCGCGGCCCGAAAGATCGGTGACCGCCGCGGCCGTGGAAAAGCCCGGCGCGAAAATGAGCTCCAGCACCTCCCGCCGCTCGAGCGGCGTCGCCCGCGACACGATCCCGCGGGCTGCGGCGATCGCACGGATCCGCTCCGGATCGAGTCCGCGGCCGTCGTCGGCGACGCGAATGACCACGCAGCCGCCCTGATGGCACGCCCGCAGCGTGATCGTGCCGGTCGGCGGCTTGCCGGCCGCCAGGCGGGCGGCCGGCGGCTCGATCCCGTGGTCGGCAGAGTTGCGGATCATGTGCACGAGGGGATCGGCGATCTCCTCGATCACGGTGCGATCGAGTTCGGTCTCCTCCCCTTCGAGCACGAGGCGGATGTCCTTGCCGAGCTGACCGGCGACGTCGCGAACGAGCCGCGCCATCTTCTGGAACGTGCCGCGGATCGGCACCATGCGCAGCGACATGGTCGTCCGCTGGATGTCCTTGGTGATGCCACGGAGCCTGCCCAGGGCCCGCGCCAGCTGGTCGTCGGCGGCCGCGGTCGCCACGCCATGCTGCACCACCATCGACTGCGCGATCACCAGCTCGCCCACGAGATCGACGAGCCCGTCGAGCTTCGCGGTGTCCACGCGGACACTGCCGGCGGCGGACGCCGCACGCGGCGCGGCCGGCCTCAACCCCGGCGCGGCGACCGGCTCGGCCCGGTCCGACGCCATCTCCGCGGCGTTCGACGGCGCCGCCGGCTCAGCGGCCGCTGATGCGGCCGTCACTGGCGCCGGGACCGCGGCGGAAGCCGGTGCCGTCCCCTGCGAAGCGCGGGCCAGCAGGTTGCGGACCTGCTCCACGACGGCGTTGATCGGCAGCAGGAGCGTGCGGCCGGTCTCGATGCCGTCGAGCTGGGCTGTCGCCTCGGAGACGAACCGCGCGAACGCGTCGGCGCCGGCCAGGATCACGTCGATGGCGTCGCGGTCGAGTGACACCATTCCCTGGCGGGCGGCGTCGAGCAGCGACTCCAGTTCGTGCGCGAGCCGCTGCGGGGCCGCCAGCTTCAGCAGGCCGGCGTTGCCTTTGAACGTGTGGAACGCGCGAAACACCGTGGCCAGCGTCTCGCGGTCGTCCGGCCTGGTCTCGAGCACGAGCACGCCCTGCTCGACGTCGCGCAGCAGGTCGCCGGCATCGTCGCAGAACATCCGCATCATCTCGGGATCGTGGCCGGGCGCGAGAATCTGCACCGGCTCGCCCCCGGCGGGCGGGGTGGGCCGGCTCACGGTCGCGATGGCCGACGGCGGTGGCGGCGGCAGTGGGCGGTCGCGGCCCCAGGCGGTGACGGCCTCCACCATCCACGGCTGCCAGGCGTTGCACCGCGCGACGACGTCGGGGGCGAGCCGCGGCGCATCGCCCAACCACCCGAGGACGCGCCGCGCCGCGTCGGCGAGCGTTGGCTCGGCCGCGTCGAGGGCGTCGCCGAGCTGCCGGACCAGCTCGCGCAGGGCGGCGGCATCGCTCGTGCCGCGCGGGTCCACGAAGGCGAGTTCGAGGGCGATCTGCTGGAGCAGATGGCTTGCGGCCGTCACGGCGGCGGGATCGGCGGTCATGGGGTGTCACGAAGGAGACGTGCCGGATGGCAGGGCAGCGGCCGGCGTGTACCAATCCTAGCTCCGGTCGCGGCCCATCCACCGCCCGCCACCCGCCGGAAGCGTCGCGGCTGCCGGTTATGACGGCTATCCGGCCCGGGCCGCCGTCCCGCCGGGGGCGAACTACACTCGCTTCAGGATGCCCCGGGGACCGGAACCGTGGGCCGAGATCGACGTCCGGCGCGAGAATAGGCCATGAACACGCTGCAGCGGCTTCAGGTGACGACACTGGGTCCGGTCTTCGGGCTCGTGGGCCTGTCGGTGCTGGCTTTTTTGAATCACAACGCGTTGCAGCGGGCGCACACGAACCGCTACGAGTCGTACCGGCTCGCCCAGGAGCTGCGGGCCAGTTCCGACGAACTGACACGGATGGCCCGCACCTACGTGGTCACGGGTGATCCGGCCTACGAACAGGCCTACTGGCGGATCCTCGACGTCCGCAACGGCGTGAAACCGCGGCCAGACGGCCGCACCGTGCCCCTCCGGCGGCTGATGGAGCAGCAGGGATTCACCGCCGACGAGTTCGCGAAGCTCAGGCAGGCCGAGGACAACTCCAACGCGCTGGTGCACACCGAGACGGTCGCCATGCATGCGATCAAAGGGGAGTTCGCCGACGGGAAGGGGGGCTACACGCGGCAGGGCGAGCCCGATGGCGAACTGGCCCGGCGGATCATGCACGACGAGAAGTATCATGCCGACAAGATGTCGATCATGGATCCGATCGGTGATTTCGAGGACCTGCTCGATCGCCGCACGGAAGCCGCCGTGTTGACCGCGCAGGCTCGCGGCGACCGGCTCATGCTGCTCGTGATCGGCCTCGCGGCCCTCTCGGCGGTCATTGCCTGGCTGAGCATCCGCCGCCATGCTCGCAGCCTGCGGCGGGCCATCGAAGACCTGTCGAGCACGTCGGAGTACGTGGCCAGCGGCGCGGCGCAGGTCGCCTCGGCGAGCCGCGCGCTCGCCGAAGGGGCGTCGGAACAGGTGGCGGCGGTGGAAGACATCGCGGCTTCGGCCCGCGAGTCGAGCGCCATGGCGACGGTCAACGCCCAGAAGACGAGTGCCGCCGGCGAACTGGTCGGTCGTGAACAGGATCAGTTTCGTGGTGCCGGCTTGTTGCTCGGCGAGATGGTGACCGCCATGGATGACATCGACACTGCAGCGGGGCGGATTTCGCGGATCATCAAGGTCATCGACGAGATCGCCTTCCAGACCAACATCCTGGCGCTCAACGCGGCGGTCGAGGCGGCCCGAGCGGGCGAGGCTGGGCTCGGCTTCGCGGTCGTGGCCGACGAGGTTCGCAACCTGGCCCAGCGGTGCGCCGGGGCGGCCCGCGAGACCGCGGAGCTCATCGAGGAGTCGATCACCCGGTCGCACTCGGGCAAGAAGAAGGTGGACGACGTGGCGACGGCGATCCGCTCCCTCGCCGAGCAATCCTCGGGTGTGCGCACGCTCGTCGACGACGTGCAGCTCGGCAGTCGTGAGCAACTGCGGGCCCTGGAGCGGATCGGCACGGCGCTGGAGCAGATCGAGGACGTCACCCAGCACGCGGCGGCCGGTGCGGAGGAGGGATCTGCGGCGGCCGACGAACTGACGGCCCAGGCCGGGGCGCTCCGCGACGTCGTGGCGGCCCTCGAGCGGGCGGTGGGAACAGGCCGCCGGGACGTCGCGGCGGCCCGGCGGCGGGAGGCGGCTCCGGGAGCGGCACGAGGCAGTCTGGTATCCTCGTGACGTTCTCCCGCACGAGACCTCCACCATGGCCACCTTCCGCTCCACCTTCCGCTCCACCTTCCGCTCCACCTTCCGCTCCACCTTCCGCTCCACCTTCCGCTCCACCTTGGGCCTCGTGACTGCGGCCTGCGTCGCCGTCGCGGCCCATGTGGCGGTGGCCGCCGAGCCGTGGCCGCAGTGGCGCGGTCCGGATGGACAGGGGCACGCCGCCGCGGCCCACGACCTGCCGGTCACCTGGAGCGAGCAGGAAAACGTCCGCTGGAAAACACCGCTGCCGGGCCGTGGCTGGTCGTCGCCGGTGATCGGCGGCGGCCTGGTGTGGATGACCACGGCCGTGGAGAAGCCGGTCCCGGAGGACGATCGCAAGCGCCGACTGGAAGGCAACACAGGCAACCAGCCGCTCACCGTCTCCGGACCGGTGAGCCTGCGGGCCCTCGGCGTGGACGCGGAGTCGGGCCGGCTCGTGCACGACGTGGAGCTTCTCGCGGTGGCCGAACCGCAGCCGATCCACGCCCTCAACTCCTTCGCCTCGCCGTCGCCGGTGCTCGCCGGCAACCGGCTGTATTGCCACTTCGGCGACTTCGGCACCGCCTGCCTCGACACCGAGACCGCGCGGGTCGTGTGGACGAGCCGCGCACTGCGGCTCAACCACGAGAACGGCCCGGGCAGCACGCCCGTGCTCTGGAAAGACCGGCTCATCGTCCACGTCGACGGTAGCGACACGCAGGCCATCGCCGCCTTCGACGCCGCGACCGGCGCGGTCGCCTGGAAGACGCCTCGCAGCGGCGCGCTCCGCGCCGATCCGCAGCTCAAGAAGGCCTACGGCACGCCGCTCATCCTGCCGCTCGGTGGCCGCGACGTCGTCGTCTCGCCGGCCGCCGACTGGCTCTACGGCTACGACCCCGCGACGGGCACGGAGCTGTGGAAGCAGTCCTACGGCGGCCTCGGCTTCTCGATCGTGCCCCGGCCGGTCTTCGCCCATGGCCTGCTGTTCATGAGCACGTCCTTCATGCAGCCGGAAATTTTGGCGCTGCGGCTCGACACCGGCACGGCGGCGCCCGAGATCGCGTGGCGTGAGAAGAAGGCCGCGCCCACGATGCCGTCGCCCCTGGTCGTGGGCGACGAGTTCTACATGATCAGTGAGAAGGGAATCGCCACCTGCCTCGACGCGCGGACGGGCAAGCCGGTGTGGGCCGAGCGGCTGGCGGGCAACTTTTCCTCGTCGCCGCTGTTCGCCGACGGCCGGATCTACGTGGGCAGCCGGGAAGGGAAGACGTATGTCCTCCGCCCCGGACCGCAGGCCGAGGTCCTCGCCACCAACGAACTCGAAGGCGGCATCTTCGCCACGCCGGCGGCGGTCGGCCGGGCCATCTATCTGCGGACGGAGGGGGCGGTCTACCGCTTGGAAAAGCCCGAACCGCGGGCCGCCACGGACTTCCCGCCGCCGATCGGGCCGGCCAAGCCGCAGGGCTGAACGAACACACCCGACAGGAATAGCGCGTGGCGATCCGCGACCGAGACGGGCGTTGCCTGACGATGGGCCCGACCAGCCGGCGCTCGTTCCTCGGCGCCGCAGCCGCGGTCGCGGCCGGCCTAACGGGGGCCTCCGCCGGCGCCGCCCCGGTCCGCCGCCGTGGCATTCCGCTGGGCTACGACAACTTCGCCGTGCGGGCGATGCAGTGGAACGCCCGGCAGCTCATCGACCACGCCGGGGATCTCGGCTGCGACTCGGTGTTCATCACCGACTTCGCCCCCTTCGCGGGCCGGCATGACGATGCGTCCCTCGGCGACGTGCGCCGCTATGCGGCCGACCGTGGCGTGAAGCTCGTGCTCGGATCGTGGAGCATCTGTCCGACCGCGACGACGTTCAAACCCGACTGGGGCACGGCGGAGGAGCACCTGGCGCTGGGCATCCGCATGGCCAAGGCCCTCGGGTCGCCCGCGTTCCGTGTGATCCTCGGCACCCACGCCGATCGGCGCACCCCCGGCGGCATCACCGCCCGGATCGCCGACACGATCGCCGTGCTCCGGACGGCGCGATCGCAGGCAGTCGACGCGGGCGTGAAGATCGCCATCGAGAACCATGCCGGCGACATGCAGTCGCGGGAGCTGGTGCGGCTCGTGGAGGAAGCCGGCCCCGAGTTCGTGGGCGTGAACTTCGACTCGGGCAACGCCTGCCTGACGCTCGAGGATCCCGTCGCCGCCCTGGAAAGGCTCGCCCCGCACGCCGTCACCACGAGCCTCCGCGACACGATGCTCTGGGAGACTCCCGGCGGCGTCACCGCCCAGTGGACCGCGATGGGGGAAGGCTGCACCGATCTCGGCGGGTTCTTCGACCTCTTCGAGAACCGCTGCCCCGGCGTGACCGTCCACATCGAGACGATCTCCGGCTTTCCCAAGCCGTTTGCCTGCTTCGATCGCGATTTCTGGCGGGCCTTTCCCGACGCCCGCGCGGAAGACTTCGCGGGTTTCCTGGCCCTGGCGAAACGCGGCCGGCCGCTCGAGCCCTTCCGGCCGCCGGAGGCCGGCGACAAGGCCGAGGCCACGCGCCGCTTCCAGCTCGACGAGCTGGCCCGCAGCATCCGCCACTGCCGCGAGGTGCTCGGGCTGGGCCTGCGCGGGTAGAATCGCCGCGTGGAGCCGGAACGGCGGTGACGCATCCCGCCTGTCTCCCGATCGCCCCTGGCGCGATCCGGGCAGTCGGCCAATCCGTCCTCCGGCAGGGCAACATCGAATGAGCATCCACTGGCTGTATCTCGCGATCGCGATCGTGGCCGAAGTCATCGGCACCAGTTTCCTGAAGGCGACGGAGGGCTTTACGAAGCCGCTGCCCAGCCTGGCCGTCGTGGCCAGTTACGGCCTGGCCTTCTTCTTCCTTTCGCGCACGCTTGACGCGATCCCCGTGGGCGTGGCCTACGCCGTCTGGTCGGGCGTGGGGGTGACGCTCGTGGCCGCGATCGGCTGGCTGTTCCTCGGCCAGAAGCTCGACGCCGCGGCCGTCGGCGGCATGGGGCTGATCGTCGCCGGCGTCGTGGTGTTGAACCTGTTCTCCAAGTCCGCGGCCCACTGAGTTATCCGGCGTGTCCTTCCTTCCCCCGCAGAGGCGGTCTCCGACCGTCGTCCGCGACGACGCCATCGACGTCCCGCGTCACCATCGGATCGGACACCCCGTCATTGACGGCCCTGGCGCGAAACGATATCGAAACGCTGACTGGACTGCCGGAACGCGACTTCAGAACCGGCATCGACCGGGGCATGGTTGTCCATTCGGAAGGAAACTCGAGACGGAATCAGGGGGGTTTGGATGGGCAGGAATCAGGAACTGGCGGCGGGAAGATTCATGCAGGCATCCGCAGTCCTTGTCGCCTTGTCGTCGCTTCTCATCCCGTTGCCAGCGGTCGGACAGGTTCCTCGAGCCGAGGCCGCGCGACCGTTGGGGAGCGTTGAAAAATATACGTTTGCCAATCCGCAGACGCCGCTCGAGGAGATTCAAGAGCATTGCAAGCTCAGTGGAGAGCAGGCGGCGAAGTTCGCGCAGCAGGTGCGGGACCTGGAAAAGCCGATAACGGATGCCTGGGAAAAGGCCCGGTTCGACATGCTCGCGGTGCTGACCCGCGACCAGGTGCAGGAGTGGCGGAAGGGGTGCGTGATCAAGTCAATCAAGTTTACGTATGCCAAGATCACCTTGACTCCGCAGCAACTGACGAAGATCGGGGCGCTGTATGACGACTGCGCGGGACAGGCGGATGCCACGTTTGAGGCTATCAACGCACAGGTGCAAAAGCGGGTGCCGAGCATCTTGACTGCGGAGCAGAAGCAGCAGATGGGGGTGAAGTAGGCGGGCCGCGACGACGCCGTCGTGACCGTCAGGCCAGCGTCACGGCGTGCTTCTCGAGCAGGGCGAGGGGCACGATCGCGAGCGTCTTCTCGTGCGTCGCCTCGAGCACCACCGGCGGCGCCCGGCCGGCCTGGGCCGCCTCCAGCCACCGGCTCGCGCACAGGCACCAGCGGTCGCCGACCACCAGGCCGGGAAAGCCCCACTGCGGCTGCGGCGTGACCAGGTCGTTGCCCGCCTGCACCGTGAACTCGAGAAAGTCCTTCGTCATCACGGCGCAGACGGTGTGCACGCCGGCGTCGTCGGGGCCGGTGCGGCAGCAGCCGTCACGGAAGAAGCCGGTGAGCGGCTCCCGCGAGCAGGCGGCGAGCGGCCCGCCGCGGACGTTGCGGTCGGTGTCACGGGGCGGACGGTCGAAGGCGATCATGTGTGGCTTCCACTGGCGGTGGCGAACGTCCGGCGGTCATGGCACGGGCAACCCCGGCCACCACCGGTATGATGACGGCTCCTGCGCCGGCGGCCAACACCGCGAGTTTCCCCCTCATCGCCCATGCTCAGCCTGCATACCCCCACCGCCGCCCGCTGGCTGGCCCAGGTCGATGCCGGCCTCGACGAGATCCTCGTCGATCACGCCCACTGCGAGAAGAAGGCGGCGGGCGTGGCGATGAACCTGCTGTTTTCCTACGTCGATCACGCCCCGCTCGCCCGGGCGATGACCGAGATCGTGAACGAGGAACTGGAGCACTTTCGGCTCGTGCTCGACCTCCTCGAACGGCGCGGCATCCCCTTTCGGAAGCTGTCGCCGAGCAGCTACGGGCCGCGGCTGCACGAGCGGATCCGCAAGGAGGAGCCCGCGAAGGCGGTCGATCGGCTGCTGGTGGCGGGCCTGATCGAGGCCCGTAGCTGCGAGCGGTTTTCCGTACTCGCCGACCACGTGACCGATCCGGAACTGCGTGACTTCTACCGCAGCCTCTTCGAGGCGGAGGCCCGGCACCATGCCACCTACGTGCGTCTGGCCTGCGGATTCACCCCCGAGCCGACCGTCCGGGAACGGCTTCACTGGCTGGCGGCCGAGGAGGCGGCGATCATAGACCGCGGCGACCCCGTGCCGCGGATGCACAGCTGACGAGCGGTTCGGCTTCTGGTCTCTGGAACACCCCATGACCGCGCCCCCGGCATCCACCCGCACCTGGCCCGTCAACGAGGCAATCGCCCTGGCCGCGCTCGCCGCGCTCGCCGCCTGGGCCGTGCTCACGTGGACGGGCCGCGGGGCCGCCACGGTGGCGCTCGGGCCGCTCGACCCGAGCCGCTGGTTCCCCGATCGCAGCCTCACTCTCGCCGAGCTTCCCCTCGTCGCGGCGCTGGCCGTCGGCGGCCTGCCGCTGGTCTGGGGCCTGGCACGAAAACTCTTCGCCGGCACCTTCGGCTCCGACCTGCTCGCCGGGATCTCGATCGTGACGAGCATCCTGCTGGGGGAGTATCTCGCCGGCGTGCTCGTGGTGCTCATGCTCTCCGGCGGCGCGGCGCTCGAAAGCCGGGCCGTGAGCCGGGCCGGCGACGTGCTCAACGCCCTGGCCCGGCGGATGCCGACCCTGGCCCATCGCAAGACCGCCGCCGGCCTCACCGACGTGCCGCTGGCGGCGGTCGCCGTGGGCGACGTGATCGTCGTCCTGCCCCACGAGATCTGTCCGGTGGACGGCACCGTGGTCACCGGCCGCGGGGCGATGGACGAAAGCTACCTCACCGGCGAGCCCTACCGGATGGCGAAGGCGCCGGGCTCGACCGTGCTCTCGGGCGCCATCAACGGCCAGGCCGCGCTCGAGATCCGCGCCGACCGCGTGGCCGGCGACAGCCGTTACGCCAAGATCATGGCGGTGCTCCAGGAGAGCGAGGAGCGGCGGCCGCAGCTGCGCCGCCTGGCCGACTCGCTCGGGGCGCTCTACACGCCGCTGGCGGTCGCCATCGCCGCGGCGGCCTGGTGGGCCAGCGGCTCGGCCACGCGGTTCCTCGCCGTGCTCGTCGTGGCCACGCCGTGCCCGCTGCTGATCGCGATCCCCGTGGCGATCATCGGCGCCGTCTCCCTGGCGGCGAAGCGCGGGATCGTGATCCGCGACCCGGCGATCCTGGAGCGGCTCGACACCTGCCGGACCGCGATCTTCGACAAGACCGGCACGCTCACCTACGGCACGCCGCACCTCACCGACGTGGTGCTCGTCGGCACGCTGTCCGAAGCCGACGTGCTGGCGCTGGCCGCGAGCCTGGAGGGCTATTCGAAGCATCCGCTCGCCGCCGCGGTCGTGCAGGCGGCGGCGGAGCGTTCAATCCGCCTCCTCGAGGTCGAGGAGCTCGCGGAGAAGGCGGGGCAGGGGCTCACCGGCCGCGTCCAGCGGCTCAACGGCGACACCGAGGCGCACGCCGTCGCCATCACCAGCCGGCAGAAGCTCGCGGCCATCGACCCGGCCGGCGTGGATCGGCTGCCACCGGTCGCGGGTGGGCTCGAGTGCGTGGTGGTGGTGGATGGCCGCACGGAGGCCGCGCTCCGGTTCCGCGACGCGCCGCGGGCCGACGGCCGCTCGTTCGTCGGCCATCTCGGCCCCGCCCACGGCCTGTCCCGGGTGATGCTCGTCTCCGGCGACCGGGCCAGCGAGGTGCAGTGGCTCGCCGACATCGTCGGCATCAAGGAGGTGCATGCGGGCATCCAGCCGGAGGGCAAGCTGAAGATCGTCGAGGCGGCCACGGCCGAGGCGCCGACGGTGTTCGTCGGCGACGGCATCAACGACGCGCCGGCACTGGCCGCAGCCACGGTCGGGATCGCGATGGGCGCGGCCAGCGACGTGACGAGCGAAGCCGCCGGCGCCGTGGTGATGGACTCGGCGCTCGAGCGGGTCGACGAGCTCTTCCACATCGGGCGGCGGATGCGGTCGGTGGCCTTGCAAAGCGCCGTCGGCGGCATGGCCGCGAGCCTCGTGGGCATGGGCTTCGCGGCCGCGGGCTACCTGCCACCGGCGGCGGGCGCCCTGCTGCAGGAGGCGATCGACGTGGCGGCGGTGCTCAACGCGCTGCGGGTGTCGTGGCGGACAGGGTCGCTGTCCGACTACGGCTGACCCATCCGTGATCGTGAGCCAGCCGTGGCCCGCTTCGTGACCTGCCGAGCCGCGCCGGTCGCAGCCGCCGCGGTCGCCGAGCCGGCGACCCACATCGTGGCGCCGGTGATCGATCCGGCCAGCACGCCCAGCGGCCCGGCAGGCACGCCGGCCAGCGCGAACACGGCCGCGCTCGTCGCCAGCCCCGCCGCCTCGCCGGCCCGGCGGCTCGCCTGCCCGCTGGCGCCACGCTGGTGGGCGGTCCACTCGGCCGCGAGCGCCGCCGCCTCGGCGACGAGCGCCGCCGGCACGAGGGTCCGGAGGCCGACCCGCACGGTCGCTCCCAGCGCCGTCCGCGCCGCGGCCGCGGCGACCCGCGCCCTCACGATCTCCACCTGGCGGCTGATGCGCCGGCCGGTCGCACACCAGGTCGCAAAATGCTCGCAGTTGTCCACCAGCGGCGAATAGCCCTCCCGGCCGACGTGGGCCAGCGCCCGCGCGACCACCTCCTCCGGCGGAAACACGGCCGGCGGATCGGTCGTCAGCCGCACGGGCCGGCCGGCGGCGAAGTGTTCCAGGCTCGTGCGGACGACCCGCCCGCCGCCGAACGGGTTGCGAAAGTCGTCGGGACGGGCATGCACGACGGTGCCGTCACCGACGTCGATGCCGTGGTGCATGTAGGTGACCGTCGATCCGACGATCCGCTGCTCGACTTCCAGCCGCGCCCCATGGGCCATGCGTCCGACCTCCGTGCCGCCATTCTACGGCATGGGGCCCGCGGCCGTTCGCCGCCATGCAAGACAGGACGACTCATGGGCATGCGCTGCGGCTGCGAAACGCCGTCTGCTGCGGACGGCGGCCCCCCTTGCGGTTCAAACTGCAGTGGTGTTCTCCGCTTGCTCCGGCCGGCGTGCCGATACAAGATGAATCGGCCAGAAATCCGCGGATCGGCCCCCGGGGCCCGCGCCAGGCGAGATGACCTCCGCCCCGGCGGCGAAGCGGGATCGTCCACAGGAGCATCCGATGGCCCCCAACTCCACCGTCTCTTGGGCAATCGCCCTGGGCCTGGCTCTCGGCGGCATCGCCTTCGCAGACGAGCGGCCCACCGCGCCCGTGGCCTTCAACCGTGACATCCGGCCGCTCCTGTCGGACAACTGTTTTCACTGCCATGGACCCGACGCCAGTCATCGGCAGGCCGACCTGCGGCTTGACGACCGCGAGGCGGCCGTGGCGGCCGGCGCCATCGTGCCCGGCAAGGCGGCCAGCAGCCCGCTCATCGAGCGGGTCCGGGCCACCGCTCCAGAACTCGTGATGCCGCCGCCGGAGGCGCACAAGACGCTCACTCCGGCGCAGCAGGCGCTGCTCGCTCGCTGGATCGACGAAGGCGCCGCGTACCAGAAGCACTGGGCCTACGAGCCCCCGGTAAAACCGGCCGTGCCGCCGGGGGCCCATGCGATCGACCACGTGGTCCGCCAGCGGCTGACGACGCTCGGCCTCCGGCCCTCCGCCGAGGCCGACCGGCGCACGCTCATCCGCCGGCTCGCCTTCGACCTCACCGGCCTGCCGCCGACGCCGGAGGAGGTCGATGCCTTCGTGGGCGATCCGGCTCCCGACGCCTATGGCAGGCTCGTGGAGCGGATGCTCGCCAGCCCACACTACGGTGAGCGCATGGCGATCGGCTGGCTCGACGTCGTGCGGTTCGCCGATTCGATCGGCTACCACAGCGACACCCCGCGGAACGTGTGGCCGTACCGCGACTACGTGATCAGAAGCTTCAACGACAACAAGCCCTTCGACCGGTTCACGATCGAGCAACTGGCCGGCGATCTCCTCCCCGACGCGAGCCAGGAGACGCGGATCGCGTCGGCATTCAATCGACTCCTGCTGACAACCGAGGAAGGGGGTGCCCAGGCGAAGGACTACGAGGCGCGGATGCTCACCGACCGCGTCCGGGCCGTGGGCGCCGTGTGGCTCGGCCAGACCACCGGCTGCGCCGCCTGCCACGACCACAAGTTCGACCCGATCACGATCCGCGACTTCTACTCCCTGGGCGCCTTCTTCGCCGACATCGACGAACCCGCGATCGGAAAACGCGGCAACGGGGCCCTGGTCGCACCCCCGGAGGACCTGGAAAAGCTGGCCACCCTCGACGCCGCGCTGGCCGCCGCCAAGGGCCGGCTCCGGGGCGTCGTGCCCCGGCTCGACGCCCCGGACATCCTGGCCGCCGCCGAGCCGGTGGTGGACGCGGCCGAGAAGGAACGGGCCGCGTTCTTCGCCACGCTTCCCCAGTGCCTTGTCAGCAGCCGCAGGAAAACCCCGCACGTCGTCCGCATCCTGCCCCGCGGCAACTGGATGGACGAGAGCGGGGAGGTCGTGCAGCCGGCCTTCCCCGGCTATCTGCCCGCCCCGACGATCACCGACCGCACGCCCGACCGCCTCGACCTCGCCCGGTGGCTCGTGTCCCGCGATCACCCGCTCACCGCGCGGGTGGTGATGAACCGGCTCTGGAAGCAGTTCTTCGGCGCGGGGCTGTCGCGGGTGCTCGACGATCTCGGCGGCCAGGGGGAACCGCCGGTGCATCCGGAACTGCTCGACTGGCTGGCCTGCGAGTTCATCGACTCGGGGTGGGACATGAAGCACATGGTCCGCACGATCGTGAGCAGCGCCGCCTACCGACAGTCGTCCACGGCCTCGGCCGAGCGGATCGCCGCCGACCCGGCCAACCGCGAACTGGCCCGCCAGTCGGCCTGGCGCGTGGATGCCGAGCTCGTCCGCGATGCGGCCTTGGCCGCCTCGGGTCTGCTCGTGCGCACGATTGGCGGCCCGAGCGTGAAGCCCTATCAGCCCGACGGCTACTGGGAGAACCTCAATTTTCCGCCCCGCACGTATCCGATCGACACCGGTGCCAAGCAGTATCGCCGCGGCCTCTACACCTGGTGGCAGCGGTCGTTCCTCCATCCCAGCATGCTCGCCTTCGACGCCCCGAGCCGCGAGGAGTGCTGCGCGGAACGCCCGCGGTCGAACATTCCCCAGCAGGCGCTCGTGCTCCTCAACGACCCGACCTACGTGGAGGCGGCCCGCGCCCTGGCCGCGCGGATCATCGCCGCGGGCGGTTCGGCGCCCGAGGAGCGGATGGCCTGGGCCTGGCGGCAGGTGCTCCAGCGGCTGCCGCGGGTCGAGGAACTGGAGACGGTGATGCCGCTCTATCGGCGGCAGCTCGCCGCCTACCAGGCCGATCAGGCCGCCGCGGCCAGCCTGACGAAGGTGGGCCTCGCGCCGCCGCCGACCGGCATCGACGCCGCCGAACTCGCCGCCTGGACCCACGTGGCCCGCGTGCTCCTCAACCTCCACGAGACGATCACGAGGAATTGAGACATGACCATGGAAGACCTGCATGACGCACTCGCCCGCCGCGCGTTCCTCGGCAGGGCAGCCCATGGGCTGGGAGCGGTGGCCCTCGCGTCACTGGCCGGCCCGTCGGCGTCGGCAGCGCCGCTCGGCGGCGTGCTCTCCCCGCCGCCACTGCCGCAGCGGGCCAGGCGGGTGATCTGGCTGACGATGGCCGGCGGCCCGTCGCAATTCGAGACCTTCGACCACAAGCCGGAGCTCGCCCGGCTCCATGGCCAGCCGATGCCCGAGAGCCTGACCAAAGGGCAGCAGCTCGCCCAGTTGCAGGGCAAGGAACTCGTCTGCTTCGGGCCCCAGCATCCGTTCAAGCCGATGGGGCCTGACGGCACCCAGATCTGCGAACTTTTTCCGCACATCGGCTCGGTGCTGGGCGACATCTGCCTGATCCGCTCGATGCAGACCGACGCCATCAACCACGACCCGGCCCACATGTTCATGAACACGGGCTCCCAGATCGCGGGCCGCCCGAGCATGGGCGCGTGGGTCACCTACGGACTGGGCAGCGAGTCGGCCGACCTGCCCGGGTTCGTCGTGCTCACGTCGCTGGGGAAAGGGGGCCAGAACCAGCCGATCGCCGCCCGCCAATGGTCGAGCGGCTTCCTGCCCAGCCGCTATCAGGGCGTGCAGCTGCGGAGCAAGGGGGACGCCGTGCTCTACCTCGGCAATCCGCCGGGCGTCACCCGGGACCGCCAGGGGCTCGACATCGCCGCGGTCAACGCCCTCAACGCCCAGCATGACTCGCTCACGGGCGATCCCGAGATCGCCACCCGGATCGCGCAGTACGAGATGGCCTTCGCCATGCAGGCCAGCGTGCCCGAGCTGATGGACGCGACCGGCGAGACCGAGGCCACGCTCGACCTCTACGGCTGCCGGCCCGGTGACGGGTCGTTCGCCGCCAATTGCCTCCTCGCCCGCCGCCTGGCCGAGCGGGGCGTGCGGTTCATCCAGCTCTATCACAAGGACTGGGACCACCACGGCGGCGTCAAGGAAGGCGTGCGGCTCAAGGCTTTGGAAGTCGACCGGGCGTGCATGGCCCTGATCACCGACCTCAAGCGGTGCGGCCTGTTCGACGACACGCTCGTGGTGTGGGCCGGCGAGTTCGGCCGCACGCCGATGTCGCAGGGGGGCAACGGCCGCGACCATCACAACAAGGCGATGAGCGTGTGGCTCGCTGGGGCGGGCGTGAAGCGGGGCCTCGTCCACGGCGCGACCGACGAACTCGGCTACCAGGTCGCGGAGGGGGGCTGCACGGTCCATGATCTGCACGCCACGATGCTCCAGCAGCTCGGCATCCGCCACGACGCATTCAGCGTCAAGTTCCAGGGTCTCGACGCCAAGCTCACCGGCGTCGAAGGGGCCCGTGTGCTCACGGAGATTCTCGCCTGATGCCGCGGCCTGTTCGGCGCCGATATCACGGCGCCAGGTCGAGGCACACGAGGGTCGCGTCGTTGCGGACGTAGAGCCGTCCTGCGGCGAGCGCCGGCAAGGCCCGCACCGTGCCCGGCAGCGGCCGGCAGCGGCCGAGCACGTTCAGGCCGGCCGGCGTGGCCCGGAGGAGTTGAAGCTCGCCGTCGGTCTTGGCGGCGAGCAGCTTGCCGTCGACTGCGATGAGCGTGCCGTAGCCGAAGTTCCGCTCCCGCCAGAGGACGCGGCCGGTCTGCGGATCGGCACAGACGAGATCGGCGGGGGGCACGTCGTCGCGGCCGTCGATGCCGTAGAGATGCCCGGCGACGAGCAGCGGCGTGCAGTATTGCGTCGCCAGCGGCTCCTCCCCCTGCCACTGCGGCCGCACCGCGGTGGCGTCGAACGCCGCGCACACGCCGCCCACGCCGTAGGCGGCCGTGACGAACAGCCGGCCGTCCGGCAGGACCACCGGCGTGGCGGCGTTGACCGTCGGCCCCCGCTTGCCGAAGGGAAACTGCCAGCACACGTCGCCGCGCGACGCCTCCAGCAGCAGGCAGGAGGCCCGCGTCACCGCCAGCACGTGCGGCCGCCCGACGACGTCCACGGCGACCGGGGCGGAGTAGCTGGCGGCCTCGGCGGTCCGCTGCCAGACGGTGGCACCGGTGCGGCGGTCGAAGGCCACAATGCCGGCGTCCGCGCGGCCGCCGACGTTCACGATCACGAGGTCGCCGACGACCAGCGGCGTAGAGCCCGCGCCGAAGTAGCCCTCGGCCGCGGCGAACTCGCGGTGCGTCCGCCGCGACCAGGTCGTCTTGCCCGTCGCCAGGTCGCGACAGGCGAGCACGCCCTGGGCGCCGAAGGTGAACACGCTCCCGGCGTGGATCAGCGGCACGCACAGCGGCCCGTCGCCGCCACCGACTTGGGGCTGGAACGTCGTCGGCTCGTCGGCCGTCCAGAGCGAGCGACCGGTGGTCACGTCGACGGCCTCGACGATCTCCAGGTCGCCCCGGCGGTGGAAGAGAACGGCCCGGTCGCCGACGACGGCGAGGCCGGCGTAGCCCGCGCCGACTTCCTTCCGCCAGCGAACGGGCGGACCCGCCTCCGGCCAGCGGTCGGCCAGCCGCTCATCGGCGGCGGCGCTGCCGGTGCGCTCGGGCCCCAGAATCTGCGGCCAGTCGCCGCCGCGGGCGGGCTGACATGCCATGATGACCAGCCCGACGATTACGATTCTCAAAAGCGGCATCACATCCACCCGCATCACGACTGGTGCGCGCCGCGAAATGCCACGGCACCCGCGGCCAGCCCGGCGGCCTCGAGCATGGTACACGGCAGGCCGCCCGCGCACCGTGCGTTGCCGGCCCGCTGAACAGGAAATCCACAGCTCCAAGAAGCCCCGGGTGGAAACCCGGGGACTCCGGGCACGAAAACCAACCCGCCTTCCATGCCGCACGACGGCACGCGCTTCCCCGCGTCGAACCGGCAGCGCATGGCACACCGGATTGGATCGGGGCGCCTTAATCGGCCCGACCCCGCTGGCGGTAGTACTTGAGGCCCGGCACGAAGAAGCAGGCGGCGCTCACCAGCCCGAAGATCACGTGCTGGTAGGTCGGCACGACGCACATCACCAGCGCCGTGGCGAACAGGACCGCGGTCTGGATATAGAAGGCGCCGGAGAGGATGCCAGCCTTGGCGAAGAACACGATCCCCGCCAGCAGCGCGAGCACCGGAGAGAGCGTGAGCACCTCCAGGCGGATCAGGTCCTCGACCCAGAAGAGCATCACGCTGCCGAGCACGCTGCCGCCCCAGATGTGGGCGATCTGCCGCTCCACGGCGGTGACCGGCCCGGTGCGATGCCGCAGCGCCCAGAAGATTGGGGCCCACAGGGCGAGCCCGCCGCCCCAGAGGACGAGATACGGCCAGCGGGTGGTCACGCCCTGCCAGGCGAGCAGGTCGGTGGTCACCGACAAGGCCAGGATCACGACGGAGTGCCACATCCACAGCAGGCCCCAGTTCTCGAGCACGACGGCGTGGTGCGTCTCGCGGAACAGCCGGGCGAAGACGTCGGAGAAGCCGCCGCCGCGGGCGGCGACGGGCTCGCCGGCTAGAAACGACCGCAGATCCGCGGCCAGGCCGGCGGCGGAGTCGTACCGCAGGTCCTGCGGCTTCTGCAGCGACTTCAGGGCGATCATCTCCAGATCACGATCGACGCCGCGGTCGAGCGACCGGGGCACCGGAGGATCCGACTCGAGCACGGCCAGCAGCGTGTCCATCGGGGTCGCCGCCTGGAACGGCGGCCGGCCGGTGAGCATCTGATAGAGAATCGCGCCCAGGCTCCACACGTCGCTCGTCGGGCCGACGTCGCCGCGGCTGCCCGCGGCCTGTTCCGGCGACATGTAGCAGGGCGTGCCGAGGATCGCGCCGGTGTGCGTGACCGAGGCATCCCCTTCGAGCCGTTTCGCAAGGCCGAAGTCGGAGACGTGCGGCTCGCCGAGGGCGTCGATGAGGATGTTGGACGGCTTCAGGTCGCGATGCAGCACGCCGCGGTCGTGGGCGGCCTGGACGGCGTCGGCCACCTTGGCCACGAGCGTCGCGGCCTCGCGGGGCGGCAGCCGACCGCCGGCCAGCCGCCGGGAGAGCGTCGTGCCCTCCACGAACTGCATGCTGTAGAAGGGGTGTCCGTCGCACTCACCGACCTCGAAGATCGACACGATTCCGGGGTGGTCGAGCCGGGCGGCCGCCTCGGCCTCGCTGCGGAAGCGGGCCAGGTCGGCGGGGCTGGCGAGATCCCGCCGGAGCAGCATCTTCAGGGCCACCGTTCGCGCCAGGCTTTTCTGCGTCGCGCGATAGACCACGCCCATGCCGCCACGGCCGATCTCCTCGTGCAGCTCATAGTCACCGAAGGCGGCGGGGAGCGGCGTGCTGCCGGGCAGGAATCCGCCGGTCGGCGCGGACCATGAACCCTGCGACGGCGGCTCGGCGGCACCGGCTCCGCCGCGCTCGAAGATCGTGGACTCTTCAGCGACAGCGTCGACCATCGACATGGCGGCAAACAACTCCCGCAACTGCCCCGCGAGGTCGGGGTGCGCCGTGGCCAACGCTTCCAGGCGGGCCTGCGCCGCTGCCCCCCGCGTCTCGGAAAGCTCGTCGAGCAGCGCGGCCAGCCGGTCCTCCTGCTCCGGTGAGAGCGGAGTGTCGATCGCGAGCGGGCGACCTGGCGACGTCGTTGGCATTGGCGGAGAACCCCGGAAAGTCCTTGTATCCTAGTCCCGTGGCGAACGCCGGCGATGCATGCCATCGCGGACCCCATGCCTCGGCACCACGGGAAGCGGTGCCTGCGGCCCGCGAGGCTACCCGGGCCTAGCGGGCTGTGGAACAAATCTGCCCGAGCAGAATGCGAGGCATACCGACCGTGGAAACCCTCGGCGTTGCCTCGGCTGCGCCGAGGTCTGCGAATCCACCGGTCGGTCAAGTGGACAAAGGCCATGGAGGGCTTTGGCCACGGGCAGCTAGCGGCCGCCTACTCCAACAGCGACCGCAGCCGCCGCATGGCCCGCAGGTACCGCATCCCGGCCGCAGGCTTCGACAGCCCGAGCGCCTCGGCGGCCTCGGCGGTGGACAGGTGCTCGAAGTGCCGCAGGAGCACGATCTGGCGATCCATGTCGTCGAGGGCCTCGACCGCCGCCGCGAACCGCCGCTCGAGCTCGTGCCAGGTGGCCGCCGCGGCCGGCGTCAGCTCCCGGTCGGCGACGATGCCGGCCAGTTCGGTGCCGGACCGGTCGTCGTCCGTGGCGAGGGGCACCTCGCGATCGACGCTCCGGCTGGCGGCGACGCGGTGCCGACGATGCGCGTCGATCAGACGGTCGCGGGCCATGTGCCGCAGCCAGAGCTGGAACGGCATGGTGGGGTTCGTGAGATACTCCCCCAGCCGTCGGTTGGCCTCGAAGAGCACATCTTGAACGATGTCGCTGGCATCGACCCGGCGCTGCACGCCGCGATCCATGCGGCGATCGATCATCCGCTTGATCGCCGCGCGGTGCCGTTCGAGCAGTCCGTTGACAGCCCCGTCGTCACCCTGGCGAACCCGCTCGAGCAGCACGAGCGTGGGCTGTGGCTCGGCCGCGGCAGCCGCCCCGTCGGCGGTGCTGTCTGGGGAGCGGGGGATGCCGGTTGGGGAGGTCATGGGGGTCGCACGGACTGGGCCGCGGGAGGAACCGTGGCCTGGAAGCCCCATCGTACCAACGTGTCGCCCGGAAGGGTGCTCACGGCGAAACGGCCGGCGGGGCGGCGCGTGCGGCAGCGAGCCCGGTTTCCGTCCGACCAGGACACGGTTTTTTGCCCGGTGCGGAAACGTGTTCCATAATCGCGAGCGGCCGGAGGAGAGGCCGCTGGCTGCCGCGACAGGACGCGGCTTCCCGACAACGGATTGCCCCGTGACTGGCCGCCGCGCTCCGTCGTCTTTCGCGACGCGCTTCTCCTTGAGGGGCGGACTTGCAGCCGCCTTCCTGGCCCTCTGCGCCGGTGTCGCGGTGGGGGATCCGGGGCTGAAGTGGGGCCCGCTGGCTCCCGAGCCCCCCGCGGCCATGGTTCCGGCCGCCGACGACCTGGCCGCACGAACGGCGACCCTTGTGCACCAGGGACGTTGGTCGGACGTCGTCAGCATGTGCGAGACGGCCGCCCGCAAGGGCACGCTGGCGCCCGTGCTCGTGCAGCGGTATGACCTGGCGAAACTGCACTGCGACATCGCCCGCCGGCACGCGGAGCCGGCCTTTCGGCGCCAGCTCGCCACGCTCACCGAAGCCGACGCGCGGCGGGTGTACGCCGAGGTGCTGGCGCGGATCGCCTCGCATCACGTCGATGCGCCCGACTTCGCCCGGCTCTCGGCCCGCGGGCGGACGGCCGTGGAAATCGCCCTCGACGATCCGACGTTCGCCGCGCTGCACGCCACGCAGGCCTCGCCGGAGCGGCGGGCGTTGTACCGTGAGCAGGTGGCCCGGATCGTGGAGTCGCGGCCTGTCGCCACCCAGGGAGAAGCCGAAACGCTCGGGGCGTGGATCGCCCGGACGGCTCATTCGCTGCTCGGCGTGCCGCCGGCGGTGACCCTGATGGAGATGGCCGCCGCTGCCGTCGGCGGGCTCGACGAGTACTCGTCGTTCCTGACGACCGGCCAGCTCGACGACTTGTACGCGCAGATCGAGGGCAATTTCGTGGGTCTCGGCGTGGAGTTGAAGGCGGCCAGCGATGGGCTCCTGGTGGTGCACGTCATCCCGGGCAGCCCGGCCGAGCGGTCAGGCATCCGCGCCGGCGACCACCTCGTCGGCGTCGGCGGCCGCTCGATCGGTGGCATGGGCGTCGACGAGGCGGCCCAGCTCCTCCAGGGTCCGGAGGGCTCGCTCGTCACGCTCGCCATCCTCCGCGCACCGGCGCCGGCCCGGGCAGTCACGGTGCGCCGCGAGCACGTCGACGTCCCGAGCATCGAAAACGCCCGGCTGCTCGACCCCGCCACCGGCGTGGCCTACCTCAAACTGTCATCCTTTCAGAAGACGACCGCGGCCGATCTCGAGGCCACCCTGCGGCGGCTCGACGCGACCGGCATGCGGTCGCTGGTCGTCGACCTGCGCGGCAACCCCGGCGGCCTGCTGTCGGCGGCCGTGGACGTCGCCGATCTGTTTCTCGAACGCGGCCTCGTGGTGGCCACCCGCGGCCGCAGCCCGGAGGAAGATTTCAACTACTCGGCCGGCCGGCCCGGCACGTGGAAAATGCCCCTGGTGGTCCTGATCGATGGGGATTCGGCCAGTTCGAGCGAGATCTTCGCCGGCGCCATCCGCGATCATGGACGCGGCACGCTGGTGGGCTCGCGGAGTTACGGAAAGGGATCGATCCAAGGCATCTTCCCGCTGGAATCGGCGGGCGTCGGCATGCGGCTGACGACGGCCAAGTTCTATTCGCCCCGGGGACTGCCCTACAGCCGCGTGGGGGTCGAGCCCGATCTGGCCGTGCATGCCGCGGCCCGGCCGATCGATGCCGCAATCGCGCGGCCGGCCGGTGACCCGGCGCTCGACGCCGCGGTCGACGTGGCCCGGCGTTCCGTCGCCCGGTCGTCCGTGCCTCCCAAGCCTGGGCCGCGGGCGACGGCTGTCCGCTGACCGCCGGCCCGTTGGCAGGACGCCGCCCGAGGGGTGCTTGAACTGACTTTCTCCCCCAGATAGGCTGGCTGTCAGAAATCGATCAACCGCCCGTCGCTGATCTCTTCTTCTGGCTGCGACAGGTACGTTGTCCGTGGCACTGCGGCGCGGATTTCGCGCCGCGGGTCCGCGTCTGCTTTCGTTCCCGATCCCACCACGCCCAGGAAGAAGGACTCTCCCATGACCAGTGCCCGCTCCAGCGCCATCGCCGCCATCAACAGCTACAAGTCCAACGGCCAGGCGTGGAACTTCCGCGAGACACCCACGAGCGAGATTTTCGGCTCGAACGTCTTCAGCGACGCGGTCATGAAGGACCGGCTGCCCAAGAGCGTCTACAAGGCCCTCCAGGCGACGATCAAGCAGGGCAAGCCGATCGACCCGGGCATCGCCGATGCGGTGGCCCTCGCCATGAAGGACTGGGCGATCGAGAAGGGCGCCACGCACTACGCCCACGTTTTCTACCCGCTTACGGGCCTCACCGCCGAGAAGCATGACAGCTTCCTCACGCCCACCGGCGACGGCGACGCAATCGCGGAGTTCTCCGGCAAGGAACTGATCCAGGGCGAGCCCGATGCCTCGAGCTTCCCCTCGGGCGGTCTGCGGGCGACGTTCGAAGCCCGCGGTTACACCGCCTGGGATCCGACGAGCCCGGCCTACATTCTCGACAATCCCAACGGCACCACGCTGTGCATCCCCACGGCGTTCTGCTCGTGGACGGGTGAGGCGCTCGACAAGAAGACGCCGCTGCTCCGCTCCATGCAGGCCGTCGACAAGCAGGCCCGCCGCGTGCTGGCCCTGTTCGGCCACAAGGACGTGGGCCAGGTGACGGCGTCGTGCGGTCCGGAACAGGAATACTTCCTCATCGACCGCAACTTCTTCTTCGCCCGCCCCGACCTGACCATGACCGGCCGGACGTTGTTCGGCGCCAAGCCGCCCAAGGGGCAGGAGTTCGAGGACCAGTACTTCGGCGCCATTCCCGAGCGGGTGCTGGCCTGCATGATGGAAGGCGAGCGGGAGCTGTTCAAGCTCGGCGTGCCGGTGAAGACCCGGCACAACGAGGTGGCTCCCAGCCAGTACGAGATCGCGCCGCTCTACGAGAATGCCAACATCGCCACCGATCACCAGCAGTCGATCATGCAGACGCTGACCCGCGTGGCGCAGAAGTACGGCATGGCCTGCCTGCTCCATGAGAAGCCCTTCGCGGGCATCAACGGCTCGGGCAAGCACGTCAACTGGTCGCTCGGCTGCAAGCTCGGCAATCTGCTCGAGCCGGGCGAGACCCCGCACGCCAACATGCAGTTCCTCGTGTTTTGCGCGGCCGTCATCCGCGCCGTCCACAAGCACGGCGACCTGCTGCGGGCGGTCGTCGCCTCCAGTGGCAACGATCACCGCCTGGGGGCCAACGAGGCCCCGCCGGCGATCATCTCGATCTTTCTCGGCGAACAGCTCGCCGACGTCTTCGAGCAGATCGAGAAGGGCAAGGCGACCAGCTCCAAGAGCACCGGCACGCTGACCGTCGGCGTCGACACGCTGCCGCCGCTGCCCAAGCACGCCGGCGACCGCAACCGGACGAGCCCGTTCGCCTTCACCGGCAACAAGTTCGAGTTTCGGGCGGTGGGCTCGAGCCAGTCGATCGCCGGGCCGCTCGTGGCCCTGAACACGATCATGGCCGAGAGCCTCGATTACATCGCCACGGAGCTCGAGAAAGCCACCGGCGGCGACCAGGCGAAGTTGGCCAACGCCGTCGAGAAGCTCCTCCAGAAGCTCATCTCCGAGCACAAGGCGGTGATCTTCAACGGCAACGGCTATTCCCAGGAGTGGCACGAGGAGGCCGCGAAGCGCGGCCTGCCCAACAACCGCGCCACGCCGGAGGCCCTCGACCAGCTCGTGGCCCCGAAGAACCTGGAGATGTTCGAGAAGTACGGCGTGCTCTCGAAGCGGGAGATGCAGAGCCGCTACGAGATCTACATGGAGCGGTACTGCAAGGACATCAACACCGAGGCGCAGGCCGCCCTGCAGATCGCCAAGACGATGATCCTGCCGGCCGGCTACCGGTATCAGGGAGAGTTGGTCGACATCGCCACGAAGCTCAAGAGTCTCGGGCAGACGCCGCATATGGGCACGCTCGAAAAGCTCACGAAACTGGTGGGCGAGTTCGAAGGGCGGATCGAGGCCCTGGAAAAGGCGCTCGGCCACCACGGCGGCGGCGACCTGCGGGCCGAGGTCAGCCACTTCTACGGCGACGTGATCCCGGCGATGGCGGCGCTACGGGAGACGGCGGACCAGATCGAGGTCATCCTGCCCGACGACCTGTGGCCGCTGCCCACCTACCGCGAGATGTTGTTCATCAAGTGACGGGCGACCTGGAGCGGGCGATCGCGGCGGAGTGCGATCGCCTGGGGCTCGTCGTTCCGCCCGAGGCCGTGCCGAGGCTGGCCGCGTACTCGGCCAGCCTCTGGTCTTGGAACGAGCGGCTCAACCTCACCCGCCACACGGACGTCGAGAAGTTCGTGTCGCGTGACGTGGGCGACGCCGTGGCGATCGCCGCCCACCTCGCCAGCGGCGAGCGGGTGCTCGACGTCGGCACCGGCGGCGGCGTGCCGGGTGTGCTGCTGGCGATCATCCGGCCCGACCTGCGGGTGGAGCTCGCCGACAGCGTCGCCAAGAAGGCCCGCGCCGTGGCGGCGATTCTCCGCGACGTGGGCATCGCGATCCCGGTGCACGAGGGGGCGGCGCAAGCCCTCGTGAAGGCCCGGAGCACCGGCCCGGAACGCTTCGACACGCTCGTCGTCCGGGCGGTGGCGCCCCTGGAGAAACTGCTCCGCTGGTTCGAGCCGCTCGCCGCTGCCTACGGCCGGATGCTGGTGGTGAAGGGGCCGCGGTGGGAGGAAGAAAAGGCTGAGGCCCGCCACCACGGGCTCGCGAAGCGGGTACTCGTTCGCCGCCTCGCCTCCTGGCCGATCCGCGGCAGTGACAACGAGAGCGTGCTCTTGGAGATCCGCCAGCGGCCGGCGGCGTGAATCATCCACGCGAGGCCTCGGGCGGAGCGACGCGGATTCCCTCAGCTCACACTTCGGGCTTCCCAGCAACCGGACACGGCAGTCAGAGACCGCCGCTGCGGAAGGACAACCACGCCCGCGCACCAAACCGCACGCAGCGGCCGAAGGCCGCGCCACGTGGATGCTACACGCAAAGCCTCCGCCTCCTGCCTCGCCTCGCTTGGCCGGCACCCGCCGGCACCCGAAAGCTCGCCGTCCAGGCGAGCAGCCAAACGACGCCGCTACGAACGCACGACCATGCCATTGCGCCCAACCGCACGCAGCCGCCGCAGGCGGCGCCGCGTGCATGCCGCCCAGCCGCGCCGCGGATCGACGCCTCGTCGAGCCGCCGCGCCGCCGCAGCCCCGCTGCGGCCACGGCCGCCGGGAGGGCGGCCGCACGCCCGGCTGGTCGCACCTTGCTGCGACCACGCCGGGCCAAGGCTGCCGGGGCCATGGATGGCCCGGCAGCCGTGATTACAGATTCATTCCCAGAAACCCGCCGGCGGCATCGCTGGCGGCTTGCTCGCGGGCCAGCCGTTCCAGGGCCCGCGACAGGTCGCCGGCGGCGATGTAGCGGTCGAACTCCACCTCGACAGCGTGCTTCACCGAGAGCCGCAGCCACTCCACGGCCGGCTGCGTCAGCCAGTCGCAGGTCTCACCGTCGAGCTCGATGGCCAGATCGCTGCCGATCGTTCGGGCGTCGGCCTCGTCGGTGAGCACAGTTCCCTCGAACGTGAACCGTGTCCACCCCAGGGCCGGATCGTTCGTAAACTGGAATGTGCACGAACCGTCGGTGAGATAATAGGTGTTCCGCGTGCCGTGCTGTCCGACGGCCCGTTGGAATCGCTCCAGCCGGGCCCGGTAGCCGGGCGAGGCGTCGAGCGGCACGTCGAACCGCGGCACGCTGCGCAGGGGCGTGCACTCGAAGGCGATCGCAACGGCGGGCCGGGAAGGAGTCGAGGTCATGGAAGCGAAAGTCTACCGCCAGGCACGCGGAAAAGCAGCGTTGCTCTTCCTGGTCGCCTGCCTGTCAGCCTGCCGCCCAGACGCCGAGCCGGCACGGGTGAGCGAGACGCGGCGGCTGATGGGAGTGCCCTGGACGATCACGCTCCATGCCGCCAGTCGGACCGCCGGCCAGGCGGCGCTCGCGGCCGCCTTCGCCGAGGTTGCCAGGCTGGAGGCCATCCTCTCCGACTACGACCCCCGCAGCGAACTGTCGCGACTCTCGGCCGCCGCGCCCACGGCGGATCCGGTGCCAGTCAGCGCGGACCTCTGGCAGGTGCTGGCCCGGTCGGTGGCCCTGCGCGACGCCAGCAACGGGGCCTTCGATCCGACCGTCGGACCGCTGACGACGCTGTGGCGGCAGGCCCGCCGCTCGGGCCGCCTGCCCCGGCCGGAAAAACTCGCCGCCGCTCGCGCAGCCGTGGGGCCACACGCTCTGCGACTGGCGGATCGGGGCGAAGCCGTGCAGCTGCCGCAGGCCGGCACGCGGCTGGATCTGGGCGGCATCGGCATGGGCTACGCGGCCGATCGCGTCCTGGCCCTGCTGCGCGACCGGGGCATCGTCGCGGCCCTGGTCGATGCCTCTGGCGACATCGCCGTGTCGGGACCGCCGCCCGGGGCGACTGGCTGGCGGATCGCGGTTCGCGGACTACCTGGCCAGGCAGCCGCCGGCCCGACGCTCCTGCTGGCAAATGCAGCGGTGACGACCTCGGGCGATGCCTTCCAGGGGGTGGAAATCGATGGTGTTCGCTACAGCCACATCGTCGATCCCCGCACGGGTCTGGGCGTCACCGGCCCGGCCGCCGTCACGGTGATCGCGCCCGACGGCACCACGGCCGACGCACTGGCTACGGCCGCCAGCGTGCTTGGGCCTGCGGAGGGCGCCGGCCTGATCGCGCGGTTCCCAGGCTGTGCGGCCAGGTTCGTGCGGCTGGCCGACGGCCGCGTCCACGAATCGACCACGGCTTCCTGGGCTGCGCATCTTGCCGGCGCCGCCAGCCGGGACGACCGACTCTGACGATTCCTCCAAGTTTGCGGGCGGGAGGGCCGATACTTGCAGTGCTGCCGCTGCGCCTTGGTGCATGCGGTGCGGGCACGGAGTCGGGGGGCGCCGTGCCGGGAACGGGCCGCGGACCAGCGGTCGGTTCCCCAAGGCGCAGCGGCGGCCTTCGCGATCCCGCGAAGCACGACACCCCGGATCGAGCCCCCCGTGTCCCGACTCGCCCGCACTGCCTGGGTCATGCTGACGAGCGTTTCGCTCCTGTCCGGGGGCTGCGCACCGCGGCAGCCGTTTTACTTCTTCGAGGATGGCGACCTTTCGCACTACGTGGGGGCGATCCAGAAGATCGAGTACCCGGACACCTGCCAGGAACCGCTCGCCGAGGCGGCCGGGGCCATCGAGCCCGTCACGCTCTCGAACGCGAAGTTCGACTCGATCTGGGAGGTCTCGCTCGAAGAGGCGATCCGCACCGCCCTGGAGAACGGCAAGGTGCTGCGGAACCTCGGCGGCCGGTTCGGCAGTTTCGGCGGCCCGCGGCCGCAGACCGGCGAACCGCCCGTCTCGCTGCTCACCGCGCCGCAGCAGACGCCGACGGCCTACGACCCGGCGATCACCGAAACCGACCCGTTCCGCGGCGTCGAGAGCGCCCTGGCCCTGTTCGACGCCCAGCTTTCCAGCTCGCTCACGTGGGAGCGGCAGAACCGGCCGCAGAACGTCGGCGGCCAATTCACGGCGCTGTTCCAGCAGCAGTTCCTCGGTGACCAGGGCAATTTGACCACCGGCATCACGAAGCGGACCGCCACCGGTGCCACCTGGGGATTCGCGAATTCCACGATCTACGACAACAACAACAACCCCACCCGCCAGAACAACGGGCTGCCCATCGGCGACCCGAACTTCAAGGTGCTCGTCCCCTCCACGTTCACCACGAACTACGACTTCACGTTCAACCAGCCGCTGCTCCAGGGCGCCGGCGTCACCTACAACCGCATCGCCGGCCCCGACTCGTTCGAGAACATCTACGGCCGACCGCTGTTCCGCGGCGTGCTGCTGGCCCGGATCAACGCCGACATCTCGCTGGCCGACTTCGAGGCCGGCGTCCGCAACCTGGTCAGCGACACGGAACAGTCATACTGGGAGCTGTACTTCGCCTACCGGAACCTGGAGGCCCGCAAGGCGGGCCGCGACAGTTCGCTCGAGGCCTGGCGGAAGGTCCACGCCCTGATGGTCGAGGGCTCGCGGGGCGGCGAGCGTGACAAGGAGGCCCAGGCCCGGGAGCAATATTTCTTCTTCCGCAGCGAGGTCGAACAGGCGCTCACCGACGTCTACCGGAGCGAAAGCCGGCTCCGCTACATGATGGGCATCTCCGCCAGCGACGGTCGGCTCATTCGCCCGGCCGACGAGCCGACGACCGCCCGCATCGCGTTCGACTGGCAGCAGTCGCTCGTGGAAGCCCTCTCCCGGTCGGCCGAGCTCCGCAAGCAGAAGTGGGTGATCAAGCAGCGGGAGCTCGAGCTCACGGCCGCCAAGAACCTGATCCTACCCCGGCTCGACCTCGTAGGCCGCTGGCGGTTCCTCGGCATGGGCCAGGATCTGATCAACCAAAACTATCAGCCCTACGGCGCCGACGGCGACGACCCACTCGTCGGCACCGATGCCTACTCGACGCTGTTCAGCGGCCAGTTCCAGGAGTGGCAGGCGGGTGCCCAGTTCCTCATGCCACTCGGCTTCCGCCGCGAGCTGGCCACGGTCCGCCACCACCAGCTCCAGCTCGCCCGGGAGCGGGCCCGACTCCAGGACGAGGAACTCGAGGCCTCGCACGCGCTGGTCGATGCGGTCCGCAACGTCGACACGAACTTCGCCCTCGCCCAGACCAACTTCAACCGCCGCGTGGCCGCCGAGCGGCAGGTCGACGCGGTCCAGGCAGCCTACGATGCCGGCCAGGTGACGCTCGACCAGCTGCTCGACGCCCAGCGGCGCCGGGCCGAGGCGGAGAGCGCCTACTACCGCGCGCTCGTCGACTACAACCGCTCGATCTCGCAGCTGCATTTCCGCAAGGGATCGCTGCTGGAATACAACGGCGTGTTCCTGGCCGAAGGCCCCTGGCCGGGTAAGGCCTACTTCGACGCTCACCGCCGTGCCCGGCAGCGGGACGCCAGCCTGTATCTCGACTACGGCCACTCGCGGCCCGGTGTTTTCAGCCGCGGCCCCATCACGCAGAACTTCGAGTCGATCGGCGCCGACGCCCGGGCCGCGCAGTTGCCGGCCCGCGACCCGGCCACGCGCGAAGAGGAGCCGGCATCGGCCCCGCGCCGGCCCGTGCCATCGGGGGCTCCGGAACTGCTGCCCGCACCCACGCCGACGGCCGGCTAGCAGGCTGTGGCAGAGGACGAGCGTCCCCCGGGCAATCTGCCCTGGAAGGAGAGTCGGGGAGTGGCACGGTGGTTTAGGCGGGGCCGATCTGTTTCCGGCCCTTTCGGTTGCCGGTGCCTCACGAGCCCCGCCATGCTCCGTTTCCACTCCCCGCTCATCGAACCGGACGTGCAGATCTCCCGCATCCGGCTCTCCGATCAGATTGACCGTGCCTGCGCCCGCAGCTGTTTGCGTTGAATGCGTTCCGTGCGTTTCACAAGGCCGTAGTTTTCGTACAGACTCAGGTCCGGAAGGTTCTGGTACCTCCGGTCCCCACGGTGCTTCCGACACATCCACCGGCGGAGCCTGCGGCAGGTGTGCCCCTGCACGACCTTCCAGGCTCCCGTGACGTACCCCATCCGGTTGTAGTTCGCCCACTCGGTCAAGACCCGGTTGATGCGCACCACCACCTGCGACGGATCACGCCACGTCGTCCGGGAACTCGTCGGCTCGCTGATCTTTTCACAGACCGCACGAACCTTCGACCTGGCTGGTGCCGGCGCAACATACCGCCGGCCCGTTGACAGCGAAGGCGCTCGACAGTTCGTCACCTCCGTATCGACTTCGACTGCTTCCCGGCGAACAACCATCTCCGGGTGTGGGTCTTGCACCCACGGGATAAAACACACCGTGCACGACGCACGCCCGAGGCGCGAGTTTTGGTGTTGCGCGGAGGAGCTCAATAGAGCGGCGCCGCTGCAGGGATCCAGCAGCGAATCATGTTTTGACCATCCGTACACAGGCGATCGGTCCCGTCACCGGCCCAAGAAGCCCCAGGTGGAAACCCGGGAGCATGATCCACGCGAACACGCGGCATCGTGCCGCGGTTCGCTTGGCGGGCCGCCGCCCGCTTGGAATCAACCCGGCCCTCCGGGCCTGGCACCCACACAAGAAGCCCCGGGTGGAAACCCGGGAGCATGATCCACGCGAACCCGCGGCATCGTGCCGCGGTTCGCTTGGCGGGCCGCCGCCCGCTTGGAATCAACCCGGCCCTCCGGGCCTGGCACCCACACAAGAAGCCCCGGGTGGAAACCCGGGAGCATGATCCACGCGAATACGCGGCATCGTGCCGCGGTTCGCTTGGCGGGCCGCCGCCCGCTTGGAATCAACCCGGCCCTCCGGGCCTGGCGCCCACACAAAAAGCCCCGGGTGGAAACCCGGGAGCATGATCCACGCGAATACGCGGCATCGTGCCGCGGTTCGCTTGGCGGGCCGCCGCCCGCTTGGAATCAACCCGGCCCTCCGGGCCTGGCGCCCACACAAAAAG
>Ga0315906_10000838_pt1 | contig 47387 bp, 36 predicted proteins | sample LakEriMetagenome_4_FD_203526 | JGI IMG/M metagenome (GOLD analysis project Ga0315906, IMG submission 203526) | Freshwater fungal communities from buoy surface, Lake Erie, Ohio, United States - Buoy 2 MA122 | ecosystem: Environmental > Aquatic > Freshwater > Lake > Lake biofilm | place: USA...
ATTTCCCCCTCCACCTCCTCCTGGATTACAAACGGAGATGTTACCAAGATTACCGTCGTTGGGTATTTGAACGGGAGTTCCCACCGTGTAAGGGCTAGCGATGAAAGGGTATAATGTACTACCGGCAATACAATTTCTAGAGAATGAAAATTGACCTGAATAATTTGTAAAATAAACCTCTCCGTTTACAAGCACATAACCAGACGATTGCGCAATATTGTTGCAATCCACAATAACGCCAGTTACTTGAATAGTTCCAGGGAGATTTACAGCAATAGGGTCCAGAGTGGTGTTCACGCTGAATGGACCGATGCTTTGCGTATAAACCGTTGTATCATTACCAGTACAAGAAGGCAACTGTACGGTCATAATAAAGGTCTGGCCGGCAGGTACCCAGCCGCTGAATTGCCCCTGAGCATTTGTGATATCCGAGGCCGTACCATTAGTTTGGCTGTTGAGTGTTACTGTGGCTCCTTGCAAGGGTTGGCCTCCTGCATCGGTGATAGTACCCTCAATAGTAATCCAATCAAGTGGTATATCGCAGTTCCAGAAGGAGAAGTGGCTAACCTGTGCCACATACTCGTTATTCTGCTTGGTGGCCACGCCCTCGTGTTTCCAATATCCGTTCTGCTCGTCAAATGACCAAAGGTCGATGCTCGAAGGTGCCGAACCCAGTTGTTGAGGAGCTATCGGTAAACGCACAGTTGCTTTTTGTCCAGATGCCAATTGAAGTACTTCTCCGTTATTGTCTGTGAGCTCTGCCGCTAACATCCCATAAGAAACCAAACCCAGACTCTGATTATCTTGAGCCCCTATAAGGTTGCCAGGCATTTCCTCTGAAAAGTAATTACTTTGCGTTGTAATATTTCTTATGGCAACCCGTACTGTGCCTGTATAGGGAGAATTATTTTTAACGATTGAGTTAGCAGATAGGGCCACAGACACATCGGATCCAAGGTCTGAAACAGTTCCTCCACTAATTGCGTTTATGCTACCATCAGACGAATTGGATAGTAGCCTTATGCTCAACCTATTTCCGCCACTTAAAGGCACAAAACTACGAGAACCAAGGAAGTAGCCAACTTTCTCAACTTTAACATAACCCAAGTTCTTGTATGCGCTGAATCCGTTGATACGGAAAACCCCTTGTGCATCAGTGGTGGTAGTTTTTGACCCGGCTTTTACTGTTGCACCTTCAACAGGCATATTGTTCTCATCAAGAACAATACCATAAGCAGAAGCGCTCATACTTTGTCCCCAAAGATCACTTCCTGGCGAAGACTCTTGCTCATCTTCCTTTTTACAGGCAGAAACAGATAAAAAAATGAGCATTGATAACGAAAGGATTATTCTTAACATGGGCTGTTTTTTTAAAAAAAATTAGTTTTTTTTTAAAATGACAATTCGAGACAATAATAAAGAAAATTTGTTAATAATGAGGAAATTGACAGGATACAGTAGCAACTTGCCTCGACAAAAGAAGGCAACAGTTTGTGGTAGGGGCTTACATCCCTTAAGACGGACAGCAGGAACCTTGGATCCTTTGACTTCTTTTTGGGGAGGCAAGCTCAGGGGAAGTGAACTCAGGTCATATATACATGTAGCAATTAGGATCTTGGCGAGAGGATTAAATAATACCGCAATGAACATGGCTCATCATGCTCAAATGAATCGTTTAGGTTCGGTTAAAAATTTGCGCCTCGATTTTTTCAAATTTATTTTCGCCGTGGGGCGGCCCTTCGACACTTCGTCCGATAGCTACCGGACAAGCTCAGGGCAAGTGAGCGTAGCTCCCAAAAAATCACCAAGCAGATTTAAACTCAATCTAAATGATTAAGAGTAACAGAAAATTTGCAAATGCACTATTCAAAAAAATTTTCGCCGTAGGGCGGCCCTTCGACCCTTCGACCCTTCGACAAGCTCAGGGTAAACAAGCTCAGGGTAAACAAGCTCAGGGTAAACAAACTCAGGGTAAACAAACTCAGGGCAAGTACGCTTCGATTACTCAGCACGCGTGGGCAGTTGCAATTTCATAACGCGCTACGAATAAAATCGCCTTTAACAAACTGCACGATAACGAATTTGTTTGACGATTTTTTTTCGTCCCCGCCTTCGGCGGGGATTTGTCAAATTGTCAAATGAATCCAATGAATTACTTAACCCTCCGGGTTAATCCCTGAGACAACGAATAGAGAAGCCGAAAGGCTTATCGGTGTCGCTACGGAACACATCCGCAACATTGTAATTGAGGCTCCGGTACAAGGCGATGCCGGTATTGTACTCTGAAGCACTCCACCAGTAGCCGAGGTTGCCAATGAAGTTGTAATAACCATTGTCGTTGCGGTAACCGCCTGGCAAACCTGTGAACCCACTGCTGTTGGTGGCCCCTTGGTTGGGAGCCAGCCACAGCCCCGTGCCCGATTGTAAATCGCCTACTGCCTTCATAAAACCACCGGCGATTAGACTTTGTGAGTAGCTACTGTCTGTTGTATCCGCCTGCGGGTCGAGCTGTTTCACCAATACATTCCATTCGCTGTCCGTAGGCACATGCCAACCTGAAGGGCACACTCCCCTAGGGTCGGCTACCGCATACCAGTTGTACAACTTGCCATAGATATTGTTGTACTGGCTGCTGTCGTTGTAACACGCCCAGGCTCCTGTGGTCAAGTTCGACCAATCACCTGTTGGGTTGGGTATCAAATCGCCGTTTTTGTACTTGGTGGTTTTCAGGTTCTCCTGCATCCATTCCTGCGTGCCTATCTGCACCGTGTTGTAGGTGTTGCCGTCGATGTCCGTTACCGTGCCTGTTCCACCTCCTCCACCTCCACTGCAAACCGTTACATTGCCCATGTTGCCATTGGCAGGTATTTGCACAGGCGTGCCTGCTGTAAAAGGGTTGGTCGCATACGGATACAGCATGATGCCACTACCGCAGGTCGAAAATGAGAACTGTCCTGCCGCATTTGCAAAATGCACTTGGCCGTTTGCTACTACATACCCATTTGTTACCGGATTGCCATTGCACACCAGCGTGCCCGTTACTTGCGTAGCTCCTGGTACGGTTACCGCAATGGGATTGAGCGTGGTGTTGGTGCTATAGGGTCCAACACTCTGCGTAAGAACCGTAATGTTGTTACCACCGCATGATACTTGTACGGTCATGGTGAAGCTTTGGCCTGCAGGCACCCAGCCGCTGAATTGACCTTGCGCATTGGTGTAGTCCGATGCCGTGCCGCTCGTTTGGCTGTTGAGGGTTACTGTGGCGCCCGGTATCGGTTGGCCATTGGTGTTGGTAATGGTACCTTGTAGCGTTATCCAGTCGCCAGGAATGTCGCAGTTCCAGAACGAAAAATGGCTCACCTGTGCCACATACTCGCTACCTTGTTTGGTGGCTGTGCCCTCTTGTTTCCAATATCCGTTTTGCTCGTCAAACGACCATAGGTCGATGGTATTTGGTGCCGTGGCCTGTTGTTGCGCAGCAATGGGGAAGCGAACGGTGGCTGTTTGTCCTGCCGCTAACTGGAGGGGCTGCCCAGCGTTGTCGGTAAGCTCCGCCGCCACCATGCCGTAGGATTGCAATCCGCGACTCTGGTTGTTTTGTTGTACACCTATCAAATTGCCGGGCATTTCCTCAGAGAAGTTGTCGCTCTGGGTATCGATGTGCCTAATGGCTACCCGCACCGTGCCATTGTAGGGCGCGTTGTTTTTGACGATGCCGTTGGCGGGCAGGGTTATCTCTACCGCTGAGTTTGCATCGTTTATGGTGGCGCCACTCGAGGAGCTTACAGAGCCATCGGGCGTATTGGAGAGCAATCGTATGTTCACCCGGTTGCCACCGCTCAACGGCACGAAGCTGCGCGAGCCGGGGAAGTAGCCTTGCTTGGCTACTTTCACATAACCTAAATTTTGGTAGGCGTTGAAGTCGTTGATACGGAAAACCCCTTGCGCATCGGTAGTGGCGGTGCTACCACCTGCGTTCACCGTTGCGCCTGCTACTGCTGCTCCGTTTTCATCGGTTACCGTTCCGTATACCGAAGCGCTCACCCCTTGTCCCCACAAATCGCTGCTGGGTGGAGGGTTGGGCGATGGTTCTTCTGTTTCGTCTTTCTTACAAGCGACAATCACAACCACCATCATGAGTGCAAGGGCCAGGAGTTTTCTAAACATGGTTTTGTTTTTTTATGGTTCAAAATGTTGAAGCCGTGAAAAAGCGGCTTTGTAGTACAATGATAGGAAATTTTCGAAAATGCAGAAGTAGTGGCGCGAGGCCCTTCGACCCTTCGACCCTTCGACCCTTCGACAAGCTCAGGGTAAACAAGCTCAGGGCAAGCAGGCTCAGGGTAAACAAGCTCAGGGTAAACAGGCTCAGGGCGACGCGGTGGCGGTAACGATAATTGTCACATGTCACCCTTCGACAGGCTCAGGGCGGCGCTTGTCACCCTTCGACCCTTCGATGAACTCAGGGCAAGCAAGCTCAGGGCGACGCTTATCACTTGCCACTCACACCAGCGTAATATCGAACTGCACCAAATCAACAAACTCCTGCACGCGATTTTCGAGTTCGTCGTTGGTAATTTCCAAAAGGCGCTCTGTTCCGAATTTTTCGACACAGAATGACGCCATGGCAGAGCCAAAGATGATGGCTCGCTTCATGTTGTCGAATGAGATGTCGCGTGTACGAGCCAGATGGCCTATAAAGCCGCCAGCGAAGGTGTCGCCGGCTCCGGTTGGGTCGAATACATCCTCCAGCGGAAGCGCAGGAGCGAAGAAAACCTGCTCATTGTTGAAGAGCAATGCGCCATGCTCACCTTTTTTGATGATAAGGTATTTGGGACCCATGCCCAAGATTTTTTGAGCGGCCTTCACCAATGAATACTCTCCCGACAATTGACGCGCCTCGGCATCGTTGATGGTGAGCACATCCGTTCGGGCAATCATTTTCAACAAATCCTCCATGGCCGTCTCCATCCAAAAATTCATGGTATCCATAACTACCAACTTCGGCCTTTCCTGTAAACGATCGAGCACCTTCATTTGCAACGAGGGCATCAAATTGCCCAACATAAGGAATTCACAATCTTGGTACGAATCGGGAATAATGGGGTCGAAGGATAAGATAACATTCAGTTCCGTAGCGAGGGTGTCGCGCGTATTCATGTCGTTGTGATAGCGCCCCGACCAGAAAAAAGACTTCTGACCAGCCAAAACCTGAAGTCCCTCCGTTCTGATACCACGGTCGTTGAAGCCTTGAATGGTTTCTTTAGGGAAATCATCGCCCACAACGGATACCAGGTTAATGTTATCGGTAAAAAAAGAGGCCGAGAGACCCGCATAGGTAGCCGCACCACCTATGATTTTATCGGTTTTTCCAAATGGTGTTTCAATGGCATCAAAGGCAACGGTTCCAACTACAAGAAGGCTCATGGGTTATATTGTTTGGGATTCAAAGATAGGCTTTAGGCGAATAATGCTGCTTGTGTTTTTTCGAAAACAGAAAGCTGGATTTTTTAAAAGCGATTGTTGACATCCGTCATCTCGTTATTCAATTAGCGAAAGTTCCTTTGTACAAAAACATCCCCCATGAAAAATCACACCTCCTCCGACCCCGTTGTGCCACAAGGCATCAATGATTACATCAAAGACTGTTTCAACGATGATTTTTTAACCGATATTAAACCGGTAATCGATGCCAAAGGCCAAACATCCTGGCTCGTGGATGTTACACACAATAGCCTGGTTTACCATCTTCGCTTCAACCAGATGGGTGCATTGGTAGATAGCCAAACGGAGGCCATTTCATTTCCTGGAGACGAGATCGAGCTTGGGGAGGGCGACTAGTTGGATAATAGGCCCGTCTGCCAACAGGACTTTGAAGCTTTTATATATTACTGATTTTCAATGAATAAAGGGGTTGTGCAAGCGGTTTTACAAGCCCTTTTGGATTGTCTTTAAAATATTTACATTTGTCTCCTGAACCAAAATTTATCCATCTCATTATGAAGGTCATTTACAATTCCACGCTGAAGACGGTCCTGTTCTTTGTTTTGATTGCTACGGCACTTACTAGCTGCAAAAAAGATGAGGAAACCGAAGTTCCTGTAATCACAGTTTCAGGTCCAAATCCGATGTATTTGGATAGCCTCGATCAGCCGTTTTATGAGCCCGGTGTTAGCACTAGTAGCGGCACCATTGTTACCGATCTAAGCGCTGTTAACTTCAAAAAGCGTGGCGAGTACACGGTTTATTATTCAGCTGTTGATGGTCCTAATGTGGTTGGATATGCTACTCGCCAATTAATCATGAAAAATCCTTCTGAATCGTTGGTAGGAGCATACAATGTTGAAGTCCGTGATGCAAACGGCGACATAATCGACTATTATGTTGATAATATCTCTACGGACGATTATGTTAATGGCAAGTTCTATTTCAGTAATTTTTCTGGAGATTGCCTCGACAATTTTGTTGTTACAGCCAAGTATTTTTGGCTTGAAGATTCCTTGGATTTGTATACTGGACAGGATTTTCAAAACAACACATTGCAAAAATTTGCTGTAAATGTTAATGGAAGCAATATTTCTTTTGAAATGGAAATCACCAATTCATCAGGAAATACCAACACATATACTTATGTAAGTCGTGACCCCAATGCACCATCTGCAACTTTAATGGCAACACATTTGGCTATGGATGGACCTCCCGTTGATATCCATGTAGACAATGAGAAAGCCGTTAGCGCATTAGATACAGCGGTTTCTACATCTTACCTAACATTGGATGCAGGCAATCACAACTTCAAAATAAAAGTAGAGGGTTCTTGTACCACGGTGCCTGGTCTTGAAGGAAATGTATCCTTATCATCCGGCCAAAATTATTCAGCCTTTGCGGTTGGATCTGGATCTGTAGGCTACAACCTGCTACTTCTTAATGATGATCTTTCGAATCCTGCCTCTGGTAACGCGAGAGTACGATTCCTGCACGCTGTTCCCGGAGCGCCCAATGTTACCATTTCAACAGGTGGGTCTGCTGTTTTTACAGATGTGGAGTATAAAGAAGACAACACGATAGAGGTGCCTTCTGGATCTTATGTATTTGATGTAACAGAGGCTTCATCTGGAACTCCTCTCCTTTCCACAGGTTCGGTTAACTTTGATCCCGGTAAAGTATACACCGTTATTGCTTACCCAAGTGGCGGTGGTATCGGTGTTAAATTGATCACCAACAAATAAAATCATCTTCATACAAAAAAACCGGCTGCCACTCAGCCGGTTTTTTTTGTTTAAAAAGATTCATATCGTCCAAATTTTCAAAGATGCTTTGTAGCCCAAATACCTAATCCATATATCATGAAACCGATCCCAAAAATTCTGTTATTGATGGCGCTCGTATTGCCAAAATCGCTTGTCGCACAAATCTCACTAGAGCAATCGTATGGAGTTTGTGAAGAAATTCCCGTACACATCACAACTCTCGAAAACTCCGGTGACAAGTATGTGGTTTACGATGATACAGGTTTTACATTGAACCTTTACAACTTAGACCATACCTTATTCAAAACAATACCCATAGATACGCTTGCGATTGGCTTTTACCCATCATACTACCCACAAGGAGAAGGCGTGTTTGCGTCTTATGTGAAGGAAAATCTATTCGATTTGGATGGTCAGGTGGAGTTTGTTTGGCAGTTTTCAGGATTTGATCCCGTTCTATTCCAGCTCAAAGTTATTTCAGCTATTATTGACGAGTCTGGACAGCCTTTGGCGGTATTTGATAGCTGTTATATTATAAGTGATTTTTCAGAATTCTATCAGCCCATTCGTAACACCGCCTCGGGCACAAAATTGTTCGTTGAAAACAGTGTTACTTCTGAATACAAGGTCTACAGCCTGCCCGGTACCTTAACATGCGATCCATGCGGAAGCGTAAGTGGTTTACAGAACCCTACGGCAAATAGCGAACGGGCTTCATCCAAGGTGTTTCCCAATCCCTCCAAAAACACTGCAACCATAGAATATAAATTGCCTCTCGGTATAGGCTCAGGATTGATTCGTATTTACAACCAAGAGGGCAAAGACATAAAAAGCTATCGAATCGGCGAAGCATTTAATAACATATCCATATCTGTGGAAGACCTGCCCTCTGGCCAATACTTTTACAGAGTGGAGACCAATGATGGAACCAACATCAGCACAGGAAAACTGATTGTAAATTGATTGCCTTAACCCATAAGGATATCAGGAATCAAACTGCATCATTTAAATTGTTTCCAAAACATAGCCTTGTTTGTATTTTAAAATCTCAAGGTTCGCGTAATTTGAAGCTCGCTTTCCGAAAAGAACAGAATCTCTATTGAGTTACAAATCGGCAAAGTGTTTATGTTATTATTTTGCCACCATATTAGTGATGCCCAAAAAGGGCGATTACTTGTGTTTTTTACAATTTAATTTGGGTGGCCATCAGCCAAAAACCAACAGATAATAAAATTTAATTTTTATACCTCTGCATTTTTCCGTATTATAGCTATCTCTATGCAAAAAACATTTGTCCTACATATGAAAAATTATCAACTTGCCTTAGTGTTGATTTTATTCTACCTAAGCTTACCCTTTGCCAATGCACAAACTCCTTCCTCCATGGAAACCCCGAAATGGGTTACCATGATGGAAGACCCGAATGTAAATTTTTACGAAGCCGTTAAAGAATATGAAAGCTTCTGGTCGACTCGTGAAAAACCAAAAAAAGAAGCCGAAATTTTTGATGCCTTAAACGGAAAGGGCCGCGAATCGGGCAAGTCGTTGGAGGAAATGGAAGCCGATCGCTTAGCTAAACTCGGACCTAAAATGGAAGGAAGGGCATTGGAGGAAATGGAATACCTCAAATACCAAAGCAAACGGTTCGATAAGTGGGTGCTGGAGGTGAAACCTTGGGTGCAAGCCGATGGACACATCCTCACCTATGAAGAGCGTCAGGCCATTTGGAACAAGCAACAAGAAGAAATTCGTCAACAGGAAAACAAGAAATGATAGACATGAAGCATATACGCCCACTACTCCACCTGTTTTTCCTTACGGCATCGATGGCATGCTTGTCTAGCCTTGCCCTTTCCCAATCGGCATCATGGACTGCCTATAAGCCTGACTTCTTCCCGACAAACGCATCCGGACAAATACATGGAATCAGTCGCGTTTCACAATTGAAATTTCATCCCTCGAACTCACAAAAAATGTATGCGGTGAGTGCGCGAGGCGGCTTGTTCATCTCCACCAATGGAGGAAACAATTGGACCATTGCTCCAGGTTGCGACAACATGACTCTTGGAACAAGGTTTGCATCCATTTGTATCGACCACACAAACGACCAAATCCTCTACCTTGGTGGTGGCGACCACAACTACTACTCTTCAGGTTCTGGTGTTTTCAAGTCCACCAACGGTGGCTCCACTTTTACCTCCATCGGACTAGGAGGCAAGATCATCGTTGAATTGATCATGGATCCATCCAACAACCAAGTACTCGTTGCCGCAACCAACACCGGCATTTACAAAACCACCGACGGTGGATCGACCTGGACACTCAAAACCGGATCCATCCAATTCGACGACCTCAAACAAAAGACCGGTACAGGATCCCGTGTATTGTTTGCAACCACACGAGGTGCCGAAATTTATCGCTCGCTTGATTTTGGCGACACCTGGAGTCAGATCACATCAGGTGTTTATATCCCTACCGGCTACACCTCTGGTGGAGGAACCCGCGTTGCAGTTACTCCTGCCGATTCAAATGTGGTTTATTTCTACATGAACGCCAAGGGAGGAACCCTGTTCAAATCAACCGATGGAGGAAGCAACTTCGTAAATGTAAAAGACACCTTGTCGCCTTATCTAACGGGTTACACAAACAGCTCTGCTGATCCCGGGCAAGGTGATTACAATACAGGTATCGGTGTTGATGGCGTAAATCCGAACATCGTATACTTTGTTGCCCATGTAGTGTGGAAAAGCTTGGATGGTGGCGTTACTTGGACGCAATTGACCAACTGGTACCAGAAGGTACACACAGACATGCACCAATCCATCAATAGCCCATACAACAACAACCAACTTTGGAATGTGAATGATGGTGGTGTTTGGCTTAGCACCGATGGAGGAAACAACTGGGTGCAGAAAAGTGATGGTATTTATGGATATGAAATCTATCATGGTGGATGCAGTCCGACGCGTCGCGACATGGTCAGCATTGGTACGCAAGACAACGGCGAGCTCTATGCAACCAATTCAGGATGGTTTACCAACCGCGGAGGCGATTGGCAATCGAATTGTGTGTTCGACTACCGTGCTAACAGCTCCATGGTGTATTACTACTTACCCGATTGGGGAACCGTACAAGTTCCCAAAAGGCGGTTGGTCACAGGAAGTTCGGCCACCTATGGTTTGCCAGCGAGCGTGACCGATTTCTCGGATATCACCTACCATCGCAGCAACTCCGATCTGGCATTTGTTGGCGATACCGTTGTTTGGCGCACCACCAGTCTTACCGCTACCACTCCCACATGGACATCCATCTTCAATACCAATGTGAAGATCATGGGCATGCATGCCCACTTTGCGGATGCCAACCGCTTGTATGTAGTTACCAACGATGGTAAAATCCACATCAGTACAAATGCCCTCAGCACCACTCCCACATTCACCACTGTGATACTGCCCTCGGCCACCAACTCCAAGGGAAGAATCACCAGTATCAAATCGAACCTCGATGTAGTGTATCTAACCGCCAACTCGAATGTGTATCGTTCAAGTGACAATGGACTCACATGGACATCGATCAAATACAATTTGCCCAATTATAACCATGCTGAAATTCTTGGGGACGAATATTTTTCAAGCAACGAACTGGTGTTTATTGCAACAGGTGGATCGGTTTATTATAAAACTGCAACCGCAACCAACTGGACCTCCTACTCAACCGGCTTACCGTCTCGAACCTCGATTGTAAACATGTCCATCTACAACGACAGCACAGCCAACACATTGTTGCGAGTATTCACTTACGGACGCGGCGTGTGGGAAACCCCCATAAGCTCGCTAAGAAGCTTGGCTGCTAATTTCGCTGCCGATAACACCACACCATGTTCCGGTGCCAGTATTACATTCAGCAATCTTTCCACAGGCACATATACTTCAAGTGCTTGGTCGTTCCCAGGCGGGAATCCATCGTCCTCAACTGCTTCTAATCCTGTTGTAACCTATGCCACTCCCGGTCTCTACACCGTTTCATTAACCGTTACCGGACCTACAGGATCATCTACCGAAACCAAAACCAACTACATCAACGCCGCAGGGTTGGCATTGCCGGTATCACAAAACTTCGAGTCGGCGGTATTTCCACCAACCAATTGGACCAACAACGATGCAACCAGCAACGCAGGCTCGTGGGCTCTGTACACAGGTGTAGGAGGATTTGGTAACAGCAATTACTCTATGTATTTCGACAACTATTCTGTTGATGCCAATGGCGCTTACGATGAATTCCGTTCCATCAACATCGATATGAGTGGAGTAACAGGAGGAGCTCTGACTTTTGATTTAGCCTATCAACCCTATTCGTTGACAAGCTACATAGATTCCATGCAAGTGCTTGTTTCTACAAACTGTGGCGCCACATTCTCATCCGTATATTTGAAATCAGGCGCAGCACTCGCCACGGTTACAGGTACCAACACCAGCGAATTTGTTCCTTCTGCAACGCAATGGCGCACCGAAAGCATCAACATGAATGCTTTCGCAGGACAAAATGTGATGGTAGCCTTCCGTAACATCGGTCATTACGGCAATAACATTTACATAGACAATATCCAACTTCTCGGCAACGCTCCTTGCAATTTATCTATGACTTCGATAGAAACGCAAACCAGTTGCGCTGGAGGTAACAACGGTACATTGTTGGTCAATGCCTCAGGTGGAAACGGAACGATAACATATACTTTGTCTCCAGGTGCTGCTTCCAACACTTCAGGATTTTTTGATGGCTTGACCGCAGGCACCTACACTGTGACCGCTACAGATGCCAACGGCTGTACTGTAAGCATACAATCGACTATTACATCTCCCTCACCACTTGGGGCATCTGCCAGCTATTCCCCTGTGGTATGCTTTGGCGGTACCACAGTCTTAACTGTTGCTGCCTCGGGCGGTACTCCACCATATAGCGGAACGGGCAATTATAATGTTTCTGCCGGAAGCTATAGTTACACCGTTACAGATGCGAACGGCTGTACGGCCGTAATCTCAGGAATCGTGACACAACCTGCGCAAATCATTCCAACCATTACTGCATCTGGACCTACTTCATTTTGTCAGGGTGGACAAGTAACCTTGTCTACCGGAAATTACTCAAGCTACTTATGGAATACAGGTTCTACGGGAGCATCTATCAGTGTGAATGCTTCTGGAAACTATATCGTGACTGTTACCGATGCACAAGGTTGTAGTGGTACTTCTGCAACCACTATCGTTACAGTAAGTCCCTCTGTGGCCGCCTCGGTAAGCATTTCCTCTAATGCACCAGCTACAATCCTATCCAATACAAATATCACTTTTACTGCAACGACAACCAATGGCGGTAACCTACCGGTTTATCAATGGAAAAAGAATGGTGTGAATGTGGGAACGAACAGCAGCACCTATTCGAACAGCGCCTGGGTAAATGGTGATGCTGTTAGCTGCGTACTTACTAGCAATGCCAATTGCGTAGTAGGTAGTCCAGCTACTTCCAACACCATAACCATCCCTGTTACACAGGTTGCCCCGAAATACGCCATCAGTGATATTACACAAAACAAAGTGTTTTATTACGATGCCGCCTTCAGCTTCATTCAAAGTAACACCTTATCAACAGCTACACTGAATGGCGTAACCAACGCATCCGACCTAAGCATACAAACCAACTTTGGTTATGTGTTGGATCAAACCAATAAGCGCCTTTATCGAAGAAATGCGCCAAGCGGCGTTGCCACGCCATCAGCTGTTTTACGCACCAATACGGGACAAGCCTTGGGAACGCCCACGGGAATTGCCATCAGCTCCGATACCCTTTGGGTGCTCGATAAAAAGGGCAAAGCCGTGTATCGCTATTCCATGTCATCTGCCTTTGCAACCACCGGCAACTTGAATGCGTTGGCCAAAATCACATTGGCATCGACATTGTCGAATGGAGAAAGCTTGTTCGCCTATGGCGCAAATCTTTATATTTTGAATAACGGCACAACCAAGGTCTTGCACCGATACCCAAAAGCAGGTGGCACCGCAACGCTTTCTAGGCCCATGGTAAACACCACTGGAACGGCATTGAGCTTAGTTACGGGAGTGGTATTAGATGGATTGGATGTGTTTGTAACCGATAATGGAATTGATCGGGCACTCAAATATTCGCTTACAAGTTTATATACTGGAAGTGGGAACCTGAATGCGTCAGCGGTATTCACTTTGCAGTCGACCAACCTCAACAGCACCGGCATATCCTTATGCAGTGGAACCAACTTGCTTCGCGAAACAGATGCACCAGCGGCTCCCTCAAAAGTCGAATCGTTGGAATTGAAGATTTATCCGAACCCTAGCGAGGGAGAAGTGCACTTGGTCATTTCAGGCGATCTATCCGAATCCAGTCTAATACGGGTAGTTGATATCTCCGGCAAGGCAGTATACTCGCAAAGCCTATCCGCAGATGATTTGAAAAAGCGTGAAATCGTATTCGACCTTTCTGCATACGGTAAGGGTGAATATATTGCTACGGTGTACACCCTAAAGCAGAAGAAGAGTCTAGTGTTTATAGTACAATAGGCTCCACCCATGCTCATAATAAAAGAAGAGGAACGCAGTTTTGGCGGATAGTTGTTAATTATCGCGGATCTATTTCACGCAAAGCACACCAAGAAATACGCTGAGAACCCGAAGGGGCTTCCCTAATACAACTCAATTCACAAAAATCTGAAATAGTCAGACCAATTCCAGTCATCCGTGTTCTAAAAAAAGTAACGCTGATTCGGCTTATAGCAGCGGATAATTGCGGATTTAATTAACCACAAACTTTTCCTTAATATTAAACCCTTTTGAATTGATCTCAATAAAATAAACACCTGGCGTAAGATTAGCCACATCAATAGGTTCACTGAAAAGTGAATTCAATTTAATTGATTGGATACGGTTGCCGATGCTGTTGTAAATGTTGATGCCAACAGTCTCACGCGCGCTGCTGGGAAATTTAAGGTAGAGATTTCCCTTGACAGGGTTCGGATAAATATGCAACATTTGATCCGTGATTTCAGGACTACCTGTAGTGAGCGTTGTCTTAATCAAAGTTCCATTAAACCCCACGGCATACCCTGCGTTTCCAGATGTAAAGTTCACAAATAAAAGTGTGGTGCTATTTACACCCGGTTGTTGACTCCAACTTTGTCCGCCATTAACCGTTCGCAAAATAAATCCGTTATCGCCTACGATACAACCATTGAGATCGTCGATAAAGGTCACCGAAAATAAAGTATTGGCCGTACCGCTTGGAATAGAAATCCATGTTTGTCCGCCATCGGTGGTGCGTTTGATGGTACCGCCTCCACCCACAGCTACACCAGTAGTGGTAGTAATAAAATAAACCGAACGCAACAGCTGGGTGGTGCCGCTGGTTTGCGGAATCCAATTGGTTCCTCCATTCAATGTGCGCAGGATGAAACCTTGGTTGCCGACCGCCCAGCCTGTATCGGGTGCGGGGAAATGTACTCCGGATAACTGCTTGTACTGGCCATTGGTTTGTTGTACCCAGGTTTGTCCGCCATCAATGGTTTTCCTGATCATTTCGATACTCAGTGAGCCTGAGCCACCCACTGCGTAGCCCGTATTCACATCAGTGAAATAAACCGAATTGAATTGCAGTGATGTTCCCGTCGATAGGGTATCCCAGGTTTGTCCGCCATTGGTGGTTTTTACGGCTTTGCCGTTCCAACCCACGGCGTATCCCGTGTCGGAAGCCGGAAAGTGTACTTCGAACAAATCATCCGCTACTCCACTCACCTGTGCAATCCAGCTTTGTCCACCATTGGTGGTTTTTCGAATCAAGCCTCCATTTCCCGTTACATATCCTGTCAATGAATCCGTAAAATACACCGATTGCAGCATGGTGGATGTTCCGGATGGAAGTTGTGACCATTGCGCGGATACGGGTAAAATGCTACACAAAATAGCAATGGAAGTCAGAAAGTGTTTCATTGGATGGAATACAGGGTTGATTGGAGTGGGATGCAAATGTAAGTCATAGTACTGATAAACCTAAAAAGGCTCACACTTACCTACTGCCTTTGCATTTTTTACCGAAACCAAACTTTCCTGTAACATCAATCGAAGCACCCTCTTACCTGCTGAAGATTTAAAATATTTTTCTCTACGCAATGAGTCCTTTTTAGAAAAGTAATACTCGCACAATAATGGCACAAATGTTCTACGTGGTGCCATGCTCTTCGTTTTACCTTGCGCATGTTCTTGCATACGACGTTCGAAATTGGCCGTGTAGCCAATGTAAAACATGTCATCCTTCAAACTGTACAGGATGTAAACACAAAACTTTGGGTGTTCCATTGAAAAGTGGATTTGATAAATGAAAAACGTTTTTGAAAAATGTAGAAACTATTAAAAAGCGGATTTAATAATGTAAAACTTGATCGAAAAACACCAATTAAATCTACAAAAAAGCCAGAAGCTCGTTAGAACTTCTGGCTCAGGTTAATTACCGCCCCGAAGTAGAAAATCTCGCTACGCTCGATTTACACTTCGAGACGGTGCAGCGTGGCGAAGCCTCTGCTGCACCGCTCCCCCTCTTGGGCTCGCCCCGAAGCATCGGGGCAAGGACCCAAAACTATTGAGCAACCCTATCATACAACCATGTCGAATCGCTAACCATCAGTTTCTCTATGAACTTGCGGGATTTCATTTTTTTGATGACCGACTCTATGCTTCTGGCTTGGTGTCGTGTCGCGCAAGGAAGACACCACCGGTAACGCCAATCCGTTGCATTGGCCGTGTGTGCTTTTGAAAATACATGCAGGTTGTGAAGTATCAACCAATCAGCCAAATCTTGCGTTTCGCCAACATAATACCGATCAAGTGTGTTCGAATAAAGTATGTAAACCCAAAACATTCGAAAAAACATAAAAAAAGGGCGGTGATTGCACCGCCCTAAAGCTCCCCCTCTTGGGCTCGAACCAAGGACCCCATGATTAACAGTCATGTGCTCTAACCAGCTGAGCTAAGGAGGAATAACCTTCTCTATATTCTAGACATGGAGAAGGGCATCCTTTTCGCTTGAGCCATCCGCCTGCGGCGGACTAAAGCACGTGTGGGATATGATAGAAGAGCGACTTTCCCAAGTAATGGAAAAGGACTGCAAAGATAATGCATTGGATTTTTAAACTCAAGGGGTTTGTGTATTTGGATTGGCGTTGATATTCAGCTGTTTGTGTGGATTGCTCCATCCCGTGCAGTGGAATGGAAAGCAAATCCAATGGCCTGAATCCAATCGGAAGACCCAATCGCTTAATGGCCTATTGAATCCGTGCCCTTTTTTCCGTACCTTGCACCTTGATAACCAATGCGCTGGCGCCCTTGCAAACCCCGCCAGCCTTTGAACTTGCTGCAATATGAACCGTTTAGCCCTTTGGCTGGCGCTGATGTTACCCTTCGTTTCATCCGCGCAAAGCACCCTCGCCCCAGGCGACCTCGCCGTAATCGCTCATAACAACGATAACGCCGACCAGATTGTATTGGTGGCTCTTACAGCCATTCCGCAAGGCACCATCATATCCATCACCGACAATGGTTGGTCGGGTAGTGCACTGTCTAATGTCGAAGGAACATGGACCTACAACTTTCCCACTAGCATAAACACGGGTACAAGAATTGCGCTCACCTCCTCCTCTCCAGGCATCACATCCACTGGCACATGGGATCTATCCACCTCCGGAGACCAAATTTTCATTTATCAAGGACCATCATCCAACCCTACCTTCATTTACGGTTTCAGCAGCCGTGCATGGGTAACCGGCTCCACCAGTTTGACCACTTCCCGGCTTCCCGCCACACTGCAAAACGGCAAAACAGCCCGCGACTTCTCCTCTGAAGTAGACAACGGATACTACAACGCCTCGTCCACTTCAGGTACCAAAGATTTTATCCTCACACAAATCGGCACAACCACCAAGTGGACTCGAAGCAACAACAGATATTCTTCCTTCCCGAATATCACCTTCAGCATCACATCATCCGGTAATACTGGAGAACCAGCCAACCAACCAACGAACTTCAACGCATCATCGGTTCTTACTTGGTCGTTCAATGTAAACTGGTCTGCTGCATCGCCCGCATGCGACGGATACCTGGTATTGCGTGCCGATGACAATTCAAGCGTGAACGCCACTCCGGTTGACGGAGTCACCTACTCGATCGGAGATCAACTGGGAAATGCCAAAGTTGCTTACATGGGAAGTGCCACATTCTTCAACCAAAAAGGGAGAGTAATAGCCTCCAACAATTATCAATATGCTGTGTTCGCATACAACGGAACAGGAGCCTCTAGAGACTACAAACAATCTTCGCCGCTTGTCGGAACTGTTTCCACACCATCCACCGGCGTTGGAAATTATTACTCGGGCATTAACACATCGGCAACCTCTTTCGTTTCCGATTTGCAAAATCGTATCAGAAGCCCCTACACCATCGTAGACTACGCTCAGTTCGACGAAACCATGGTGGCTAACTTCGCTTTCAGTGATACCATTGGTGGAAAGAAAATCGCAACCTGTGTATACACAGGGGAGCGAGCCATGTATACCCCTCCATTTGCATGGACGCCTACAACCATCTTCAGTCGCGAACACACCTGGTGCCACAGTTGGATGCCAAGCTCATCAAGCACTACTACGCAGGAATATGCCGATCAACACCACTTATTTGTTGTAAACCAAAATAACGCCAACGGTGTTCGCAGCAATCACCCGCTGGGGGAAGTGGTCAATGTAACATCATCCTACCAGCTCGGCTCCTATGGAACAGATGCTAATGGAAATACCGTTTATGAGCCTCGCGAATCACACAAAGGAAATGCAGCGCGTGCGCTCCTCTACATGTCGTTGCGTTATAACGGCGTGAACGGACTTGATTGGACATTCAACCGACTGAACAATGTAATTCTTCCCTCCTTGAATGAAGATCCTCAAGATGTGCAATTGCTGATTCAATGGCATACCCAAGACCCACCCGATGCGGAAGAAATTGCACGAAACGATTATATCCAAAGCATCCAGGGAAACCGCAATCCACTTATCGACAACCCGGATTGGATCAACTACATTGATTTCAATAACCTGAACTACAAGTTTGCTAACATCAACCCCTCCACATCGCAAGAAGGATTGGATCAAGTTGCTGTATCGGCTTACCCGTCCCCTTTTTCGAATAACCTCACCGTCAGAATCAACTCGAGTTTCAACAGCACCTGCACCCTTCGTCTGATTTCTTACGAAGGAAAAGTCGTCTACTCGGCCGAAACCTCTATCGAATCGGGATTCAATAAATTTGAATGGGCCGACCTCGATTTGTCTAATGGTATTTATTTTCTGGTTGCCAACATCAATGGCAAAACGATCTCTCAAAAAATCATCAAACAGTCTATTCGCTGACCATGCTTTTACGGGAAGTCGCCACTACCGATCAGTCACGCACCACCATCCTCATTCGATTGGTGGTAGGATTGGTTTTTCTATCGGAAGGCATCCAAAAGTTTTTGTTTGAAGAATTGCGCGGTGCAGGACGCTTCGAGAAAATCGGACTTCCCTCGCCCGAACTGCTTGGCCCCATGGTGGGAGGTTTTGAGATTGTATGCGGCATCATGATTTTGCTTGGCATCTACACCCGCCTCGCCGTAATACCAATCATCATCATCATGATCGTTGCTTTTGCTACAACCAAATCGGAGATCTTGGCTGAAGAGGGTTTTTGGGAAATGCTTCACCGCAGTCGTACCGATTTTGCCATGCTGCTCTGTGGCTTATTCCTTTTGATAAAAGGAAGCGGTGGCATGTCGTACGACCGCCAACTGATGCGTTGATTTTCTGCCGCGATTTCAGATTTTCAAATCTTTCGCCCACTGCTTGATGGCATCCCTAACATCACGGAACCCTTGAACAATTTCAGCATCATTGCCCTTGAGCTTCGCAGGGTCCGAAAAGGGTTGGTGAATCTTAGTCGTTCCTCCGGGGAAAATAGGACAGCGGTTGGCGGCGTGATCGCAAACGGTAACCACCAAATCAAATTGTATATCGGCATATTCATCCACATGGTTCGATGTGTGATGCGAGATGTCTATACCGTCCTCTTTCAAAACCTGAACGGCCCTTGCATTGAGTCCGTGCGTTTCAACACCAGCACTGAAAACCTCGGCCTCATGTCCATGAAAATGGCGGATGTAGGCTTCTGCCATCTGGCTGCGACAACTATTGCCCGTACATAATATCAAAATCTTTTTCATGGTATATACCATTTGTTTTTCATCCACAATGCAGCTCGAACCAACAGAATTAATGCAGGTACTTCCACCAACGGACCAATCACCCCGGTGAATGCTTGAGGTGATGCAATGCCGAAAACTGCGATGGATACGGCAATGGCCAATTCAAAATTGTTCCCAGTTGCGGTGAATGCAATCGCAGTATTTTTATCATAAGAAAGTCCACTCCATTTACCGATTGCGAATGAGATGAAAAACATCAAGACGAAATAGATCAAAAGCGGAACAGCGATCATCAGCACATCTCGCGGTAATTCAACAATCATGTCGCCTTTAAGACTGAACATGTATACGATGGTAAACATAAGTGCGTACAGCGTGATGGGTGAAACGGCAGGCACAAACACGCGGTTATACCATTCAATCCCTTTGCGGGAAATGAGGATCCGGCGCGACAAATAACCCAACGCAAACGGAATACCCAGGTAAATCAAAACGCTAGTGGCAATATCGGAAACGGAAACCTGGATATCGATGGCTTGCATCCCCAGCCAAGGCGGAACCACCTTCAAGAAAAACCAGGCGTACGCGCTATAAGTCAATATCTGGAAAATGCTATTCATGGCAACCAACATGGCGCCTTGTTCGCGATTGCCACCAGCCAGATCGTTCCATACAATTACCATGGCGATACAACGAGCGATGCCAATCAAAATCAAACCCGACATATAACCGGGATGGTCTTGCAGAAAAAGTAACGCAAGAACAAACATCAACAACGGCCCAACCAACCAATTCAGTACTATGGATAGCCACATGGTTTTGCTGTCGCGGAAAGCAGACGGCAGTAACGAGTAATCCACCTTTGCCAAGGGCGGATACATCATTAGAATCAGACCTGCGGCCAGTGGAATATTGGTGGAGCCACTAGTCACGCTTTCGCTGATGTCTTTGATACCCGGAAACAAAAATCCAAGCATAACACCCAACGCCATAGCCAGGAAAATCCATAGTGTAAGGTATCTATCCAGAAACTTGAGCCTCTGTTTCATAACCATCAGCAACAGCTTCCTCCAGGAGTACAACAAGCATTAGAACCGCCCAAATCAGCCATGGCAACTTTTGTTTTCGTTACCGGGATGCCGCAACGATCGGGCGCTAAACAATCGGTTTGCAAAGACTTTAGATGGAAGTACCGTCCATCAAAAGAGAGTCCGTAAATTCCAATGGTGGATTCCTGATATTCAAATTCAATTTCTAAATCCGATTTCAGTATATTCGATTCATAACTTTCAATAATCGTCAACAGCTTTTCAGAGGTAAGTCGATGATCGAAATCCTGTGCCACCCACACCTGAAAAGTGATTCGTTCTTCTTTCCGGAGCGTTCCTCCGCAGTCCACAAATGTTTTGGATTTATGACCTGCTTCCGTGATGTGATAATGTGCAGGAATGGGATTGCCGTCGAGATGTAGGATGACGGGATGCGTGGTTTGCGCCAACGCATGTTTGAATTCTGAAAGTATCATGGTTTATGGTTTAACAACATTTTTGATCTTGGCGCTCCAATTGTCCTGAAACCTTATCGAGAAAAGCAACCAATTGCCGGATGGCCTTTCGATCGACGCAATAACAAGTGGCAGTTCCTTCAATTGAACCGGTGATGACACCGGCGTTTCCCATGGCTTTGAGGTGTTGCGAGACCGTTGACTGCGCCAAAGGCAACTCGCTCACCAACTCCCCGCATTGACAGCTTTCGGATTTGGCCAATTGCTCGAGGATAGCTACCCTTGCGGGATGTGCCAAGGCTTGAAACAATGCCGCCATTCGCAAGGTCCGCTCAGAGTAATCTTCGGTTTTGGTAGTGCCCATAAGGGGTATTTTATCGCAATATTACGATAATTTCATGCTATTTCCAAATCCAAAAGCAAAAAGCCGCAGGAAACGATCCTGCGGCCTTTACTATTAAGGATGATGGGGTTATCGAGATACCACGATTGGGGTGTTATGCATCACTCCATCGGATTGAATCAGTACCAGATGGTACCACCCTGAATTCAATTCCGATATACTCAATCGCTGATTTTGGTCTGCAGAAAAATCCAGATTCTGAATTTCGTTAACCACTCGTCCCGTAACATCGGTTATCATTAATTTGCTAGATCCACCATTTGCATTCAGTAATCGTACATTGATATAATCACCAGCAGGGTTTGGTGATACGGACAGGGTAGTTACCATATCGTCTTGTAGTCTTGCAGTTGATGTACATGACCCCAAGGTGGCTCCACTTGCCAAATAATTATTTAATTGACTTTGATTGATGCACTCGGTGACTCCGTTGTTACATACGCTGACCAATAAGTTACCGCAAGCATAATCCGTTTCAAAAATGGCTATTGATCCGCTGATTTCATTGGAAACCAAAAGCAAGTTACGGCCATTGGGGCTATCTGCTGCAGGAATGAATAACAGACCCTCCGGTCCCAAGTCGGCAGGGTATGCCGCTGCTGGAGTGATAGTGAAATCACGGGTGTTGATGTAATCTACAAAAACGGGCGCATAAGGGTCGGTGATATCGAAGGTCATGACACCTCCAATACGCTCCAAGCCTAGAAACAGGTATGTGCGGCCAAGTATCTTGGCCAAGGTCAAGCCTTCGGGTTCCGGTCCCTTGTCATCGCTGCGGTTTTTAAAAGTATTGTTGCTGTTAGATGCATTGAAGCGGGTTGGGTACATGGATGCCGTGTACTGCTCAATCATATCTCCACTATCGAATACCAATTGTCCCGCTGCATTCCAAATGGAAAACGAACGGGCGCCGAAACTATACAACTCGTCAAAATCGCCATCGCCATCGGTGTCTCCCATCGACTTCGAAATGTTTAAGCGACCTAGTTGGGCATCCGTCCTCAAAGTGGTCCTGTTAGGAAAAGTCAATGAATCAAGGATTATGGAATTCATCCGGACTGCCTCTACAAAAGTTGTGTAATCCCGTGCATCACCTTCATTGGCGGTAACGATGAATGGTTGGCCTAAATAATTGTATGAGGCAGCAGCATCTGGTTGGTACATTCCCTTAACAGGCCAAGTGTTGATCTGGACAGATCCAGAACGATCTGAAACATCCATTCCGTTTCCGGAAACACTATGATCCTTGAAGCCAAGAGGCCAAACACGCACAATGCGATTGGTAGTTAGATTCACCTCCGCCATGGCATTATTTTCCTGCAGGGTAATCCATGCTCTTTGGCTGTTTCGCGAAATGGCTACATATTCCGGTTCCATATCTTGTGCAAAAGTGGCATTCGGGCCGAAGGACCTCACCCCGGGAACACCCGTTGTATTGTAAGCGGCGAAATCCAATATGGTGACATGTGATTGATTAAGGGAAGGCACTTGCCGTACCGAATCAATAATGGCTACCACTCCAACCGGATCAATGGAGTAGTCGGAGTTGGGTTCTCCCTCACATGCTACAACAATCTTGTTTCCATTTGGGGTGAATGTTAACATGTCCGGTAAGGCCCCGACTGTAACCTGGTTCAGATAGTTACCGGATGCATCGAAAAATATCACCTTACCGTTATCGGTCTTGATCAGTCCCTCTACTGCTGCTGCAAGTATTCCATTTTTAAAGTCGATACTGTTGGCTTTGCCTCCATAAGCAACCAAGCTGATGGTGGTAATCAATGATGGAATTGCAGGATCCGAAAGGTTGATGATATCTATATTTCCATTGCTTCCATTGACCGAAAAAAGGCGCTGCGTAACGGGATCAAATGCACAGATTTCAGTTGCTCCTTGGTCGAATGACCCTGTGTAAAATCTTCCTACATACCGCAAATCGATGGGATTTTGTGCCAATGATGGAGTTGCAGCAAATAATGATACGGTTAGTAACAAGTTTTTAAAAATGTTCTTCATGTTTCTAATGGTTTAATTCACCACAATAAACCTCGAACAGTTTAACCCAACACTATCATTATTTTAGGAAATGGTTAAGGTAAAAGCTTGAGCAATTTGTATGCCTGTTTACTCGAATAGCCAAAAACATTTAAATAATACATGCCAGTATGCCAAGATCCTGTATCTATTGTTTTAGGATTGACTGCCTCAAAAACTAATTTTCCTCGAGTATCATACACCTGCACTAATACGGGCGAATCTGATGATATGAACAATTGATTAATAAATGGATTAGGGAAAACCTTTGTAATGTCAACTGCATCTATGCTTTGAATAGATAGATTATTCATACACCCAGTTATCTGACAAGCCGAGGAGTCCCCATTAACAAAAGCTTCTGCATCCGTAAAATCGTAGGCGCATACTTCATTGCTTGTGGTTGCAAATCTCAAATTGAAAGCAATACTACCCGGTTGTATCCCATTGGGATGATACGAAGTTATCCTCCAAATGGAATCAATGGGGTTTAGAAAGTATAAATACTGCAATCCATTCAAAACATTGGTCAGGCTATCAAATACGATACGAGCCGTATTGAAACGGAGAGCCAAATCGATTGAATAAATGGTGGAACTTGACTGAATTGAAATCGGAATCTCAACATCGCTACCGTCAAAAAAACTTTGATTCAGATCCAATTTTATCGTATCTGTTGAAGATACAAAATGTTGAGCCGTTGAGGTTTTTACAACCGACAACAAAATAAAAAACCATACGGCTTTAAAGATTCCTTTAAGCAATTATGAAATGGTTTAACACGACCGCAAAGATCGGTTGCAAAAGTAAGAAACCGTAGTAATCTAAATATGGATATAGCCGTTCAAGGTAGCCGGATCAAGGTAACGCTTTCTTGCTTTCCGTCTTTGTTTTCTAATGTCAACAAATAAGATGCTGGAGTAAGAAAACTCATGTCAACTTCCGAATTCAATCCCGTATCAGCCGAAGTCCATGGCATTACTATACGGCCTTTCAAATCAGCTAACCGATACCTTGAACCATTGGGTAACCCATGTATATGTACCACTCCATTAGAGGGATTTGGACCTATAGTGACTTCTTTAAAAATCGACTCCTCTATCAAAGAAGTTGGGCAATCCACTTTTTTGGAAGTGCAGATATCTCCGTTCAAAAGAGAATTTACTGAATTCAGATCACCGGAACAAAGTGCTCCAGGCTGTAGTATATCAAACCTCACCTTGAAAAGCACACTGTCGTTGGGGTAAAAGAGTGTGTTGGTAAAAGAAGTCAGTCTTACAGTTGAATCATTTGAGTTGTAAAACGCAAGGGCATCGAGATAATTAGCCATCTTGAAAATGGTGTCGTAATCAAGCTTGATCTGGTTGTATTTAAAGTTGAAATCCAATGCCACAATTTGGTCGTCGGACCGGAAGTAAACCGGGAATTCAACTTTGTTCCCAACAACGACTGCCGCTTGGAGGTCGAAAAAAACCGTGTCGAATTGGTCAATGGTAAACACTCCCTGTGCTATGGATTGGGACTGCGCCGAGGATGTAATGAAAGCGGTGATAAGAATTAAGATTATCTTTTTCATTTAATTCGGAATTGTTTGTAAAGAAACATCTTGAATGGATCTACTAGGGGTTGCCATTATTATCTTTTCTTGAAAAATAAGTTATGGGAACCTTCGCCCTACCTTAAAAAAAGAGGAGAAGACATTGTCTCCTCCTCTTTATTCACACAACTTATTAAAGAAACTTATTTTTTAATAGATACTTTACTCAAGCTAACAGATTCGGTATTGAATACTTTCAAGACATACATCCCATTTGCCAAATTTTCGGTGTTCAGCTCGTGGTTCTGATATGCTGCAATGAATGAACCATTTGCAACTACCTTACCTTGAACATCCATCAACTCAAAAGAGGCATCTTCAGAGGAAAGGATATTGATAACGGCAGATGCTGGATTTGGGAATACACTTACTGTCATTTCTTCGTTGCCGAATGCTCCGGTTGTATTTGCCTGTACACGATCTCCGTTGATATACGCCTCCATGTTAACAAGGTCGTTTGAAGATACTGAAGTTCCAGAGAATCGTACATACAAAACTGCTGCATTTGTCTTGTAGTTTTCCAGGCTGTTAGAAGTTACGCGCAATGCGTCTGAGTTCTCAGCCAACAATTCCATATTGCCCCCATTGTTTACAACCGAATGGAAGGTTATGCGATTGCTATTGTAGTTAATACTGAAATCAAGGGCGTTTACAGCCTCGTTGGAACGAACATACACAGGAACATCGATCAAATTACCGTTGATGATGGCGTTCTTTACATCGAAAACAACTTGGTTGGCCCCGTTACGGATGGTAGCACTTGCAGAAGCTGTTGCATAGTTTCCGTTAGCATCGCCTAAGAGAATTCCAGTATATGTCTCTAATCCGAAAGCGGTACAACCACCATTTGATAGGGTTGGAATGGAAGAACAGAAAGATACATTAGGAACATTGTTCTTGCTGTAACCAACGCCATCTCCAGCAGGATAGTTCGCCGAAATCTGATAAGCTGGGTTGGTAGTCAAAGTGGTACCGTCAATGAACAACCAATCCTTCGAAGCTTGTCCGTTGGAAACACCACCTGTGGTATAGTTCCAATCCTGACGGAATTCGCCGATAGCCAGAACTGCACGCTGATTGATCTGGGAAAGGTCACCCGCAGATATTACACCATCCGTGTTCACATCCATGGCGATGATCTGGTAAACGGAAGGTATGAAGGCAGGGTCGTTGATCAATACGCGGCGGGTCAAGAATGCATCAAATCCGTTAACAACCGACTGAACGCTGGTAGTGTTGCTGATGTCGCGACGGATATCCAGTTTTTGACCATTATTCAAGTCGTGCGTGAACTGCCCGGCGAGATTTGGTTGAACAGCCAATGCAGAAGGAGCGTTACAAGCATTGTTATTACCATAAATGTTCGTAACCAAATACTGGCTGACATTTGAAGAGTTGTATGGTAGTGCGCTGTTATCGGCCCAGAAACGAAGCGAGCTGGTGAACAAGGAAGATTGTGTAGTGCGATAAGTGCCGGGACTTACGACTTTGGGTTGAACACCACTGAAATAACTTTCCTGGAGTGTTGCCGTGAATGCAGTGGTATCAACAGCATCAAAACCTGAAGTCTTGGCAAATTCTACACACAATAAGCGACCGGATCCATTGAATTCAGCGTTAGCGGGTGCCGATCCATTCAAGAACACAGAGATGTTGATGGAAGAAGTACCAGTCAAATACGCTACACTGGTGTAAGCTGGGTTGATCAAGTCATTATCAATTGTAACAACTCCCGTTGGAACAACTTCTGTGCTATCGAAAGTAACAACGATATCATAGCCGATTACATCGTTTACTGGTATAATGGCTTGGATTGGCAGGCAGAAGGTGTTGCTTGCACAATTGGCAACTTCAGAAACAATGGCATAAGCGCTAGAAGAGTCGAAAACCGAAATGTTAACAGGAGCGGAAGTGGTTGTGGCGTTGCTATTATCAGTTGCAACTGCGGTAAGAGTCTTGTTACCAACTGTCGCTGACCAATTGAAGCTGTAAGGCGAAGAGTTATCTACGCCCACGGAGGTTCCATCAACAAAAAATTCCACTTGGGAAACCGTACCATCAGAATCGGCAGCATTAGCAGCAATAGTTACAGGTGTTGAGCTTAACACAAATGTTGCACCGTTGGCTGGTGAGGTTATACTCACTGTTGGAGGTACCACAACTCCCACTGAAATGTTAACACCAGTAGAGGTGGTTTGTCCGCCTGCGTTATCCGTAGCACGAGCCGTAATAACATGGTTGCCTGCGGTGGCAGTCCAGTTGTAGGAGTAAGGAGCTGTATTGTCAGTATTGACAACAGCGCCATCCACCAAAAACTCTACTTGACTTACTGAACCATCGGCGTCAGCTGCTGTAGCTGCAATGGAAACGGTGTTACCTACGAAGAAGGAAGAACCATTGGTTGGAGAAGTCAAGCTCACTGTAGGTAATGTGTTAGGTTGGTTGAGAGTGCCTGTCAAACCTGGAATGGTCAATTCTCCTGAACCTGGGCTGGAAGCAACATAGTTGAACACCTGCAAGGTGGTGGTATTGCGAACCTGTACATTGATTGAATAAGTAAGTACTCCATTGGTGGTAATCTGTGCGATCAAAACCCTGTTGGTAGCGTTCGGACCTTCGGAGCCATTAAGATTTGCCCAGGATCCATTTGTGGTTGAGAACAGGTTGCCAGCGTTGCTGGTTGCATCAAACACGGCTAATTCGGTAGCAATGTTAACCGCTGTTACCGCATCTACAGTTACAGCTGTTGCAGAAGCACCATCACGCTGTGTTAAAGGTAAACCCGCAGAAGGATCATTGTTTTGCAATAGAGCGAACAGAATGTTGTTGGTGTTGTTGTCTTCTATTTTGGGAATTCCAAGGCGGTTAGCACCAACTGCACCAACGGATATGTAAGAATCCAGATACACCGTGTTATCATCCAAAAACGAAGCACCAATGGCATTGGCTGTGGTTGCTCCACGATCTTCATTGTTAAAAAATCCTGTGGTTGTTTGGAAGCGAAGCTCATGAGCTGAGTTGCCATAAACAGCCTGAAGCTCGTGTCCAGGTGCAAGGTCGATGTAGAATCTCCAAGCGATAGATCCTACAGGAAGGTTACCTACGCTACCTGCTGCATCTGCAGCATTGGTTACATAGAATTTCTCGACATAAACGCTGTCGATTTGGGCTAGTGCCACGGTGCTCGCAATTGAGCAAAGCGCGGCCATTAGAAATTTTTTCATGTTTCCTAAATGTTTAAGGGTTATGTAATTAGGCTACGCTCTTAGTCGCAAGAGGCGTTAAATTGTCCGAGTAGGATCAAGAAGTCCTCCACTTTGGTAATGCCATCACCGTTCAAATCGGTTGGACAAGGCACCAAGCCATTAGCAGAATCAATGAAAGCCGCATAAGTCCAGCTGTTCATCCAATTTTGATTGCCTCCGAACGCACCACGGTAATTCACAGGTGTGAAAAATCCATCTTGAGGAGCAGTTATGCTAGAGGCAACTGTTGGATTGGGAACTGCATCATACTGATCAGTTACCGCATTGGTAGATGCATTCATGGCATAAGTGAAGTCGAAACCGGTCAAAGAAGTATCAACTACATTTCCATCGGTTTGGAACTTGGTAAGGTCAGCTCCAGAAGCAGGGGTGATTACCGAACCAGCTGTTTGGATGGTAAATCCTGCTACATTGCTGATGAAGGTACAGTTGTTAACTTTTAGTGCACCAGCATTCCAATTCTGGTATGCATCGGTGGCTCTTACATTGTACGCATTGAATCCTTGGGCATAGTTGGCGAATATGGAGTTGTAAATTTCTCCTTCGGTCCGCTCTTTGGCTTCGATGCCGGCATCGGTATCATCACCGATACAGGTAGCGTTATAAATGATAGGGTGAGACCATGGACCAGTAGACTGGGTTCCATCATCACCATCACACTCGAATCCGTTGTCAGAGGCACCGGGGTTCTTTACCAAGAACCAGAATTGTCCCTTGCCTACCCAGTTTTCATCCCAATCGAAACCATCGTCTTCGTTAAACAAAACAACGCCGTGCTTGAGGTTAACAGCTCCACCGAAGAACTCAAATCCATCATCGGAACAGGCAACGATTTCAATATGGGAAAGGGTTGTTCCACGACCAACTGAACCCATGGTCAAACCATTTAGCTCGTTGTTTGGAGCCACGGTTGCTCCGCTGTGGCGTATAGATACATAAGTCATGATTCCGCTGTTATCGTCGTTGTTAGCGACTCCAGGAGCCTCACCGTGATATGAGCGTGGATCGGCGCTGGAAAATCCTTCGATCTTAGCAACACCTGGGCTTATATAAAGCGATTGGCCAGAGGCTATGTTGTTCACACCGCGACCCAACAATACGACTCCACCCCACTTTTGGGTGTTGGATACGCCATAGGAGCCATCCATTGGATCCAACACAGAAGTAAATACAATGGGACAGCTTGATGTGCCTGCAGCAAAAATCTTACCTCCGCGAGATACTACCAATGCTGTAGCGTTGTTAGTGGTAGCTGAGGTGTCGCCCTTGATAAGTGTTCCTGGCTGGATGGTAATGGATTTGCCGTCGGGAACGAAAATCTTTTTGTCGAGTACATAAATCTTATCGCAAGTCAATGTAGTGTTGGCTGCAGTAAGATCGCCATCTGTAGAACCACCGCTGTTGTCAGCAAGGGTCGACATAAGCACTGTTGTACGAGCCGATACAGCGGGACAACCGCAATCAGCTCCAAGGTTGGTTTGTGCCATGGTAACACCAGCCGCTAAGGAAAGGGCTGTTGTGAGAATGGTCTTGGTCAGATTTTTTTTCATTTTTAGAGGTTTTGGGTTAGTATTTTCTAGGTTTAACTGATGCAAATGTCTATTTGGTGCTTTACCACATTGAATAAAAGCCTTTACTGAATCTTTATATTCAGCAAAAGGCGATGTTAAGCGCATATTAGTTGGATTACATTTCCTTAACGCGCGTTCAACGAAAGGGGTGTTAATTTGGCTTGAAGCCATATTTATGTAAAAAAGCGTCTACTCCTTAACGCATCTAACAGCAAAGCCATAATTGGCATCACCATAATAACGGAAAACATCACTGCGCTTGTAATCTAAGTGCCGGTACCAATATTGACCTGCTTCTTTGATTGTGGAAGACCACCAAAAACCTGTTTGGAACAAACCGGGCGTTCCCCAAGTTCCGTTAGGCATCCTACAGCCTCCTGCCTTTGCAGAAAATCCTGATTCATTAGTTCCCCATACTTCACCATATCTGGTCCATGCAGTGGTACCTTCTAATTTTAATCGATCACCTTGGTTATCTCCTCTCCAAGAACTTTGTTCGGGGTTTGACATTCCAAGATGGCGCTCGAGCTGTTTCCAATCTTCATCAGTAGGTATTCTCCATCCCTGAGGCGCCAAGCCCGCGTTATTTTCAAGAGCATACCCGTTATACAAAAAGCCCGGAGCCGAAGAAAGCCCGTCATAAATGCAATATGCCCCTTGATTAGAAACGGACCAGTTGTTGGCATCAATTAGCTGATTGATGGGTGTTCCATCCTTATATCTGGTCGTTCTTAAATCCTCTGCCATCCACCATTGGTCGCCAATTTTTACCGTTACATATATATTGCTATCTATGTCCATCATGGTTGATGTCTCCGGAATTGTTTTTTCCGGATATCTTTCCTTTTCACAAGATGTCATTACGACCGATAGAAACATTAACAACAAGATAATGCCGGCTGTGAAACGGTCTGCTTCAAGGAATCTGTACTTAAACATGGGTATATTATTTGACAAGAATAAATCCTGTATCCGTAATGTTCTGATTGGTCAAGCGCAGAGTGTATATTCCAGAAGGTAGGTGCCCAAAACTTACCTCTTGTGTGCCCGAGTTTCCTTGCAATTCAATTCGATCTAATACGCTACCATAAATGTCGCTCACCGTTAACTCCGTTCGGCTTTCGCCGAAACCTACATTCCACTCTACCTGTGTGCTCTCATCGACCGGATTGGGAAACATTCTTAGGATTCCCATCCTACCGTTTGCGATTCCGGGACAAACAATGGATAAATCCCTGTCGCTGCACAATCCAGGATAACAACACAAGTTTTTAATTTCAAAATTTGCCTCTGGATCGAAATTGCACGCTAGCGTATCCATGCATCCGAAGCGAATAGGTGTTTTGCACGAATCCTGAATGTTACAAGAATAAATGACACTGAATTCTAAAAAATTGGGGTCCTTGCATCCGCAAAGTGGTGGGTAGGATAGAAATGGGCTGAATACCACTGTATCTTGAATGATATTGTTGTTTGACGAAACATATTTTACAATATTTAATCCTGTTGGACTTGGCTCTTCCACTTCCACATTCAGCTTCAAGGATATTTCTCCTTTGGTAGTCAACTGAGCAACAAGCAGCTTATTCGATATGACAGGGGTAAGAGCATTGTTTTGTTGTAGCTTACATGATGTCGATACAAACTGCGATCCCGTGTTTATAACTCCGAAAACGGTTGTATCACCGAGTGCCATGTCTTTGAATCCTATATCAAACCACTGCCCTAGGTTCGGTGTGGCTTCAACGAAGCCATCAGAATTAGTTAATGCAGGAGTGGCAGAGGGGTCGTTGTTAACCAAAATTCCGCCCGGAATCAGAGCGCTGCCACCTTCATTATTGATACCCCCCAAAAAAGATCCATCTGTGTCTTCAGATTTTGGCACACCCATATATTGCTTTGTGGATTGAAATGCGCCTATCCCAAGTGTAAGCCAACTGTCAAGTGCTATTGTGGCATTGTCATCAAACCAGTTTTTGTTCATCTGGTATCCAAAAACGGCATTGGGACGGTCCTTGTTATTATAAAACGGTAAGGTGCTTTCAATTATCAAAGGATGTTCTGAAGAGCCGTAAATGGATCTCAGTCTGGACCCGGGTTTGAGTTCAACATAAATACGATAAGTTACTGTTCCTGGATCTAATGTAAAGTTTCCCAAAGTATCCGTGGCGTCATTGGCATCGGATATATAAAACCTTTCCACATACATTCCAGTGACCTGGCAGAAGCTACTGTTATTGATTATGCTTGTTAGCAAAAGCGCTAAAAACACGCAGAGGCTTGTTTTGAGAAATTTCGATTTCATAGTTTATAAGATAAACCAATCAAATATGTAGTTCCGAATCTATAGGTGTCGTAGTCCTGAGTATATCCTTTACCGGTATATTGACGGCTGATGGGCTCGTTTAAAATATTTTGTATTCTCAGACTTATTCCGAAATGATCCCCGATTTTTTTATTGGCTTTAAAGTCCAATAAGTGCCTGGGCATCTCGAAAACATCCGGTGTTCCGTCTGAAGAAGTAATAACAAGTTTGCTTCCTTGTAGATTATAACTTATTGACAAATCAAGGCCAAGGCTGTCAAGACCGTAATTTAAAATAGCATTGATAACAAATGGCGATTGGCCAAACATGTTTCGGGTAATTGTGTCTTCGGGTATGAAATTTTTGACTCCATTCACCACTTCCAATCTTGATAAAACATATTCGGTTTGTGATTTTACCAAAGTAATGTTTGCCAATGCCTCAAAGTTTTTGAAAAACTCCTTCTTGGCTTCAAGCTCTAAACCAACAGTAAAGCTTTTGTCAACATTTTGCCAGGTATACCCTTGGTTTGTGTTGATCAATTCTATATGGTCTTTGAAGTCTTTGTAAAAGGCGCTGACAGACCAACTGTTGCCGCTTGGCATAAACTTTTCTATGCGAACATCATAATTGTTTATCTGAACCAATTTCAAATCTGGGTTTCCGAAAACAAAATCCTGAAGCTCATAATCGAATACAACCACATCTGATAGCTCTCTGATACTAGGCCTTGCTAGAGATCGACCATAATTCAATCGTAAATTGGTCAACTTCTCCGAATCGAACTCACTCAATCGAATAATCAATCCCATAGAAGGCAGCATTTTCAAATTCTTTAATTCTCCAGGGTTTGAAAGAAATATTTCTCCAGGATACTGCCTTCGTGGATCATTTGGTGCATACCCAAGACTATCATATTCGAAAACATCAGTGTAAATATCTGTCTGTTCAACCCTTAGCCCTCCTGTTATCCGTATGCCATTGGAAATGGCAAAATCAGACATGGCATAGCCGGAAAAAACATTGTAATAACCAAAAGTCCTGTCTGCAGGATTTTCGCTTCGCTGATAATATCGACTCAATACAAAATCACCATTGTTGTTTTGAGACAATCCAAATGTGCTTAAATCGAAAAAGGCGCTGATATCATTGTCTGCAACAACCTGGTTGTTGATGTTTCCGTTTTGACCATTCAGAGTGTTGTCATATTTGACCTCATAATTGAACTGCTGGTAACTTCGATCATTGCGAACATAGCCACCTCCTGTCTTTATCTTGCGCGACAGCCCCGGTTTTTCATTAACCGGGAATTCAATCGACATTTGCGAATCAAAAATATCTTCATCCAATTCACGGAAATACCTAAAGGTTCCCGACTCGGTCAAATCTACATTGTATCCATCCGGGTTCTTGTAGTAGGTAAATGTTTTGAAGTCGGGTGCATTTGAGCTGCCATCCGTATAGGATGCATTAGCTTCCAATTTTGTTTTCCACCTTGGAATATATCCCTCATATTTCGACTGGTATATAAACTGCTTCCTTTCCTCATAAAATTGAGAAACATTCAGTGGGAACAAACCATCTAACCCTCCAATAGTTGACTGCGAATTTCTTACACGGTTAGTCCCTGTCATGTTTGGCATGAATAATAACGAAATACTGTGATTATTACTTAGTTTATATGCCAAGTTGGCCAAAGCGCTCCATCCGTTATTAAACACACTTGCCTGTTGTGACAATGCAGTCTTCACGGTGAAGCCGCCTGTTTCTGCGTCTGAAGCGGCTCTTGATACCGTCGAAGAAGGATCAAACCTAGTGCTTCCGTATATCCTAAAACCAGCTAAAAACCCTAATGGCCTTCCCAAGAAGGTAATCTGATTTCCCACCGAAACAGATTGACTAAAATCCATAGGGGCAGACTTGTATTTATTCTCCCAATTATTGGCAAACTTTTGAGCTGATGCTATAGGCTCAGCATTGATGGATTGAAAAGCCTGGTTTTGAAATGGACCATTGTAATAATTGTCGCGAGCTGCAGAAACAGCAGAGGGGTCGTTTATCAATGCCGGAGCCAATAAGCCCAATTGAACCAAGCCAAGGTTAAAATAAGTTTCTCCGGAATTACTTCCTGGTGCCCATGCGGATGTTACTCCAATGGATGCGTAATATGGCCCCAGTCCCAAAGCAACCAACTCCTCATACAAGGTTGGTGAATTCCTCGGAGCCACGAAGGAGGCGTGATCTATATCTCGGTAGCCATTATCAAAACCGAGCCAATCGGTTGCGCTTTGCTCACTTGACAACACATCTTTAAAAGTTGACTGACTATTGTAACCGATTGATGTCTCAAGGCTCAGAGTAAGCATATCCGGGTAGTCCTTGGTTAAAACAGACAAGTAAGCGCCTGCCCAATCTCCAGGCATATCTGGCCTGGTGGTTTTCAATAAAGTCACATTGTCAACCAGGCTTGTTGGAAAAAGGTCCAATCGGATATTGTTGGTAAATGGATCTAGCGTGGGTATCAAAGATCCATTTAACGAGGTTTTAACATATCTGTCACCAATTCCTCGAACAGTAATGATGCCACTAGCTGTTGATGATACTCCTGGAACGCGAGCCACCGCATTGGATACTTGTGAATCCCCTGTCTTCTTTATGGTTTCTGATGAAATGTAATCAATTGTGGCTGGAGAATTTCTTTTAACAAACTCCATGTAGGTGTCTTTCTCCCGACTCGCTTTTGCAGTGATTTCAACACCTACCAATTCCTGCGACATCGGTTTCAAAGTGAAATTCTTGATGACAACGGCGTTGTTTGTTGGATTGACCGACTCCTCAATTTTTTGATACCCTATAAAGGATATTACAAGAACCTGAGGCGTCGCATCTGCAATTTTCAACGAGAAGTTTCCATCAAAATCGGTAACGGTACCGAATCCTGGGTTCGATTTTAATACAACCGTGGCTCCAATAACGGTTTGGCCAGTCTCATCAATGATCTTACCCCTTACAGTGCCTTGTGAAAATGCATCTGCTAATGGCAAGAACAATAAAAATAAAAAGAGAATGCGCATAATATATTTAACCGTTTATCAGCTTAAGTTGTATCTTTTTACATCTTCACAAACTTGCGAACAGAACCCGAGTCTTTGTGTAAAAAGAAATAGGATCCTGAAGCAAGATTTGAAACATCAATTGAACCAGTAGCTTCAGAAAGTGAACCACTCATCACCACGGAGCCAGTCAGGTCAGATATGAAATACTCACGGCTTTCAGTGCTGCGCATCTCAACCATGAGCTTGTCTGCCGTAGGGTTTGGAAATAAGTTGATCCGGACGGTAGAGTTGATTGCCTGCAAATTCAAACCGGTAGATGAATAGGTCAGTGTAGGTTCAAAAATTTCATTTCCTATTGGATTTTGTGCCACATAATTTTCAACCTGAAGGTTGGTGGTGTTTCGTATTTGCAAATTCAACTTGAAGGAAAAAATACCGTCAGTTGTAATTTGTGCAAGCAAAACATGGTTGACTAGCGGGTCGGCACCGGTAGAACCGTTCAGTGAAGCCCATGAGCCGTTGTTTGTAGAAAAAGACGGTCCATTTGTTCCATCATTCTGAGCATCCAACATTGTTTCAAGAGCTGTAATGTTAACTGCTGTTACTGGCTGCGGAACACCAGCAAGAAAACCATCCTGTTGAGTCAAAGGAATACCCATCAGCGGATTGTTGTTTTGCAATACTCCATCGTTGTTTACCACTGTAGCAACTCCATCGTCGTTGGACTTTAATACACCAAAATTGTTTGCACATGCAGCTCCGACTGATACCCATGAATCCAACATCACAGTGTTATCATCGCAAAAATTTTTGCTGAAGGTTGGGAAAGGCGCACCCCTGTCTTCGTTGTTAAAAAACAAGGTGGTGGTTTCAAGTCTCAACTCGTGATTGGCATCCCCGTATACCGCTTGGAACTGGTAGCCTGAAGCCAAATCGGCATATACCCTGTAGGTAACCGATCCTACAGGAAGAACTCCTCCAACACTATTTACGGATTGATCGTTAGCGTCCGAGATGTAGTATTTTTCAACAACAATGCCTTCTAAACCTTGTGCAATAACATTGGTTATGGCGAACAAGAATAATGAAGTCGATAGTAAAATTTTTTTCATGGATGCACAGATTTTATTTTGGTTAGATTGGAATTTGGTACTGCAAAAATCGTTTTTGAAGACTTTATAGATTTGAAGAATTCTTTATGATAATGTTAAAGGCTATGTATTATAAATACCGATTGATGTTATTTATATGTTATCAGTTTGTTGTGGCTGTATTATTGGGATGTGAAAACAAGAGTGTCCGAAACAAACTGTCCGGGATCAGGATTAGCTGATACATACTGCTCGAACCCACCACCAGGCTTTCCTAATTGAATATTGATATTGAAAGAGAATTCTCCCGAAGTGGTGAATTGTCCAATCAGCACACGATTTTTTCCATTGATTTCATGTGATGATCCGCCCATGCACGCCCAAGAAGCATTTTCCGATTTAAATAAGAATCCATTCGGTATCTCGGAAGGATTGAGCAAGGCATCCAAAAGTGGTTCCATGTTCAAAGTAGTCAGCTTGGGGAGCAGCTGTCCAGGTTTAATCTTTTTCAACCCATCATATTGAAAAACCGACCGGGTTGTATCGGGTCCATTATTTTGCAACAGACCCTGCGCATTGATGATGGTTGCTGATGTGTCGTCATCCGTTTTCAAGACACCATAATGTAAAGTGGATGCCGCACCTGCGCTTATCCAGCTGTCGAGCATACAAGTGCCTCCAGAAAGTGAAGCATCATAAATGAGATTTGCAATATTGTTGCCATAGACAGGGTGATTGTAAAATGAAGTGGTTGTGGAAATACTCATAGGATGACCTTCGCTTCCGAAAACAGCTTGAAAGCGATATCCCGCCTTCATGTCAACGAACACCCTATATGTGGTGCTTCCCAAAGGAAGATTGTTCGCCTTCGATCTGGCAGCATCGGCGCTATCGGCCACATAATATCTTTCCACTACAATACCTAAAAGCCCTCCTGCTGGCTGTGCTTTTGTAACACCCGCCAATATCATTGTGAAAACCAAAAGAAAAAAAACGCTTCGCATGCTATCTCTCCAACTTGTATCCTACCCCTCTGATGGTGGTAATAAAATTATCTCCCAACTTTTTCCTGAGCATGCGTATGTGCACATCCAAAGACCTAGAGTCCTGATGACGAAAATTTTTACCCCATATCGATCGAAGTATATCCTCCCTCTTGAAAACCTTGCGAGGGTTAGATGCCAAAAGAACCAAAACCTCGAACTCCTTTTTGGGAAAGTCGATTTTGTCTCGGTTTAAATATGCGTTGTACGCAGGTTTGTCAATTATCAGTTCAAAGACCTGTATGTCCCCTGATGGAATAGGATCCAATTCAGAAATAAAAGAAACCGGATCATGATCCTCATCCAAGATGATGATTTTCCTTTGAGATTGGTCGGCCATAATGACCACCAAATTATCCGCGGTGTTTTAAGTCGAAGTACTGATAAAGTTAAATTGTGGTTAATGCAAAAGTTTATTGGAAGTTCGTGGCTGTTATGTGATTAGCGCAAAACATGGAATCTAAACACGGCCCTAATGTTATCCTTGTCATAGGCGAATGTTAAATATGGGCCATTGGGCAAGTTGCGCACATCGATAAAAACACCTTGCTGACTTGGAATAATGTACACCTGTTGTCTCCTGCCATCCATAGCAACCACTTCTATCTGCTCCCATGCACCTCCGGGAATAAACAAGTCGGTACTGGCAGGATTCGGATAAGGCACCCATTCTTTTGAACCCCATTCCGTCAATGAGGTTACAACCGGAGTAGAATATGACAATCGAGCCAATACCGAATTGGCACCTGTAGTTGTGTTAAGTGGTATTGTATCAAACAAAAGTCCGCTTACAGAACCAACCACCGACGACAAATACCACGATGTGTCTTGGTGAATGATATCGTAGGGGGCCAATGCTGTAGGTGGTCCGTTCACCGATTTATACCACAAGGGTGTGCCCGATGAGTCGAATGAGACACATACGATACGACTTTGTGTTCCTGGTGCAGATGGTGTTACCAAGCCGTTTCCAAAATCAACAAAGCCTCTGGTAAACCCCAACAAAGTAACTTGTTGACTATCGGAGACCGACATATACCTCCCATTTGAGAGTGAAAAATCGCCCGTAATGGATGGTTGTTGCAACGGTAGTTCGCGAGCCCATTGCGCAAAGCCCGCTGTATCTATGCGCACCAAATAAAAGTCATATACCCATTGCGCTCCTCCCAAAGGAATGTTATCCCATTGTGTTGGAGCATCCAAATCACCAGCAACATAACAAGAGCCATCGGAGTTTACATGAAGCTGTGGCCTTGGAAAGGTAATGTCCTCCGTAAACCTAACCCATTTGGCATTTTTGGAAGGGAGTATTTTAGCAACATAGATGGCGTAAGAATAAGGAACGGCTATTGAAAAATTGCCCACTTGCCAAAGCGGTCCAGATCCAGTGGCGCCTACCACAAAAAGGTTGCCCTGTGCATCAAAACCAAAGTCGCTGGCATTGATGGATCCTCCCATGATAATCGAGTCAACAGTGGCTCCTGTGTTATCCAATTCAAAAAGTTTGGTGCCACCTCCCGGCTGGGTTACGCTACAGTAAACCTCGCCCGAAGGAGAAACAGCCGTTGCGTATACAGTTCTCCCGAATGGTGTACCCGTATTAAAATTCCTATACCAAACCACTTGTCCTGTGGGACTAAGCCGCGCAACAAACGGCACACTGGTGATGAATTGTGAATTGGTGGTGTCTAAATCCAAAGTCGTACCATTTACTGTTAACGAATCCACGAAACTTCCCGATATCAACACATCTCCCGACAACTCCTCCATATCTACTATTCCTGTTACAGTTCCCAATGAAAATTGACTAAAAACCGTTCCGGTTGCATCAACCCTTTTTATATTCCAAGTGCCTGGTATTTGAAAGCTACCGATTGCGGAATCCAATTGCGCATACCAAAACGAGGTGCCACTACCCTTGGCAAGGTGCGCTTTCCCAAATGGCGTTTGAGAATAACCAACAGGATCGCTTTGCACCCATTGAAAATGAGGCTGGGCTTTAGCACTTATATTCATCATAATCTGAAGCGCTATGAAGCAAAAAAGTGTCGTTTTAATGCGGATTTCCATGATTGAGGATTTACAGATTTAGATAACAGAAGGCCGCTAGCATTTGTTGCTGTCCAAATTAGGAATATGAGGGTTTTCAATCACCGATGTCAAAAAGTGACAATTATCACGGAATTCGGTTCTATGGCGTATTATATTCGCACATCTTATCCACAGGTGTTGATAAAGACATATCAATAAAATGTATTATATTGATATTCAGTTTTTTAATTTTTTCGTTGGTTGAATTTAATATCCGATATTCGTAGAACAAAAGTTACAACCTTTTAAACCACAAACTTATGCTGTCCTTTCACTCATCCAGTGCCCGAATTGTGAATACCCGCCGAGGTGTTTCTGAACTTATGGAAGTCGCCCTTGGCGAAAATGTGAGCGATTGTAACCTGCTCATTTTTCATGCCTCCGTTGGGCATAACTTCCAAGAGATGGTTGACCAAGCCCATGAGCTCGCTCCAAAAGCCCGTATCGTTGCTGCATCCTGTTGCGGTGTTATCGGTCGCGAGGGAGTCAGTGAATCCACCAAAGACATGGCGTTGATGGCCGTCAAGGGGGACGAATTCGTTTTGGCCCATTGTGATGGTATATACGGTCACAACTCGTACGAAAAGACCCTTCAAATGGCTGAAGAGATGAAAAAGTCAGGGAAGCCCATCAATATGATTTACTTCCTGGCCTCCGGTATAGACATTGCAAATGACTTATGCATACAGGCATTTGAAAAGGTATTCGGACCCGAGGTAACCATTTTCGGTGCTACTTCTGCCGACAATATGAAAGGGGTTATCAGCTTCCAAGCAGTAGATACCACTGTCATGGAACATGGCGCATTTGCCATCGGCTTTGCCGATCCAACTTTGTCTATCGACACACAGGCAACACACGGATTCGTTGCCGTGGGTGAGCCGCTGGTAGTAACCAAAGCCACCGGACACATCATCCATGAATTCAACGGCAAACCCGCTTGGCAGGAATATACGCACCGCCTCGGTCTCACTTCGGATGCCACTTGTGGCGACACTATTCCCGTGGGAGCACTGGGCGAAAAGCTTTCTCCTGAGTTGGCAAAAGAGTATGGAAACGGCCATCTGCTCCGTGTAGTTACCAAGCATGAGGGCAACGATATGTACTATGCCACCACCATCAAAGAAGGAACAGAGCTTTGGTTAACCACACGCGATGAAAAACTGATTTTCGACGAAATGAACCGCATGAGCAATGATATGATCAAGCGTGCCGGCAATAAAAAAGCCGTTGCAGTGTTTCATGCCGACTGTCTTGCTCGTGGACGATTCCTATTCAATAAAATCATCAAGGAGGAATTGGTCAATATCATGCAGAATCCATTCTATGTGAATGGCGAATGTCCACCATGGTTGGGTATGTATGGATTCGGTGAAATAGCCCGCTTAGGAGGAAATAACGAGTACCACAACTATACAACCGCTTTGTATGTTATATACCGCTAAACGGTAGTATCTGACATACACCGCCCTTTGGGCGGATCCGCACCTGATGGAGCAAACAACAGACGCATACGAAAAGCTGCTGAAGGAATATCGTGAGCTACAGCTGAGGGTCACTCGATTCTCAGCTGTGGAACAACAGCTTATTAATATTCGCGACCGGCTCGATAATGAGCTGGATATGTACAAGCGTATCCAGCAGTTCAGCTCCCGAGCTTTAACCATTCAGAGCAAGCTTGATTTCATCAGACATATTGCCGATGGGGTAGTGGATATTTTCGAAACAGAAGGCTCTATCGTTTTATACGAAAGAGGTGGCTCTGATCCTGTTTCACTTTTATATTCTGAGGGCGTTTCATTCAATGGAATATCCGAAGAGAACCTAAAGATCTGCGTAAGGAATGTGTCCAATGACATAGGAAAAACCAGATCCCTCCTGGTTTCAAGCGAGGTTTTTCAAAAACACCCTGCCTTCAAAGGTTTTCGCGAGGGGCTTTGGTTTTCATTCCACGACGAAACCATCGGTTTTGATATTCACATTGGCGGTTTGATCTCCTTCGAAAAAAGCGGCTTCTACAGTCCACTGCTGGATCGCCACAGTACCATCTTTGGGGTCTATTCGCAACAAGCCATATCCCTTTTGAGCAATTTTCAGCGAGGATTGACCATCAGAAGGCAGTTGGAAAAGATCAACGCCTCATCCAAGGAGTTGCTCAAACTTTCGTTGATTGCTACCAAAACCAAGTCCGGCGTCATCATCACCGATAACAAAGGGCACATCGAATGGGTAAACGAGTCTTTCTCCAAAACCACGGGTTATACATTGGAGGAGGTCAAAGGAAAAAAGCCAAAAGACTTTCTTCAAAGAACCACAGACCCCGAATACGATGATGTTCGGAAAACGCTATCAGAATCATTATCCAAACGCGAAAGGGTAGAGGTTACCATTATCAATTACAACAAATGGGGAGAGCCATATTACAATCAACTGGAGATTACTCCGGTTTTTGATGAACAAGGCCAGCATATCAATTTTATTGCATTACAGAAAGACATAACGACGGAAAAGAAATTCCAAGAGGAGATCATTCACAAGAACATCGAGTTGAAAAAAATCAATGCCGAGCTCGATAATTTCGTTTATAGCATTTCTCATGACCTGAGGGCGCCACTCCTCTCCATCAAAGGAATACTGCGCCTCATCACAATGAAGGAAAAGCTGGGGGAAACCGCCACCAATTATATCAAGATGGCCGATTCCTCCGTAGACCGACTCGATCTTACCGTTCAAGAAATCCTCGACTACTCCCGCAACGCCCGACTCGATCTTCAAATCACAGAGTTTGATTTGTCTATGGTTATAGAAGACATATTCAACGACCTTCGGTATGGCTCTGAAAGGGAAATCTCCTTCGCTTTGCACTTCGAAGGATCTAAAATCATCAAATCAGACCGTTACCGAATGTCTACACTGTTGAAAAACATCATAGGCAACTCCGTCAAATACCGCAATCGTAAAATCAACAACAGCAAGGTTGAGGTTACGGTTATACACAAAAATGAAACTTTGGAAATTTCAGTTGCCGATAACGGTATAGGAATTGCTGCGCATAACACAGAAAAGATATTCGAAATGTTTTACCGAGCCAGCAGCGATGTCACAGGCACGGGTCTGGGTTTGTATATTTGCAAAGAAATCATTTCGCGATTAGGTGGGCAAATCCGTGTTGAATCGGAGCTTGGCATAGGTACCACCATGCACATTACCCTACCTGAAGTAAAAAACTGAACGAATGAGAACCATTCTCTTGATAGACGACGACCAGATTTTCAATTTCATCAGCAGTGAAATGATCTTGGAAACGGATCCCGATATCCGTATCATCACCTATTTATCCAGCCCTGAAGCGCTGGAATACCTGCGGGATCTTCTGAACCGTCAACAACCCCTACCAGATATCCTTTTTCTTGACATTCGAATGCCAGAAATGTCCGGTTTCGAGCTTTTGGACAAGCTTTTGAAAGAATATCCCATGGATACCATCAAAAAAATGCGCATTTATATGCTTACCTCCTCCTTGGATGAAAACGACAACCAGCGAGCGGCCGACAACCCTCTCATCGAAGGGTACCTGGGTAAGCCCCTAGACATCGTTGAGCTGGTCCAAATACTAGGCTAACCCCGGCATTTACAAAAGCTTGGCCAAACGGCTTTATTTGTTATATTTACCATCTAACACATGACAACATGTACGGACTGGTAAACCAAGCAATTCAAGGGTTGGTCGTTGAGAATTTCGGTGCCGACACCTGGGAAAAAATCAAATCCAAAGCAGGTGTAGACGAAGAGGCTTTCCTAAGCAATAAAATTTATGATGACAGCATCACCTATAACCTGGCTGGTGCGGCAGCGCAAACCCTTGGGATCTCTGTGGGAGAGGTACTTCATGCTTTTGGAAAATATTGGGTGCTCAAAGTTGGAAACCAAAAGTATGGTACCCTGATGCGCTCTGGTGGGGATTCCCTGATGGAGTTTCTTTTGAACCTGCCGAATTTTCACAGCAGAGTCATGCTCATTTATTCAGATATCCGTCCCCCTGAATTCAAAATCGAGCAAAAAGATCCCAGACGAGTTTTGGTGCACTACTATTCATCCCGGGAAGGTCTTACCGATTTCATGTCAGGGCTCATAAGCGGTTTGGCAGAACTATATCAGACAGAAGCGCAAATTTCATGTGTCGAATCCCGGGCAAATGGCCACGACCACGATGTATTTGAAGTGGTGATTTCCTGATACCGACATGATCAAGAGATTATCTGATCCCAGTCTGCTAGAACTTCTCTTCCCCTTCCACTTCGTGCTCGATGAAGGGTTGGGGTATGTACATGTGGGTTCAAGTCTAAAAAAAATACTACCCAACCCCGCTGTCTTTGAAAATGATTTTAGTCTGCTTAGGCCGGGCTTAGGTATTCAATATACATTCGACTCTATCGCCAGTTACACCGACCAGGTTTTCATTTTAAAAATGAAAACCAACGAGGCCATTTCCATTATTAAAGGCCAATTTGTTTTGATAGAGGAAGATCGACAACTACTATTTGTAGGTTCCCCATGGATCATGCACGAAGATTCATTTGCCAAAGCAGGGCTCAAAATCCGTGATTTCGCAATCCACGATTCGTTAATCGATTTACTGCAACACCTGCGTGTTCAACAGATGACTGTGGATGATATGAACCTGGTGAACAAAATGCTGACTCGTAAAAACGAAGAGCTTTTAGCGCTCAATACGAATATGGCCGAAGCCCGCCATGATTTAGAGTTAAAAAATGTAGAGCTCCGAAAAATCAATGCCGAACTCGACCGTTTTGTATACAGTGTCTCACACGATTTGCGGTCGCCACTCCTATCTATCAAAGGCATTTTGCAACTCATCCCCGTAAAAGAAAAAATTAATGAGGGTACAAACAAGCTACTGCAGCTCGCCGAAAAATCGGTCAATCGACTAGATCAAACCGTTCAAGAGATATTAGACTACTCTCGCAATTCGCGACTCGATTTGAAAATTTCCGAATTCAGTATCATTCAAATGATTGAGGGTGTTTTCACCGATTTGCAGTTTTCAAGCGAAGAACATGTGGACTGCACCATGGAAATCAGCGGAAGCAGCAACATCAGAAGCGACAAGTACCGTTTGGAAACCTTACTCAAAAATATTATTGGTAATGCTGTAAAATACCATAACCGCGAAATCAAAAACCCGTGGGTCAAAGTTCTGGTGAAGACTGATAAAGGCAGGTGCACGATTTCCGTTTCTGACAATGGAATAGGCATATCGGAAAGAAGCCTTCCAAAAGTCTTCGACATGTTTTACCGTGGAAGTAGTGCTGTGACAGGCACAGGTTTAGGTTTGTATATTTGTAAGGAAATCATTTACCGGATGGGTGGAACCTTGGATGTTAAGTCAACACCGGGCAAAGGCTCCACATTCACCCTAAACTTCCCCTTAGCAGGATAAATCATGAAACGCATACTCATTATCGACGACGACGAGATTTTCGAATTCATTACACGCGAACTTATCGCTGAAATGTACCCCGATTCAGAAATCAAGTCTTTTCTCTCTAGCTCCGAGGGCCTGAACTACATCATGTCGTCAATTGCCACAGGAGACAACCTGCCAGATATCCTTTTGTTGGACATTCGCATGCCGGAAATGGATGGCTTTGAACTTTTGGATGAACTAGCCAAAAAACACAATGCGTCTGACCTGGAACCCATGAAAATATTCATGCTCACATCATCACTAGATGCAAAAGACTACCGTATGTCAACAGAGAACGCTTTGGTCTCTGGGTTTATCAGCAAACCTCTAGAGGCCGAAAAGCTACATAGTCTCATGGCTTGAGAAATACGCAAATCGCGTAAGTGTACATCGGATGACCTACACAACCCCACTAAGAAGTTTCCTGATTTTCGCATGCTTGCTTTTTTGTATAAACAGACCAAATGTTTGTGGACAAGCGCCCCAATCACCATTTCGGCACTTTATTATTGAAAAGTTGACATCCGGCGTGTTTGCCGCCATACACCATGTAGGTGGATATGCCATTTGCAACGCAGGCATTATTGATCTTGGCGATGCCACTATGGTAATTGATCCGTTTCTTTCGCCCGCCGCCGCAGAAGAACTGAAAAGGGCAGCTGTCGAATTAACCGGAAAGCCTGTGAAATTCGTGGTCAACACACACTACCATAGCGACCACATCCGTGGAAACCAAGCCTTCCAAGACGCCACCATTATCAGCACCGAAAAAACATACGAACTAATCCGTAAGCTAGGGGTCGAAGAAATCGATGAAGACCGTAAGAATGCCGCTCTTCGACTCGAATCCTGGAGAGAGAAAAAAGTTGATGCAAAAGATGAGTTTGCGGTTCAGGAACAACTAGGAATGATTGGATATTATGAAGGTATCGTTCAAAGTTTGCCCGACATCCGTTTAACATTACCAAAAGTTACTTTCAACCGAAGCCTTTCCATTCATGGTAGCGAGCGTTCGGTGGAAATCATCGATATGGGCGAGGGCCATACGGCAAGTGATGCCGTCGTGTTGATTGATTCGGAACATATCTTATTTGCAGGCGACCTGCTCTTCGTAAACACACAGCCATGGATGATGGATGGCAATCCGGAGAATTGGTTCCGAATTTTAGATCGAATAGTTGATATGAAGCCGGAAGTGATTATTCCAGGACATGGCCCTGTGTCCAACACTGAGGCCATTGCTCCAATGAAATCGTACATGAGGACGGTTTTAGATGCGGCCTCGAAACTGGCAGCTTCACCCTCCAAGGAAATAAAATGTCCGCCTCCATATGACCGATGGATGTTGTCATTCTTCTATACTCCCAATGTGCTGGGCCTATCGAAAAAAAAGGGTAAGCAAGAGCCAGGCAGCATTAAAAGACAGTGACCATGAAAAAAAATCAAAACACTTAATACACCTACTGTGCTTTTCAACTCGTTTGAATTTTTCATATTTCTTCCAGCAGTATTCATCCTATACTGGTTTGTGTTCAATAAATCGTTGCGGATGCAAAACGGCCTGGTGTTGCTGGCCAGCTATTTCTTTTACGGATGGTGGAGTTGGGAGTTCATGGGGCTTTTGTTATTGAGCACAGTACTCGACTATGGTTATGCCTTTGGCGTAGCCACGATGAAACGACATCGAGCCAAGTTGTTTTTATGGTTGAGCATAATAAACAACCTCGGCATATTGGCATTGTTCAAATACTACAACTTTTTTGTCGTTGAATTTTCCGAGCTGCTGAATACATTAGGCATGCATGCCAATCCAGCGCTCTTGCAGGTAATGCTACCTGTCGGTATCTCGTTCTATACTTTTCATGGCATGTCTTATGTGTTCGACATTTACAATGGTCGCATCAAGCCCGTCACCAATTTTGTGGACTACGCCGTGTTCGTCAGCTTTTTCCCTTTATTGGTTGCAGGGCCCATTGAAAGAGCCAGCCACTTATTACCTCAAATCCAAAAATCGCGCATTTTCCAGCGAACTCAAGCAGTTGCAGGTTGTCGTCTAATCTTATACGGCCTGTTTAAAAAAGTGGTGATTGCGGATTCCTTGGCTCCTCTTGTGGACTCGGCATTTTCTTCGCCTGAAGGACTCGATACCGTTTCGCTAATAGCCGGAGCAATTGCCTTTTCATTTCAAATTTATGGCGATTTCAGCGGATATTCCGACATCGCATTGGGTACCGCGCGCCTATTCGGGTTCGAGTTGCTCAGTAATTTCCGTTTCCCCTACTTCTCCCGGGACATTGCCGAGTTTTGGAGGCGTTGGCACATCTCTCTATCCTCTTGGTTTCGCGACTACCTGTATATTCCTCTGGGTGGTTCCAAATCGGGAATGATAAA
>Ga0315906_10000840_pt1 | contig 47281 bp, 39 predicted proteins | sample LakEriMetagenome_4_FD_203526 | JGI IMG/M metagenome (GOLD analysis project Ga0315906, IMG submission 203526) | Freshwater fungal communities from buoy surface, Lake Erie, Ohio, United States - Buoy 2 MA122 | ecosystem: Environmental > Aquatic > Freshwater > Lake > Lake biofilm | place: USA...
GCGATCAACTCAAAGCCTACGATCCCGATCTCGCGAAATTTTGCGAAGAGGTTCTAGGCAACGGCGAATGGCGTTTCGTTTCTCCACGCAAGCGCGCAGGGAAAGATCACCTCGCGGGTTATGATCCGGCCAAAGCCCCCGTCGTGGTCGATTCCGAGGAAATCCGCATCGCGGGTCTGGATTACTACGATGAATATTGGAAGGACTACTGGCAGCGCCTGATCGATAAGCACGCAGCTAAGAATTAAGAAACACTGCCTACTGCTGAGGTTGATCATCATTTCCTTATCCCAGCGGGATATCAGAAATTAGCGCGGGGTTGAGCAAAGCGATACCCCGGGATAGATCGCGACAACCTCATCGACCCCGGCAGGGGTCGTAGAAATGTTCCTATAACCTCTGCAACTTTATCGAATTCTACGACCCACTCCGGGGTCGAATTTTCTTTCATCATCTTACCCGGGGTAGTCGTCGCTAAAGCTCCTCGACCCCGCGCTAATTTCTTTGATCCCTGCCAGGATCGAGAGCTGTTGTAAAAGGCTTAAAGTTGGATGTTTCTTTTGTTAGGTTTCCCTGCTCTTATTCATCCAGATGCACATCAGATTCACCGAACAAGAACTCGCGACCTTGGTTGAAATGCTCAGCCTTGCGGTGAGCGTGGCTTCATGGAATCAAAAGCCATCGGCCGATCAGAAGATTTCCGAATACGAGGATTTCGAAAGCAAGATGCTGGGCAAAGCCGCACAAAACGGCTTGGCGGCGATCATTGAGTTCGACGAGGAAACCAAACGTTTCCGGGTTAAAAAAGAGGTGGAAGAAAAAATGTTTTACCACGAATGCTACGAGGAGTTCCGCAATGAGAGTTTCTGGGATGAACTGACTATCCGACTCGCAGATCGCGATCTCGTGAAATCCATCGGCCTACCCGCATGGGAGGCACTCACCGAAGAGCAACGCCGTGCTCGCACCGTGGCTTGGGAAAAACGTTACTGGGATGAATTTTCAAAAAGCGGCGTCGAACGCATCATCGTCGTATCCCCACCCGGTGAAGGATAAAAATGACTTTCCGCGATCTTCCGTTTGACAAATCCGGTGGCATCATGCATTTCCTCCGCCCCCGCTTTGTGCGGGATCATGGATAATGGCAGTGTAGCTCAGCGGTAGAGCAGAGGACTCATAAGCCTTTGGTCGGCGGTTCAAATCCGCCCTCTGCCACCACTTCACGCTCAATGACTTACGAAGTCAAAGAGGTGATTTGGTGGATGCCAGTTTTCGCGTACTGTGCCACTTCTGTGCCACTTTTTGATCGGTCCACGCGAGTTCAGACCAATCCACAAGGGTGGGATTTCCATGATGGCTGGCATCTGTTGGTAGATCGTAGCGAACAATAGACCGGTAAAAAGGTAGGCTTTGTGGTGTTTTTTGTGGGCTCCTTGGACTGGTTGGAAAGTAGGGTTCCGAGCCTGCGTGATGGCCTCATCAAAATGGTCGGATTGCCTCTTCGAGATCGCTGAATTTTGAGCAGAAACCCGGTTCCTCGATGTTGGCGACAATCGAGGGCAAGACGGCTCGGACTTGGTTGATGTGGTAGTAGATGGCACCAGGGGTGAGCTTCAGCTTTTTGGCCATGGTGCTGACCGGCTGGCCGTCCTCCAGAACCATCAGGACAATGGCGGCGTTGGAGGTGGAAATGCTGCCCCGCTGGGTGGCTTGGTGGATGGCTTGGATTGCCATGTGGGTTGCATGTGGCCTGCCGCTCAGTGGGCCGGTGTCTGGGCCTTCGAGAACCAAACTGACTGGAGTGAACTCTTCGTCCATCTGGACGTGCTCAGGACGCCTGGAGAGCCTACGGGCGTATCTACGCTTCATGAAGCGCAGGGCGTGGGCGATGGAGGCCGCTGGGATCCATTCCTCCTTGTTTGTGCATTTGCCGAACCATCGCAGCGCGAGCAGGACCGCATCCTGGCGAATTTCGGGTTCCTGCCCCTTCAGAACCCCGTCGAGGCAGCCATCGGGCAATTTGCCCTTTGCGAGCTGGTCGAGGTCTGATGCCAGGGATTCGAAATCGACCCCTTTTGCAAGTTTGGAAGAAACGGAATGAGGATGACGACGTGTGTGTGTTTTGTGCTTTGTTTTCATTGCCCAAGCCTGTTGGGCTTGGGCACCGGAGAATCGAAAGATTCGCCGTGTGCCGAGATGTGGCGCTAAACGGAAAGGACACCTTGGATTCGGGGAGTGCCACGCTTGGCACCGGCGACGCGTGATTCCAGATTCGCGAGGATGTTCTCCCGGATTTCGGAATGCGTGTGGCCGCTGAGGGCGGTAAAGCGCTTCTCAAGGTTGTGACGGGCAGCGCCGATCAACAAGCCGCCCAGGGACGCATGGACGTAATGCGGACTGTGGCATGGACCGCAGGGCGTGCCGTTGTAGTGAGCGGATGTCTGGAATGCTGGAACGTGGGTCGCAACGATCAAAGTGTCGGCTTTGCGAAGTGCAGTGTTGAGATTTTGACGAATCCAACTTGTCGAGGCATTGCCCAACTCGGCCATCAGGTCAAAGCGCCCGGCTGGATCCAATTTCCGGAAGTCGTCGATGCACCAGTGGTCGGGATTCCGCACGTGGGTTTTGGATCCCCAGCCACAGCGGGCATCAGCCCAGCCGTGATGCCCGAGCAGCACGGTGCGCCCGTTCAACCAGACCACGCCGTGATCTTGAAGGTGATGCAGGTTGGCTGTGGTGTGGCAGAGCCGCCTGACCTGCCCTTGTGTGGTATAGAGCGAGGATCCATAAAAGTCATGATTGCCAAGGACCACATAGAGAGGCCGCGGGGCGCAAGCGTCGGCGAGCGCTTTCAGATGCTGCACAAGTGTATCCGAGGCGGCGGTGTCGCCGGTAATCACGGCGGCGTCATAATCGGTGTTTTTGAGATCAAGAAGCAGTTTGCGGCAGTTTCGTGACGTCGAATAGTCGAGATGCAAGTCGCTCATCCAGAGCAAATTATGGATCATCTTCGGGGTGGGTTTTGTGTGTGGTTTTCTCATGGCTGGTTTGGGGGTTGGTTGCACACATGACGCCTCTCGGGCGTTGGGTGTGTAGGAGATGGGCTAAAAAATTGAGAATTCCCCTGTACGAAGGCGGGCGAACCCGCGTCATGTGTGTATGAATGACGTGATTCGATTTGGAGGGCGGGGTAAAACCGACCGTGCGGTGCAGGCCAAGGCCTATGAGGCCGGACACGGGAACGTGTATTGCCTGGTAACGACCGTATGCGGAGTTGAATTCATTACCTACTACTGCCGCATGATCGTTGTTGATCCGTGGGGCGTGCGGATGGTGAATCCATTCAGAAGAATTTCCGTCTTCAAGAATGGGTGCGATCTCGCAGACTACTTGCCTAAAGACCTCTACGTTTTCTGTGCGACGAGATTCGAAGAGATTCCCATGCAGGAATGGATGACAAGGGAGTGCTATTAGAAAATGGCGATGGTTTTATCCTGATCATTTGGAAATTCTGGTTCTACGGTTGCAATTTCTGGAGCTTCACATTCAGGCTTCCAGTTCTGCATGCAGGACCTTTCTGCTACAATTGCGGCCAATAGAATCTCCTCAGGATAACGAGCTCCTTTTTGATCCCTTACAGCTTGATCAAGTCGCGCTAATCCTAGTTCAAGAAATCGCTTTTTCCATGTGTCGGAGATGTTCTCGGCCATGGTTTCGATCATGGATCGATAGTCGTTCTTCGTGAGAGATGGTAAGATGAACATCTCTGATGAGAACCTGTTGATTAGCTCTCGGGGGAGGTGTTTTGCAAGATCATGAAGTTGAGGTGGATTGGGCGAACTCGGTTCAGGATTAAAGCCCAGAACTGGAGCTGATTGGTCTTCCCAAATGGATTGAAATGCAGCTCCTCCAATGATCATGGTCTTGTGTGAGAGGAAAGATTCAACTTCCTCAATATTCGCATCTATGGGATTATCATCGTCGAGATCATTTAATCCTAGTGGGGTCCTGGAATCGCATAACGAGAAGATTTCCGACCTCAAAAAAGCATTCCAGTTAGAGTCATGCCCACACTTGTCTAACTCATCAACAAATATAATAGCGCCCTTTTTATTTCTGTGCTTTTTGATGAAATTGACAATATTTGGCCACGTGACTGAGCTGCCGCGAGAGCTTCCGCCGAGAATTATCCAGTCGGAAACCGACACTGTTAGAAAAGGCACCTGCATCTCGCGCGCGACTTCCTTTGCGAGGAAAGTTTTACCGGATCCGGTGGGTCCGAGTAGTAGAAAATTGGCTCTTAACTTGAGTGCTGTGATCGATTTTCGATCCACATAAAGACACGCTCTGGCGATTGAGCAAAGACGGTCGAATACGGGCTTTTGATAAGGGAGGATTACAGGCTTGCTGTTGAAATTAATCGGTTCTGACATGGTGCCAGAACTTGTTTTCCTTATGCACGGTATTCCGGAAACGGGATGACGTGCCGGGATTTGGACTATAAAATGAGAGTTGAACAGAATGAGTGATTCCGAAGGAACGAAAGATCAGCCTGATTTGACAATGTGGAAGCGATGTCGGGGACGATTGACCGATGGATCAAACTGTCGCTGCACACTCTCCGCTGTTCGAGGCGGTAGTCTCGTCCATGTGGACGTGTCATTAGGATCATTGTTGATTTTCAGGCCATTGCCCATGTGTATGCCTCCGAGATTTGAAATAATGTGGCGGTCGTGTTCATCCGGCCAAATGAAAACCTCGGCATCAAGCCCTACTCGTTCCAAAGGACTCTTGAGCGCTGTTTTGAATCTTTCTTCCCAATCATGATTTGATGGGAATTCCTGACGCCCCACTCCCAGATAACTGACTCGGTGAATCTCAATCGTTGGCTGCACGCCGTCGCTACGGTGCGCAGATAAAAGTATTTGTTTGAACTCCCGATAATCATGATGCGCCGGATCCAAGTGAGGATCCATGATCATCAGGTGATTGGCGCTTCGCAGAAGTACACCTAAAGCGCTGAGATAGCCCGCCGTGTACCGGGGGACGCGCGAAGGTCCGTCGACAACAAGTTTCGTCCACCAGGTGTTATTGCCGTGTCGGTTATTGATCGCGCAGACCAATGATTCGTCGCGAAATTCTGGCTTTAAGCCAGCACAAGACAAAATGCCGTCGAGCGGCGAGGATGTGTGTGAAGAGAGCGCTTCGCGGCACCAATCCCCAGAGTTGGATGGACTATTTCCTGATGAAATTGGAAAGCTTCGCAGACGTTTGCCGTCCCGCAGTGATTTGAGTGCCTTTTGAGCAAAATGGGGTGATTCGGTTTTCCTTGCCCACAGCTCTTTGAACCAATCCCCGCCACGCAAATCGCGGACGACTAGACAGTTATTCAGTTCTGTCCAAATGCCTCGAATTTCGGAATCACAAAGCTCCCTGGAAGCGTAGCACTCCGTCTTGAAGACACTTGGTGTAATGGCAATTTCGTAAAACATGTTTCAAAGGAGTTCGTTCATGTCTTCTTCGAAGAAGCCGCCGGGCCAGGCTTTTACGAGTTCACCGCGCTCGTTGAGCGGCATTTCGCGGTAGATGGAACGGCCTTCGTAGGTTTCTACGAATAAGATGGTGATGGTTTCCGGGGTGAGGGTGAGGTCCGGTGCTGGTGATGCACTGTCCTGAGTCTCCCGCATCCGTCTCATGAGGCGAAGCAGAAGATGTTCCGAGTGGGTTTCAAGGAGGAAGAAGCGCTCATCAGCTTTGTTTGTGGCGCGGACGAACAGATCGCCAATTGCGCATTGCACCGCGGGGTGAAGGTGAAGTTCGGGCTGCTCGATGGCAGTGACTTTACTCGCAGTATCCAGAACGCTCACCAAAACTGGAATTACCTGCGAAACCCCTGCTCCAATGTCGGAAGGGTTTACCGGAATGTCCCGTCTGAGGTCGGTGAGTTGAAGCTGGGAGCGCGTCCTCCGAGCAATCTGCTCTGCGTAGGCGGATCTGAGCGCGGACTCGCTTTCAAAATCTTCAGGGGAACTCAGGAAGCGTTCGAGAACATTCCCGAGTGCCGAATTCACTGGCATTTCTCGTATGGTCTCCGCACTTAGCGAGTATCCAAGATTCAGTCGGTCGATTTCCGAAAGATAGGTGTTAACTCCGTTAATCAGTTGTTTGTCATCTCGTTCTGCATCTGCGCTAAGAAGATCCCAAGCTGCCATGCCATCGATCCAGCGATCCTGGCTTGGTGAACGCTGAGCAATCGAGCTGAGATCCGGGACGGAGCGAATAGGGCCTAGATGGCGATAGTTTCGAAGGTAATCACGGATTAGTTGTCCCGGGCGGACAACTAACTGGCTAATAATGAGTCTGGCCAGAGCACGTTGATCAATTTCATCATCCGGATCATCCAGCTCGAAATCCAGAGCCTCACCAAAAGAGGGAATGACATTCCCAGAGACAACAAGCACCTGCGGTCTGTCAGTCCTTGATTTAAGTGTATGTCCACAGAGTTTCGCTTGCTCTAAAGCCTCTGAGAACTCATTTCGAGGAAGTTCACCATCTCCATCTGGCTCACTATCAAAATCAGAAAAAAGTGGGTGTCTTGCGTCAAGTTCATCAAGAACTGTCAAGAGTCCGGACTCCCTTACAATTTTAGCAAATGGATTTCCATTAATTGAAACCTTATATTCGGAAATAGCTGGTCTGTTGTCATCAGTCGGAATCGCTACCCTCACTTCAACACATACCTTTCTGACTCCTGGTATGCCATTTGTGAGCAGGTTGCCGAGGGTGTCCGTCCGCTTTCTGGCACTGTGCGCAGCAACGTTCCTGTCATATTTAGATTGTAGATTTGTGTTTGATGCGTCCCCAGCATTTATCACCTTGCCGAGGGCAGAGAGTAATGTGGCTTGATCTTGTAACGGGTATGGCGTGCAGCCATCGTCATCGACGGTGAACTCTACGCCGACAGTGACAATTTGTTTGTCATCATGTCCGTGGACAATTTGCCGGAAGCCACCGAGGTAGATGTCCTTGCCTCCGCCGACGACGCGGTCCGCATCTGCGTTCTGGCGTTCAAGGAGCTCACGGAGGTAGAGCAGTGCGTGGAGAACTGTGGTCTTGCCGGCGCTGTTACCACCAAAGAGAAGAGTGAGGGGACGGATCGGGATTTCGACCCGGTCACGGATTCCCTTGAAGTTTTCGATGATGACTTTGGTGATGGGCATAAAAATTAGAAATGGGTGATGTTTACCTTAAAGCACTGATCAAGGCGGCGGTGAAGTAATGAAATCAAAGTAAAGTAATCGGCGGCATCTTCTTCGCCATCCCATAGAATCTTAGGTTCGTGTGCGATGGGATTGCGGACGGCCGCGAAGCAGCCTTTGAGGAGTTGGGCAAAGCCTTTGTGCTCAGATTTCTCGGTCTCTGTTTTGAGGAAGTTGAGGGCAAGGATAGGATTTTCGATTGAGAAAACCTTATCCACCAAAGCTGCACCGTCGCCTTCGATGCCGGATAGATCGCGAATCCGCTGGCCGAGGCCTTTGGCCGCTTCGAATACGGCGTGGAAGTAGTTTTCTTGGAGTAGTTCGGTCCGGCAGTATTTGGTAACCTCGTGGTGAATTGAGCGGCCGTGTAGTTTGCGCTGGATGGTTTTGAGCCGGGCTTCGGCCTGGTCGAGCGTTCTGGCTATCGTGGTCCTGCGGAACTGACCGTCCTTGCCGAATTCGAGGCCAGACAGTGACAGTATGGCGTTGAGTCGGGCGCGGTGTTGTTCAAATTCGTTGGAGTTGCCAACAAAGCGTCCGGGGGCGAGGAATGCTTGAATGAAGTCGATGATCCGGTTCGAGCAGCCGTGTTGTCTTTGGCTTTCGGAAAAAACCCAGTGGAGGCGCTTCCATTTGGTGGATTGGCCCGAGTGATCCTCCAGGTTCCGGTCGCGTAGGGCGCGGGTGATCTGATCGCCAGTGCCGCATTCGCCGAGCACTCGTGCAAGCGATTCGATTTGGGCTTCTGGGAATACCGGTATGAGGCTCATGATGAAATCTGCAATTGATTGCTTCCCGACGAACAAAGTTCAATCCGCTTGTCGCCGAAGGGCGCTTCCAAGAGCCGCCCTTCAAAGCCTGACATTGCAGCGAAGACGAGATTTACAAAGCCAGCGAGTCGGCTGAGGGCTTGGAGATCACCATGGCTGTCGTCGGTGAGAATGCCGTCGAAGTTGCCATGGGCAAGGCCATGGCGGTATTTGTTGAAGATGACAAAGAGTTCATTCAGCCATTCAGGCTTGTCTGGGAAAAGTGGATCGAAAGCAGCATGCCATGAGGTTCGTCGATCCTGATAATGCCAGCCTTTGATGTAGCCAGCCAAGCGCTTAGCGTGTGGATTCTCTGGGAAACGGGCTGCGGCCCAGTTCGAGGCTTCTGTTCGTAAGGTGAGAAAATCGGCCGGGGCTTGCACTTTATCTTTCAGGAGTAGTTCTACCAGCCCCTCAATCACCGTGCAGACACCGATGAGTTGCGTGGGAAACGGAGCTGAGTTGGTGTCGGAACCCCTGAATACCCAGAGCAATCGCTTTATCCGCTCACGGATTATCCCTCTGGAATCGAAAAGGAGTGTAGCCAGCGATTTGAGAAGCTGCCCTGCCGTTGGATTGCTGTAGGTGTCTTGTTTGCGAAATTGAACAAAACGCCCTTGCGTTATTTTGCCATGAAGAGCGAGCTCTCGTTCCAATAGGGTTCCGTCTCGGCGGTGCTGCCGAAATGTCGGCCAAGGAAGAATGGCGTGAACAAAAGACACTGCATCGATGAGACACCAGAAGCGGGTCATCGCCTCATCATCGGTAACATCCCGATGGCGGAAGTGGATTTCCAAATGGTCACCGGCTTGGTGCAGACAGTATTCGCCGCCAAGTGCTTCTCCGATCCAGACTTCCTCACGCTCTTTTGAGGTCTCTCCGAGGAATGGATGCAGCCGCTTCTCCTTTACGCCCTTGTTGACCATCATCAGGTTTGTATTTTTGAAAATGGCGACGTGACTATACGGCCGTGCCCCTAGGGCTTCCGAAGTTGAGTCCAATTCATCGGGTAGATGATCGGTGTGGTCAGGAGGAATACGGATTCTACTGGGATTGAATGTAGCGCGGGAGGCCTTGGGCAGTCCGAATAGAGTTCGGTTCGAACTTTCCGGGCGAAACAATCGAGCAATTTGAATGGGAAACCTACCATCAAGCCACCCATCCGCTGCAACTCCATCATCTTCCGAGTAATGGTTTTTCTGTTCGAAAAACTCGGAAATGTCCCGACCTTCGTCATCCCGGAGTTCCAAAATGAAACCTTTGCCTTCCGGATTGCAGCGCAAGTGGGCTGCAAGCTCAATGTCCCCATTCCTTGCGTGGAGCACAAATTGATCCAACGGAACAGACAGCGTTCCTGCGAGGGCAGGATCGAGAAGGAATTCACGAATGGACGAATCTAAAGGCATTGGTAAGTTAGGTGTTGAAGGCTGGATCCAACGGTTTACCCCCATCGATTCGTGAAATTCTCTCCGGTGCGATTTGATCCAACTTCAGTAGAACTGAGTGCAGCGGTTTGCTGTAACCACACAACTTGGCAAAGTCGTCGGCAAAAAATTCTTCTTCCAAGTTTATCGTTGCTCTTTGATCTCCAAATAGGCGCTCCATACTACCCAGATAAGAATCAATGCAGACTTTTCCTTCGCTTTGATTACTACTCTTTGAGTTGAAGGCAAAGGCTGCATGGCCCAATTCGTGAAGAAGCGTGGCAATCTTCTCCTCGCGATGGTAGTCACTACTTTTGAGAAAGTCGTCCGCAACTTCGATTCGATTGGCGGTTCCAACGTAACAGGCGGGCCAAGATCCGCTAACTTCCGGCACCACTTTGAGTTTCACTCCGAATCCAAGAATTCGGATTTCCTTGCTGTGAGGAACCTTCCAGGTTGATGGAAGAAGGTTTGTTGCAACTAGGATTGCGTGACTTGTACTATCTTCGACGAGAGTGTCGATGCCTGCTACTTGATGTGTATTACTTTTCATCATGTAGGTATTTAGTCTGGCGATGCAGATTTTTTAGATTTTCTGGATTTATTTCGAGCAACGGATTGACTACTAGTCTGAGACTTCTCGTTATTGCCACTGCTGTCTGACAGTTGGCGCCAAAAGAAGGCGGGCAGCGGCGATCCGTGCCGAAGGCAAGCGAGAACGAAAACCGACGGCAGGCCGGGAGGATTTAGTCGGTCGATTCTAGCGTCGCGTGATTTTGAAATGTAATCGCGAAGCGAATCCACTGGGTCATTTTTGTCGAGGGATACTGAGGTTCCGTGACCACAGTCACCATCACCGGTCAATGCGCGTTTACTCCAGTCTGCCGGTTGCGACCAACCGATCAAATTGAGTGGCTCTGTGGCACCCTTTGGGCCTTTAGGGACGATACCTGGGTCTTCTACGAAGATCTTGTGAAGGGATCTCACCAATTCGTTTCCTCGGGAATCAGGAAGCGTAAGACTCAATTCCATGAGCATAAGGATTAAATAGCTGGATCCCGACGGAACGCGATTCTTTGGGTCAGTGCCCGAGAGGGAGTCCATTAGCAACTCCCACGAATTACGGAAATCGATGGCTGGCAGATCGCAGACGCCGTGATAGCGCATCTGAAGTCGCTGGGTTAACTCGGTGAGCCAGCCTTCGATGTCGTCCCATCGACCCACTTGAGCCAGGGCACGCCAGACAAGGAACTGCTCGATGTGCTGAATGTCCAACATCGGACGATAGCAGCTCGGGCAGGCATTGAGGAACTGCACAAGCCAATTGGCGATTTCATGCACAATCTTTTCGGATGATTCGCGTCGTTGCTCATCCTCTCGCCCAGCGATTTCTGGTATCGCCATCGCCAAAATCCCGAGTCGTCCGAGGTGCCAATGTGCTCGATAGGATCCACCGGCGTCCTCGATCGAATCGCCGGGAATCTCAAGGGAGTGGGTAGCAGATAGCCACTGTGCGTTTTCTTGATAAAATGCATGAAGCTGCATCAGGTAGAATTCCACCCAGAATTGGCCGACGATCCCGATGATTCGTCGAGATGTTTTTTTGGGCGCATTGAAGGCCGCGTTCCAGAGTGAGAGCATGGCCCATTCTACAAGCTCAATCCATCCGATGAGGGCACCGCGGGTGACATTACCTTTCTTGTCGAGTTTCGCATGCTTCCGCAAAACGATCAGAGCGATTGAGACCAATCGAATGTTGGTTTCGTTTATGGGGCGCTTTAGAACTTCGGACAAGAATTCCCTCCAGTCGGGGACAAGCAACTCATTCCAGTGAGGGGAGGTCGCGTCGAAGTCTCCGAACTGCGCGCAAATGTAGCTGAGTTTCCGAAAAAAGCTGTCTGGAAGAAGTGAGGGATTCATGAGCCTCTCCTTTACCAGACTTGTGATTGTGGTCAGATTCCACCGTTCGAAGACGAGATGAGCGCGGTCCCCCGCTTTCGTGCCCAAGGTCTTGATGAGACGATTGAAATTTTCCACGCCTTCTTCGTCTTCATCCTTATTGTAGGCCAGAATGACCCTTACGGTTTCGATGTTTGCCAACGATGGGTCATCCAAGTCCGGTGCAGCTGCAAGCCTTATGTCCTTATCAAAACCATGTGAGATGAAGTTCTTGTAGGTCAGTGTCTCGTCCTTGATCACGAATACCAGAAGAGTCATTCCGTCTCGACTCACGAATGACATGTCGACTCCGTGTTCTGCCTCCTTCTTGGGTTTCGGAAGCTTGTCGCCGCCCTCTCGAAAGAATGGCAGCCGGATCGAAGAATGGCCATCTGCCACCGCGAGTTGGTGGATGATGCGATCAAGACCGAATCTTGGGCCAGCCTCCACATGCCGGCTTTCCTCAAAGAGGCTACGGATGTAGAGGCTCAGGAAGTTGTCGATTGATTCAGGACTCACAGGTTTTGGTGACTTTCCTCAGTTGCTCCTCAATGGAGCGGATTTGCATTAAGGTCTGATGCCTGCGCAGCTTTTGACCATCGTAGTCCATCAGGTCCAAACGGGGTATTTCGGTGCTGGCAGTGAAACTTTGGAAGGGCGTTGGCTCGCTCAATCGACCTTCCTGATAGTGAGCAAAGCCCTCCCTGCCGTATATAAGGTGAACGGATTTCATGAATTTCAGAAACACGCTTCCTTCGCGGCTTTGTTCATCGATCTGGCGGCTTTGCCGGAGAGTCACTGTCCTTCTCGCCTGTTTAAGCCCAGGGACATGCATTGCAGCGACTGGGGAATCTCCGGCTGTGCGGAGCTTCTTGAAATACGAATCTGCCGCCGCGATGGCAGATTTTAAAAGTGGTGACGGGCTCTCAACCTTCTTGAAACGTTCCAAGCACAGTCCCGGAAGATTCCGCGATTGAAAGGCAAGTTCGTCACTGAAAAGGTCTTGAAGTTGCGTTGAAGCTTTCTCAATCCTTGGGAGCAACTGGAGAAGGAGGGAACAGGTTTGCTGCGGATTTAGTTGGTCAAAACGAATCTGGAGTAATCCAAGCGCCAAATGCCACTCCGATGTCTTATTTAATAGTTTTTCAGGTAGTTCGAGAGGCAGCCCGCTATTGATTAGGCTCAATCCAAATCTTCTCCGATCCATCCTTTCGGAAAACAGGTTCGCTATCAACTCTTGGAGGCGTGGATATGCCGCCAGTTCCATAAAAAACGAAAGGCTGCGGTTCGAGTGATCAAGTAGCAGAGTGAAAGACTCCGGGTGGCGGTCATACAGGCGTTGAATAAAATCCACACCCTCTTCATCACCTGATCTTATCGAGTGCGCTAGGACTTCGTTCACTTCACGCCAAGTGCCCTCGTGCTCAAGGAGTATCGGCTGTATGTCGATAATCAATTCTCTCAGAATGTTCCGCTGTTCGATAGTCCAGTTCGAGTTTTGATCTGCCCAAACGTAGCGAGAAGCGATACAAATCCAATGCTTCCAAAGAGGGTCAATTTCCGGTGTAACATGATCCCTCAACCATTGCAGAGCCAAATCAATCGAACCAGCTGGTATCTTACCACTGACAATCAAACAGCGAATGAAATTAAAGCATTCTCCTAGCTCTGCTCCTTCCACACTATCAAAGAGCTGAAGGAACCGGAGAACTTCTGTTTCGGTGATGCCGCGAAGGATAACCGTTTCAACCCATGAGTGATGGTAGATCTTTCTCTTTGTGGAGTCGTGACTCGATGCCCAAGATTCATCGAACTCCGTGAGTTCAATAACTCCCGGACGCTCCGATTCCAGCAAGCGTAGATTTGCTAAAATTCTGGCTCCAAACGATAAATTGTGGGCGTTCGCCTTCGTATTTGGAATTTGGCGTAGGGTATCAGTTGCGTTTTCTGGGTCGGATTTCGTCCATGAGTCGATGCCCAGCCAATATCCTTCGTTGGCCAAGTCTTCTCCTATTGCTTCCCGCAGCCTTTCAAACCAAGCTATTGCATCGACTGCCGGGACGTGGAAGTGATCTAGCACTGTGGGTAGGGCATCCAAAAGCTGAAAGAGTTGGGTGCTACGGTTTGAGGGGAAGCTAGTAAGTAATTTGATACCCGCTTCCCGATCTAATTTCATCAAGCGATCACGCCAAATGAGTCCGCACAGTTCGTCTGCTCCCACATTGTGGCTTAAAATATAGTTGAGGCTGGCAAGACGATCATACAGCGATGTATCTGCTGAAGCCTCAGAAGGAATTACGGCCTCAATGATCCGCTCCATAAATTCTCTGTCGGATCTCGCGTACTCAAGAATTTGATCTGCTAAGTTTCCTGCTCTCTCCGAGTAATCGCCATCGTCATGTCTATTAATAATATCTCGCAACCCTGAAATCAGTAAATCAGCCGAAGCGGGTTCGGCGGCAGAACTTCGAGGTTTTTTGGATTGTGACATTGTCGGCGTATTATCTTGAGACCAGGGTTATAAATCACCCCGGAAGGCGCGTTGTTGAAGGGAGGAAAATAAGGTTTCGGATTGCGCCAAAAATGACTGTGTTTTCTGCCGAGCCGCTGAAACCTTGTCGACGACCTTACGATAGTCTCGCTGAAGGTCGGATGGGGGAACGTGGAACGGCAATGTGGCGAGGTTCTTGCCATAGACGGCAAAGACGCTGGTCGTGCCTTGTTTGCGGGCTTCTAGTTCTCGCTGGACCCTTGGGAACTGGAATTGTGCCCAGATCACGTATGGATCGATCCCTTTTCGGAATCGGATGCGCATGAGATTGTTATTAAACGTGGCACCTTCAGGTCCGGGGTAGATGGCAACTTTTCCGACGAGTTCCTTCGAGTTTCTCGTGTTGAAGAGGAGGTCTCCGGGTTTCAGGCTGTAGCTCGCAATCTCTGCGGGAGTGGCGTTTGTGCCTTGGACTTTCTCGGGTATAAAGGCACCGTCGCTGGTTAGTGCGTCCATGCGGACGTATGGCACCGGCATGTCCCATCCGAATTGATCGGAAGCCCGAACGAGTCCAATTTTTGAGTCGCTCATCAATTCGCTCATTGGCTCCTCTGGCCATCCATTCGGATTGGTCACGGGGTCGCCGAACATGTCGAGGAAGACGGAGCGGAGGAAGTCGTCGGAGAGGCGGAGGGATTGTTGGAGGTTTCGGCGGATTGCGTCGGCTTTGTCGAGGATCGCCGCGATGCGCTTTTGCTCGGCGAGGGCTGGGAGAGGGATTTCGAGATTGTCGATGTGCTCGTTGCGCAGATTGTTGATGTTTGCCCCTGCCGCTAGACCCGAGATAATTGCACGGTATTTGGCCGTCTTGAAGTAGTTCGCCAGGTAATGGGAGTCGGTTGATTTTCCCGGCCTTACAACCTTACAGAATGCACCGAAGCTCGCCTCAACATCGTGCTCCACTGGGGCAGCCTTGCCAACCACATCCAGACTTCCGCTTGATGTCGCGACTACGATGTCACCCTTTCTTAGCATTTGCTTTTGACTAACGCACGATTTTGGAACCCATACCAAATTTGAGAATTGGAGGCCATTATCAGTGATGTTGTTAGCCCTTAGAATGGGAACCATCCCATCGGACTCAGATGGCGATGCGTCATCTTTCGAGTAGGTGACACCACGCACCTGCTCCGCAATTTCGCTTATTTTCACGGTTTGAGCGATCATTTCAGCATTCCCTCCAAATCAGCAATGTCCTTGAGCACTTCTTGGCCGAGTTTGTTCATGCGCTTGAGGATGGTCTTCGGCGGATCGTAGGTGGCCTCCTCGTGTGCGGTCACTTTGTAGCGATTGAGCGAGAGGTCGTATTTGTTCTCCCGGATGTCGGCGACTGGGACGAAGAAATGTTTTGCGGAGCGGTCGCTTTCCTTCTTCGGGTTGCGCATGGACCAGCGTGCAATCATGTCGGGTAGATCGTCTTTGTCGGCCTGCGGGGTGCGCTTGTCGTCGAGGGAGAAGCCGTCGCCTTGAACATCATAGAACCAGACGTCATCGGTGCGGCCGCCTTTAGTGAAGACGAGGATGGCGGTGGAGACGCCGGCGTATGGTTTGAACACACCCGCGGGCAGAGAGATGACGGCTTCGAGCTGGTTGTCATCAACGATGAGTTGGCGGACGCCGAGGTGGGCCTGGGAAGAACCAAAGAGGACGCCATCGGGAACGATGACGGCGGCGCGACCGCCCATCTTGAGCATGCGGAGGATGAGGACGAGGAAGAGCAGTTCGCTTTTCTTGGTCTTCACCTTGCTCTTGAGGGAAGGATCGATGTTGTCGAGGTCGAGCGTGCCCTTGAAAGGTGGGTTGGCGAGGATGACATCAAAGCGGTCGTGTGAGTCACGCGGGTGTTTTTCCGAAAAGTTTGACCCGAGGGTGTCCTGGTAAGCAATTGCCGGGTGCTCGATACCGTGGAGCAGAAGATTCATCGCGGCGATGCGAAGCATGGTGGCATCGAAATCGAAGCCGTGCATCATGTCGCCCTGGATGTGGTCGCGGTAGGGTTCCAGCAGGTCGCCAGGGTAGTGCTTGTTGCCTTCCTCGTCGGTCTCGATGAGCTTGGGGGTGGAGAATTTCTCCTTCAGGTATTCCATCGTGCCGATGAGGAATCCGGCTGTGCCGCATGCTGGGTCGCAAATGGTGTCGGTGGGTTTGGGGTCCATGATCTCGACCATCTTCTTGATGATGTGGCGCGGAGTGCGGAACTGTCCGGCGATGCCGGCGGTGGCGAGCTTGCCGAGGAGGTATTCGTAGAGATCGCCCTTGGTGTCGCCCTGTTCGAGCGGTAGTGCATCGATGGCATTCACCGCGCGGACGAGCAGGTTGCCGGAAGGGATGAGGCAGTTGGCGTCCTTGAGGAATTTTCCCAATGCGCTGTGCTGCTGGATCTCGGAACGGAGGAAGGGAAAGAGTTCATCTCGGACGAGCTTGAGCATGTTGTCGCCGCCTTCGTTCTTGAATTGGTGCCAGCGGAGATGCTGCTTGGACTTGGGGAAAACGCATTTGAAATCCTGCTTGAGTCGGGCCGCGCGCTTCTCGTTGCGCGATTCCGCGATGTCGAGCAGGCGGGCGAACATGAGATAGGAAATCTGCTCGATGACGGTGATCGGGTTGGTGATGCCGCCGGAGTGGAAGTCGAGCCAGAGGGCGTCGATTTTGGATTTGAGACTGGAAGTGATGGTCATAAAGAAGTGCCTAGTGAGAAGTGGAAAGTGTTCAGTTTATAGAGTTCAGGATACCGTAGTAATCCCAGTTGATGCCGAGTGGGAAGTTTGTGGATGGAATAATGCCTGGGTGCCTTTCTTCGATGGCTTCCTTGAGATGTTTTTCCCCGAGGTCTCGTCCGAAATTGGCAATAGCCAGCTTTCGTTCGTGGGTTGCAAGTAATCGGTCAGGCAGAAACCCAACAGAATTATCGGCTTTTTCCACCATGAGCCAGTCGATGTCTGGTCCTTTTGGAATGCAGCATAAAATGGAGACCTGATCTGTCGTGTGGTATTTATCAATCCATCCAGCTGCGGTTCCAGCCACTCGGTTATCAAGCACGGCCAGGTAGCCGACTGCGTTCTCTCCAGCAGCCAGAAAGTCCCTGACCGCATACGCAAGACGAAGGAAGTCGAGTTCGAGCTTCGGACCTTTCGCGCCGCGAAGGTCTAGCGAAGACTTGGCCATACCCAGGACATGGAGTTGTCGTAACGATGTCATGCCGCGGTGCTGTTGAGGTTTTCGAGCAGTTCAAGGAGGGCGTCGATTTGTTCAGAGTCGGTAAAGACCCCGTCGATTCCTTCGGCATGAAGGGCGGTGAATGGAGTTTCCCAGAGTTTTTCCAGTTCGATGGCTCCGTAGGTGGAGATGTGGGATTTCAGGAGTTCGAGAAAGCGGATCTGGTTAGCGTTGAGGGTTGGATACTGTTGGACAAAAGCCTTGAGGTGTTCGTCCACCTTGGCGGCATCCATGCCGACGATGCGGCGGATGGCGAGAGCGAGGCTTTTGGATTTGTTCGGGTAATGTTCGAGTAGGTCTTCGAGGTGAAGGTCGGGATCCTGGAGCAGAACATCGGAAACGAGTTCATCCAGATCGGACTCGGCGACCGGTTCGCCTGCTCGGATTTTTTTGAGCGCGGGGCTTTGTTCGAACAGAGCGCTGAGGACCGATTCCACACGGCTGCGGTAAGCGGCGAGATCCATGCCGGCGAGTTTCACCTTGTGGGCATCCACTTTGAACTCGGTGGCGTCTTCGGCCACATTGAGGAACAAAGGTTGAGCACGCTCGCCACCAGTGGACTTGCGGTAGCGCATGATGCCACGAAGTTCCTGGCGAATGGTTTCCAGATCTGCGACGGATGCTTCCTTGTAGAATGCGGTTTGCTTCGCCCTTTGGATGACGGGAAGCTTCTCCTGCACGGGCTTGAGGTTGATCGGCAGGTTGCTGACCTGGGTGATGATTTCATCACGGAGGCTTTCAGAATCGGACGAGTTCGTGAGCTTGGAGGAGATCAGACGGGTGAGGAGCACATCGAAGCGGAGAGCGGCTTCCTTGCCGTGGCAGTCACGCCATTGCATGAGTGGGGAGATGGTTTTCCGCAGGTTGGCCACCGTGGCGGGTGCGAAACCATCGAGAATTCCCTCCTTCTGCATGCCCCGGATGTCCTTCCATTTTTCGCGAATGGAGAGGCAATCCGCAGGAAGAGAGGCAATGTCGGCGGCGAGGAGCTGGGTGCTGAGTTGAAGCGCCGGAAAATTCTGTGCCTGCATGGCCGCCTCGCCGAGGGCAATACGGGCTTCGAAGAGCTGTTCTGGGAGGGATTTCGAGCGGGATGGTTCGGCTTCCTCCTTGAGTTCGTCGAAGTATTCGAAGTTCCCCCAATGGTCGAAGATGCGGAATTCCGTCTTGTCCTTGCCGGGACCGAAGAGGTCTTCGCAGAGGCGAGTGCCACGACCAATCATCTGCCAGAACTTGGAGTAGGATTTCACCGGCTTGGCGAAGACGAGGTTGACGATGGATGGCACGTCGATGCCGGTGTCGAGCATATCCACAGACACGGCGATGGTCAGGTTCTTCGAGCCATCGGTGGATTTGAAATCATCAATGAGCTGTTCGGCACGCGGTTCATAGTTGTCGATGCGTAAGCAGAAGTCGCCGCCGTATTGCGGGTAGAGCTCGTCGAAAACCTCAACCATCTGCTTTGCGTGGGCATGGTTGCGGGCAAAGATGATTGACTTCCCAAGGCGAGTGCCGTCGGCATTGCGGATGCCGTTCTCCATCAGGTTGCGGATGATGGCCTTGTCGGTATCGCGGTTGAAAACCTGGCGACTGACCTGCTCCTTGTCGTAATCAACGGATTCGGAGTCTTCGACTTGTTCATCGAGCTGTTCCTGCTGCTCCTTGGTGAGGTTTTTGTATTTGATGCCCTCGCGCAGGAACTTCGTGGTGTGCTTGATGACCTTGAATGGGCAGAGGTAGGGTGGATTGTGAGCAATGGCCTCCTCGTAAGTGAAGTTGGAGGTGGGGTCTTCGTTTTCACAACCGAAGAGCGAGTAGGTATTGCGGTGAATGAACTTCACCGGAGTCGCGGTGAGTCCGACCTGATAGGCATCGAACCAGCGGAAGATGTCGCGGTAGCGGTTGTAGATGCTGCGGTGGGATTCGTCGGCGATGATCAGATCGAAGAAACCGGGATCGAAGTCCTGGTAACACTTCATCATGGCCGGGTAGGTCGAAAGGTAGATGCGTTTGGTGCGGTCGCTGGAGGTCGAGCGGGTGACCAAAACGCGGGGTTCGGAAGGCAGGTGTTCGTCGAAGGCATCGGCCGCCTGTTTGCGGAGCTCGCGGCGGTCGCAGAGGAAAAGGATGCGCTTGGCCCAGCGGGCGCGGATCATCACTTCGGAGAAAGCGATGGCCACGCGGGTTTTGCCAGTGCCGGTGGCTTGGATGACAAGGGCTTGACGGCGACGGCGGTCGAAGGCCTCACAGATACGTTTGATCGACTCGATCTGGTAGAGTCGGTCGGTGATGGATTCTCTGGGATTGAGGGCGGCAAGCACGGGCTCGCGCTGGATGGTTTGGAAGAGGGCGTATTCGAGGCTGTCCTTGGAGTAGAAGCCGAAGAGCTTGCGGGGAGGTTCGGTTTTGGCATCGTCCCAAAGGTAGAGGTCGTAGCCGTTGGTGAAAAAGATGAGCGGCCGCTGGCCATGCATTTTCTCCATGCCATCGGCGTAATACTTGGCCTGCATTTTGCCCTTCTGCGCATCCTCGGCGGTTTTCTTCGCTTCCACGATGGCGAGCGGCTTGCCGTTCTCGCCCCATAGGACGTAATCGATGTAGCCCTTGCCGCTGGCGGTGGGTTGATGGAGGACTTCGACTTCCTGACCCACCTGGGGCGTGCTGTTTCCGCGCGTGCCAACGTTCCAGCCCGCGTGGGCGAGCATTTCGTCGATGAGCTTGAGGCGGGTTTCCTCTTCGCTGAAGTCGAGTGCATTGGCGGCCTGCTGGGCTTTGACGAGAATCGCAGACTTTTCGGATGCGGACTTCTTAGCAGCTTCGGCTTGGGCGCGGGCTTCCTCCAGATCGATCAGGAGCTTTGCCATCAGAGCCTCCTGCTCGGCGAGTTTCTGGAGGGCCACCTTCTTCTCCTTCTGGAGAGCGGATTTTGAAGGCTCAGTGGCAGGGAGGCCTTTCCACGCGGGAATGTCGGAACGTCCCATCAAACCGATGGAAAGCGCAAACCAACCCGCAAGCTCATGGGCTTCTTTGACGAAGTCCTCGATTTGACCGGGTTGTAGGGCATGAAGGGTTCCATGGGCTGCGTGATTTCCCTTGATGCGCAGCAGGTGGATTTTATCGAGGACGACAGGCGGGGTGATTTCCTTAAACGAGTCGTCGGCAAGCAGGTCGTTGAGATTGCTTTGGAAAGAACGTTCCAAGCGGTGATGGGCGAAGACGGCCTTGACGAGGTTTTCGGCGAAGAGGCGAAGCTTGACGAGGCAGCCCGAGGGATCCGTGGTCGCGTATGACTCGGCGAAGCCGCCGAGATCGGCCAGCTCGCGGAAGTGGGGACGAAGGAATTCGAAGTTACGGGACTGCATGAGTGGAATGGTCGATTCCGACAAGCGAAGCCATGTCGGGGGCGCTGTTGCCACCGGCTGGTCTTGGTTGTTGGAGGGTTCGGCACTCATATCCGTGCCGTGGAATATGGCATGACGTGTGCCAATTAGTTGAATGCAACACAAACGATTGAAAATCAATGTTTAAAGAGCGAATCAAGCCTTGTGGACTCCTCTCCGAAATCAATCTGGATTGATAAAGCGATCTCATTTTGTTGAAGAATTGGAAGAGGCCTCGGGAGGGCCACCAGCGTTGAATGTGGTTTCGAATTCGGTGGCGAGGGTGATGATCTCCTCGAAGCTGGGGGTCTCGCCGAAAAACATGGGGCCGAGCATGGCGGAGTAGTCGGACTTCCAGTCGGCGAGGTGTTCCGGAGTCGGGGCGAGACGGAAGCTGCCGGGCTTGTGCGTGGTGTAGTCCACCCAAGAGAAACGGAAGAAGAGTTCGCGGTGTTCGGCGACCCGTTGGAAAAGCGCGGTTTCCTCCAAAGCCTTCTCGCCGACACCGGCGCGGAGGAGGCACCAGAGGTCGTAGTAGTGGCGGGCCATGCGGTGCTTTCTCGGTTTGTCCGTCGGACGGAACGTTTCCTCGTGAAGCAGGCAGGCTTTTTCCCAGAAAGTGCGTTCGGCCGCGAGCACACGAACGACGCATGAGGGGTCGGGATCGAGCGTGGAGAAGTGCTCGGTCACATACGGTTGGATGGACTTGTCCACATGAGGCCAATCGTCGGAGCGAGCGCCGAGTTCAATTTTGACGACGGGGCGGACGTAGGCGGACGCGCTGGCGGGGAAAACGGTGGGATAGTGAAAGAGCAGGCACTGGCCGTCGGGCATGTCGGGATCGATTTCGAGCTTCCAGCCGGCTTCGCCGAGGGCGGATTGGATGCGTGAAGCGAGGGCAGGTTGGAGGGTTTCCTGAACCCACACGCGACAGGCATCCATGAGACCTTCGAGGCGGGCCTTGCGCTGTTTGTTGGAGGGAGCCTGGTCAGGGGCAGCTTCACCGCCAAAGCCGAGGATTTCCTTGTCCACGATGAGATCGATGTCTTCGGAGAAGCGTTCGATGAGTTTCCATGCCTTGGAGAGCGAGGTGCCGCCTTTGAAGGTCAGGTGATCACCGATGCCCGGAGCTGAGAACAGTTCTCGCAGCGTCCAACATACCCAGAAGTCCTTTTCAACACTGGCCGCATCAAGCCCCATCGCCCGGTTCACCTCGACGTAGGCATCGAGTTGATCGGCTGGGGTGAGTTTCAGAAAGGTATCCATGATCAGGCGGCAGTAGGGTCTTTGGCGAGGTGGTGGAAGATGTCGGCGATCCATGCGGGGGCGCAGGCGGCATCAGCGAGCAGGTCGGAGCGATCGGACGGAGAGAGGTTCCGGCGGAGCTTGGAAATCACGTCGTCGTCCACGGCACGCTTGCCGAGCCAACGCAGAGCAAGGATGACCTGGGCGCTTTTCGGGTTCTTGGTGGACACGAAGCGTGGGGAGATGTGGCGGAGCACGATCTCGGATTTGCCGCTACGGATGCGGCGGCTGGGACCGGTGGTCAGGTGCCAACTGCGCATGGGAACCTGATCGCTCAGGCCGAGGACGTTGGCCGCGTGGGCTCCGGTGGGAAACACGTCCCCGCCAGCCTTGCGTTGGACGAGATCCTGCATGGCGTCGTAGCTGGGGCCAAGCGGGCCAAGCGCGGGGTGGTTTCGTGGCAGGTGGTAGAGACCGCGGCCCGCACGGCGGATCGAGCCAAGCTGGCAGTTGCGGGAAAGCGCCTTGTCCACGGCGGCGCGGGATCCCAGATCGAGGAAATCCTGCGGTGTCCAGACATGATCCTGCGGTCCCGACCGGATGCGGTCGAGGATGGCGGCGTCAATGGAATCGGCGTGTTTGTTCATGGAAGGGTTTACGTCAGAAAAAGTAGCGTTGTTTCTGACAAAATCAATAATAAATGAGCGACTAGGCCTACATTCGGAGGATTATTCAGAGAAAATCAGCCCCATACCGGTCCAGAGCATACTGGCCCTCGGGAAGATCGTCAGGGTCTTCGCCATTCGGCATGAGGAACACGTGCATTGTTCCTGTGGCGTCGGGGCGTTTACCCCATCTTGTCTTGCATGATGGACCAAATGAGCAGGAAAACATGGAAGCATTGGGGGGATGCGTTGTCTCATGTCCACAACATGGGCAGACCAAGGCCGGGAGGATGACCGACCTGATTCGTTCCAGCTCGGGTAGGAGTTTCTGCCAAACGTCTAATTTTGCTTTTAGAGCCGGCATCTCAGACTGCAGCCTACTTTTCTCTTGAGCCAGGTCCTTGGTGCTGTGACCAACCCTTCCACGCTGGATTTGACCGATCGCATCCAGCCTGTCCTGTATCGCGGTGATTTCCGATGTCGTTTTCTGCAGGCGATCGGCAACCTCGGAAATTTGCGCTAAACTTGGTGCATTCGAAAACAAAGCTGGAACGGCATGCGACAATTCCCTGGATACCGTGGCCAGACCTGGTGGCAGGTTGGCCTTTAGTGGCAATTCGGGCCAATCCGTTTCCGCGATCACACGCCTGAGCACCCTTGCGACATGTTCAACTGGATCAAGGCGGGATGGAGAAACCTCAAGAAGAATACGCTTTGGCAGAATTGTGAGTGAGCGGCCTTGGATTTGATACCATTCCGCAAGTTCCTGGGGCCAAGTTGCCGGTGGGTTGTCAAGCTTGCCCAGAGTCAGAATCAGAACCGGTGGACCGTTATTCTTGGTTGTGTCCTCGGAGAACGCCATTTCTGCCACCAAGCTGAGAGGTAGTCGTTCGATCTGGCTCGGTATGGCAACGATTTTCAAGGCCGTCTGCTTATCTGGACGCAGCAAGGAAAAAGTGCCGTCCATGTTCCAAGTGAACGACCAACCTCTTTTCAATTTCACGGGCATAGCTCCCGGTTCGAAATGCTGGGCAGGTGCCTGCTTTCTTTCAGTCTCGGAAACCATCTGCAGCAGGGAGAAAGCCCGGGCGCACAAGATGGCTGTGTAGCGATCCATTGCTTTGGATAATTTTGTAAGTCGCTCAGCACGCGTGATCTTTTCTTCGTCCCGCCGTTCCCATAGATGCCAAAGTTCGAAAACCTTTCGATAGCGCTTGTCATCCCTGAGGATGTTGGTGGGCCTGAGAGGGCTCGCAACAGGCGGACTTTGCCGGATTGCCTTTAAAAGAAAGGAGCCGCCGAGGCCCAAGAGTGACTTGTGGATCGATGACAGCCTTGCAACGAGGGACCTGAGTAAGTCCCTTTCCTCCTGATTCTGGAGAAGTTCGGACAAGAGCAAACACAGGCGAATGATCCGAAAGCGGTATCCTAGAGCACTCTCATCACTGGATCTGTCGATAGCCGACAGGAGCTCGCGCAATTCCAGCAATCTGGGCGTAAACGATTCAAGGATCTGCCCCCGAAGCGTGCGCAGCGCCCTGTTTTCGTATATCGCCCACTCGTCTTCGATCACCTCGCTGAGAACTGCCTTCGGTCGCACCGATCGGAATGTCCTCGAATACCAGTCCTCAGAATGTGCGGAGAGCAAGCTGATCGCCCGCGGTGGAATTCTTCTGGCCCGTGATACAGGCTCCCTGAGTTCACAGACCGTCAGGTGGCCCCGCGGATCCCTGCAGATTTCTTCAAGGTGTGGCATTGCGCTGCCCAATGCTGCTTCCTCGCGTTTCTCAACGAGTTTATCCCTCAGATTGGAATCAAGCGGCAAGCGGTTGCACCAATCCCCCCACGCATGCTTGTCAGAGCCATCGATTGCCTTGGAAATCGAGAGCAATGTGTTCTCATGGTGAGCTTTGGGCAACAAAGCTTCAGGAATTCCTGTGGCGTTGGAATCGAGGCCGCACCATGGCTTTCCGTCGGTATAGCGCCAGACACCCAATGGCTGCCCATCGGGTGGGTCAAGAGTCTCAGCCCCCGTCAAACAGTTACGCCAGGAATGAATAGTTAGATCCATTTCAAATATTTCCACCAAGTCTTCTCAGCTCGGTTTCTATGAGTCCCACCGAATGCTCGGGAATGCCGGACTTGAGTTGGGTTTCATTATCCCAGACGGAGCTGATCGTGTTTCTGAGCTTGACCATATCATCGGGAGAAAGGTCAAACCTGCCCTTGAGCTTACGTAGCAGCTTTCTGGAAAGAATCGAATCAAGCCCTTCTGAGATGTCACCGCCACAAGCTACAAGGACCGGTATGTAACGACGAAGCTGTGCTTCCAGGCGGTTACCCCATCCAATTTCCATATCTTCAAGCGGACGTCTCAACTTACCATCCAGAATCCGGATGCATTCTTCAGCCATTCTCGCGTGCTGTTTGACGGCAGTTCCGAAAGCGACCTGTAGTTGCTCGAAGCTGATCTTTCCGGGAGGAATATTGGGTAGTTTCGGATCGAACTGCGCCCGGTGCCGTGGGAACTCCATGATGTGGGAGCGGTCGTAGGTCTTATCGGCAAAGTCCTTGGTGGTCTCATCCTGGTTAGCGGTGCCGATGAACCAGACGTTGGGAGGAATAGGCATCTTTCTGCCCCTGTCAATCAGGCCGGCTGGTCCGCTGTCAGCCAACGGTGCGTTGGGCAGGGATACGCTTTTTTCTTCATCACGCTTCTCCAAGGCGGAGAGGAAGTCGGCAAAATAATGTTCCGGATGCGACAGGTTCATTTCATCAAGGACGATGAAAAAGGGAAGATGTCTGTAAGCCGGGGTGCTTGCCCGGTAAAGCGCCTTCAGGAAATCAGACTCGTAGAACTTCTTTTCGAAAGTGTTGAAGTAACCGAGAAGGTCGTTCCTGTCTCTCCAACCCGATTGAACCTCACAAAGGTCACTGCCCCATTGCATGACTTTTGCAAAAGCGAGCGGAAGGCTTGTTTTTCCGGTGCCGCTGATACCTTGCAAGATGTGCAGCCGACATGCAGCAAGACCGCCCATGAACGAGCGGATGTCTTCCTGACGATAAAACAATCCGCTCGATCCAATAAGCTGCTGTATTTCAGTGGCAAATACTTTGAGTTTGATCTCATCGGTTCTGCGGATAACGGGAAGCTTCTGTAATGCATCATCGCGGTCCATGTCGGAACACGCCGGGAATACATCTTTCTCGTTTACCTTGGCCGTATATTCCTCAATGTCCGACTTGAGCTCATCCAGCCGAGCTCGGTAACCGAGTTCGCGGCACTCCCAGGCAGCCCTCTGATCACGAAGGTTTTCTAGCTCGGCAATTCCAATACTCGCTTTTGTTGCCTGCGTCTGAAGTGCTGTGTTTTTCTGTTGGATTTGCTCAAGCTGCTGGTGAAGGAGATCATTTTCCTCCTGAAGTTGTTTAAGCCTGCTGCGCTCATCAGCAGCCAGCGAGTTGGCAAGCTGCGCATTCAGACTGTCGATGGTCTTCTTATGAGTCTCGATCTCCCTCACTAGGTCGGCCGCGGGACGGTTCCCGACCGCCTTTTGCTCAGCCTTCAGGCCGAGGATCTCTTCACGCTGCTGGCTGTTGGTGTTTTTAAGCTCCTCCATTTCCCCGATGTATTGGGAAATCCTTCGCTCGACCTGTTCATCGACCCGCTTCTGCCAGTCGTTCTTTTCCTGCTCAAGTTCCTCGCTCAGCCATTGCGCTTTCCGTTGCTCTGCCCGGACTTGCATGCGAAGCTGTTGAATTTCCGCATCCGCCTTACTCTTTTCTTCTGCAATTTCTGCCCGCTTCTTGTCCAAGCCCTCTTCCGCATCCTTGAGCTCGTTCTGAATTTTCCTGTCATGTTCAAGAAAGCGTGAGGAATACTTGCGGATCTCCTCCTCCAGATCCGCCAGTAGTTCGGCCCGTCTTGAGATGAAGCCGGCTTCGGCTTCGGCCTGTAGTTTGATCAGCTTTTCCTTCTCCTCCTGCAGCTTTGTTTCCTCTGATGCCAAGGATTCTTTACGCGACTTCAGCTCACGCTCACTTTCCCCCAATACACGGGATTTCAAAAGCCATGATTCCTCAAGTGATTTTGCTTGTTCGCTCCACTTTTTGGCTCGCTCGTTGTTGCGATTTGCTTCTTCAATCGCTTTCTCCCAAGCTTTCTGTAGCTTCAGGATGTCGGATGCGCTCGGTTCAGAGCCAATGGATTCCTTGGGGTGGTCGTTAGGTTCTGACTTGTCTGTGTGTGAAAGCGAGTCTTTCGCCATATCAGGAAGCGTAATCTCATCTGGAATTTCTGCTTCAACCTTGGCATTGTCTGCAATAGCCGCTTCCAGCTTTGCCGCAAGCTCGTTTTGAGATGGCTGACTCGGAGCCACAGGCGTAACTTGCTTCGGTTGCGTATTCTGCGGACGTTTATTTTTCTTACCCATAATATAATTCAGTCTTGTTTAAAAATGGTTCCACTGGGATCCAGGAGTGCCCGGACGATACGCACCAACGGTTGGCGGATCGACAATGCCACTTCCTTCGTGAATCTTTCAACATCCCGCGCGACGTGGGAGTTATCATGAGCTGCGGCATTTCCCAGCGAGAGAAGCCTCTTGAGATCCAAAAAGAATGCGGGGTATGTTTCGGCTGCAGTCCGAAGTGGGTGGTCTTCCTGTACCTTTGCCTGTAGTGCAATAGCTCCGATCACGTTTTTCATCATGTAGTAGTTCGCGCTATCACAAGCGGATTTCAAAAGCCAGCTCCTACTCACAAGAAAAAGTCCGTTGATCCCGTCAGTATCGTATCCGGACTCATTGAGCCACTTCATGACAATGTCGGTGTTCTCATTTTCGTCCTTGCTGGTAAGATAGGCATGAAGATTTGCCATGGGATATTGATTCGCAAATTCCTTGATAAGCGACTCAAGTGTATACCTTGCAGCCAAGAATACCGTCGCAAGCAAGTGCTGTGGTGGTTCTTCATCCGTCCCGCGAAGACGTGCCCAAAAATCATGAAACGCATCGAGATTATTAAGAAGATCCGGATAGCTTTCAATGGCAGGCCCGAATGCACTCAATGTCTCACGTCTCGCATGAGCTATAAAATCGCGGTGTGCGTTTGCCCATTCGTAGATGTCGCCGAGCCTCGTCTTCTCGCACAACTGGCTTACAATGAGTTCGGCATCGGCATCCCCCTCCTCAGAAGACCTCAGGATCTGATCACGCAGTTCCGGAGAAAGGCCAGTTCCAACAGGGCAACACACATGCCAGTCGTCAGGCTCTGAGTCGAAAACAAGTGCCGCCGTAGTCAGATAAACTGGCTGCGGTTCCGTAGTGAGAAACTTCACCCGTTTGATATTACTTGGACACTTATCCATCGCATCTTGATCTAAGTGTCTGGGGATAACCCGCAATGCCGAATGCCTTTCCTTGAATTCTTTCGATCCACGAAATCCGATCGCGCGGATTACGTCCAGCGGCGTCGGTTTTACAGCAGTCTGACTCGGAAATCTGAGATACTGAGCCCAGATATGAAATGTCTCAGCCTCGTCTCCAAAGGATAATTTTCTAGTCCTGGAAGATTCTCCTGCTGCTGAAGCTGGCTGGATGGGAAGGTGGGTGTAAAACGCAGGCAATAGTCGCCCTGTCCATGATTGTTGGAATATCCATCCAACGGTCTGCTCGCCCAGTTCTTCGCTCTCTGATTCATTAGAGTCATTGAGAGTATGGCAACGGTATTTGCTTTCACCGATTTTTTCCAGCAGTCCATTCTCATGTAGTTTTTCAAGAAGGATTCTTACCAGATCGGGATCGAGACGGCTGAAATTGGAGAGTTGGTCAACATCGTAGTCTCCCGACCTCATCAAGTTAAAGATAACCTTCTGAAATACATCGAGTTCATCCTGCAATTTGGATGATACAACGATCACCTTCCAAGCGTATACGGGAACAAGTAGCCACTTCTGGAATGCTTTTCCGAAAGGAGCTTTAGGTATGCAGTTCAGAATGGGATGATCATTCATAATCAAAGACTCCCTCCTTCCCGGACTGCAACACCTCGAAAAGCTTGATGCAAACGCAGAACACTGGGAAGTCCCGGCACTGGATGTTTGTCATTGGAATGAGCTGTCGTGTTCGCTCTTTCGCTAGAATCAGAAAACATGGCCTCGTCACCCACCACGATGAGCAGGCGACGTTGGCGGCTTAGTGACACACACATGCGGTTGGGTAGAAGCAGGTGGCCGTATTTTCGTTGCTCGAAATGAGTCTTATGTGCTTCAGATGTAAATTTTAGATTGTTGGAACGCACTGGGGAAAGGATCACGACATCAAACTCCTTCCCTTGGAAAGCATCAACGGTGCCTACCCGTAGTCGCTCCTTGTCATCGAATCGATTTGTAACACCCGGAGGAAATTGAGCGAAGTTTGGAGATATAATCAACCTGCCAGACTCTTCCTCCCGCATTGCAATTCCCGCCGCGTGCAATTCGTTCATGATGGCTTCAACCTGCGCTGAATAGAAAGTGATGATCCCTATGCTTAGCTCCGGATTCTCAAGGAGAATCTTTTGGGTTGTTCCGACCACTGCTTCGGCCTCAGGCCGCCTGAACCAACTGTGTCCGCTTTTCTGCCTCTGCTCTGGACCGCTTGAGAGCGGAACAGATTTCCATAGGACAACTCTATCCCTTGCATCAGAAACATCATGTTTGAATGATGACGCAAACTCATCGTCACTCGGCGAACCGAACTCCTCTCCGTATGGCTTGTAGAAGGTCGAATTAACGAGATCGGCCAGAATTGGGTGCATCCGGTATTGGCGGTCCAGCGTGACGCAACGTTTAATACCGTCTTTTGACTCCAAATCCCTTGCGTGTTTAAAGAGCTTCTCAAACAAACTTTGTTTGATGGCCTTCTGGGTTTCCTCGTTTGCCGAAGAAGCCAGTTCCCTCTCGACATCTGGCTCCAGCAAATGAGGCAATTGCCGGTGATCCCCGACGAGCACAATACGTCTCCCGGCAAGCGACATTGGTATGATCAAGTCAAGGGGATTCGCGCGGGCCGCCTCATCCACAATCACTGTGTCGAACTGGGTCTTTTCACTATCAAAAATTTTCATCACCGAATTACCCCCGGCGCCTTGGCAAGTTGCAGCCAAGAGGGCCGAATAGCGTTCCACTGCGCGCCTACCCGAGGATGGATCCTGTTTCAGGTCTTCGATAAAAGTTTCCAGTGCCGCTGCTGGTCCTTCCCTGGGCGATTTCTGAATTAGATCCTCCAGTTCACTCTCAACTTTTTCTAGCACGTCACAGACATCCCTATTCAGCAACAGCGCCCGGCTCTCCAGTTTCGGAGCGCTTATCTCAAGAATAAGGCGATCATGTAACGCGGCAAGAGTATCCAGAAACGGTGGAATTCCGTCCTCTTCCCATTCCGCTCCGGCTTCGAGCGCAGACATTTCAACGGGTAATAATCTTGATGATTCAATGCAGTTCAGCAGTCTGAAGCATCCGCGGGGTCCGTCGTCATTGAATGACTCGGGGGTAAAGCGTAGCCCAGCTAGTGCCTGCCTGATTCTGTTCTCTTCGTGCTCATTGGTAAGCCGTTGGTTTCCAAGATCAGAAATCAAACCCTTCAATTGCAACAGGGTCTCATTTTTTAGTATTCCACCAGCTAGGTCTCTCACATCCTTCAACATGAGGATGGTCGTGGTATTTGATCCAGGGGAATTGAGATAGCCGGTCCGGATGTCGTGGACATTCCTTAGGATGGCTGACACCGGGCGATCGGGATAGGCCGCCAGATCCGCCTCGATCTGATTGCATAGGTCTTCAATCCAATAATCAATGTGCGTCTTTTCGTAGGACTGGTCAGATTGCCTTCCGCGTTTTCCGAACTTGATTGTCGGTAGATTCATCACGGTGGTGGCGCTTGCGACTGTCTCCACGGCATCATGCTGGTAACTGGTCAGCAAAAAGCGCTTGGGAACAGAATCGCTTTGGGTCGCAAGATCATTAAGCCGCTGGACCAATGCTGCGATAGTTCGCGTCTTTCCCGTTCCCGGAGGCCCTTGGATGATGGCAATATCAGGGGTGTTGAGAGCAATCCGCAGCGCTTCTACCTGTCGTTCCGTTGGCTTGCGACCACGAAAGCAATCCCGGGCTGAAGGAGACAAAGCAGAGGTGGAGTGCATGCGCCTGTGCGGAACCGGTAGGCCTTGAATTAAATGAATCAATGTAGGGATCCCTTCCAGAGGGTTTACAAGGCGTTGCATCGCCTCCTTCCTGCGTTTGATCTGAACTTGGCTCCCACGCCAGCGGGGGAACAACCATCCGGATTTTGGCGGCGCTTGGTTTCTACTGCTGGTGTCCGAATCTGGCTTCTCCAAATGAACTTCTCGTTTGATGAAATCAAAACGGACAAAATTACCGAAGAATGCCTTGTCCTTATCACTGAGAAAGGAAAGCGCCTGCTCCATGTTTCGTTTCCGTACCGGAGTCCAGGAATCAATCTCTGGAGGCGTATTGCTTGCTTCTACAGACTTATTCGCCCAAATAAGATCGAATTCCCTGGCGAGCTCGTGTGCATCATCATTCAATTTGAATACCCAGCATCCTTTGGTCTCGACAAATTCCCGGCTTACGTAGGCAAGGCAACCTGATGCCGCCATTTGGTCTTTCAGCTTTGCAATCTCCAGCTCCTGGAACTTGTCCCAAAGATCTAGATATGATTCTGATTCAGAGAACAAGGAGTCAAGGTCCGGGTATGCAGCAGCCAATTGTGCGGCCACAGTTGCTGCCTCAAATCTCAGATCTCCATGGAACAGCAGCAAAGGGTCAGCGGTGCCCCCGATCACTGTTTTTGGATTCCATACCAGCGTTTTCACAAGGTAGTAAGTTTTACCGTTTGCTTCCTTGCGGCTGATGTCGATGGCATGGTTAACACCAAGAAGCCGGAATCCAGCCGATTCCAATGTTGCATTCGAATGAGAACGCCTCGCGACCCACCTAGTGGAGGCACTTGATGCCATGCCGGTGGATACATCATCCGGAATCGGAAAAGTGAAGTTTCTGGCAAGGTAGTCACAAGCCTGATCTATGGATAAATCGGGCTTCCTCAGATTGATTGCGAGTTGATCAAGAATCTTCTCATCCACACCCAGCACGAATTCATCTCCGACAATACCCGCGCTCATGATGCGTGCTTCAACTAGAATTGAGTCGCCATCGGAATTCCGTTCCGTATCAACAACCCAACAAAGGTGCTGGAGACTCTGATCCAAGGCCAAAACAAGCCTTTCGTGGTCCTTGGAATTCCTGCACCTGACTAGCGCAGGTGTTTCAAGGCCTGCCCATGCTACCAGCAAATCGCCGTCATCCGTTGCCTTGAGAAATATCTCGGACGTTTTAGGAGGAAGGCTTTCGAACTGTTTGAGATACAGCGGATCTAGGCGGAAGATGTGGGGATCTCCATGCCTGAACTCGGATACGCTGGTCTTTTCTGTAATCATTAAAAGATTGATTCAAAGTGTTCAAAAACGAACGGATTGTTGGAACTTGTCGACATCCTGTAGTTGGAGGAACCAGATAGGCTCCTTCCCATCAGCGGGGATCGTAAAATGCATGTCTGGCATAATGGTTTTTTCCGGAATGTTATCCTTCGGTGGAAGGCACCTGGCGAAGATCGGTAGATTGGAAAGATTGCGGACATCGGCACCTTTTTTGGTCAGTGTTATCTCGCAAAGCACTTGGTCAGGTGATACGGTTGTTTCATTGAGAAAATGCCGTTTCCGAAATCTGACTGGAATACCTTCCTGAAGTACCACTCCCCAGGTGGTCTTCACCTTGCCGTTTGGGCCTTTGACAAACCCGTTAGTGCTGTCCAAAGATGCTTCAGAAGGATCCCAAATTTGGAAACGTGCCAATCTGGTTATGGGCGCTGATGCCCCACACCATGGGCAGCATTTCATGTCAAAGTAATATCCAGAGCCGCAGTTGAGACATTTTAGAGTCGCGTCTGATGCGCGCATCAACGTCTCAGCCCATGTGCCAAGCCCGGGGCGTTTCATCGGATTTTCTAGGCCATCCTCGAAGGTCTGCCTGAACAGTTCCATCAGGCGAGGTGACAGTACCTTTTGGGACTGTATGCCCCGTGAACAACGGTTTGAGTTGTCTGTTGAGTGCTCTATCCAAGGTAGGCGTCCTCCGAATGCTTCATCCTCTCCATCAGGATCGCCATCATGCACCACATCACCAACGAAAGGATGATTTGTAGTAAGTGTTTTGTATGCAATGACAGCGAATGCATGGGCATCCGAAAGCGTTGAGATGCCCATTTTGCCATTTACAACTTCTGGTGCGCCGTATCCCGGTGTGAAGATAAAATGAGAGCCTGCTTGTGCGAATGCGCGCAGGTTGTCAGCATCAATCAAAAAGACACTGGGCAAGTCTGTTTCAGTTTGCGGAATAAGCAGGTTTGCAGGTGAGGGGTCACCATAGGCAAGACCTTTTCCATGGAGTCTCGCAAGGACTTCAGACAGGGCTGATAGTACATGCAGCCTCCATCGCAATCCACCAGTTTTCTGATACCACTCAGTGGGCGAGCAGCCTGTCTTTTGTGAATACTTCATCAGTATACCTATAGGTTGAAGCCCTCTGACAAGGTGCATCACGTATCCAACCAGGGGGGGGCTCAAGACGGCTAAGGGTGAGGAGATCGGCAAGTCGTTCAGGTCGAGCGTTCTCAGTGCCATCAGTTTGCGCGTGAGTTGTTGACGGTTGATACCACCAGGCCGGCACAACTTGATGGCGAAATGACCTTCCTTCGCCTCCCATACAACTCCCTGTCCACCTTTCCCTATAAGCCGCTTGAGAGTGAAAAGATTTCCTCTTTCGTCCTGCACTCTGTCATTTTCCTTTAGTTCTGGCATCTTATGAACGGTTTGAGGTTCTATTCCAAACGATTGCGGCGATCGTCTTGTCATCTGTATGAGACTTCACGGGCCAACGTTCTAGGGCTCGACGCAGACCTCGTCCGGGATGCTTCAGTTCTCCCGTTGATCGGATCCAATCCACAAAAGAAGTTAGCTTTTGATCCAATAAGTCGTCTGCGACTCCATCTGTTGCCAGTATTGCGGTTTGATGGATTTGCTTTCCGGGAAACGACCTGACTTTCCAGTCGCTAATCTTGTGTGGGGCTCCTAAGGCAAGAGTCTCGTTGGCATAGTTCTCCAGTTCCCGTCCGACCAGAGATTCGATTGTGCCGTCTTCCCTGGTCAAAATTGCAAGACCATCTCCCAAACCCATGACGAGAGTTCCCGAGTCAGGCGTGCAAACAATAAGCCAGCAAGTCGTGGAACATTCCTTTGGATCATGGTTCCCGATGGCATATCGCCACTCGGCCTCAAGCCAGCGAATGAGCCAATCGGTTCCGACAGATGGTTGTTCCGCCCAGCGCCTCGCGGCTTTCAATGCGCATCTTGTTGCCGCGTTTGCACCGGTTCTGGACTCGGATTTTGATCCCATTCCGTCGGCAATTGCGATGGCGCAGGCAACACCCGACGGTATGCGCCAACTCCTGCGACCCCATGCATCCTGACAAGCGTATGAGCGCTTGATGTTGCCTGGGCCGGTAACAGAGCATCCAAAGGATACGATGGCGTCGCATTCCGACGGTTCAGTAGTCGAAATCATAATCGTCAGGATCTGCGGGGATAATCTGGTTGGGGTTTCCACTTCTGGTCCGTGTGGTCACGGACATGGTCACGAAGCGGAAGAACTTTTGGATGCGGCTGGCCTCGTGGGCCTCGAAGACTCTGGTTCCTCCTGCTGAACCGATGAACTGGGTCAGTACTACCGGGTCTGCATCTGCACCAATTCCCATCGCGAATCTCGCGGCCTTGGAGGCGCGGGGTGATGAGAGCAAATCAGTCATTGGGCCGCCCCAGTCGTCCGTGGGTTTACCGTCCGAAACCAAAACGATCGTGGGCCTGTAAGCGCGGGAAGAGATGATGTTCCTGTCATCCAGTGATTCCCGTAGCAGTGTGAGCGCTTGGCCAAGCGGCGTTTTACCACTGGCCGCGAGGTCACTCCATTGGGCGATCACATCTTCGACGGGAAGAAGTGGTTGATGCCATCCAACAGTTCGGCCAAACTGGATGACTCCAACATGGATGGCGGCGGAGATGTCATCTTCAGAAGCGAAGCTCTGCAGCATCTCTCGAACCGCCGCATTGAGAATACTTATTTTGTCGCCTTCCATGCTGCCGCTGGAATCCAGAAGTAGAATTACTGGAAGGGGACGAGATTCTGATACGGTGAATTCTTCAGGTTTCATGATGGGTGATTTGACGGACCGAATGTAATAATATTAGTATCACGACGCTTGTTCTGCTTCATCAACCATCACGCGAGGCCAGACAAGAGCGAGGTTCATTAGATAAAGAATGGAACGTGACATTTTCTCTGCTTCGCTGATCGTGTTTCGCGGATGACCAAATTGCCTTCGAATCGAATTCATCGCACCAAGGACATAAAAGACCTGAATTGGATCGGTTCTATCGCAGAAAATCAACTCTTCCTTACGAATGTAATCTACGAGCTCCCAGAAATTTCTTTCGGGTCCCCAACCTGCAATCTTTTCTAACTGCTGCTTTAAAAGTTCATGAGTTGTGCAGACGAAATCAAATGGTGTAATCAGCGGTTTCTGATTAACGAGCCAGTTCATCAGTGTCTGGTCACGTCCACATGTAACGAACGCGATTCCGATTAGAGCTTTCTCCAGCAGCTTCAGATCAGGTGTTTGTGCTAGATTGAGAAGATCGGGTAGCTCCTTCACAATTTGGATTTCTTTCGATGCTGCCTTAGGTTTGGGTTCCAAAGCATCGAGCCTTATTGCGAATTCATCGTGCTTTTCCAGAATTACGTCTAGCAGTCTTCGTTGTGCAGCTATTCCCTCCTGAACTCCGATTAGCAGGCCATACATGGATTCCAGCTCTTGATTCTGCGCCGATTCTTTTTGAGCCACAATCGTCAGCTGCTCCTCGAATTCCTCCTCTGTTTTAGGGGAGTCAATCAGCGATAACTTATCGACCGTGGAGGGAGGGTTGTGTGATGCGTTTGCACTATTGCCTGGATGGCGGATCGCGAAGACATCGGCACTGGCTTTGAACTCAGCTTCTAAGGCTTGATAGGTTGGAAGATCTTTGGGGAACACCCACATCTTACGATTTCCGTCCCACTGTCGACCGGGTATCCGTCGCACTCTCCCTCCTTGATCGGCAGGAACGCGAACTAGAAAATAATTTGGCACCTCGGTAATCACGACAGGGCCTGAGGAATTTGGACGGGTATTCATGCGGATGAAAGGTTGCAGTCGGTGAGACGAAAACACGAAGAGGGTTGGTGGGCTATTAGATCAATCCGTCTGATGTAGGTTCGATGCTCATTTTCGTGGTTTTGTATTTGGCACGATGTGTGCCACTTGCTTCCAATGTATGCAAGCAATTGATAACCAATAGATAATGATGAAAATGCGCGGCCGAATGGGCGCGTGAAAATCAAGCTGGATTGATGAACTGATCTCACGCTATTGAAGATTTCGGCCTTTTAGGAATTGGTTGATGGCTTGTGGTGAGATGCCAAGGAGCCTGGCGGCGCGGGATTGGACCCCTCCCGCCAGTTCCATGGCGCGTTGAATGAGGTGGAGTTTGAGTTCGTCGAGGAACTCGTTGACCTGGAAACCTTCGGCGGGGTCTGGCAGAGCGGAGATCGGATTGGTGCGAAGTGGGGTTTCGAAGCGGAGGTCGTCGGGTTGGATCAGTTTGCCAGTGGCGAACATTGCGGACTGCTGGATTACGCGGCGGAGTTCGCGGACGTTTCCGGGCCATGGGTAGCGGATCAGTTCGTTGATGGAGGCGGGGGCGAGCCGCTTCTGATGTTGGTGGGTGGCATTCCATGCCCCAAGCAGGTGAGAAGCGAGAAGTGGGATGTCCACCTTGCGGGTTCGTAGCGGGGGGATGGTGATGCTCGAACCAAAGCGCTGGTAGAGGTCTTCGCGGAATGTGCCGGCGAGAACCATTTCGCGGAGATTACGGTGGGTGGCCGCGATGACGCGGACGTTTACCTTCACGGGTTTTGTGGAACCGATGGGTTCGATTTCACCTTGGTCGAGGGCGCGAAGCAGCTTGGCTTGGGCGGACAGGGGCAGCTCGCCGATTTCATCCAGGAAGAGCACGCCACGGTCAGCGGCTTTGAATTTGCCTTCGTAATCGATGGTTGCACCGGTGAAGGAGCCTTTCTTGTGACCGAACAACTGGCTTTCCACGAGGTTTTCGGGAATGCTGCTGCAGTTCACTGTCACCATGGGCTTTGCGGCCCGTGGGCCGAGGTGATGTATGAACTGGGCGAAATGTTCCTTGCCGCTGCCGGTTTCCCCAAAGAGTAGGACGTGGAAGGTATCGTATTTCGAATAGACGTGAGCTTCGTGCAGAGCCTTCCGGAATGCCGGATCTTCGCCGACGATTCCGAGATCACGACAGGCGGTCACTATCGATGCCTCGTCGTCGTCCTCATGCTCGGGTCCATCCAAGGGGCGCGTGATGGTTGGGAAGTCCTTTTGGTGGATGTCGATTTCCCGGACGAGTGGCTTGCCCTCTGGCACGAATTCCGGAGGAGTGGATTGGAGAATGGTGGCAGGGATTTCACCGCTCGCGGCAAGGAGCAGCCAACACGCATGCATGTGCGGCGTGCCAGAGGAGACTGAGATGAAATACTCCGCGTCGGGGTGCGCGGCATTGAGCTGTTTAAAATGGCTGCGGAGCTGGCGGAGGATGCCCAGATAGTTGGTTGGGTCTTTGAGCGGAACTTCCAGAATTTCCACCACTACGCCAGGGTGCCTTTCGGTGATCGCGGTTGCGGTTTTCTCACTGAGCTCAGCAGCTTTGGGGGTGGAAAATAGATACACCCGATCAAATGATCGCTCGGCCACGACCGTCAGAATCGGGCCGGCGCGCATTTCGCCAGTCGTTGAAGAAGGGGCAAAGGGGTCGTGGAAACCGGTGAATGTGAGGAGCGCTTTCAAATCAAGGATGGTTGATTTAAGCGTCAAGATTGATTGGAGTAAATGACGAAGGAGGTATTTTGGCGGAATTGAGGATTTTTTTTCCAATAGCGACTGTACGTGAGCCCGTATGGGCGCGTCATGTAGCTATGATGAATAGGCAATACCCGAGGGCGATGGCGGACGAGACGATTATCGGTGGGCCGTTTGTGCGCTACACGCCGGATCCTGGAACGATGTTCATGGTCGTCGAGAAAGTCGGCGCGAAGGAGTTCGTGCGGGCGATTTGCCCGCTGGTGATTTGGGACCGATGGGGATCATTCACGGTGGGGGCATTCCGACGGTGCGGGTGCGATGAAACCGAGGACTATTGGGTCGAGAAGATCGAGGAGGTCATCGTGACGGACGCGATGACCGTCTACCAAGTGCCTAAGGTCGGATGGATGGACAATTGGCAACAGAGGAAAGGAGCGTAGCAGGCGAAAACTATACCTCCCTCGTTTTCCCCAATGTTTGGGGAACGGAAAGGGGTTAGAAGTCCCCTTGATAGGGGATTTAGGGGGTGAAATCGATTGGCCGAAAAGAAACAAGGGCCGAGCCTTTCGGCCCGACCCTTGCGACGCCATTTGGTTGGCGTCATTTACCTCCCTCTGAGGAATCTTTTGGTGCGCCGATTCACCAGCGCCACTCATCATCGCTGGCATCCACCGGTGTGTCGTCCGCAATTGGCAATTCTTCGCTGACGGGCAAGGGCTCGTTGAGCGCAGGCTCATCGGCCGCAAGCGATACAGGTTTTGGATTCGGCGACGATGTGGATTGGGGTTTGGCGGTAGAGTTGCGGATTGTGTCCCGCAGTTCCTCGCCAATGACCTTTGCGACCAATTCCCATTCTTCCTCCGGCTCCACGCGGCGGAGCACTTCGTGCAGCGGGCAGATGGCTTCGAGCTCGGACTCTTCCATCCTTTCCATGTATCGGACAATAGGAGCCTCCACGCGGACGCGGGTCATATTGTAGGTGGGATACTTTTCGCCATGGGCGATTGTTTTTTCCACAATAATCTGCGAGCCGTGATCCTTATGCGTAGCATCATGGCCACCTGGTTGACTGAGTTCGCTGACAACCTTGTAGAGTTGGTGGGCCACGCCGCAGTTTCCTCCAGCAGGTCCACCGTCGTAGGCCGACCCGTAGAACAATTTCGCCTGCATGCTCCCTTCGACTTCTACGAGCAGCCAATAAATTGCCATCTTTGAAGGAAGCAGGCGGAAGCCGCGATTGGTCTTGCTGTTGAGCGTGTCGGGCATGTTGGCGCGGAGCCAGCTGTAACATATGTCAAAGACACTCTTACCTTTTGCCTTGCTCGTTGCCTTGAAGGATTTGGGATGGAGATGTTGGCCATTTGGGTAGGTCAGCACTTCGATCTCATGCATCCATCCGGTTGTGCCGGCAAGCGCGGGCAGGATGCGGATGCATGTTTGTCCCTTCGGGAAGGTGAACTTGCGCGGTTGATACTCCGGGCGTAGGATCAAATCGTCGTATGCGGGTTTGCTTTGGGGTTTGGTGACAGGATGCAAGCGTTTAGCTGCTTCCATTTCTTCTTGGGTTGCGAATGCAATTACGGTTTTCATTTCTGATTTTGGTTTTGGTGTTGGTTGAAGCCGACTCCAGTGGTTCCACTAGATCTTCATCGGTCGAAAGGCTGGTTGCCTCCGGCACAACGCCCGAAAGGGTGTTGGGGATGGAACTGGCGCGGCGTAGCCGCCGAGTGTCGAAACAATGCGGAGCCAAAGAGAGGAGAGTGCTGGGTGATTATAGAGTGGAGATTGGAGGGTAGAACTAAGCGGGGCTTGGGAGGGAATAGTTTGGTGGATGGGGTGTAAGAGTCCGTTGTGGTCGGTGGGGGCCACGCTCCGCTACATTTTCCCAATGGTGCAACTGGGCTCTGTCCAGCCGGCAAGGCAGTCGCCGAATAGGCTCCAATAAGACTCTTCAAGATGATGCTAGAATATAAGCAACATTCTTGTGTAAACAGATCGTAATTTTGGCACATCGCCTCATCATTGATAAAGGCGAATGCGCTGAGGAAGCGAAGGGATTGAAGTGTATAAATGGGTCAATTCCGAGATTGATCCGACGGGTAATCCTGCTCGACCCAGGATGAAGAAATTACATGCATTGCTTCAGAAATAATTCTGATTTCATTCAGTAATGGTGCATGTGAGATGCAAAAATGCGTTTGGATTTCTGATGATTTTAGACATCAGTTCGATGTCTAAAATCATCAGAATTTGGATTCCGTACGATCTTAAAGTCGGAGGAATAGGATTATAGAATTCGAATGCTTGTGTTGGCGAATCGAATCAATAATCGTGTCGTCAACGAGACACTTTTCTTGTGACATGTTGATCGAAACGCGATGACCTGAAGGACATTGAGTGATTTTTTTCACGGTCCGGAATGGTCAATTCATGCGAGATTTATCGCATGGACAAGGGGTCAAGGGGATTCCCATTGCGAGGAGGGTTTATTCAGTTTACAGCGCAGTGTAGCGGTAGCGTAGCGGCGATGTAGCGAATATACCCTATCTCGCATTGGGCAGATCCGATTGCGCTCGATGATTCCCGACATATTGGCGGGATCTGGAGCGACTTAGGAGATGCCTGGAGGGGTTGGATCATCGTTGCCCGATGGCCGACCGCTCCTGCCCTGGCGATTGCCGCCAGGAGGCTTTTGCGTGTCATTTGATGACAGCGGCTTGGGCTGGGCATTGTTGCCCGCCCCAGGGGTTGGTGCCGTGGGCTTTGGCGATTTCGCCGGGCCTGCGGCATCCGGTGAGGAAGCCGGGACTTTGGGCGCCGGCTTGGTGGTGGGGGAGTTGGGTTTGATTGGCGTATCAAGGGGTGGCTTCTTAGCGACCCCCGGGGGTGCGCAGGATGAGCCTGCTGGGGGCGGGGGAGATGAGACATCGAGCAAAAGGTCCTCCACATTGTGGCGCCGCTTCTGCCACCTGCCCTTGTAACGGATGGTGATGTAGCGACTCGTCTCGGTCGGCGGACGGGTGACCTCATGACCCAAGGACTTGATCACATCGGCGAGATTCTCTCTTGTGACGGTCTCCTTGGCAACGCTCGCAATTTCCTCAGCCAAAGTTGGAAGGTCACCGAGCGCCTCTTTTGCCTTCGCCCGCTTGCGTTCCCGCATTGAAATGATCTGCTCATCGGCAGGGCGATCCTGATTTAGTTCATCGGCCAGTTCATCATCGAGTTCTTCAAGCGCATTCAGAATGTGGGCTTTGCCTGCACCATATTCGCCCGAAAGAATCACTTTGTGCGGCCAAAAAATTGATTTAACTGGACTGATCAAGTGAAAGTCCCAGGACTTGCGGATTTTGTTGTAGTGTTCCTGCAATAGGGCCGGCTCTCCCGGTCTGATCGAGAGAAGCTTCCGCTTGATCCGCTTTCGCTCCTTCTTTGAAAGCTTTGTGTTATCGGGCGTGCGATAGATCGTTTCGTCCCAGATTTTAGATGTGCGCTTGCCCTTTTTTCCATCTCGATACTGGAGATAAGCTAGGTGGGATTGAACGATGAGTTTGACAAATTCCTCGATGGATTCCGGAGTCACATTCGCAAGACTAGGTGGGAAAATTTTCACCTTGTCTTTGTGGTCTGGGTGAGATTTGTCGGACAAATAATGGATGTGCTTCCATAATTCAGCTACGGAAGCAGCCTTTGCCGCAGAACGGTCATTGACGAGATTGAAGCTCATGGCAGGAGTGGATTGATGATTTTTAGGGTGATTTCAAAAGGTGCGGCATCACTCGAATTGCGGCTTTTGGCTTCGTTGATTTGCTTTTTGAAGCCTTCGGCTGCCCATTGAAGCTGTCGAATTTCGGTTTCAGTAAGACTGTTGATGATTGAGGCGATCTTTGTCGCTGTGATGTTACCTTCTTGTGCGGATTGCGATTTTTCGGTGGCTGCGTCACGTTCTTGTCTCAAATTCGCGATTTGTTCCTTGCTGTGCCTTTTGAGTGTCGAATGCTCTTCCTCAAGCGAGGATAGCTGACTTTTCAACTGATTGACTTGCTCAAGCGCCTCATTGAGCATCTTTTGCAGATTATTGCGCGCTTGATTGACTTTATCGTTTGCAGTTTTGAGCGCATCGAGAGTCACCAAATCATCTGGAGACAAGGAGGATTGTAGTTGCGCCATCCGGCCAATCCGGAGACGAAGATCCTGCAGCTTCTTGATTTCAGTCGCTGTGAATTCCGTTTGGAATTTGATCTTTGCCAGTAGATCTTTGTCCGCAATACCGACTTTTCGCCACTTTTTGAGGTTTTCTTTGTGCAGATGCACGAGTGTGGAAATGGCCTCAATCAAGGATGCATATTCAGCGGGATCGAGGAGAGTAAGTTCGATGATAGGCTTCACAAATGTATTGGTGAATTTTTCCATGAGCGCCTCGGAAATGACCATTGCTGCGGTCATCCCAGTGGTCTTCTCCAGGGCTTTTCGTGCCTTCAGCGCCGCCGCCGTAATGCGATACGTGCTGGAGTTCGACATGGGATCTTTTGGTTTGGCACTCATGGCAGGTCTTTTCCGATGGATGTTGCCACTGCTGTGCGGATCAATTTGGTGATTTTTTCGCGAGAAGTGGCTTTGGTGAGTTTTGTTTCAAGGCTTGCAGCCAGTTGTTGACCTGCACGCGTGGCCAGAGGACCGGGAGCCAGCCCATAAGAGCGGACAGTTTCATCGATCCATGCCTGGTTGAGCATAGGGATTTTGGAGGTCTTCGACTTGGATTTGGTGACGTCAGCCGCAACTTGATCGTTTGATTTGTCGGCGGAGTTATTGGGATTGTTGGAAGAGTTCATGGAGGATTGAGAGTTAGGGTGCCCTTGTGTTGCCCCTCTACCGCGATTCTGAGATCGGCGGTAGAGGGGCTCTTTTTGTTGTTATGGCCATTAGCAAACGGCGGATTCTTCTTTCTTGTTGATGGATTCTTTGTTCTCGGCTTTGCGGCGCTTGAGTTCGTCCTCAAGTTCCTCGATGGAGCGTTCTGCCAGCGGATTCCAGACAGCGTCTTCTTCAGTGGCGATGACTTCCAGGCCTTCGCGTTCAGCGAAAGAGCGGTGAACGACAGCGGTCACGACAAGATCGTCACTGCCGGTGACGCGGGGCTCAGCAGCAGTGCCACCATGCTTTCCCCATTCGCCTTTCTCCAATTGAACGCCAGGCGGCATGGCAACCGGGCTGTCGCAGTGCTGGCGATGCCCGACAACATGTCCACCGATCTTCCATTGGTTGCCTTCTTCGGTGACCGCATCAGCAGGGATGCGAACCCGAGCAAGAGGAGACATAGCACCAAAGAGTTGTTCAATCATTTCAAGGGTGGCTGCGGTGTTGGGGAAGTCCCAGCATTTCGTTTCGGAATTCCAAACCCCACCTTTGCTGCGAAAGATGGCATTGTTGGAATGGCTGAATGGGGAGCTGATCGAGATCCCATTTTTAGTTTTTGTGATGATAACCTGAGGTTTCATGGCGTTGTGTGTGTTGTGTTGTTTGTTTTTTTGTTTTGGCGCGGATGATTTTCGATCTGTTCGATGGCAACCGGCCTGAGAGTCGTTTCAGTCGTTACGGGCGGGCGGTTGCTCCTCGTCGCCGGGGCCTTGACGCCGACGAAGGAAGGCCTCCACGTCCGACTGGCTGTATCGCACCAGACGTGGGCCAACATCGGTGCGACGGAGCCCCTGCTTTTCGTACCGCTTGATCGCGCTCTCAGAGATGCGCAGCCGGTCGCAGAGGTCCTGGCGGGTGTAATAGTCGGGTTGCGATTTCATGATGCCCGGAAGATGGAGCTAAAAGAAGATACGATCAAGATCAAAATTACCACGCTTGAGCAAAACGATCCTCTCTTTTGTGTTTACAAAAGAGAAAAAATCTGAAAGTGTCTTCTCATGAAGAAAGACAAGCCATTACATCCAGTCCGCAGAGTTCGCGACATGCTCAAGCACGCGCCTGAAGAAACCCGTCTAAGTGATCACAGCACCGCCGCAGGATTTGGAGACTTGGTCGGTTGTTCATCGAGCTGGATCAGAAACGTTGAATGTCGAGCCACTAAGAACTGGGCATCTTTGGCTAGGCGTATCGAAAGCGTCGCTGGGGTTTCAGCTAAATGGTTGTTGTCTGAACCATCGCCAGACGAACCCATATTGGATTCATTCGGCCAAGTGTGGGATCCGGTCAAATACCTCGATCGTCTGTCAGCTCACGAGGGTATGCCAGATTGGCGTAAGTTACTCAATGATGCTCCTTCTGCTATTCCATACATTATGGCGGAAGACTTGAAAGCTATGCTGATTTGGGATCTTAGTCTGGGCTTGCAGGATTCAATGGCATCCACAATTACATTATTCAAAAACCTCAAGACATACAGAAGCCCGGCGCTGACTGGCAGGAGAGAGAAAAATGAAGAAATGATCGGGAAACTGCTTTCGAAGAAATTCTACAAAACTAACAACGAAGAAAAGCTGAACCAAAAGGATTTGGAGGCGCGCTTTAATCTAAGCCTCGAAAAAATATCTGTAGATGAAGCGGCTATGATTTTAAAAGAGGAGGGCGCGGGATGGGTGTTTCGACTATCTCCAATTCCCGACTCTGGTCCTATCAACGAAATGCTGAAATTTCACAATTTCTCAATTGAGAAGTTATAGTGAAAAATCTGAGCAGCGCATAAAGACACACTGTACAAAAATGAGCCACCCCTGAAAGGGGTGGCTCATTTCAATTCATTGAATGAAGGGCGATCCAATATGTTCACGCTTTAGATCGATTTTTCTGATCCGAATCCATTTGAATGATATTGCCTAGTGAATCCCCGATTCCCACGGTGATTTTTTTGCGGTGATCGGCGTAAATTGCGGCTGTCTGGCTAATGTTGGCATGACGCAGCATTTTGGATGCGGCATGGATGCCGGCTTGTTCGCAGATGATGGATCCGAATTCCTTGCGTAGGGCGTGCAGACTCATTCTGGTATTGATGCCTTTCTCTTTGAGCCACCCTACGAGAAATTCGTGAACTTGGTTGACTCGGTAGTTAGTCTGGCGTCCTTGAGTTATATTTTCGGGGCCTTCTAGGACATAGCGCCCCATTGTCCTTTTTTTCCAACACTTGAGTAGATCCATAATGTGAAGATCCAGTACGATCTTGCCGCTGGAATCTGCTTTCAGCTCAAATACATCGGTTGTTTCGGCCCAGATGCAGCTTTGGCAAAAATCAACTTGTTCCCACAGCAAGCGGTCAATTTCGCGACGTCGCAAGCCGGCGCATAGCCCCAAGATCAAACCTTTGAATGCCTCGTGCTTGCGCTGGGCCATCGTTTCCGCGCGATTCTTCTGGTGAGGCGTGGCCGAATTTAGAGTAACCCCCTTGATAGACTTTGGGTTAAACATCGCTTGAAACTCTAATTCTGCTGTAGTCATGGCCAATTCGTTGGCCCCATCCATCAAGAGTTCATCCGGACTTGAGATTTTCGAGCGGTAAGGATTTTTGGCTTCTTTTAGCAAATCGGTGGTCGAGAAAGGGATTGGGTCTGGAAGTTGAAGCGACGGAATTTTGGCTCTGATCTTGGCTGCGAATATGGACTGCCCAGCACGAACATCCGAGTTTACGGTGCGAGTGGTGGACATGAGTTTCAGAGGATTGTTGTGGAATGGCTTCAGCGCTTCATTGCGCCAGCGGAGAATATTCGGTGGGGATAGTTTTTCAATGGGGGTAGCATCTACCAGCTTGCGCCAGATCTCGGCGCCGCCCGTAGCGTGATCGTATTTGCTGTAGACTCTCTTGGACCTAGGTTTCTGGGTTCGACCCTCAACTTTGTCGTCTGGCTTATTGGGCATTTTGACTGGCTGGATGAAGTCAGCGATCGTTCTGACCTTTCTGGCATAGATTTCCAGGGTGCCAGGTTTGATCACTCCGGTTGCCGCCACGGCAGACAAATACTCTCCCAGAGTGACGGGGGATTTGGAGGCAATGGGTGCGCCCCTGAATTCGAGTAGCCCCTTTTCCCATCCATGAAGCTTGATGAGGGCATCCAGTTTCTTGGCCGCCTCGCCCGCGGCTTTTTTTTCTGTTTCTTGAAGCGATACTCCACGCCTCTCGCCATGAGCCTGGATTTTGACATGGTAGAAGCCACCTTGTGCAGGATTCTGATTCTGCCCTTTGTATTTCGGTCGGTAAACGCGCTTCACCCAATAGCGATCATCGTTTCGGGAGAATTTGAATTTATTTTTCTGTGCCATAGCTGTGCCGTTTCTGTGCCACTTTTCGCATGGTTCATGAGAGGACGCAAGAGTATTTAAAAGCCCTATTACAGATGCAATCTATTGAAAACAAATGGATTAGGACTCTTATGAGCTGTTATGGACTCTCCTGACTTTTTATAAACCAAAGGACTCATAAGCCTTTGGTCGGCGGTTCAAATCCGCCCCCTGCCACCATTCTTCGCTTCCGTGTCGGAAGCTTCGAATGGCAAGCCATCGGGAAAGGAACCGCGATTTACAATCGCGTTCATGCTGGCGAAGTAGGGCTGGCCTGAAATAAACGCAAAGCCCGCATCCATTTTCATGAAGATCCAAACGGAGGAGGGGAGGCAACGGAGAAAAAGGAGGAAGAGGGTTTTGGTTCAGAGAATGCCGATTACTCCAACTTCAAAAATCATCAATCGGAAATCAATTCCTATGATTTCACCTCTTCTCAGTTTCCTCCGCTACCTCCGACCCTCCGTTTTAATTTTCACTGAGTCTAAGTTTTCAAAATTCCCCTAAAATTAAAGACTTCTTAGATGTCAATGAGACCAAACCCGCCTTTCGTGATTTTTTTCAGAAAAAAACTCAAAAAGGTCTTGTCAGATCGATTCCGCCGAATAAAGTCCCGCCCCCCACAGCGAGGCTGACCGGCACAAAAAACGCCGCAAATCAGCCACAATACAGGGAAATTATCGGGTGCAGCTCCGGAAAAAAGCGATTGCGGGTTATAAAAACCCCGTCTTCGTGCCGGTTTGTCCCAACAACTCATTTTTTAGACAAATCCAGAAACACGAAGGAAATCATGCCGACCATTAATCAGCTCGTTCGCAAAGGACGCCACGTTCCAGTCGAGAAGTCGAAATCGCCTGCTCTCGTAAACTGCCCACAGCGCCGCGGCGTTTGCCTCCAGGTCATGACCCGGACGCCAAAGAAGCCGAACTCCGCGCTACGTAAAGTCGCCAAAGTGCGTCTTACCAATGGCTTTGAAGTCATCGCCTACATCGGTGGTGAAGGTCATAACCTCCAAGAACACTCGATCGTTCTCGTTCGCGGTGGCCGGGTAAAAGACCTTCCGGGTGTCCGTTACCACATCGTTCGTGGCTCGCTCGACACCCTCGGTATCGATAAGCGCCGCCAAGCTCGCTCCAAATACGGTGCAAAACGTCCAAAAGCGGGCGCAGCAGCCGCTCCAGCCAAGAAGAAGTAATTTTACCAATCCCTAACCTTTTCAAGTTATGCCACGTCGCAAAAGAATCTTCACCAAGCCGGATCGCCGCGATCCACGTTACGACAGCCCGGTTGTCGGTCACCTCATCACCAAAGTCATGCAGGACGGCAAACGCTCGCTCGCACAACGCATCGTTTACGCTGCGATCGATCGCGCCAACGAAGGAACCGACACGGTTGATCCTCTCGAGGTCATCACCCGTGCTGTTGAAAACTCCA